>Ga0134093_1000087_pt1 | contig 105948 bp, 96 predicted proteins | sample 4_1taG_FD_94452 | JGI IMG/M metagenome (GOLD analysis project Ga0134093, IMG submission 94452) | Switchgrass degrading microbial communities from high solid loading bioreactors in New Hampshire, USA - 4_13_20_68_A1 metaG | ecosystem: Engineered > Bioreactor > Semi-continuous > Anaerobic >...
CGGCACTCCAGGTGCGCATTGCGAAATGCGCGTGAGGGATGGAGTGCAGGCCCCGCAAATGGCATTAGCCTGGCAACTTTTCATATAGCAACTGCTTAACACATATACATATATATCAAACCAGTGGAGGAACACCTTCAGATGAAGCGTATACTTGCCCTGCTGGCAGTTCTCCTCGCCGTCGTACTGGTCGCAACGACCGCTGCACCTGTGGCGGCACAGGCACCTAGTCGTTCCTATCTGCTTGTCGCACAGAACAAGATTCCGAATAACATCGAGCAGCAAGTAGCCGCTATCGGCGGTACCGTCGAGCGCGTCATCCCGCAGATCGGCGTGGTCGTGGTCAGCTCGAGCAACCCCAACTTCAAGGCGCAGGCCGCCGGGATCAAGGGCATCCAGTCGGCGCTGCCCAACGTCTCGCTCCAGTGGATTGATCCCGGTCACAGGGAGGCTGTCACGCCGGATCAGTTCGGCAACCCGCCCGCCAGCGGTGATGATGACTTCTTCTTTGACCTTCAGTGGGGCCATGACGCCGTCGACGCGCCTGAGGCCTGGGCTGCCGGCGCTCGCGGTGCTGGTGTCCGCGTGGCCGTCCTCGACGACGGGATTGACTCGGATCATCCCGACCTCGCCCCGAACTTCAACGCAGCCCTGAGCACGTCGTTCATCCCCGGCCAGACGTACGAGTACGCGGTTCCGGGTGATGTGTTCAGCCACGGCACGCACGTCGCCGGTACCATCGCGGCTGCGGACAACGGCTTCGGCACGATCGGCGTTGCGCCGGAGGCCGAGATCGTGATGATCAAGGTGCTGGACTCCTTCACCGGCAGCGGCTCGTTTGAGGGCGTCGCAGCGGGTATCGTTTACGCCGCCGACATCGATGCCGACATCATCAACATGAGCCTCGGCGCGACAGTGTGGCGCAGCGGCTTCTTTGATGAGGACACTGGTGAGTTCGTCACCGCCCGCGAGGTGGCTGAGCTGGTCAACATGCTGGGCCGTGCCACGCGTTACGCCTACCAGAACGGTACGGTGATCATCGCTTCAGCGGGTAACGAAGCCAACGACGGCGATCACGATGCCGACCTGCTGCACCTGCCGTCCGACCTGCCGCACGTGATCTCCATCTCGGCGACCGGCCCGGTGGGCTGGGCGGTCGATCCGACCACGTCGCTCGACAACCTGGCCAGCTACAGCAACTACGGCCAGTCGGTGATCGACTTCGCCGCGCCCGGTGGTGACTTCATCTACCCGGGTGAGGAAGAGTGCGTTGTTGCCGGCCTGCTGCGCCCCTGCTGGGTCTTTGACCTGGTCTTCAGCACGGGGTCGGCTGGCAGCTACTACTGGAGCGCCGGGACCAGCATGGCTGCTCCGCATGCCTCCGGTGTGGCGGCGCTGATCATCAGTGCGAATGGCGGCGACATGAAGCCGCAGCATGTCGAGCGCGACCTGCGCCACTCGGCGGATGACCTTGGCAAGCCGGGCAACGACGACGCCTACGGCATGGGTCGGGTCAACGCAGGCAACTACTTCAAGTAGGCAGCACAGCACGGTAATCACAAACCGGCGGGCCAATCGGCCCGCCGGTCTGCTTTCAATAATTGGAATAAAAGTTGATAAAACCAATGAGACCACGGGGGGACGTGGTCTCATTGTTGCCTCGGACACATACCACCAGGAAGAGAGAGGAACGGAAAGAAGGGAGGAACGGAAGAAGGGAGAAGTCCATCTTCTTTTCGTTTTCCTTGGTGTTGCGCCCATAATATACAAGATTGTGAAAAAATGCGCAACCATCCTTGTGGGGGATTTCTGACTGGTCACTAGGACAGTCAGGAGACTGGTTAGATGGCCAGGTGTTTATGGGTTATTTACCCCATCATGTTATGGCACGCGGTACGGCTCCGTCATGCGGGCGACCTCGCGGGCGCGGTTCCACAGAAGCCGTCGCTGATTCTCAAACCAGCGCCGCTTGTTTGGCTCAATATCCGCGATGAGGGCATCCGTCACCTTCTCGAATACCTCATATTCCATCGTCGCGACCTCTCCGATAGTCATCTCCGACAGCGCCTGGCCCACCTCGGAGCCTGCGCCCAGCCCGCGCACCGTCGTGAACGGCAGCTCTACCGCCGCCCCGAACGCGCCCGCGTAGTCCGCCTCAAGGATCTCCCGTGCGCTCTCATCGACGTGCAGCATCAGCCGCTCGGCAAAATCCGCCGCGCTGTCGAGGGTCGCCTGCTGATCGCCACCGCGCTGCTGGCAGGTGTAGAAGAAGTGCGCCAAAGAGAGCACGTAGCGCCGGTGCGCGTAGCAGTCAATGACGAGCCGGCCCGAGTCGTCGGGTATGATGTCGGCGATGATCACACAGGGGTCGCCGGTGCAGCAGGGGCACTCGCTCACCATCTCGCATGGCTCGAACCGTCCCAGCGGCCTGGGGTCCATGTCCCGGTAGGCTTCGGGCAGCCGGGTGAGCACCTTCACGACGAACGTCTCGCGGATGCGGCTGTTCTCGCAGCCCGCGTCATCGCAACCGCACCCCGCCGGGTGGATGCGCACCGGGCGTGTCTCGCACTCATCGTAGCATACAGCGAGGTACACTGTCTCGCCGATGGGGCGGTCGACCGGCACGTCGCTGCACCAGGGATCGTCCTCGTACCCGCCGCGCACGTTCTTGCCGTTGAGCGCCTCGCGGCGCAGGTCGTAGGTCACGGTCTCGGGGATGAGGATCTCGTTGCCATCGCAGTCCAGCACATAGCCGGGCGATATTTGAACCGTCCAGGGCTGGGGCTCGCCGTTCTCATCGAGCGCCTGCCGGACCTCCACCCCGCACACCACGCCCCAGCCGTGCAGCAGGCGGTTGTGGCGGCGCATCCGGTCGCGGAAGTAGGTCTGCTCCAGCGTCATCTCCTCCGGCGTCATCAACTGCCGGGGGAAGTAGCGGGGGCGCTCAAGCACGCCCTCCATGCAGGCCATGTCGTGATTGCAGCCTTTGGTTCTCACGGTTCACCTCACTTTCCGCGCCGGTAGCTCACGTTCTCGGTGAGCAGGGCCATCAGCAGGTCAAACAGCAGGTCGTTCGTGTAGACGATGGGGCGCACCGCGATGTCGATGCCTTCTTCCTCAAAACGGCACTTGTCGTCGTGCACGACGAGGTGGATATTGGCGAGCGGGATGCACGGGTCTTTGGGGTAGTCGGGGCAGGAGTCCGTCACCCAGCGCACCAGTTCCTCATAGTCAAGCCGCCCATCGCGGATCACGTCCGGGAAGCGATTCTCGATGCTGATGTTGGGCGGCTTCACCTCACCCTTGCGGAACTCCAGGTAGTAGCGCTCGCGGATCGCGCCCGCCTCGCACGTGCCCCAGCTCTCGCAGTCGCTGGTGAGCACCGGCGTCGGGTCGCTCTCGCACTCGTAGTAGCAGATCACGAGGTGGACGCAGTCCTCCTCCTCGCCGTGCGGCGGCTCCTGCCACTGCTGCTGTTGCTGCTGCCGCCGTGATCTGCGCCTGGGTGCCGCTTCCTCCGGCGGCTCGGTGGGGCGGGGTGTCGTCGGGAGCAGGTGCTCGGGGACGGTGATCGCGCGGGACTCTGTCGGCACGAGGATCACGCGCCCCCACTTGTCGATCGCCATGCCGCGCGTCACGACGACGGAGTTTTCCTCCTCGCCTTCGAGCACGTCCAGCCCGCACACGACGCCATACCCGGTGACGTACCGGTTCAGCAGGCGCTGCATCGCGAGGAAGTAGCCCGTCTCCAACTCGAAGCTGTGCACGTCCATCAGCTTGCCGTAGAAGTAGCGGTTGCGGACGGGCTCAAGCAGGTCCGTTCGTTGTGTGGTCGTGCTGCCATTGTGGTTCATAAGTCCTCTGTCCTCCTGTAAGTGGCCCCTGTAGCTGCGCCGCCCCGTTCTGCCGGTGGGCAGCGGCTAGCCCAGCCGCGTTCCCCCGCCAATGCGAATGTCGTCGCCGAGGCGGCCCGGCTCATCCCCGCCGAGGCGCGGGCCGGGCTGTGCCGGGTCGCTGGTTTGCCCCAGCGCGGTTGGTTCCACCGGCCCGGCGACGACTGTGTCGATGCCGAGCCGTGCCTGAAAGCCGATGCGCATCTTCGGCTCGATAATGCACAGGTGATAGCGGGTGTGCGCAGGCTTCTCGCGCTCGATTACGGCGTGCACCCGGTCGAGCAGCCCGGCCTGCTCCGCCTGCGCCCGGTGGATCTGCACGGTGAACTGGTGCGCCATATGCGCGAATAGGTGCGCCCCCTGCTCGTCCCCGCCGATCAGGTGCGAGCGGTCGAGCGTAGCGGTCGATCCGGCGATCGCGCCGTCCGCCTCGGCGGAGGCCAGCATCGTGCCGACGCCCAGCCCCGCGCCGATCGCCCCGGCTTCGTCCGGGTCGTCGGACGGGGAGAGCGACCACCAGCCCGCGTACAGCAGCGGCTCCTCCACCCGCGCCTCGACTCCCGCGAACAGCCGCAGCGCCTCCTGCAGCCCGGCGACTGTGCCCCGGCGGGCGTATCGCGCCAGCGCTCCGGTGATGGCCTCGCGCTGCTGCGCCTCCGTCCAGCGCTCGTCAAGCTCCAGACCGACCCACGCGGCGAGCCAGTGCAGCCACGCGGCGGGCGCGGCCTGCGGGTCGAACAGCGTGCTCAGCGCGGCAATCTGCCCCTCGACCTCCGCGTACACCCCCTCGAACAGCGCCAGCAGCCGGTCGAGCAGTTCGCGCTGCCCGCGCTCGCGGCTGTAGATCGCGGGAAGGTGCTGGCGGTAGGTGGCATGGTCGTAGGACACGCGCACTTGCTCCAGCGCGGCGCTGGCAAGCCCATCCCCCTCAAACAGCGCGCCGAGCCACAGGTGCTGCGCGGGCAGGAAGTTGTGCGTCAGCGGCTCGCGGTCGCCCTGCTCGACGATCACGCCCGGCACCAGCCCGGCGGTGACATCCGGCGGCAGTGGCAGCCAGTCATCCGGCAGGAAGGGCGGCGATTGCCCCACGTCCGGCGGGGTCGGTGTGAACTCGTCGCTGGTAAACATGAAAAGCTGGAGGTGCGCGCCCTCCGGAAGCGGCCCGGCCTGCGCCTGAAGCTCGTGCCAGCGCACTGCGTAGAGCTGTGACACCGGCCCGCCCCACAGCACGCCGCGCTTGAGGTGGGCCTGCCCCGGCCCCAGCCGCAGCGGGTCGATCTCCCCGCCGGGCAGCAGCCAGAGCGCCCCCGAACCATCTATCGCGAGCGCCGCGACCGGCCCCTCGTAGCCCTCCGCCGCGCCGACGAATGCCAGCGACGCGCCGTCCTCGCTCAGCGCGAAGCGGTACAGGCGGCGCGCGCCGTTATCGCCCACGTACACGTCCCGCCCGTGGACCGCCAGTGCGAGCGGCTGCGTCACCGGCGCGAGGTCGTGTGCCGCCAGTGCGTTCCCCTTGCCGTTGAGCACGACGAGTGCGTTTGCGCCTGCGTCGAGCACGTAGACCCGTGTCGCTGCCCCACGCCCGCTCGCCACAATGCCCACCGGCTCGGCGAGCGCCGCGCCTGCTCGCTCTGCGAAGGCTGTGATGACACTGCCGCGCAGGTCGAACTTCTGCACGCGGCGGTTGCCGTGGTCGACCACGTAGACGTTCCCCACCTCGTCCGCCGCCAGCGCCCACGGCCCGTCGAACTCGCCCGGCCTGCTGCCCGGCCCGCCCCAGATGTCGCGCAGTTCGAACGTCTCCGGGTCGAAAAGCTGGAGCCGGTCGTTGCCGCTGTCCGCGACGACAAGCGCGGGCCGCGCCGGGTGGACGAGCACGCTGCGCGGCGTGCTGAACTGCGTCAGGCCGCTTCCCTCCCCGCCGAGGCAGGGCACGGGCTGGCGCGCCCCCGCGCAGCCCTCCACCCGCATGACGCGGTGCGCATCGGGCCGGGTGTAGTAGAGCGTTCCGTCCGGCGCGGCGGCCAGCCCGGCAGGCGCGCCGGGGGCGGGAAGGTCTGCGGCAGCAGATGGCAGTTCGTCAAGCAGCAGCGGCACGCTGGCAAGCTGCCACGCGCCGTCGTCGCGCTGCTCGAGCCCCTGCGCCGAGAACCCCGGCCAGCGCCCGTCACGGTTCAGGTAGGTGAAGTTGCGCGCGCCGTTGCCGTTCATCCCTCAACCCCCATCCAGGCGATCCGCCAGTCGGCGGGCACGAATAGCGCGGGCAGTTCGGCTTCAAGCGCCTGCATGACCCCCTCGCTGGCGAGCAGCAGGCAGCGGGCGCGTTCCTGGTCGTTTCCGGCATCGTCCAGGCAGGATCGCAGCTTGGCGGCGATGTCATCGAGAATGGCCTGAAGCTCGTCGAGTGATGGCGGTGGGGGCATGCCCTCCACATTGTCAAGCGCTTCGGCCTCCAGCACCTGCAGCACCGCGAACAGCAGCCAGGCGTTCAGCGTGAAGCTGTCGGCCCGTGCGTCCTCAACGCTGAGCAGCCCTTCCAGCAGGTAGATAATGGCGAGTTGGACTTCCATGCCGTTCTGCTCCGTAGCTCACCGGCTCAGCCGATGACGATAACTTCCTCGTGCGAGAGGTCGATCGCGGCGATGCGCCTGCCGTCGATGCGCACGCTGTAACCCGGCGTCGTCTGGAAGCCCGCCGGGCCGGTCGTCACGACGGCCCGCAGCCCGAAGGGCAGCACGATCGCCGCCGTCGGTGCGGGGTCGCCCCCACCGCCCCCGGTCCCCAGCACGGAGAGGATCAGGAAGCCCAGCAGCCTCGCCGCCGAGATCTCGCTCTGGCCGTTGACGACAAACGCCTGTCGCAGCGCCTCGGCGATGGACTGGCGCACCTCGTCGCGGTCGTACCACACCACCTCCCAGCTTTCCGGCTGGTGGCTGCCGCAGGCGATGTATGGCTGGAAGGACGGGCGGGCGCTGCGTCGCTGTTCGAGCGAGACGGTGCTGTGCAGGCGGCAGTGCAGCACCTCGACTCGCCCGATCACGAGCCGCAGCCCCTGCTCGACGTCCGCCTTGAGCCGCCCGTCCACCGCGACGAACGTTCCCGCTTCGGTTTCCTGCAGGCGCACCCAGCAGAAGACCGGCTCCTCGCGCAGACGCACCGTGCCCCGGTCCGTGCAGACGCCGGCTCTCGTCTCTGCTTCCTCAAGATCAGCGTCCGAGGGGTAGGCGACGGTCAGGTCGAATGTCGCCGGTTTGCCGTCAGGCTCGCCCGCGACGGGCGGCACCTGCAGCACACGCTCCTCGAGCAGCACGATCTCGCGCCCCTCGGCGTCGATGGCGTAGCCCGGCCCGACGGTGACGATCCGCTCGCCCTTCACGCCGGTGATGGCGTAGCCGTTGCCGATGCCGGGCTGGTGCAGGCTCCGGTTGTGCAGCCAGCGCATCTCGCGGTGGAAGCTCTCAAGCTCCTGCAGGTCGCTGGCAAAAAGCCTCTGCCCGTCGAAGAACTTCTGCCGCTCCAGAAAACGCAGGTCCTTTAAGCCTGTCATGCCTCACCCCCCTCGTTGCGGTGTTCGATGCCGACCCAGCCGACGGTCAGGCGCTGTGCCAGCACTCCCAGTGCGTTGTTGAGCGCGTCGTGCATCCCCATCCCCATCGCGGCCAGCCCGGGCAGCCACAGGCGGAACACAAAGCTGGATGCCGACTCTCCCCGGATGTGGCCGTGTGCGTTGGTGATGATCTGGAACAGCACGTTCATGCCCCGCCGGCGCAGCGCGTCATTGGCGGCCATCAGTTCGCGCACCGTCTCCGCGTCCCACAGCGACTGCGGCACCCAGGCGAAGTAGCACGGCACGTCCGTAAAGCCCGCCGCCGCCGTGTTCACGCGGGTTTGCAGCCCGAGCGGGATGGGTTCGTCGTCGAGGAGCGCTGTTTCCCAGGGCTCCCAGGGCGTGCTGCCCTGCTTTGTCATACCGGTGGCGATGTACGGGCGGGCGTGCGGTCGCGCAACCGGGACGCCCACGCCCGGCTCAAGCTCGCCGTTATCGTTCAGCCGGGCGAGCGGCACGCCGTCGCGCATCGATACTTCATCGGTGGGCCGCCACACGAGGTCGGGCGGCTGGCTCGCACCTGCCGCCGGGTTCGGCGCGGCGTGGGCGGGCAGCGGCCCGGGGTAGGCGGCGAGCAGCGTTAACCCGCCAGCGGGGATGAGGCGAGGCACGCGGACGCGCTTGGGGCGGCTCAGCCACAGCTCCCGCCCGTAGAGGTCATAGGCCAGCCCCGGCCTCACGTCGAGCCACTCGTAGGGCGGCGGCGTGAACTCCTCCACCGTCAGCCCGGCGACCACGCCGTAGGCGTTGTGGATCGCGCGGTTGTGCCACCAGCGGAGCTGCGCCTCCTGCACAAGCTGGTCTCCGAGGTCCGTGCTGCGCAGAAGCTGCCCGTGCCAGTAGCGCTGGCGCTCCCAGCGTGTGGGGCGGTACGACCCATCAGCCATAACGGCCCTCCTCCCAGGCGATTACCGTGATTTCATGCTCCCCGGCATCGACCAGTTCAACCGGCCCGATGCAGACGTTGCCGCAGCCCGGCTCGCAGTCGTCGCCAAGCAGTTCCAGCGAGATGACATGCTCGACGCCGGGCGTCTCATCGAGAAGCTGGAGCACCTCGCTGCGGTACACATCCCGCCCGAAGGGCCAGCCGCCGCCCTCCGGCCCACCGATCAGCGGGTCGAAGAACGCGTCCAACCGCGCGATAAGCCGCTCCCGCAGCGCCGCCGGGCGCTCGCCCTGGCAGGCCCGCACGCTGGCCTGCACCGCAACGGTGCGGTACGTTGGGCCGACGACCTCGATGCGCGTGCCGACGATCCGCCGCCGTGCGAGGTACGCCGCAACCTGCCGAATCGTCTCGCAGGAAGGCTCGGGCCGCCCGGCGGGCAGGTGCGGCAGGATGATGACCGTCACCACGCCGGGCGCGTCCCAGCAGGGGAAGCCGGGGTGCAGGTTCGGGCGCACGCCGACCCGCGCCAGCGTCACGCCCGGCGTCTCGAAGGCCAGCGCCTCGTAATCCGCGGCGGTGACGGCGCGCGTCGGCTTCTGCAACTCGGCAAGCGCGCGCCCGGCGGCCTGGTCGACCGTCTCCGCCTCTGCGCCGCCGCTTGCCGGGACCGGGTTCGTGACAATCTCCAGGCTGGCGGCGATGGCGGCTACCTCGGCCAGCAGCGCGCGGTTGGTGGGGGAGTCGGGCAGGTGGAAGACGCGGTTCGGCTTGAGGGCCCCGCCCGAGGCGAGCGTGCTGTCGTAAGCGGCGAGGATCGGCACGCCGGGCGGAACCGTGCGCCCGCGCTCGCCATCGCCAAAGGTGATCTCGCCCGTGCGCGCGTCAAGCACGAAATGAGCGTCCGCGCGACCCGCCGCGTCAAAGTCCGGGCGCTGCTCCCACACCCGCCACGCATCGCCCTCCCGCGTAAAGACGCGCAAACTCTCGCCCGCGACCTGCGGCCATGCGCCCGCGATCTGCTGGTGCGGACGCCCGTCGCCCTCACCGAGCGTCTCGACGGCGAGCGCCAGCCGCCCCGGCCCGCCGTCCGGCGGCTCGAAGGCCAGCACGCGCAGCGCGGGAGCGTTTGGCTCGCGCCGCAGATCGGCAATCGCGCCGCTCGCGTCGAGGCTGAAGTTCAGCGTGTCGTCTGTGCCCGGCTGCGGCGGGTCGGCGGGCAGGTTTGCGCCAGGTGCAATGAGCCAGATCGTTACGCCTGCTGCGGCAGCCTGCTCGGCGGCGACGCCGTTCAGCAGCAGGTGCCGGAGCACCGGTGCTGCGTCGTAACTCCCGCGCCGCAGGCGGCAGCGCAGGTAATAGGCTGGTTCCGGGGCCGCGCCGATGACCGCGCGGCTCATGCCCGGCGCGGCGGGTAACGTCAGCACAATGCTCCCGCTGAGCGTAAAGGCGCGGGTGTCGTCCGTCACGGCGAGCGGATGCCAGCGCCCGCCCGCGCTGAGGTACTCCCAGCTCAGCGCGACGGAATGGTGCGGCGGGAGCGGCACGTCTACCGGAGGTTCCTCGCCCGGCTCGTCCGCGCACCCGAACTGCGGACGGCACAGGCCGGCGCGGCGGGCCGCCTCCTCAATGAGCCGGGCGCGCGCCGCCCACGTCGCGTGCTCGCCCTCCAGTACGGCATACAGCGTGACCGGCGTCTCGACCGGGGGCGGGTCGCTCAGCCCGATATAAAGCTCCGCGCCCGGCTGCGGGTCGTCCCCCCACAGCGCGAGCGCCTCGCCGCGCAGCAGCCGCGCGGTGAGGTCGGTGAAGCGGTCGCCCTGCTTCAACTGGAGCGTCTGTACCTCGCCGGGGATGGCGGCCAGCGGGGCCAGCGTGCGGAAGGGCACGGTACTGGGGCTTGCCGCCTCGCTGCGCGCTGCCTCGAAATGCACCCCGGCGGGCAGGTGCTGGGCGGTCGCGCCTGCCTTCAGCCGCAGATGGAGCACCGTCCACGCGGGCTGTGGTGGGCGGGGCGTGACACCCGCCATTGCCAGGAACTTGCGGCGGTGTGCGTCCGGCACGCGGTTGAGCCAGTAGATGTCCATCTCCGTGACCCACGCGAGCAGTTCCATGATGGTAATGCCCGGGTCGTGGAGATTGTGGTCCGTCCAGTCCGGCCCGTAGAGCGGTATGAGTGCCCGGCCCTCTTCGACGAGGTCCTCCCAGCGGCGGTCGTCCAGGTTTGGCAGCGGCAGCGGCATTACAGGCTCCTTTGCTCGGCGGCGGCCAGCCGCAGGCGGATCTGCCCGGCGACCGCGATACGACCGGGGCCGATGCGCAGCCGCTCCCCCTGCAGCACGCCGTTCGACATCAGCGCGAGTTCCTGCACGACGTCCACCCCCTCGACGCGCTCGATCACTGCCGCCACGTCCGACAGGTACACCGCGCGGCCCGGCTCCCAGCCGCGCCCCGTTGGGCCGCCGTGCAGCGGGTGGAAGAACCGCATCAGCCGCTCGCGCACACGCTGCTCGATCGCGCCCGCCTCGCCGGGGGCGGATGGTACGATAAGGGCGTCTACATCCACTTCCTGATAATCCGGCCCGGTGACGACGATCTGCTCTGCCGCCACGAGGTCGGCGGGCGCGCGCTCGGCGATGGTGCGGCGCACGTGCTCGCGCAGCCCGTACGACGGCCAGGGGCGCGGGGCGTCGCTCGCGGGGATGATCACCAGCGTCAACCAGCCGGGGCGGACGCGCCCGCCATCGTCCACGGTGGGCAGAGCCCGCGCGACCGCAACCGCGGGGGACGCCTCTACCGCCATCACCTCGTAATCGGCGGGGGAGAGCGCGCGCCCCCGGTGGCGCAGCGTCAGCGGCCCGCGCCGTGACAGCCCGGCCAGCGACTCGCCATCTGCGCCGCCCTCGGCGGGGCGGGGGTTGGTTACCCCGTCGATGCCGCCGATCCCCGCCAGAAGCTGCGTGATCGCCCCGGCCTTGACGTTGCCCGCCGCGCCGCCGCCGCTCACGTACTGCCGCGCCATGATCACCGCGCCCGCCGGTGGCACGCGCCCCTGCACCCCGTCGCCGAAGAGCACCTGCCCCCGGCTGCGCTCCAGCAGGTAGTGCCGGTCGTCCGGGCCGGAGAAGAAGAGGTGATCCTGCCCGTACCAGCGCACCCAGACCGCCGTGACCTGCTTGTTGCGGTCGCGCTCCAGCCGCAGGTCGCCCATGACGACTTCGGCCTGCGTCCCCTCGCGGCGCAGTTCGTCCTCAAGCTGCTGGATAATGGCGTAGTCGTCGCCCAGCACCTCCATTGCCAGCAGCCGCCACTCGACGTTCGCGCGCGGGCCGGAAAGCTCCCGCACCTCGATGTGCTCGCCGGGCAGCACAGGGACCTGCCGGAAGCGGAACGTCTGCGAGGGGCGCCCCGTGCTCGTGCCGAGCGGCTCGTTGATCAGTGTCTGGCGCTGCGCGGCCCACACCGCATTGGGGTAAATGGCACGGATGGTCGGCGAGCCAGGCGGGCCGTCCTCCTTGAGCCGCGCACGCAGCCAGTGCAGCATCTCACCGAAGCGGGCGACGGGCTGCGCGTCCGCCGGGCCGATCAACGAGACCATCCCCGGCACGCGCAGGTGGTTCGTCTCGTCCTCGACGGGCAGCGAACGCCAGTTGAAGCCGTCCCAGTACTCCCACAGCAGCGGCGGCCCCTCCGACTCGCCCCGCACCTCCTCCACATCGACGAACAGGTTGAAGCGATCAACCGGCAGCGGCTGGGTGAAGCCGAGATACAGCGCAGGCGTGACATCGCTGACCAGCGTGAAGGGCGAGAACACCTGTCCCGGCCACCTGGCCTCGGCGGTGTGGTCGGTGTACTGGAAGTCGTTGTAGGCAAACACCGTATCGGGGTGATACGGGCCGTGCTGCCAGGTGTAACCCAGCAGGAACACCGCGAGGGCTGGGGGCTGCGTCACCACGTAGGAGAACTCGCTGCCGTCGATGTTCACGGTGGCGCGGTAGCCGTAGCCGCCACTCCGCAGCCGGGCACGGACCCAGCGCAGTTCCTCGCCGTTGACCTCCTTCGGCTCCATATCGTCGGGCACGGTGAATTGAAACACGCCCGCGCCGGTGAACTCCTCCGGCACGCCCCCGAGCACGCCGCCCTCCGAGCGCAGCACGAGCGTCCGCCAGCGGTTGCCGTCCCAGTACTCCCAGACCACATCCGGCGTGAGGTTGGCGCTGCCCGTGGTGGGCGGGCTCAGCGCGTTGTAGGGTGTCTGGGCGCACTGGACGTAGACCGTCACCTCCGCGCCCGGCTTCGAGAAAATCTCCTCGTTCGAGAAGTAGAAGGCGCTGCCCGGCTGCACCGCCTGCCCGAACGGGAAGAACGTCTGGCTGGTGTCGAGCTTTTCCGCCCCGGCATAGGCTACATCCGGCTCTATGCCTTCCACCTTAATACCGACTGCACACGGGTTGAGCTGCGGCGTCGGGAATTCGCCCACGCGCATCGCGGTCCACAGCGGCAGCCGCCGCGCGGCGACGGGCCGCTCCTCTACGTCCTCATCAAGCTCCGCCAGCAGCGGGCGGGCGATCTCGGTGCTGAGCGCGATGCTCTCGACGAGCGGCAGGATCTGCGCCGGGTCGGGCGGCAGCGGCTCCAGCAGACGCCCGCGTATCCAGAAGTTCTCGACGCCATTGACGGTCGTTGTCTTGGCTTCGGCGCAGTCGCTCTGCAGCAGGAAGCGACCGCTCTGGGTAAGGCCCTGCGTGCTGTCGAGCACCTCGCCGCCAGCGTCCTCGCAGCCCGCACCCGCCGACTTGAAGCCGCGCCACACCTCGCCGTCCCAGTACTCCCAGGCGATGCGCAGGTGCTCGCTGCTGGTCTGCGTCAGCTCAAACGTCAGGCTGACCTCCGCCTCCCCGGCGATCGCCAGCAGCGGGTTATGTGCGATGTAGATGTGGTGCGGCGTGTCCTGAAGCTCCCGCTTGAAGAAGGACTGGAACGGCTCCCCGGCGGCGAGCGCCGCGCTGTGATCGGCGTACTGGTCGCGCCCGGCCCACAGGCTCACGACCTGTTGCAGCCGCCCGCGTGTGAAGCCCACGCCCGTCTCCGTCTCGAACACGACGCGGGTGGTGCTCTCCGGCGGCGGCTCGGCGGAAAGCTGCGTGCCCGCCGGGGCGCGCGTCAGCGGCGGGGCGTCCTCCGCAACCTGGAACACAATCGGGGCGCGCGCGGCCTGCGCGGGTGTCAGCCGCACGCCGAGCAGGTCGAGGAAGGCCAGCCGGTTCTTCTCCGGGGCCTGGTTGAGCCGCTGGAGGATGGCCTCCAGGTAGCGGGCGGCGACCCACAGCAGGGCGTCTTCCGCCTCACCCTCGGGCGGCTCCCAGCCCGGCAGGTAGGCGGCCCGTCGCGAGAGCAGCAGGTCGCGCAGCTCGCGGGCGCGGCGCGGATCGAGCAGAAGCTGCGGCTCGGGCCTCATTCCGCCGTCCCCTCCTGTAGATAGAACGGGTAGACGAGGTTGTGCTGCGCGTTCGTCGCCCGCACGCGGTAGCGGATCGTAATCAGCAGCTTGCCCGCCTCCGATGTATCGATCTCAACCGTGACCTCCTCCACGTCGATGCGCGCCTCCCACTGGATCAGCGCCGTACGCACCCGATCCTCGACGAGCGCCAGCGTCGTGACGCTTAGCGGCTCGAACAAGAAAGCATTCAAGCCCGCGCCGAAGTCCGGGCGCATGACCCGCTCGCCGGGGTTCGTGCCGAGGATGATGTGAATGGCCTGCCGGATGTCCTCCTCGTAGGCGGCGAGCGCAATCGTGTCATCCGGCGCCAGCCGGACGGGGTACGCCCACCCCACGCCGAGAAACGCCTGCGCCCGCTCCCGCTCCAGGTGGTTCATGGCTCACCCTCCGATGATGACCGTCGGCAGGCCGAATACGATGGTATTCGGCCCACCGCCGACCTCCATGATCGAATCGCCCTGCCGGGCGGCGGGCAGGTTGTTGATCAGCACGCTCGTGCTGCCCATCGCCACGAACCCGCCTCCGTGCGGCACGGTGCCGTTCACAAGCGGGCACACGTGGGTGTCCGTGAAGGCGCGCCACGCGGGCTGCCCGCCGATGAGCACGTTCGCGCTGCCGGGCCCCGGCCCCAGCGGTGTGCCGTGGCTGGTGAGGTCTCCGAGTCTGGCTGCTGGCGGCATAGCTGGCTCCTAGTTGATCCGCACGAGCACACCCTGGATGGCCGTGCTCGCCGTCGTCGCGCTGCCAACCTCGATGTTGGCAGCCTTCAGGGTGATCGACGCTGTTTCCGTCCCGCCGATCTCGATGTTGACCCCCTTGATCGAGATGGTCTGCGAGGCATTGTCCATCTTGATCACGATGGTGCCCGCGAGATTGCTCAGCTCGATACCGGTGGGCGACAGCTTGATCTGATGCTGCTCAAGTGGCGTGACGCCGCTCGTTGTGATGGTGATGGACTGGTCGATACCGTCGTCAAACACGATCTCATGACCGAGTTCCGCGGTCAGCCCGCTGCGAATCACCCGCCTGGAGATGATCTCGATCGGGTCCGGGTTGACCGGCGGGCTGTCGTTGGTGTTCCACAGACCGCCGAGGACGAAGGCGTTTTCGATGTTGCCGCCGCTGAAACCCACCAGCACCTCGTCGTCGATGCGCGGCGTGTAGAAGAAGCCCGCGTTATCACCGGCACCCGGCGCGCACAGCCGTGCCCAGACCTCCGCGTCCAGCGCCGGGATGCGCACCTTCACCTTGGCCTGCCTGGCGAGGTCGATGTGACTCACCACGACACCCTCCAGGATGCTGTACGGCAAGCGTTCGCCGCGCTGCTCCTCGCGCTCTTCCGCCCCGGTTTCATACAGGGTGATGGACATGATCCGGCCTCCTCGTCATTGTGTGCTGTCTCAACCCCACCCCGCTGGCGGGGTGAGGTTCTGCCCTCCGGGCACTGCCGTCCCTGCCAAACCCCTCCGTCCGGCCCTGAGGGCCGGAGCTCGCCGGGGAATTTCATTCTCCGGCTAGAAGGGATTGCGAAGCAATCCCGCGAAGTGCCCTATCGGGCACTCCCGTCCCCAGAGGGGACGGCGCCCCGGATGGGGCGGAGTCCGCCGAAGGCGGACTTTGGGATAGCGAAGCTATCACGTAGCCCGGGAATTCCATTCCCGGGCGGTGTTTACCCCACCGTCTGCCCCTGGACACGCAACAGCCCGGAGGCGCCTTTTGGCACGGGCACCGAGCCGAACCACACTTCCTTGCGCACGTTGAACTGCGTCCGGTAGCCGCCGCTGTCGAGTGTGTGCGTCGCATTGGTCACGCGGTACAGTCCGCTGAACTGCTCGCCCAGCCCGTCAAAGCTGATCACGCGCCCGGCGCGGATCTCCGGGTTGCCGAGGGTGCTGCCGCTGCCCGTCAGCCGGTTGTTCAGCTTGGGCAGGAGTGTGCTCAGGATTTCCTTCGGCGCGGTTGCGGGGCCGGTCGCGTTGATCTTCAGCAGCCCCTGCTCTTTGCCACCGGCGAGGACCTCCAGGCTGCCCAGCCCCGGATAGATCTGGAGGTCGAAGGCCGCCCGGTCGTAGTCCCACGCCAGCACGACGACGATCTCCATCTTGATGCTCGACAGCCAGATGCGCGTCGTCACCCCGACGACCTGCCCGACCGTCGTGATGCGCGGCGTGAAGTCCAGCAGCGACTCGCCCCACTTCAGGTTGACGGTTGGCGTGTAGTCCTGAATCAGGAACTGGAAGCGCAGCATGTAGCCCCTCGGCTCCAGCGTGTGGTCGATGTACATCTCCCAGCCGTTGTCCCGCGCCAGCTTGCTGAGGAACTCAAAGTCGCTCTCGCTCTCCTGGATGCGGATCGCGCGGCGGGCCTCAATCGGGTCGATGGCGTAGGAGAGCAGCAGCGTCAGGAACGACAGCGCCGCTCCCGCCGGATCGATGACCGGCACGAGCAGGTTCACGCCGCTCACCAGCGCCGCAATGGCCGGGTCCGGCAGCGGGAACTTGCCGATGCCCGGAATGCTGAGCGCAAAGGCGCGGTCTTTCGCGCCCTGCGTCAGCCGCTGCAGGAAGTCGTGCGCGACGACGGTCAGCGTCGGCATGCCGCCGTTCGGGAAGGACGCGTCGATGCCGGTGATCTCGCCGACGAACATCTCGGTCAGCGGCGCGTCCGCGTAGCCCAGCCACAGCCTGAGCGGCGCGTCGATCTGGAGCAGCGGGTCGTCCAGCCAGCGCAGGTCGGCGTTGGCGATGGACACTTCCACCCGGTCTGCGCCCTCCAGCCCGTTCTGGTAGGTGATGCCCGTGATGCTGCCGCGCAGCGCGGGCGGGATGGGCGTGCCGTCGATCTCCAGTTCGAAGTCGGGTGCGTAGCGGTGCATATCAGCGCACGACCTCCCCACTATCCGGGTCGGCGAACGGCAGCGAGGGCACGAGCAGCGGCTGCCCGACGACGATGGCGCGCGGGTCGGCAAGCTCGTTCGCAATTGCGATGGCCCGCCACAGGCGCGGATCGTCGTACCACTGTGCGGCGATGCTGCTCAGCGTCTCACGCTCCCTGACGATGTGCAGCTTGCTGAAGTCCGCCGTCTGCCGGTTGACCTGCCTGGCCTCAAGCTCCGGCTCGATGTACTCGTTGAATGTCACGTTCAGCCGGGCGCGCACCGGGCGTCCGTCCGGCAGGAACATGATGAAGCGCTGGCTGACACGGGCGAGCACGCACTTGAAATTGAGTGACCCCCACGTGAACAGCAGGATGGGCGGCGCGTGGTGGTCCGGGTCGATGGCCATCAGCCCGACGATCTGGTCGGTCAGCTTGCGCACGTCGTCGCCCGCCCGGTTAATGACGCGGCTGCCCGCCCGGTGCTCTTCGTATGTATCGACGAGCAGTTCCATCTCCAGCGTTTGCAGGTTGCCATTGACGAACTGGAGGATCGGCCCGCTCAGCCCCGGGATGGAGCTCTGCGCGTAGTTGATGTCCTTGTTGAGCGTGTACTCCTCCGGGTTGAACAGCACCGGGAACTTCTCCAGCGTGAACGTGTTGGTGATGAGCGCCTTTTCGAGTGCCACGGCTACACCCTCCCCATCCGCTCGCGGTGCGCGATGATCCGTCGGTCAATCGCCCGCACGACCTGGTCGGTCAGCCGGTCGATGTCGATGGGCGGCGGGGCCTCCGCCTGCGGGAATGGCGTCGGCGGGCGGTGTGGTGCGCCGGGTGCGTCGGGCGTGCTGACCGGGGCAGGCTGCGGCGGCGCGGCGCTCGCCGGGGCGGGGCGCTGCACGGTCATCGGCACCGGGCGCGCGGATGGCGTCACCTCAACTGCCGGGCGTGCCAGTTCCGGCGCTGCGCTCTGCTGCCTTGCGCCGGGCACGGCCAGCGATGGCACGCGCTCGCCGCGTTCCACGAGCCGCCGCATGATCTCCTCTCGCACCCGCGTGACCTCGCGCTCAACGCGCAGCCCTGCTGCCGCCGGGCGCGGCTCCTCCCGCGCGGCGATGCGGCTTGCGATCTGCTGCCAGGCCGGTTGCATGTGTACCAGCACGAGGCGCGGCTGCGGAACCGGCGCGGCGAGATGGACAGTCCCGGCGGGCGTGGCAGGCTCCGCCCGGCCATTCCGGGCAGTGCTCGCCAGTGCTGCGCGCGACGGGACATTCAGGGCGACGTTCAGCGCGAGGCGCAGGTGTGTGTGCTGGCTCGGCGGTGCGCCCGGTTGCTCGCCGGGCAACTGACGCAGCACCAGCCTGAGCGCCGTGCGCCGGCTGCTCAGCCGCCCGCCCACCCGCGCGCGGATCGCCTCGGCGAAGGCCGCCGCGCCGGGCTGCCAGCCACGAGACGCCAGCCGCACGCCGCGCCGCGTGGCGCGGATGTCACGCGGGGCCGGTCGTTTGCCGTTCGTCCTGTTTGCTGCGCTCATTCTTCATTCATCCGCCGGTTGATGGCCGAAATCTGCTGCACCCACTGCCGCCGGTCGCCGTGCTCCATCGACAGGATCGCCTCCGGGCTCCAGTGGAAGTGATAGGCGACGAAGGCTACCTCCTCGATAAGCTGGTCGAGGGGGTAGCCTAAGACCCCCCCAGCGCCGGTTTCTCCACCTCGAAGGTGTGCGAGCACTGCGGGCAGGTGACCGGCAGATGCCCGTTGTCGATCTGGTTGATCTCGTTGTACAGGTCCTGCAGGTAGGCGAGGTCGGTGGCGTAGAGGTTCTCGATGACGTTGGGGTTGATGTACTCGACGCTCCCCAGCCTGGTGATCACCCGCGACAGCAGGATGATCACCAGGTAGGCGGGGTTCTTCTGCACGCGAGGGTCGCGGAGCGGCACGATCTCGTCTGCCGCCGTCGCCCGCCGCATGATGCCCTGACGATGCAGCGTCCCGTCCTCGCCGAGGTAGCCGCAGGGCAGGGTGAACTCAAACTCAGTCTGAAACATGACCTGCCTCCTAGACGACGCGCTCCATGCCCTCGTGGACGATCTCGACCATCTCGACGGCGATCGCGCTCTGGCTGGCGTTCATGTCGGGTGCGTCGTATTTGGTGATCCACGCCCGCACGAAGTTCCACCGCGCGACCTCCTCGCCGAGCCGGTTAAGCAGGATGATCGAGCCGTTCTTGCGCTCCAGGTTGCCCTGCACGGTCTGCCGGTGCCAGTCGTACAGCTCGGTGTCGTCCGTCATCCCCCACTTGAGCGTGATGTTGCCGTACTTGGTCATGCCGGGGAGCTTGCGCGTCGTGGTGATCTCCCCGCCCTCCCTGTACTCGACCACCTCGGTGGTGGCGTCGGCAAGCGTGCACTCCTGAAAGGCGGCGCGGGTGATGCCGTCCAGTTCAACCAGAAAGTTGAAATTCAGGAATGGATCAGGAATTTGACCGGTTGGCATGTCTGCCTCCTTTAGCTGTCGGCTGTTGCTTCATCGGTGATGCGGGGCGTTGCCCCCTCATCCCTAGCCCTCGCTCACCTCCGAGCCGCCGGCCCAGATGCCGATGCGAACGATGATGAACTCCGCCGTATAGCTGGGCCGCACGCCAATCTCGATGTTGAGGCGGCCCAGGGCCTGCTCCGAGAAGGGGTTGAGCACGTCGTCGATGCGCACGTAGAAGGCCTCTTCCGGCGTCGAGCCGAACAGCGCGCCGTCACGCCAGACGCGCGAAAGGAACTCGGTGATGGTGCGCTTGACCTTCTGCCAGAGCTGCCGGTTGTTCGGCTCGAAGAGCGTGCCGCGCAGCCCCTCCTGGATCGATTCTTCAAGGAACAGGAACAGTCGCCGGATGTTGATGTACTGCCAGTTGGTGTCGGTGGCGGTGGTGCGAGCGCCCCACACGACCGGACGCCCGCCGTTGAACACGCGGATGACGTTAATGTTCTGCAGGTTGAGCAGGCCCTGATCGGTGTCGCTCATGGTGCGCTGCACGCCCACCGCACCGTTGACCGTTGCCTCGTTGCCGGCAGGCGCCTTGTGGACACCCCGGCTCTGGTCGATGCGGGCCATGATGCCGCACACGTGCCCGGAGGGCGGCACGAGGATCGGCCCCCCGGTGCCTGCCGGGAAGACGCGCAGCCACGGGTAGTAGTACGCGGCGTATCCGCGCGTCGAGTCCAGCCCCTGTCGCTGACCTTCCGCGCCGTTCGCGCCGAACGGCTCCAGGCCGGGGCGGGCGTCCAGCACGCCGAAGCGGTCGGCCATCAATTCGCAGTGGGCGATGATGGCCTGCTGCACCGCCGCACACGGCGCGGCGTCCAGCGAGACGGCGTCGGGAATGGCGACCAGGTTGACGTCGTCAATCGCCTGCAGGGTGTTGAGCGCGTCGATGTAGTCGTTCTGGTTCAGGGTGCTCAGATCTTCGTCGCTGCCACCCGCCAGAGCCGTCGCGCTGAGGTTATCGGGCAGGTTGCCCGGCGGAGTAGCCATCGGCGGCGGCTCAATCACCTCGATCTCGACAAGCTCCTCCTGCTCGTTGATCACGTCCACGAAGTAGCGTGGGTGAGCCGGATCGATGGACAGGTTGGCGTATGTCTGGGAGGCGCTGCCCTGGCTGACTGTGATGTCAAAGGCCTCGGTCTGGAGCGTCGCCGGGTTGGCCGGGTCGAGGCTGACCGGCGTGGTAAGCCCATCCCGCAGCGTGATGCGGTACGTCTCCGGCACGGCGGTGATGTTGCTCGGCTCCCGGCGAGTCACCTCGATCACGCCGGTCACACTTGTGCCGCCCTGTGTAAGGGTGACGACCGTGCCGGGCGCTAGCGCATCGGGCGTGATGCCGCCCGATGCATCGACGCGGAAGGTGCGCGTCCCGGCGGTGGCGTCGGCGAGACGCACGGTTCCGGTCGCGGGTGGGGCGCTCAGCGACTCGGCAATCGTCAACTGGTCCCCGCTGACGCGCGCCAGCGTCGCGCGCTGCCCCTCGATGTCCAGGATGTCGCCGGGGCGGAACTGCGCCGCCTCATCTGCATCGGTGACGGTCAGCGTGCGGTCGGCGATGGCGCTGTACGACCCTGTCGGCTGGTAGAGGGGCACGCCACTCAGCGGGGTGGTACGGCTGACGGCGACCTGTACGGGCGTCGTCGGGCTGCCGGGCTGGCGGGCGCGGACGATGGCGATGTCGTCCCCGTTGAAGTTGGCGAGGTTAAGCTCGGCGTAGCTGCCGTTCGAAGCCCGCACGACGTAGCAGGTCGTGCCCCCGTTCTCAAAGAAGCCGCGCACCGCATACCACAGGAAGAAGCTGTTGGAGATGGGGCGCTCGCCGAAGGTCGCCAGGAACTGGTCCCAGCTTGTGATCCGGGTTGGCCTGTCGAGCGGGCCGCTGGACGCCGGGCCGATGAAGGCGGCGGTGCTCGTGCCGACGCCCTGAATGGGTGCGCCGGGCGCGAACTCCTGGATATAAACACCTGGATAAGAGACTTGTACGGCCATTCGCGTTCCTCCTATTCAAAGCTCAGGTCGTACTCGCCGCTTGGCGAGGGCACGTCCACGACTCGCGGTGCGGCGGGCGGCGGGAAGCCGGGAGCGCGCCAGCTCAACTGGTACTGCTCCGGCTGAAGCTCACGAAAGATGAAGCGACCCTGCTCGTCGGTCGTCGTCGCTGCGACCGGCTGGCCGCCAACTCGCTCGACGCGCACCCACGCGCCCGGAACCGGCGTCGGGTTGGCCGGGTTGGTCACGGCGTCGAGCACGTGCCCGCCGATCTGCACCCAGATTTCCGCCGTTTCGGGCCGATCCCTGTGCCGGTACTCGATCACCGTCGTCGTGACCATCGGCCCGGCCATCTCCGTCTCGCGCACGACCGGCAGTGTGGCGACGAGATACAGCGACGGCTTCCAGCGGTGGCTCATGCCCATCGTCCCCCAGAACTCCGCCAGCTTGGGGAAGCCGTCGACGGGTAGCACCTGCACGGGCAGGTCGGCGTCGCGGATGATCTCCGGCGTATTGAGCAGCGCCGCCGAGCCTGCCGGGTAGATGCGCGACGGGTTGATCGGCGCGTTGTTGATCAGCGCGGCGCTCGCCTTGTAGAGCAGGCTATGCTCGTCGAGCGCCGGTTCGACCGCCGGGCCGGGTTGGGCCGGGCTCCACGCGCTGATAATGTAGTGGCAATCGAGGCGGGCAGGGGCCGGGCCGTAAATGACCTGCCCGTCGATCACGCCCGTCCGCACGCGGGCATTCGTGCGCAGGTCGCGGTTCTCGCGCAGATCGACGAGGTAGACGTTCAGCGCCACGTCCTGCAGGTTGACGACCTCGTTGCGCCAGTCCTCGTCAGGCGGCTCGAAGCGGACCTGCGCCTCGGACGTGATGACGTCGATCTCGGAGATAAACAGATGCCGCAGTAAGTTATCCAGATGCTCGATCATCGCTCTGCTGCTTATCGATCTGCCGCATGCGTTGCTGCTCGTGCAGCATCAGGTCGTTCTCGGCCTGCTTGAGCGCCGCCTGCCGCTCTTCGAGGGCGCGGGCGTGCTTGTCGGCCTCGTCGGCGGCGTCCGCCCACGCTTGCCAGCGCTCGTCGAGGGTACGTAGCAGCCCGGCCTCTGTGTCTGCCGAGGCGGCGGCTTCCAGCTCGCCGAGCGCCCGCTCAAGGTCGCGGCTGTACAGGTACGCCTCGCGCCAGCGTTTGCCCGCTACGGCCTTCTCGATGGCCTTCTGCTGGTTGTTCAGGCGGCTCTGCGCGGCGTGGATGCGCCCCGGTAGCCCCTGCAGAGCGGCTTTCGCCTGCTGCATCTGCCCGGCGTGGTGCTCGGCCTGGGTGCGGCTCCAGGCGGCTTTCTGCTCCAGGTCAGGCAGTTCCTCCCGCAGAGCCTTGAGCTTGGCGCGCTGCTCGTCCAGCGCCGTGTCTGCCGCGTCGATCTGCTGGCGGGTGCTCTCGTCCACATGCTCGCGGAGCTGCTGCCGGGCACTCTCAAGGAACTTCTGCCCGGCCTGATGCGCTTCGGCGGCGGCTTTACGCCGCGCCTCGACCGCCTGGCGGGTGTTCTGCACCTCCTGCTGCATGCGCTCCAGCCGGGCGCGCCGCTCTTTGGCCCGTCGCAGCGCGTTCTCCTGCGTCTGAAGCTCGCCCTCTGTCTGCGTCAGCGCCTTGCGGGCGTCGTCAACGGCGGATTGAAGCTCGGTGACTTCCGTTCCCGCCTCGCTGAGCGCCTGCTCAAAGGCGGGCATGGCGGGCGCTTCCTTTGTCGTCTCGGTTGTGTCAGCCATCCGCACCTCCGCTTGTGCTTGCCTCGCGGACGATTTTTTACACTCCGTCAACTGCGACCATTAACGTCTACGGCGGGTCCAGAAGCAAGATGTTCTCGGCTTCTGCCAGGCTTGCACAGTCAGGGCATGCAGGCCGTGAAGGAACGATGGCGATAACCTCAAAGCCAAACATGTCTTCTGCGCCCTGCACCAGTAGTTGCTCGGCGTCGTCTGGCGCGCCGACGTCGCCTCGCCCCACTCTGTTGAGGGGCGGGTCCACGCGCATCACGCCATGCTGGCCTGCCACCCTCTCGAGGTTGGTATGGGTCCAGTTCCCGCTTGCACTCCAAACATAGACAAGATCACCGTCTGCATCGCGGGCAAGACCAATAGCAACCGTTTTGCGACCCCGCGACGATGCCGGAATGGCATCACGAAAAAGCCTGACAAGGTTCTGCATTTCGAGGACGTCTACGAGGACTCCCCGGTGCCTGACATACCTGCGCCCTCCCGGTGGTCCGCCATCACCATCGCCGCCACCACCGTCACCGTCACGGCGCCTGCCGCTCCCACCGCCTCCGGCTGCTGTGCCCGGCGGCGTGGCTTCACCTGCTACATCGGACGTTCGCCCGCCGGCACTGACAGACGGCGGGCGCTCCCGCCCGGCGAGCCGGTCCATCGCTTCAACTACTCGCTCCCGAACCGTGTTGAAGGCTTCGGGCAGGCGCTCTTCGGAGAGGCGGTGCAGGTTGGCCAGTCGCTCGTTTAAGTTGGCCTTGAGACGATCGATTGCGGGGCCGATCGTCAGGCGGACCTCGCTGATGCGGGCCGCGATGCGGTCCACAAGCTCGCTCCCACGGGCGAGCAGCGCGTCCCAGGCATCCCGCCCGTAACGCACCCACTCGTCCCAGTGCTCGACGATATACTCGCGGGCTGCTCGGAACGACGACCCGGCTTCGGGCAGGAAGCCGAGCAGGCGGCGGGCTGCGCTGAAGATCTCATCGACGTTGCGGCGGACAAAGCGGATGGCCGCCTTGCTCAGCGATTTGATCGCGCTACCCACCTCCGGCACGAGGCCGATCAGCGTGAACACCAGCGCGATCCAGCGCAGCGGGTCGGCGTACTCGCCGCGGAAGCCGAGCCGCCAGATGTGCGCTACGAGGTCGCGGGCGTCGGCAGCCTGATCGACGTACGGGATGATGCTCAGCACGAAGTCCACAGCGATCTGCCCATAGGTTGGGTCATCGATGAACTCACCGCCAATCGCTTCCAAAATCCACGAGCCGATGCCGCCGCTCTCTGCCTCCTCCTCGTCCTGTGCCTGCACCGTCCCCGGCGCAACGCCCACCTGCACGCCGACCGGCCCCGCCCCGGCGCTTGCCGCCCGTGCCGCCTCGGCTTCGGCATGGGCGTATGCCGCCGCGCCGGGTGCGGAGCCGCCTTTCGCCTGCTGCACGACGTGCGCCAACTCATGGGTGAGCAGGCGTTCGGTCGGCGCGGCAGCAAAAATGATGTCCTCCCCCACCGTGAAGGCCCGTGCGCCTACCATGCGCGCCGTCCCGGCGGCGGCACTGCCCGTGTGCAGCCTCACCCCGCCGAAATCGTGGTCGAAGCGCTGCTCCATGCGCGCCCGCGTCGCACCGTCGAGCGGGTAGCCTGTGCCGGGCAGGTTGCCCGTCAGCGGATGCGGTAGCCGGTGCGACCGAGTCGATCCACGCGGGGCGGGGGGCGGCGGGTCGCCGCTCAACCACTCGCCGACCGCGTGGTTGCCTGCGGCGCGGTGCAGCGACGCCAGCCCTGTGCGCGGGCGCTCGCGGGTGGCTGGTTCCCGTCTGCTGCGTTCAGGAACCGCCTGCTGCTGGGCGTTCTGCTTAGACTGCCGCATGAGGCTGCTCCATCAGGCCGCGCAGCGAATGCTGCCAGCCGCGCGGATGGATAGCGGCGGCGCGTGCCGCCGCGCTGATCACCTGCGCTGCCGCGCCTGCTCCATCCACGCCCACCATGCGCTGCTGCCACGCGCCCGCCCGCGTGCGGTACGTCTCGCGGGACAGGACGTGCTCGACAGCGCGGGCCAGCCTGCCGGCGGTCAGGCCGTGCAGCGACAGGGGCACGCCGACACCGTGCCAGCAAACGAGCCGCGCCGCGATGATCTGGTCGTTGTTCGAGGGCACGACGACGGCGGGCAGGCCGTTGGCGAGGCACTGGTAGGTCGTGCCGTTGCCCCCGCCGTGAATGGCCACGTCGCTCTGCCGCATGACTGCCGAGCCGGGCAGGAAGCGGTAAGCGTGGATGTTCTCGCCGAGGCCCCCGGCGGGGGACACGTACGCGCCCGTCGTGATAATCACCTGATATTCGCCGCGCCCGGCGAACGCCTCCACGACCGCATCGATCAGCGCCGGGCTGCCGGTATTGCCGATGGTGACGTAGACACGCCTCTGGCTGGACCGGAGCGGCGGCAACGGCGGGTAGGGCTGCTCAAGCCCCTCCCAGATGAGTGGGCCGGTCAGGAAGCTGTGCCGGGGCAGGCGTGTCAACGGCACGAAGCCGGGCAGGTCGGCCAGCAGGTTCACCTCGCCGCCGAGGTAGCCGTAAAGCGTCCGCCTGCCGCTCACGCCGAACCGCCGCGCCGCCCGGTTGAGGTCGCTCGCAAAGCGGCGGGCCTGCCAGCGCACGAACCCGTGTATCGCCTGCTGCGTCAGCCGGTAGCGGAGGGGGCTTGCGGCGGGTTCTGCCAGCAGCCGCGCTGCGTCGAAGGCCTCCGTTGCGTAGGCGTTCAGCACGGCGAGGTGCGGCACGCCCGCGAGCGCCGTCGAGATCGGCGCGGTGGGCCGGAAGTCCGTCACGACCACCTGCGGGCGGAACGCCTCGAACGCCGCAAGCTCGCTCTGCATGCACCGCTCGATCACGTCCGGGGTGTAATGCTCCAGCACAGCGCGCTCGAACACGCCGCGCTCTCCGAGCGTGATGTCCGCGATGGGCAGCCACGGGTAGCCGAGCGCGGTGATCACATCGCCGTGCGGCCCACCATAGGCAAAGGCCACGCTGTGACCGCTCTGGCGCAGGGCGTCCGCGATGAGCAGCAACCGCCCCAGGTGGGCAAAGCCGATGCTGGAGGGGATGAGCAGGGCGTGTGCGTCAGGCATGGGCGCGTGCCTCCCGCCGGCTGGCTGTCCACCGCCGGACGCTCGCCACAACGGGCCGCAGGATCAGCACCCGCACGGCGCGGCGAGCCTGCTCGTGCCGCCGCAGAAATTCCGCGACCGGCGGCGAGGTGGCGTAGTACAGACGGATGAACGCCCGCCCCGCCCGGCTCTGGCGCAGCACGGCGTCGCGGTAGGTTCTGAGCAGCGCCACCTCCGGCGCGAGCGCAGAGCCGTAGCAGGCCGTGGCAATGAAGCACCCTTCCTGGTCTTCTACATGTTCCTTCACCTCGTCCAGGTCGTCGGTCGGCTGGATGATGCCGATGAACGGCCCGACCTCGCGCCAGCCGGACGGGGGGAGTCTGCGCAACAGGCCGGACGTTTTCGCCTCTGCCTCCGCGACCGTCGCCCCGTGATAGAACTCGACGTAGTTCACCGCCCGCGCGACCTGCCCGGCGGGGTCGGGGTGCTCCCACTCCTGCAGCGAGACGACCGCGATGATCACGTCGTTGGGGTGGTCTCGCCGCCACTTCTCCAGTTTGGACCACTGGTGCAGCATGTCCACGGCGACGCGGTGCCGGATGATCTTGTCCTGCAGGGCGTTCATCGCGGCAGGCAGCACCTCGGCGAGGCCCGCGCCCTTCGGCTTGAACTTGGTCCGCGTTCTGCCACGCATCTGCGTCTGGGGCGGCGAGTAGGTGCTGCCGGAGCGGTCGGTATGCTTGACCCGGCCCTTCGTCTGGAAGTCCGTGTTCTTCGCGTGCCGGGTGATGACCCGCTTCTTGGCTTCGGCTTTGGTCGCGGGGGTGGGCGTTTTTTTCGCTTCAGGGGTAGGCGACGGTGTTGGGGTCGGCGGCGGCTTGCCGGGTGTGCCGCCCCCGGTGTAGACCCTATCCCTGTCCAGCGTGACGTCGCGCCCCTTCTGTACGGAGCCTCGCGCCGCCGTCTTGGGGGAAACCTTGCCGGTCGTCTTGCCAACCGGCGGGCGCGTCGGGTAGTAGGCGTCAACCGATCCGACGCCGATCTCCTTGGCAAACGCTTGCAGCGCCTTGCGGCACTTGCCGCACACCACCTGGTCGACAGCCACCTCGATCCGTCCGCCGGGGACCTGCCGACCGGCAAGCTGCGCCTTAAGCTGGTTGATGGCGTGCTCCTCGGCATGGCCCGCCTTGTCGAACGAGCCGAGGGCGAACGCCACCATCTTGCCGTTCGCATCGACGATCTGCACGGCGGCATAGGTGGCATAGCCCTGACCGATCGGTTTGCCGACGCCAGCCGGATCGACCTTCAGCGTGTGTTTCTGCGTGCGTTTCAGGTGACGCTGTGCCTTTTTCAGCTCCGCCTGGAGGGTCTTGTTCTTTGGGTCGGCGCTGACTTTCTTCTCAAGCTCGTTGACCTTCTCTTTGGCCGCCTCGACGGCGTGCCCCGGCTCGGTCGCGCTGAACCCGCGCTGCGACTGCACAATCTTCCACAGCTCCTCCGGCGTGATGGCATTCTGCCCGTCGTCCGGGGCGCGCGCTAGCCCGACGCCGGTCGCCCCCTGCACGCTGACGGCCTGCCCGGCGCTCGCCGCCCGGCTGACCGCCGCCGCCTCGTACTCGTGCGGCGCGCTGGCGTTGAGGGGCGGGGCGCTGCCGCCCCGGCGCTGCTGCACGACGTGCGTGAGTTCATGGGCCAGCAGCCTGCGCCCCTCATCGGTGCCCGGCAGGTAGCGCCCCACGCTGAAGGCGATATGCCTGCCGATGGTATAAGCCTTCGCCAGCAGCCCGCGCGCGGAGGCGTGCGCCCGCGTGTCGGCGTGGATGCGCACGTCGCCGAAGTCCTCGCCAAAGCGCGCCTCCATCTCGGCCCGTGCCGCCGCGTCGAGCGGTTGCCCCGGCGAGCGCAGGATCGCGTGCACGTGTTCGGGTAGGTCGCCGATGCTCTCGCTGACGGTCTGGTTCCCGGCGGCGCGCTGCAGCGCCCGGACACTCGCCACAAGGCCGCGCCCGTGCGCGGGCGTTCTTGCCGTCCGGCCTGCTGGCTCGGCTTTACTTTCCCGGTTGGCGTGGGTTACGGTCGACTCGGCCATCGGTCCCCTTTACGCGGCTGCTTTACTCAGCCGGGATGGTCTTAATCGCTTCCAGCACCAGTTCGATGTGCCTGGCCGCGTACTCCGCAAAATCGTGATAGGCGCGCTTCTTCATCTCAACACCGTAAACGCCTTCGCGCCGGTCAGACGGGCGGCCCGTTCGCCCCGTGCCCCGGTGTGGATCCGCACCCAGCTCAGGTCGAGGCCGAGCCGCGCCTCCAGGCGGCTGCGTGTGGCCGGGTCGAGTGGGCGGCCCGGCTCGCGCTGTGCGGCTTCCACAGCGTCGCTCATGGCGCGGTTGCCCGCCCGGCGCTGCCAGTCGAGCGCGGCCCTGTGAGGCGAGTCGCCTGCCGGGCCTTCCGGCTTGGGGGCGCTGTCCTCGCGCTCGGCGTCGGCTCCCTGGCCGGGCTTGCGCTCGCGGCTCCTAGCCATGCTGATGCTCTCCGCCTGGCTCTTCCACGTCTTCGATCTCCAGCGAGGCGGGCCAGCCCTCCTCGTAGATGCGCGGGTTGACCACGCCAGCGTCAAAGTCAAGCCAGATGCGCCGGTCCTGGCGGCAGTCGTAGCCCCGGCAGGGGATGGGCCGCTGCTCGTACACGGTGCAGCCGCGCGTTTCGCGGTCCATGTGCACGCAGAAACCGTCCTCGCCGCGTGCGATCATGTACGGCTGGCCGGGGTCCCACTGCATGACGCCCTCGCGCACGTCCTCGCGGGAGAGCGCGAGCGGCAGGCGACAACATGCTGCCCGGCACAGGTGGATTTTGCTCGCGCAGTCCACCTCGGCGCTGAGATGGAACTGGTACTTGCTCACGCCGAAGTCCTGCATGGCGGTGCCCATGCCCTGAGACAGGTACTCGCGCTGGAGGGCCTGCGCGGCGGCTTGCTTCCGCGCCTCGATCTCCTCCCGGTCGAGCAGGCCGCGCTCGACCAGCAGGTCGCTGAGGGCGGTTAGCATAGCGACGACGCGGTGCAGTTCGGCGGTGTTGGCGTTGGCCCGGTTGTGCGTGTAGATCAGCCCCCGGTTGAACTCCTCCCGGTGCACCCGGTCGTCAGGCTGGCTGGATGTGACCATCGCTGCTCCCTCCGGCGTGTTAAATCGGCTCGCTCGTCTGCGTGCGGACCTTCTCCAGATGCTCGTCGATCTCCTCAGGTGCAATGCTCTTGCCGAGCTTCTGATACTCACGCCGCAACGCGGCAAACAGGTGTCTCATCGTTACAGGGCTGTCCTCGGCGGCGGCGAGATAGGCGGCGGCAACGGCGATGTTCTTGATGTTGCCGCCCGACAGCGGGAAGGTTTCCGCCAGGTACTCGAAGTCCACATCCGCCGCGAGCAGGTCCGACTGCGGCCAGACACCCTGCCAGATGCGCAGGCGGCTCGCTGCGTCGGGGTAGGGGAAGTGAACGGTGCAGGTCAGGCGGCGCATGAAGGCGTCGTCGAGGTTCTGGCGCAGGTTCGTGGCGAGGATCGTGATGCCGTCGTGCTCCTCCATCTTCTGCAGCAGGTAGGAAATCTCGATGTTGGCATAGCGGTCGTGGGAGTCGCGCACCTCCGAGCGCTTGCCGAACAGCGCGTCGGCCTCGTCGAAGAAGAGGATGGCATTGGCGTGTTCGGCGGCGCGGAAAATGCGGTCGAGGTTCTTCTCCGTCTCGCCGATATACTTGCTGACCACGCCGGACAGGTCGATGCGGTACAGGTCCAGCCCCAGTTCGCGGGCGAGGATTTCCGCCGCCATCGTCTTGCCGGTTCCGCTCGCCCCGCTGAACAGCGCGTTAACGCCCCTGCCGCGCGAGTGTGTCTCGGCGAAGCCCCAGTCGTGCAGAACGGTGTGCTGGTGATCGACCCGCTGCACAATCTCTCGAAGCTGCGCCTTGCTGTCGTCGGGCAGGATGATGTCATCCCAGCGGTACACCGGTTCGATCTTCTGGGCGAGCGTGGCGAGGTCGTGCCCGGTCTGTGCGCGGGCAGCGGCGAGCAGGTCCGCCTCGGCCACCTCCACCAGCCCGGTTTCCGGGTCGGGGGCGGCGTGCAGCCGGGCGCGCTCCGCCGCGGCCATGCTTGCCTCGGCGATCTGCGTCGGCGTGAGGCGGAAGCGGCGTGCGGTCCGGTCCAGCAGGTCGGCGGGGGCGCTGGCCCCGGTGGCAGCCAGCGACGCCTCCCACAGCGCGTGCCGCTCGACGGCGTCGGGCGGGTCAAGCTCAAGCGCGACAACGCCCGTAATCGTGTTTGCGGCAGGTCGCCAGGGTTGGGCCCCGTCCATCAGCGCGACGCCCTGCCCGGCGGCAAGCGCCCGCAGCAGGCACTCTCTCGCCCGCGTCTGCTCCTCGCCCGCCAGCACGTCCATCCCCTCAATGAGCAGCACGGCATCATGCACCCATGCCTCACGCATGATCACGTAAGGCAGTTCCTCCGGCGCGCCGCACAGCGCGGGTGCTTCCCGCAGATCGACGCGCAGCAGCAGCGCACCCGCTTGGGCGGCGGCCATGTGTGCGGCCTGCCGGGCTTGCCCGGCGTCCAGCGCGCGGATATACACGCGCAGCGGGCGGCCCGCGTCGCGGGCGCTCCGGACCATCTGCGCGAGGTCCTCCGCCTGCGGACCATTACCGGGGGCGTCGCCGGGCGGGAGCAGGTCGCAAAAGGGCGCGAGGCGAGAGTCCAGCGTGCGCTGGCGCAGCAAAAAGCGCACGATCTGCCCGTCGAGCTTGAGATAGCGTGCGAGGAGCGGCGCGCTCTCCTCGTCGCGGTCGCTCAGGATGTGCAGCAGCCGGTGACGAACGAGCGGAGCCTGCGGGCTGAAACGCGCACGCTGGCTGATCTTCTCGGCGGCGGTCGCGCAGAGCAGGTTCAGCGCGAGGTCAACACTCGGGCGGCGGCGGCTCACGTCATCCTGCAGATAGGCGTAAAGCTGCCCGTAGCGGCGGTCAAGCTCCGGCGCGAGGGCCAGCAGCACCACGTCGAGGTCGAAGCCGGTGAGGTCGAACGCCTGCTGAAGCTGCGCGAACTGCGGCCCCGGGCTGCCGGTCGTCGCGGGGAGCCGGGCGGGCTTCTCGCCGCCCTGCGTGGCGAGTGCGCGCGTTTCGCCAGTGGCGGTCGGGTCCGGCGCGGGCTGAGGGGCCTGCTGCTGCCTGCGGCCCCGCCGCCAGCGGGGGAAGCGGCGAGCCGGTGCAGCGGTCGCGGCGTCGGGGGCGGGCGGGGTTGGCCATAAGAGCGGCTCGCCCGGCGCGCGCCGCAGCGAGCGCTCGGCCTGCTCGTTGCTGATGTACAGCCCGCGGAAGCGGTCCACTGCCGACTCCGCCCCGTAGACTTGCTGGGCCTGCTGCACGGCGCGCTCCAGCACCGCGTCGAGGCGGCGCAGCGCGGGTAACAATTCCTCGTGAAAAACTCGCTCGTCGGGCGGGGTAAAGCCTATCCCTTCAGCCATCGCTTCACCTGTGATAACGGCCCGAACTCAACTCCCATCTGCTCCAGATAGCCCCGGATATACTCTGTCATGGCTCCCAGCCGGGTAAAGTAGCGCCTGTCCCCGCTCTCCACATGCTCGACGACACCCCGCCAGATGATTGCCGCATCCTCTAACTCGCGCGGTTCGCGCCAGACACGGACGATAAAGACATGCGCGCTCTCTTCGTCTTTGTGCATACTCTTCTCGTCGCGTGTCAGCACGGGCGCGGGGCGGGGGCACAAAAAAGGCTGCTCACCCTGGTGAGCAACCTTTTAGCACAGGTCTATCACGTGGCTATCACGGGCTTATCACAACCCGCTCACGGGGCGGATCGCGTCAGTGCGGTTCGTTGCGCCCCAGCAGCTCCGAGATCAACTGCGCGGTATGCCGGAGTTGGGCGGATGCCTCGTTGAGGCTTGCCATCGCGGTGCTGAGCTGGCTCAGCACGTGCTTGATCTCCCGGTTCTCGGCGGACGGCACAGACCCGTTCTCATGCGCCGACCCCTGGAGGATTTTCAGGTAGAGCGCCTGTGTCTCCGCCATCGGCGCAATGCCAAGCTCCTCTGCCAGCACCTCCTGGCAGTAGTGGTACTGCTGCACCGCCGCCGCCCGGTGGCCGGTTTTGACGTACAGGCGCATCACCTCGCGGTGAATCTGCTCGCGGAGCGGGTCGAGTTCGAGGATGCGATGCGCGTATTCAAGCCCCCGGCTGTAGGGCCCGTAGTGGCGGTAGACCTGCACCAGGCGCCCCAGCGCCTTGAGGTAGAGCAGGCGCATGCGCTCGCGCTCGGCGAGCACCCAGTCATCGTAGAAGCCTTCGAGCAGTTCGCCTGTGTAAAGCTCAATGCCCGCCTCAAGCGCCGCGATGTGCTCCGAAGTCATCTCACTGCCGTGCGGGGCCAGCCCGGCTGTGAGATGTTCCTCAAAGGCGGCGATGTCCAGCCAGCAGTTGTCGGAGGGCGCGACGACAAGCTCGCCGCTTGCCAGCGTCTGCACAGCGCCCAGTTCCTCGTCCAGTTGAAGCTCGCGCCGCAGCCGCCACAGCGCCGTGTTGAGGCAGCGCCGCGCGCTGGCCTCGTCGTGTTCGCCCCAGAACACGCTGGCGAGGATCTCCCGGCGATGGCTCCGCCGCCTGTGTAGCAGCAGGTAAGCCAGCAGCGACTGAACCGACGGCGGCACGGCGATCTCTTCTTCATACTGGTCGACCCGGACGATACGGAGGTTGCCGAATAAGTAAAACCGCAGCCCCTTCATAATGCCTCTTCCTTCAGGACTCCGAACGTGAAAAGGGCGTGCCACAGCAAACGGCGGCAAGCTGCTGCGGGAGAGAGGAGCGCACACACAAACAAAGCGTCGTCCCGTTATGAGATGGGTGTGACGCAGCGACTAAAAACTTGAGTATGGGCCGCACATCTCCAAAACCAACCAGGAGGTGGCAGCGGCGACGGGGGTATGAGAGTGTGAAGCGGAGAAATACGAGAAAAATTGTCGATAACGCCTATCCTATAACGGTCCGGCTCTCCTGTCAATCCTCTTATGCTGGAGCAGAGGCTAGACGAGCGGCTGGCAGTGCGGGCAGATGTAGCTCGTCGTCTGGCCGACGCGCAACTCCTCAATAATAGTGCCGCAGTCGGGGCAGGGCTTGCCGGTACGGTAGCCAACCTGAAGCCGCGTGTCATAGCGCCCCGGCTGGCCGTACACGTCCTTCTCGCCGGGGCCGCCGCCCGCCTCGATGCCGGTGCGCAGCACGTGCCGGATGGCGCGGTGCAGCGCGGCGATCTCGTCATCGCTCAGCGTGTTCGCCCGGCGCTCCGGGTGGAGCCGCGCCAGCCACAGCGTGTCCTGCACGTACACGTTGCCGATACCGGCAATAAACGACTGGTCGAGCAGGTAGGACTTAATCCGCCCGCGCTTGCCGGCGAGCATGTTTGCCAGCCGCTCGACGGTGAACTCGTCGTTCAGCGGCTCGATGCCCAGCCTGCCGATCTGCGGGTGCTGCTCGACCTCGCCGGGCGGGATGTAGTGCACGTGCCCGAACCACCAGTGATGGATCCATAACTGCTCACCGTCCGCGAAGCGCAGCACGACGCGCTCGCGCGCCGGGTCGGGTATCTCGTCGGACCGGTGCAGGACCATCTCGCCGCCCATCCCCAGGTTGAAGGCCAGCGTGCTGCCATCGTCAAGCCGGGCCAGGATCCACTTGCCGCGCTGCTCGAACGACTCGAATCGCCGCCCTGCGAGACGCCTGCCCAGCTCGTCCGGCGCGATGTTCAGGCATTTGGGCTGGTTGACAACGACCTCGCGAATGACCCTGCCGCACAGCGCTTCGTTCATGCTGCGGGCCAGCACGACAATATCCGGCAGCTCAGGCATCGTGATCTCCTCCCTGTCCTGTTTAATGGGGCTGGTGAGCGCCCCCATACGGCGACGGGCTTCTCACCACCCTCCAGCCTCCTGCGCCGTCAGCCCGGCTTCGGGGATGTCGGGCAGGCGCGGGCTGAACAGCCACGCCTCGAAGAACTCGTCAAGCTCTTGCCCGCTGACCTCCTCCGCGAGCGCCGCAAAGTCCTCTGTGGTGGCGTTGCCGCCGCCGTACCGCTCAACGTACGTCCGCAGCAGCTCGAAGAAGGCGTCATCGCCGATGCGCAGGCGCAGGGCGTGGAGCGTCAGCGCGCCGCGCTGGTACACGCCGCCCGAGAACAGCCCCTCGGGCGACGGGTCCCCGATGACGAAGCTGCGACCGACCAGATCGGCCTGCTCGTCCTCTCCGAGCGCGCGGAAGAAGTCGGCCAGGATGACGGCATCCAGGTCGGCGCTCACTTCGGGCAGGTCGGCAAAGTGCCGGGATAGCTCCTGCACGCCGATGCCGTTCGCGCCGATGTCGCCCGTCTGCTCCTCGATATCCCGTTCGGAAAGCTCCGCTTCGAAGATCGAGCGGATGGCGGCATCGACCTGCTCCCGGCTGAACGTCCGCCCGCGCTCGAAGTTAAGCTGGAGCAGCAGGCGCGCGATCTCCTGGGGCGTCACGCTGATCGGGCGGCTGGCAGCGGCAATCGCCCGGTACATGCTGTTCATCCGCGCCTCGAACGCCTCCGGCCCGTCACTTGCCTCCACCCAGAGCGCGCTGGCGTAGGTGGCGAAGCCCTCGTTCAGCCAGATATCCTGCCAGCGCGCGAGGCTGACGTAGTTGCCGAACCACTGGTGAGCCAGTTCGTGCGCGATGACCTCCTCGTTCACGAACGCCTTGCCGAACACCGAGAGCGTCACCGTCTCCAGCGCAAAGCTCAGGTTGCGGTCATGCACGACGACGCCGTACACGTCGAAGGGGTAAGGCCCGAAGAGCGACTCAAACGCGTCGATCATCTCCGCCTGGACCTCGAACTCCGCGCGGGTCGACTCCGGCACGTCGATCTCAAAGTAGTTGCGCAGGGGGATGCCGCTCGAGGTTGCATCCTCCACCACGTCAAACTCCCCGATGGCGACGGTGACGAGGTAGGGCGCGGTGGGGTCGTCAAGCTCCCAGATGTAGGTGCGCGTGTCGCCCTCGTCGATCTCCTCGAGCAGCAGGCCGTTCGCCGCCGCCTCCCACGGCTCGGCGACGGTGATCTCAAAGCGGTAGGTGGCCTTGTCGAGCGGGTGCTCGTTGACCGGGTACCACGACGACGCGCCGCTCGGCTCCCCGGCGACCATCACGCCGTCCTCGTAGAACGTCCAGCCCAGCGTGAACTCCGGCCCGGTGCGGGGGATGCCCTCGCCGGGCGTGCCAGTGTAGCTGACCGTCACGGTGAAGCTTTCGCCCTCGGCGATAGGCTCGGCGGGCGTGATGATCAGCTCCGAGCCGTCGCGCTCGTACCCGGCGGGCTGATCGTTCACCGTCACCTCGACGATCTCCAGCCCGACGAAGTCCAGGTTGAAGCGGGCGAGGTCGTGCAGCGCCACCGCCTCGATGGTCACTATCGAGTCGATGCTCCGCTCGTCCATCAACACGTCGAGGTCGATGGTGTAGTGTTGCACGTCGTAGCCGCCGTTGCCGAAGTTGGGGAAGTACGGGTCGCCGATGCCCTCATCACCGACGTTGTCAGGCAGAAGGGTCGGGGCAGGCGTTTCGGTCGGCGTGGGCGTGTCGGTGGGCGGCGTGTCGGTTGCGGTGGGCGTTGGCGGGGGCGTGGTTGGAGTTGCGGTCGCCGGTGGCGCGGTGACCTCCGCCCCGGCGGCAGGCGTGACAGTCGGCTGTGCGGGCGTCGCGCAGGCGGCGAGCATCCCTATGAGCAGAGCGAGGACTATCAGGCTGAGCAGGCGGTGCTTCCTGAACATGGTCGCTTCCTTCGGCGCGGGCCGTGCCCGGCGCGGCTGGGCAGTCGTCAGAACTTCTGCTTATTCTACAGGCAAATGCCCGGTGATTTCTCGTTTGAGGCAGAACTAATATGGTTTGCTCTGATTGCTTTGTGCGAGAATACCCCGGCAGCAATCTTGCGCGTTACCCCATGTTGGCTGCCCCGGATGATGGCTGCCGCAGGAACCGGCCCGGCCCCTTCGCCGTGCGAGGGCTGTGTGTGTCGGCTGCCGCTGGAACCCCCACCCAACCTTGCAGTGACGAAGTCACCGCTCGGTGTGCAGTTGGCGGAGCGAACATCGCCGGAGGGGGGTCACCGTCCCGAACCCCCTCAGCGAATATCCGGGTGCAGCCACGTTACGCGGACCTCGGTCCCCTCGCCGGGGGCGGTGTCAATCACGAGGTCGGCGTTGATGAAGTCGGTCCGCTCACGCATGATGTTCAGGCCCATCCGCTCTCCGGCAGTCGCCTCCAGGTCAAACCCGCGCCCATCGTCGGCGATGCACAGGCTGAGGATACCCTCCTCGCGGCGCAGCACGACCCTGGCCTGTGTCGCGTGGGCGTGCTTGAACACGTTGTTCAGCGCCTCCTGCGCGATGCGGTACAGCGCGATCTTCACGTCCGGCGCGATGTCGGCAAACTCGCCTTCGATCTCCAGGTCAACGGGTATCCGCGCCCGCGCGATCACCGCCTCGGTAAGCTGCCTGAGCAGCTCATCCAGTTCGGTCTGGACGAGCGCGCTGGGGCGCAGTTCGTTGAGCAGCGTGCGCATCTCCGCCATCGCGCCGCGCGTCAACTCGCGCAGCTCCTGCAGACGCTTGCGGCCCATCTCCTCGCTGCGCTCGTACAGGCGCGGCAGCACATCCGCGATGAGCGTTGCGGAGAACAGCGTCTGCGATACGGCGTCGTGAAGCTCGCGGGCGATGCGATGGCGCTCGTTGAGCACGGCCTCCTCCCGCGCGCGCTTGCTGCGCTCGATCTGGTGCAGCATACGCTCAAAGCTGTGCATCAGATACCACGCCTCGGAGCCTTCGCGGTACTTCTCAACGGGCACGGTCGGGATGGACTCCGGGTTGGTCTCGACCTCCTCAAACAGCATACGCAGCGTCTGGTAGCTGGCGAGCGTTGGGCGGAGCGCCGCAAACACCACGATGAAGATCAGCGCCAGCAGGCTCAACGTGAGGATCAACGAGTTGCGGATGTACTGGGCGTTCTGCGCGTCAACCTCGCCCATGTACATCCCCGCCGCGATGAAGGCGTTCCATTCCGGAATGCCGACCACATAGGTCACTTTGCGCTCCGGCTGGTTGCTGTTCGGGGGTGCATCGTAATACTCGACATAGCCGGCACGGTCGTCGCTCGTCGCAACGGCGATCATCTCCTGCATGATGAGCTTGCCGTTCGCGTCCTTAAGCTCCCATTGGTTGGTGAACTCTAGCTCCGGTTCGTAGGGGTGGACGAGCATCAGGCCGGAGGTCGTGCCCATGAACAGGTAATTTTCGCCGAGCCGGTAGCGGTGGGTGAGGTCGCGGATCAGGATGGCGCCCTCCCGGCGATACTGCTCCATCGAGCGGGTAGGGCTGGTCTCCTGCCGTAGCGGGTCGAGCGCCGCCAGCCCGAGGTCCACCACGCGTTTGACCTCCTGCTCGTGGACCTCGTAAAGGCGCTGTGTGTAGCTGTTAACGAAGTAGGCGACCAGGGCCAGATAGCCGAGCGCGATCAGCACGATCGCGATGATCACGCGTGTGTAGCTGCTCTCAAGGGAGAGCCAGGGCCCGGTCTTGCGGGGTACGGGGATGAGTGTCGAATCCATATCGCTTCCAGAGCTGCGAAGTGTCAATCGGTGAAGGCAAACGAGGCCAGCATCCGGTCGAGGATGGCCCGCGTGTTGGCGTCGAGCGGGCGTCCGCGCGTGATGACACGCAGCGCCACCCGCCGCTCGTCATCATCCGGGTGGAGGAAGATGGCGTACTGCTCGCCGTTAAAATGCTCCTCCATCAAGACCTCGTAGCCGTTGATCATACGGGTGCGGGGCTCGCCTTCCGGCTCAGGGAACACGAGGCGGAAGCTGTCCATACTGCCGGTGCTCAGCACGAGCGCCACAGGGACACTGCCGTTTGCGCCGACGAAATCGATGTAGCCGTCAATCGGGTCGTTGTCGAGTGGCTCGCTGACCCAGTCCTCCCGCACCTCCCAGATGGCCGGATAGGCGATGTGGAAGTTATGGCTGCTGCGGTAGGTGTTCCAATCGCCGGGGAAGGGCGTGTTGGCCCCTGTTGTGTCCTGTTCCTGTACGTGGACCGTCGGCACGCTGCCGAAATGCCCGGCGGAATCACCTGCCACGAGGCAGCGTGTGTTGTCGATGCGCCACTTGCCGTCGGACTGCACCAGCTCGACCAGCATCACGGCGGGCTGGACGCTGCCGGGGTAGTAGCGGCGGACAAGCACATCGGCCCGCTCGCCTTCGATGTCGTCAAGTTCGTACTCAAGCTTTGTCGGCAGTGGCTGCCCGCACAGGAACGGGTCGTAGACCTCCTGCTCGTTCCACGTGGCGAGCGTCTGGTCGACCCTGCGCACGAGGTCGGCGGTCAGGTACGGGCGGATGAACTCGTTTGAACGGTAGGAATAGCGGTCGAGCGGGCTGCCGGGGTAACTGGTGTACCAGTGGTAGAACTCCGCCAGCGTTTCGACCGGGTCGTCGGGGTGCCTTGGCGTGATCGCCCCGACCGGCTCGCGCGTGAGGACCGGCTCAGGCGTAGGCCGCACGGCGGCGACATCCCCGCAGCCGGTAAGGGCGAGCAGCAACCCGATGATACCAATCAGGACGGAGCGGGTAACGGTGTAAGTAGCGGCGTGAATGACGGCAGAGTATCGCGGTCGAGCACAGGTGCTGGTGCCCGGTATGCCGGGTTGAATGTGACGTTCCATTGCGAAATCTACCAGTGACTGTTCTGCCTCAAACAACCCCAGCATAAATCATTTGGAGCAGTCTCACGCCATGCCATCGGGTGGTTTCTGGCCTGGTCAGGTGGGCAGGTGGCGGCATGCGGCGCGTTGACGCCTGCCCGGTGCTGTGCTACGCTGGCTGCTTGCCGGGGCGCGGGCCTGTTATAGCGTAAGGAGACTGGACTAGATGGAAGGCTTCGTACTTGGCCTGATTCTCGGGCTGGTGGTGCTGGCGCTCCTCGTGGGCTTTGCCGTCATGAGGGCGCGGCGGCGCTGAGCGCGCTGGCCGAACCATAAGGGCGGCGTCCGGTGAGGATCGCCGCCCTCTTCGCATCTGGATCGGCCCTGCCTACCGCTCAACCACGCGGATTGTGGCGATGCGGTCGCCGGGCGGCGCGTTGGGGTCTGCCTGTGGGTCGCGTGGGGTCAGCCCTTCGACCACGTCCATCCCCTCGATCACCTCACCGAACACGGTGAAGTCCGCGTTCAGGTTGGGCGTCGGGGCGTAGGTGATGAAGAACTGGCTGCCCGTCGTGTTGGGGCGCATGGCGTGCGCCATGCTGAGCAGCCCCGCCCGGTCGAACGGAATGCCGTTGCCCGCCTCATGCTGGATGGTGTAGCCCGGCCCGCCCATACCGGTGCCGGTCGGGTCGCCGCCCTGCGCCACGAAGCCGGGCAACACGCGGTGAAACGTCACGCCATCATAGAAGCCCTGGCAGGCGAGGAAGACAAAGTTGTTGACCGTAATCGGCGCTTCGTCCGGGTAGAGGTCCAGCACGATCTGGCCGCCGTCCTCCATGGTGATCGTCGCGATGTAGTCCCGCCCCTCGCGGATCACCTGCTCAGGCGCGTCGTAGCTGTCCGGCGCGTCGGCAGGCGGGTCGCATGAGAAGTCGCTGTCGCCCGCCGCAGCCTGCTCCCCGGCAGGCTCGGCAGCCGGGGGCGCGCCCTCAGAGACGCCACCTGTATCGGTAGCGCCGCCCGCGCCGCAGGCAGCGGTCAGCAGTAGCACAAGGCTCAGGATGATGGTCAGGCTCAGTGTTCGCAAGGTTTTACTCCGTTGGTTTCTGCTGTCGGCTGCCACTGGAACCCCCACCAGCGCCCCGAGGCTGCTGGTCAGGAGGGGGGCAAGTAGAGGCCACCGTGTCGTTTCCCTTGTCTCCTCCGAGATGAAAGCCTAATACGCCTCTGCATCGTCCAGGTTGTCCACGTCGGGGACGGCCCGCAGCGCCTTCTCGATGGCGCGCCAGTCCAGCCCGGCGTCCAGCATGGCGAGCACGTCCGACGGCGCGGCGTGCTTCTCCTTGGCGATGCGGCACGCCCGTTCGATCTCCTGCACGCTGAATCGATCGCTCAGCCAGCCGAGGACTTCTTCAACCGGCACCCGACAGCGCTTCGCCAGCTCGACGGCCTTTGCGTTGGTGTCTGCCATGTTTGTTGTTTTGCTCCTTACTTGGTTACCGGCAACAATCCCCTCGATTATAGCGACCCCGCGAGCCTGTCTCCGAATTCAGGCGGGTTGCTGTGCTCGATCACGAGGTACGTTGCCCCATGGAAGGCCATGAAATCGCGCATGGCAGCGGCGACATCCGCGACGAGCGTCTCGTCCGGCTCGACGCCCGGCTCCAGGTGCAGGTGCTCCAGCCGCATCAGGCCATCCTTGCGCTCCATCTTCGGGTCGAAGCGGCCCACGAGGCAGCCCCGGTGCAGGATAGCCAGCGAGAAGTAGCCCCAGATGCGGTCTTCGGCTCGCTTGTAGGCTTCGAGGCGCTGCTCGAACCCCCAGAACTGCTCGTCGCGGCCTCTCGCCCAGAACAGGCTGTCGAACGGGCTGAGGAAGGTGGTGCGCTCGGCGCGGAGCGCGCCATCGGCGGCCTGCTCAAGCAGGGGGAGGTTGTCGCGGTGGACGATCAGCGCGGCTTCCCGCCCGTCCGCCAGCACACCGCGCACCTCGACTGCCACGCCCTCCCGCATCATGGCCTCGACGTGCGGCTTCAGCGTGCGCCGGTAGGTGTAAGCGTAGTCGGCGAGTTGCGCAGGCTGGCAGACGCCCAGCGCCCGCAGTCCCTGCTCGGCGTAAAAGCGATACGCCTCGTCCGCACTGACAGGCGTCGTGTCGACCCAGTCGGGCAGGACGCGCTCGCGCAGGTCGTACACGCGCTGGAAGTTGACGCGGTTGGCGATCATCAACTCGCCGGCCCCGAACAGGTACTCCAGCGCGCTTTTCGTGGGCTTCCAGTCCCACCAGGGCCCGCGCTTCGGGCCGTCGTACTGGAAGTCGGCGGCGCGCAATGCGCCCTCCGTCGTGACCCGCTGGCGGACGTACCGCAGCACCTCCTGGTTGTCGGGCTGGTTAAGCCAGTCGGCCCAGTAACGGGAGGGCTGCTCCTGCCAGCGTTGCATCTCCGGCGTGGAATAGCGGTAGTACTCAAGCGGAATGATCGACGCGGCGTGCCGCCAGTACTCGAACAGGCAGCGCTCGCCCGGATCGAAGATCAGCCGGTCAAAGTCGGCGGGGTTGTACTGCCCGAACCGGCTCCACAGCACGAGGTACTGGCTGCGCGCGACGCGGTGCAGCGTGTCGATCTGCACGCAGCCAATCTGCTTGACCATCTCGTGGATCGCCTCCAGCGTGGGTGCTGGCTCGCTGCCGGGCGCGGCTGCAAGGCCCTGCATGTGGAGCGCCACCGTGCGGAGCGCGTCGAGCGGGTAGGGTGCTTCCCTGCTGGCTGACATAATTCCTCCTGAGGTAGCCATGATAGAACTGGTACAAACGTTCTACTTGGATCAGGACGAGTTGTCAAGCTTTTACGCATACTGGCAGCCGCCGGTTCTGATTTTAGGGAGTTTTTACGATGAATATAGGACTTTTTTAGAGCCGCGCGGGTATGGTCTGAGGGTGGGTGTACAAGAAGTACCGGCGCTGGCGCTCGCAATGAGTAGCGTTGGAATGGTAGGAGCTGCGGCGCTGGTACAAAGAACGCCTAGTGTTGGAGGTAGAAGAGTGAACGGTAAGAATCGCAAGTGGTCCCTGCTGGTTGTGCCGCTTCTCGTGCTGAGCCTGATGCTGGCGGCCTGCGCGGGAGAGGCCGTGGACACAACAGAGGAACCCGGAGTCGTCGAGCCAGGTGGGATCGACGAAGGCCTTGATCAAGAAGGCGAGGCGCTAGGTGAAGAGGTTGAAGAGCCTCTTGCTCCTGAGGAGCCGACCGTTGAGCCGACTGTCGAGCTAACCGAGGAAGTAACCGAGGAGCCGACTGCGGAGCCGACCGAGGGTGTTCAGTTCGCCCCGGCCACAACGGAGTGGGTTTCGTCCGAGCGCCTTGTGGGCATGACGATCTACTCGCAGGACGGCACGGAGCTTGGCACAGTGTCCGACCTGCTGATGAGCGAGCAGGGTGATGTGCGCTACGTCATCTTTGACGCCGTGAACGTCCTCTCTGACGACGCCGAGCAGACGATGGTCGCCGCCGACTGGAGCCAGTTCCAGGTGAACGCGCTTCAGAGTGCGGATGAGATGGGCCCGGGCGTGCCGCCTGAGGGTCAGAGCGGCGATGACGACGGCGCCGAGGAAGTCGGCCCTGGCCAGCCGCCTGAGGACCAGACCGGTGCGCAGGGTGGCGAGGACGACGGCACAGACGCCGAGGCGACCCCGGCTGACAGCGCTGAGGAGGTCGGCCCTGGCCAGCCGCCTGAGGATCAGACCGATGAGGGCGATGCCGGCACTGGTGAGGCTGGTCCTGGCAATCCGCCCTCCGAGCGGGAAGAACTGGTGCTGGTGTATGCCGGTGATCCCGCTCAGCTTGAGACGATGACCTTCGACCCGGTTGTGCTGGACGAGAGCGGCCTGTTCGTGGACGAGGCCGCGCTGACAGCCGCCCCGGGCGAGTCTGAGATGGTCGAGACGCCTGCCGAGGGTGAAGATGCCGGTGACGACGCGGCGGCTGCTGGCGAGGACGCTCAGGCGACCCCGTCTCCAGAAGCCGAGGCAACCGAGGCGGACGACGCACTTCTGCCTGAGGGCCAGCGCCTGATCCGCGTGAGCGATATCGACGGCTTTGGCCTGGTGAATGAGAACGGTGAGAACCTTGGTAGCATCAACCAGGTGCTGTTCAGCACGCAGGGCATGAGCGTGCCATACGCTCTGGCGGACATCGGCGGCTTCCTGGGGATCGGCGCGAATACCATCGCCATCCCGTGGGATCGCCTGACGATCGACGCGGAGCAGGAAGAGTTCGTCCTTGCAGCTACGCAGGAGCAACTTGAGCAAGCCCCGACGGTTGATGTCAATGCCATCGAGGCGGAAGGCTTCACCAACCAGGCGGAGATCGATACCTTCTGGCAGGAGCTGGATGCCGGTGGCATGGGTACAGGCACCGGCGGCGATGATACGGGTTCCGGTGATGATACCGGTGCCAGTGGCAGTTTAGGTACTGGTGGCGGTAACGCCAGCGGTGGCAACGACGGCTACTAACCTGATCAGATGTCGTTGTAACGTATGAACGACCGGCGGGCGCTTGAGCGCCCGCCGGTTTTTTGCGCCCTGCCACGATATTTAGGAGCTTTTTGGGGTGCGTATAGGACTTTTTTAGCGACTGGCCGCTATGCTTTTAACACTTCGATGTTTTCTGGCCCGAAGCGGGCCGGTTCAACACACGCACACACAAAATAGAGCCGGGTAGATTCGGATAGAGCCTCCGGCAGAGGTCTGGAGTTATCGTGCATATGGCGTATCGTCGTTATGGATTGGTTGCTGGGCTGGGGATCGCGTTCGGTGTGCTGCTCGCCGGGTGCGGGGGGAATAACCCGGCGCAGCCCGGCGCGGCTGATGCCCCGCCTAACGCGGGGATGATGGCGGAGACACAGGTCGTGGTGGGCGGCGCAGTGGGCGAGCTTGCCGAGGTGCCGCTCGGCGCGGGCGAGGCGGATGAGGCGGACAGCGACGCCACAGCGCAGCCCGCGTCTGAGCTTGTAAGCCACTGGATCGCGACCGGGCGGATGCTGAGCCGGCGGATCGTAACGCCGGAGGGCGAGGTGATCGCCGGGATGATGGACGTGCTCGTGAGTCCGGAGGGTGAGGTGCTCTTCCTGGTGTTTGATGCCGGGCCTTATCTCGGTGCGGAGGACGAGCACATCGTCGCCGTCGAGTGGGATGATGTCCGGGTCTCCGAGCAGGAGGTCGCGGTCACGCCGGAGGGTGGCGGTGAGCAGACTGCCACGGCGGTAAACCACGTGTTCGTCTACGACGCAGGCGAGCTTGAAAACGCGCCCGTGCTGGACGCCGATCTGTTGGCTGGCCCGGCGGTCTTTCTGAGCACGGACCAGCTTGAGCTTGACACGGACGAGGTCGAGTTGCTGCGTGCCAGCCGCTTCGGGGAGTTTGACCTCACCAATTACCGGCTGGTTAACGACACGGGCGAGGAACTGGGCGATGTCGAGGAGTGGATCATTGACCTCGTTGCTGGTGAGGTTGTCTACGTGGTGTCCAACATCGGCGGCGTGCTGGGAATCGGCGAGACGACGCTCGCCATCCCCTGGGACGCGCTGATCTACAACAAGGAGTTGGAGACGTTTACGCTGCCGGTGGCCCGCCAAACGCTCGATGACGCGCCCGAACTGGACCTCGACACGCTCAAGGCGGAGCGCTTCCCCGACGGCTGGGACGACGAGATCGCGGCTTTCTGGGAGGAGGTTCAGTTCAGTGGACGTAGGGGCGAGACAGAACGTTAGAGTTACATAAAAACCCGGTTTACGGTTTGACAAACCTCTGACAAGCGGTTAGAATATGCGTCGCATTGCGGGGTAGAGCAGAGGCAGCTCGTCGGGCTCATAACCCGGAGGTCGGAGGTTCGAATCCTCCCCCCGCTACTACGAAGACCCGGATGGTAACCCATCCGGGTCTTTTGTTTTTCCGGCCCGGCAGCACGGCATCAAAATGCAGGCTATGCTACTATCAGAAGCAGGAGCGCATATCGGGCTGCGCTTGTCCGCGTTTTATTCGCTGCTCGAAGAAGGGCCAATCCGATGAAGTATCATCACCCTCTTTTGACTGCACTGGCAGCCGCCGCGCTGCTGGCTGCTGTGCTGCTCGCCCCGGTCCCCCCGGCACGCGCGCAGGAAGGCGCGTGCGGTGACACCGTCACAGTGGTAGCAGGCGACACGCTGTTCAGCATTGCGCGTCGCTGCGGCACGACCGTCAGCGCTCTCCTCGTCGCGAATCCCTCCATAACCAACCCGGATATCCTCTATGCGGGGACGGTGCTCACCATCCCCGGCGGAGACGACGTTCCGGCAGAGGATGAGCCGCAGGTGGGCATCAGGCCGCTGAGCGGCCAGGCGGGGGTTGACATCGAGGTCCGCGTGACGAACTTCCCGCCGGATACTGAGGTTGAGCTGAGCCTGGGCATCGCCGACGGGGAGTATGAGATAGTCGATACCGTCACGACCGATGACGATGGTATGGTGATTACAGAGGTCGCAATCCCCGAGACCGCCAGGGTGGGCCAGGACTGGGTGGTCGTGGCGGCAACGACCGATGGCGAGCTTTCCGTGATCTCGCCCTCGTACCGCGTGACGGGCCTGCCGCCCGAGAGCGAGGGCGGCCAGCCGATCCACATCGTGCAGCCCGGCGAGCGCCTGTACCGCATCGGGCTCCAGTACGGGGTGACGGTTGACGAGATCCTCGCTGTGAACCCCGGCATCACCAACCGCAACCTGATCTACCCCGGCCGGGAGATCCTCATCCCGCTTCCGTCCGGCGAGCCGGGCGACGCAGTGGTGACCATCACGCCGATGCAGGGGCCTGCCGGTACGACCGTCCGTGTGAGCGGCTCCGGCCTGCCGCCGAGCAGCGTCGTGGACATCGGCATCGGGCCGGTTGACTCCGAGTATGAGGTCGTGGACACCGAACTCACGAGCAGCAGCGGCACGCTCACCACGCAGGTGACCCTGCCCGGGAGCATGACGCCCGGCCAGCGCTGGGTGGTTGTGGTCGAGACGGCTGACGATGTGATCGTGTCAAACGCGTTCACCGTGACGGCGGATGGCGGCGGCTCCGGCAGGACGTACACCGTACAGCCCGGCGACACGCTCTACCGCATCGCGGTGCGGAACGGCCTGACGGTTGACCAGCTTGTCGCGGCGAACCCCGGCATCACCAACCCCAACCTGATCTACGCCGGGCAGGTGCTGACGATCCCTTAAGACAGGCCCTTGTACACGCTGCCCCTCGCTCCGGCCCGCCTGCGCCGGGGTGGGGGGCTTTGCCGTTTCTTCCCGCTAGCCGCCCCGGTTGGCTGTGGGCGGGCTAGACGATCACGCGGCACGCTATAATGGGATAATAGGAATAAGCTTTGTCGTACAATTGTGCTGTCTATTTGGAGTCGATACACTCCATCTAGACTTATGAACTGAAGCGCAGGAGTGGTAGTACATGTTTGAGTCTGTTGGGAATGTGAAAGATTGCCTGGCCGAGCAGCAGTATATCGCCTCGGATGAGATCGCCACGGTTGTGTATCTGGCCCAGAAGCTGGGCAAGCCGCTGCTGCTTGAAGGCCCGGCAGGCGTCGGCAAGACGGAGCTGGCAAAAGCCGTCAGCGGTGCGCTGAACCAGCCCTTAGTGCGCCTCCAGTGCTACGAAGGGCTGGACGAGAGCAAGGCGCTCTATGAGTGGGAGTACGCCAAGCAGATGCTGTATACCCAGCTTCTGCGAGACAAGCTCTCCGATCTGCTCGCCGAAGCGGAGACGCTGGCCGAAGCGGCTGACCGTCTTGCGGCGGAGGAGGATGTCTTCTTCTCCGAGCGCTTCCTGCTCGCCCGGCCCCTGCTCAAGGCCATCTCGGCGAATGAGCCGACCGTCCTGCTCATCGACGAGATCGACCGCGCCGACGCCGAATTCGAGGCCTTCCTGCTTGAAGTCCTGAGCGACTTCCAGGTGAGCATTCCCGAGATCGGCACCATCCGTGCCACCTACCACCCCACGGTGTTCCTCACGAGCAACAACACACGCGAACTCAGCGAGGCGCTGAAGCGGCGCTGTCTGTACATCTACATCGACTACCCGACGGTGGACCAGGAGCTTGAGATCGTGCAGCTTAAGGTCCCGGAGTTAAGCCCGAAGCTGGCGCAGCAGGCCGTCGAGGCGGTGCATTCGCTGCGCAACATGGACCTGAAGAAGAACCCCAGCGTCAGCGAGACGCTGGACTGGGCGCGCGCCCTCGTCACGCTCAACGCCAGCTCGCTCGACCGCGAGGTGGTCGAGAACACGCTGACCGTGCTGCTCAAGTACGAGGCGGACGTGGCGCGTGCGCGCCGCATCCTGCGCGGCGACCGGGGCACGGACACCGGCGGGTCGCGCTCGCCGCGCAACTGGTAGCGCGCCCGGAAGCGGGCAGGTGGTAGCGAAAGAACGCGCTGTGAGTGAGTCTGAGAGTTGAGGAATTATGGAAAGACGGATGGCTCGTTTCGTGGCCGGGCTGAGGGCGTCAGGCGTGCGAGTGTCTATCGCCGAGAGTGAGGACGCGTGGCGGGCGGTCGAGCACATCGGCGTGACCGACCGGCGGCTGTTCTACCTCACCCTGCGCTCGACGCTCGTCAAAGAGGCGGAGGACTTCCCCATCTTTGACGAGTTGTTCCCGCTGTACTTCGGTACGGATGTCCCGCCGCTGCTCAACCCGCAGGCCGAACTGAACGAAGAAGAACAGGAGATGCTGCGCAATGCGCTGCAGCAGCTTGCCGACGAGCTTTCCGAACTGCTCTCGTGGCTGCTGAGCGGCCAGGGCCCAACGGAGGAGGAGCTTCAGGACCTCGCGGAGCAGGCTGGTATGCAGAATGCCGACGCGCCCTACCAGGCCCAGTGGTACGCCCGCCGCATGCAGCGCCTGCTCGGCTGGGAGCAGCTTGAAAAGGTGCTGGAGATGCTGTGGGAGATGCTGGCGCAGATGGGCATGGACCCGGAAACGCTGGCGCGTCTCCAGCAGCAGGTGGCGCAGAATCAGGAGGCGCTCGGCGAGCAGCTTGAGCAGTTCGCCGGGCAGCAGATTCAGGACAACCGGGCCGAGCAGTGGCGGCACCGGCGCGAAACCGCCCATGACCTGATGCAGCGCTCGTTCAGTTCACTGAACGAGCACGAGCTGGATGTGCTGCGCGACCAGGTGCGGCGGCTTGCGGCGCGGCTGCGCTCCCGCGCGGCCCTGCGCCAGAAGCGCGGCAAGCGCGGCAAGCTCGACACCAAGGCGACGATCCGGGCCAACCTCAAGTATGGCGGCGTGCCGCTCGAACTGAGGCTGCGCCGCAAGCGTCGCAAGCCCAAGCTCGTGATGTTCCTCGACGTGAGCACGTCGATGCGCCCCGTCGCGGAGTTCTTCCTGCGGCTGCTCTACCAGCTTCAGGACCAGGTGCAGAAGTCGCGCAGCTTCGCCTATATCGACCACCTGGAGGACGTGACGGCGGACCTCAAGACGCAGACGATGGAAGGCGCGGTCCAGACGGTGCTGACCAAGCTGCCGCCCGGCTACTACAGCACGGACTTCGGCAACAGCCTGCGCCAGTTCACGTCGGAGCATCTCTCCACGGTTGACCAGCGCACGACGGTGATCGTGCTGGGTGACGCCCGCAACAACTATCGCGACCCGGCACTGGACGCCTTCGCGGAGATCAGCAAGCGGGCGCGCCGCGTGATCTGGATGACGCCGGAGTACTCGGCGCAGTGGGGCACGGGTGACAGCGACATGCTGGAGTACGTGCCGCTCTGCACCGAGGTCTTTCAGGTGCGCAACCTCAACCAGCTTGCCAACGCCATTGACAACATGCTGGCGTCCTGATCCTGCCAGACGTTTGGCGATGCGCGGGGCGGGTGTAATGATGCAGTCGGTGCGGAGCATCGCGCATCACCCGCCCCGCTGTTATTTCCGGGCCAGGGGCCTGGAACCTTGCTTCCCCGCTCTGCGTAGACCCTCACGAGCTTGACGACCATGCCGCAGAGAGGAGACTCGCGTGCTGCTACCCATCCTGAGCATCCTCATTGTTCTCGTTTTCTTTCCGGCCTATCTCATCTATACGCTGCTGACCGGGCGCAGGCGGGACCGGCTCTCGTGGCTGCTGGAAGTGCTGATGGGCGCGGCCTTCGTGCTGCTGGTGACGCTCATCGGGCGCTGGGACTGGCTCAGCATCTACCTGCGGTTTGTGCCGCTCGTCCTGTATGCCGGGGCGGTGGTGCTGTCCTACCGCCGCGTGCGCGAGCTGCCGTTCCGCGCCGAAAGCGGTGCGCGGGCGGAGTGGGTGAGCGGTGCGCTCGGCACGCTACTGGCGGCGGGGATGCTGGGCGTCAGCGTGAGCGGATGGTTCGTCGCCAGAGAGCCGGTGCAGCTTGCCTTCCCATTTCGGGGCGGCGCGTACTACGTGGCGCAGGGCGGCAGCAGCTTCATCGTGAACTACCACCGCTCTCACCCGGAGCAGGCCTTCGCCGCCGACATCACGAAGCTCAACGCGGCGGGGGCGCGGGCGGCGGGCTTCCGCCCTGCTGCGCTGGAGCGCTACGCCATCTTCGGCGAGCCGGTGTACAGCCCGTGCGAGGGCGAGGTTGTCTCTGCCGAGGGCAGCCTGCCCGACCTGACCCCGCCGGAGCGCGACCCGGAGAACCCGCCCGGCAACCATGTCGCCATCGCCTGCCAGGGTGTGACGGTCGTGCTGGCGCACCTGCAGCAGGGCAGCGTCACCGTCGAGCCGGGGGATACCGTGACGAACGGGCAGATGCTGGGCCGTATCGGGAACTCCGGCAACACCGACGAGCCGCACCTGCACATCCATGCCTTTGAGGGCGGCGTGATGGGCGAGGAACTCGGCGCGGGCGTGCCGGTGTCCTTCGAGGGTCGGATGCCGGTGCGGAACATGGTCTACCGGCGCTGAGGTGATGTGGCATTTTGCGCGGTGGGCCGGGCGTGCTAGGATCTCGGCATGACTTATGACTTTGATCGCCAGCTTGCCGAGGGTGAGGCAGGCGAGGCCTTCCTCGATGAGTTCTTCCGGCGGCGCGGGCATACCGTCCGCCCGGCCACGCGGGAGGAGCAGCGGCAGGGCATCGACCGCTTCATCATCACGCCGTCGGGCCGTAAGATGAAGGTCGAGTATAAGACCGACCACATCGCCGCCCGGACGGGCAACGCCTTCGTCGAAACCGTCTCCGTGGATACCGCCGGTAAGATGGGCTGGGCGCTCACCTCCCAGGCGGATTACCTCGTCTACTTCATCCCCGGCCAGATGATCGTCGTGCTGCCGCTGCGCTCGCTGCGCTGGGCGCTGCCGGGCTGGATGCGCGAGTACCCGGTGCGGACCGCCGCCAACAACGGCTACACCACACACGGGCTGCTCGTGCCGCTCGCCGCGCTGCTGGAGTACGCCGTGCAGACCTTCCACCTCAACGGGGAGGCGGGCGGCGAGTAGCCCGCCAGTGCACACCCTGGCCACCTGACCAGTATTCCCGAGCTGGCGCGATTCGGGGGTTGACATGGCGAAAAAAGCCATGATACACTGACACTTGGTTTGTAATGGGCAAACCCTTGATCCTGACGATGCCTAAAAAGGAGGCGCACAAGATGCAGAGCACAGCCGCTATCTTCTGCTACGGCGCTGCTGCTGCCTACATTGGCGGCGGGTTCGTTGTGCCTGCTCGGAGTGCGCCTGGCGATCGTTAGGTTACAGTTCTCCTTACTGAACCCTCGCGGTCACAGGCCACCACCGGCCCTGTGACCGTTTTTGATTCAACTCTCACCGAGACGAACCAGACGGTTACACTCCCGAAGGGAGGGGGCGTGCTCCGACGCTGGCAGCACAGCTAGCAGAGGGGCGCTTTTTCGTGTGGTTAGTGATGGGATGATGAATCAGAGATGAGTGGTCGAGACAACGCACGACTCGAGGGGATGGAGAAGATGTACAACCAGCGGCAGAACCCCAAACAAAAGAGCCAGTTGAGCCGTGAGGAGATGGCTCTATACCTGGCTGCTCGCTTTGCCATGGCGCTGATGCAGAACGCGCTCATGGAAGCTGTGCAGTACGCCGACGACCTCGGCGGGCTGCAGGCGGGTGACATCCGCATCGACAGGCGGCTGCCGCAGGCGGGCCTGCCTGAGATGGGGCGCGCACCGGCTGGTGACTTGCTGTAGCATCGCGGCGCCAGCCGGGCAGGCCCGGCCCGGCGATGGTGCCGCTTCAAGCGGTTAGGACCAGGACTAGGACGCTCGTACTCGTAAAGGGAGACAGGATGGATAGCGAGAATCTCCTTATTGCCAGCACCATCATGCGGGCGCCGTCGTTCGACGACGCCGAGGCGGTTGCAGACCTCTTCAACGCGTCCTCGCTGGATGTGTCCGGCGAGCGCGAGATAGACGTGAACGAGTTGCGCCGCGAGTGGCAGACGCCGGGCTTTGACCTGGCTCGCGATGCCCGCGTTGTACTGACACCCGAGGGCCAGATCATCGGCTACGGGGAACTGTGGGACGTGTCAGAGCCGCACGTGCGGCGCTTCGCGTTCGTGCGGGTGCATCCGGCGTACCGGGGGCGGGGCATCGGCACGGCGCTGAACCGCTGGGTCGAGCAGCGCGCCCGCGAAACGCTGCACACCGCGCCGGAGGGCGCGCAGGTCGTGCTCGGCGCGTCGGTGGTGGCGCATCACCGGCCCGCGCAGGACGTGCTCGAGTCGCTGGGCTTCAAGCCGGTGCGCCGCTTCTGGCGTATGGTGATCGAACTGAACGGCAGGCTGGAGCCCGCCGTCTGGCCGGATGGCTTCCGCGTGCGGCAGATGCAGCCCGGCGAGGAGCGGGCCTTCTACCACGCGCTGGACGAGGCGTTCGAGGATCACTGGGGCCACGTGCCCCGGCCCTTTGAAGAGGCGTTCGAGCAGTGGATGCACTTCGTGCAGAACTGCGAGAGTTGCGACCCGGAGCTGTTCTTCGTGGTGGAGGACTGCCATGCGGGCGGCGAGATCGCGGCGGCGGCTTACGGGCTGTCCGCTCTACCCGAAGACGAGCACATGGGCTGGGTGAGCATGCTCGGCGTGCGGCGGAACTACCGACGGCGGGGCATAGCCCTGGCGCTGCTGCGGCACATCTTTGCCGTCTTTGAGCGGCGAGGCCAGCAGCGTGTCGGCCTCTCGGTCGATGCCGCCAGCCTGACCAACGCGACGCGCCTGTACGAAAAGGCGGGCATGAGCGTCACACAGGAGCGCATTGTGTTTGAGAAGGTCCTGCGGGAGGGCAAAGACCTCACAAGGCGGCAGGTAGATAGTTTTTGATCGCTGGATGGTTTTCAGGGAAGTGTTGAAGATGCAAAAGACAGAAGAGCGGATCCATGTGGTAGACGCGCCGGACATCCCCGGCCTGACCTTCCGGCATTTTCGCGGGGAGGTGGACTACCCCGCGATGGTCGCCGTCATTCAGGGCAGCAAGGACGCCGACGGCATCGAGCGCGTGGACACGGTAGAGGAAATTGCGCGGTACTACGCCCACCTCCAGAACTGTGACCCGTACCGGGACATGATCTTTGCAGAGATGAACGGCAAGGTGATCGGCTACGGGCGTGTGTGGTGGGCGCAGGAGGCGAACGGCGAGAAACCGTATATCTACAGGTTGATTGGCTGGGTGCTGCCGGAGTGGCGGGGCAGGGGCATCGGCACGGCGATGCTGCGCTGGCAGGAGGCCCGCCTGCGGGAGATCGCGCGCAGCCATGCCAGGGAGTACCCGCGCTTCTATGAGTCATGGGCCGCCGACACGGAGAAGAGCAGGGCCAGAATGTTCGAGCGGGAGGGCTACCAGCCGGTGACGTACACCGCCGACATGGTCCGGCCACATCTGGAGGACATCCCCGACCTGCCGCTGCCGGAGGGTATCGAGGTGCGCCCGGTGCAGCCGGAGCACTACCGCGCGATCTGGGAGCATGACAAAGAGGCCTTCCGCGATCACTGGGGGTATTCGGAGGACGAACTCTCCTACGAGCAGTTCATTGACTTCCCTCCATACCAGGACCCGTCGCTGTGGCGAGTCGCCTGGCACGGCGATCAGATCGTCGGGCAGGTGCTCAGCTTCATCGTGCCGGAGGAAAACGAGGCCTACGGGCGCAAGCGCGGCTACACGGAGGCCATCGCCGTGCGGCGCGAGTACCGCCGCCGGGGTATCGCCTCGGCGCTGATCGCGCTCAGCCTGCGCGCTCTCAAAGAGCGGGGCATGGAGGAGGCAGCGCTCGGCGTCCACACCGAGAACCTGACCGGCGCCTTCCAGCTTTACGAGAAGATGGGTTACCGCGTCGTGAAGCTGTACACCTTCTACCGCAAGCCCTTCGAGGTCTAACCCAACCGGCCCGGCGATCACGCATCGCCGGGCCGGTGCTCTCTGTGAGGCTCGTGTGCCGCCAGCGCGGCCAGCGCCTCCGGCGTGCCGATACGGGCAAGCGCCTCTGCTGCTGCGTCACGCACGCGCCCCAGCCGGTGCTCGCCGCTGTCCTCAAGGCGGGCGGCAAGGTGTGGCACGGCTGCCGGGTCGCCGAGCATCCCCAGCGCCTGCGCGGCAGCCTGCCGCACGATGGCCTGCTCATCCTCCAGCGCGTTGAGCAGCGGGCCCAGCGCCGCCCGCTCGCCGATGCGCCCCAGTGCGAGCGCCGCCGCCCGCCGCAGCCAGGGGTTTGGCTCGCCGAGCGCGGCGATCAGCCCACGCAGCGCGCGCGGGCTGCCGATCCGCCCCAGCGCGGCGGCAGCGCCCGGCTTGACGGAGGGGTGGGCATCATCCAGTACGGCCAGCAGCGGCCCGACCGCCTCCTCCTCCCGCAGCGCACCGAGCGCATCCGCCGCCGCCCGCTGTACCCAGGGGTCGGGGTCGTTCAGCGCGTGAATCAGTGGTTCAACCGCGCGCTGGCTACCGGTGCGCCCCAGCGCCCGCGCCGCTGCCTCCCGCCGGAGCGGGTTCTCATGCACGAGCGATTCGAGCAGCAGGCCCGTCACCTGCTCGCCGATGGCACCGAGCGCGTAGGCGGCCTTCATGCGGACGTAGTGCGTTTCATCGCCGAGGGCGGCGGCGAGCAACTCGACGGGCGGCCACTTGTCGTCCACCCGTGCGGCGATGCGCCCCAGCGCCTCGGCTGCCGTGCCGCGCACGGGCCAGGGCTCTTCGCCGAGCATCACCAGCGCAAGCGGCTGCACGGCGGAGGCGTCGCCCAGCCGCCCAAGTGCCCGCGCGGCGCGCTGACGCTGTGCGGTGTTCTCGGCGCTGAGCAGCAGGTCGAGCAGGATGTCCACCGCGCGGCGGTCGTCCATCTCGGCGAGTGTGAAGGCGGCGCGGTAGCGCACCTGCGGGTTCTCGTGGCTGAGCATTTCGAGCGTATGCAGCAGCGCGGCGTCGCCGCCGAGCCGGGCCGAGCGGCGATGCAGCATGTCGCCCAGCCCCGGCTCGCGCCCTGTGATTCTGAGTGATCGACGTCGTCTCATGTGGGTCCAGTTCTTGTTGTGGCTCAAAGTTGGGTAGATGCCTGTCTGCAGGTGTGCAACCTTAAAGATACCGTGTTTGAGGCGCGGCGTCCGGTATATTGTGGCCGACCTGCCACCCCCTCCTGCGGGAGAACAACCAGTAGAGGGTGGCACCTGCAGGCATTGCGAAAGCGTAAGAAACGCCGCGAGTAAACTTCGCGGCTCCGGTCTCGTTAATTAAGGGTCGAGGCCGCGAAGGTTTGTCTTGGCAACGGCAGGGGTGTGTATTGCGCGACATGCGCCGCGCAACGTGCATGCTCCGTCCTGCAGAAGATCTGCGCCACAAACCCGGCGCACGTGTGTGCCTGCCTCTTTACTTTTTCCGAACCCCGGTTAGACTGTTAAAGAGAATCCACACCACACGACCCTCGCCGTTCGCCGTCATCAGAAGGAGGCGCCTTGACTCGAGGAGACATCACCGGCCTGATCCTCTCATACGTGTATGCCTTTGGCATGCTTCTCGCCGTCGAAGCTATTGGGCGGCGCTTTCGCTGGCCCCAGTTTTTCACGCGCAAAGTGATCCACATCGGCGCGGGGATGTGGATCTGGGGCATTCTGTTCTTCTTTGACCACTGGTACTGGGGCGTAATCCCCTTCGCAACCTTCATCGTTCTGAACTACATCTTCTACCGGCGGCAGGTCTTCGAGCAGATGGACGAGGCCGATTCGTCGCCGGGTACGGTGTACTTCGCGATCTCGATCACGCTGCTGTTCCTCCTGCTGTGGCGCACCGAGCCGGGGCAGACTGACCGCGTCCCGATTGCCGCCGCCGCCGTGATGGCCATGACCTGGGGTGACGCCCTCGCCGCCCTGCTGGGGCGGAAGTTAGGTCGCCGGACGTACTCCGTGTTCGGGCACACCCGCACCTGGGAGGGCACGCTGGTCATGCTGGTGGCGAGCTTCGCAGCGATGTTCCTCACGCTGTGGCTGCTGCCCGGCTCAGCCCTCAGCCCGATGAGCATGGTGCTTGGTGTGGGCGCGGCTGCCGGGGCGGCGCTCGCCGCCGCTGTCGTCGCTGCCATCGCGGAAGGCATCTCCCCTGCCGGACTTGATAACCTGACCGTACCGCTAAGTGCCGCACTCATTTTGTATTTACTGGTGCAGGTGGTGTAGTTTTGGGGAGGGCACGCGATGCTACGCGAGATTACACTCCCGTCCAACATCCCCGCGCGCCTGTTCCGCTCACCGATGCCGGGCCGCTGGGATTGGGACATCAAGCGGGCGGAGCGCGACATCAATGAGCACGAGGTGGACCTCGTCGTATCGCTCTCACCCATGCGCGAGGTGCGCGAGTTTGCCCCGCGCTACGCTCGTCTCATCGAGGATGAAAACCTGACCTGGGAGCTGTGGGACTTCCCAATCCAGTCAGGGGGCATCCCCGAGGACGAGGAGGAGTTCCTCGACCTGGCGCGGGATATCGCGGAGGAACTGCGCAGCGGGACGCACGTGCTGATCCACTGCCGGGAGGGTACAGGGCGAACGGGCATGCTGGCGATCCTGTCGCTGGTGGCGCTGGGCATGAAACTCGGCGAGGCGAGACGTGTGGTCGAGGAGGCTGGCGCCTGGCCGGAGAACGCCCGGCAGGACCAGTTCATCGAGCGGATGGCGCGGCTGCTGGCTCAGGACGAGGAAATTTGAGCCGCAACGGCCCCTAGAATCGCAATGCGGACGCCCGGTTTAACTCGCAAGCAAGTGCCATTTGCCTTACCGGGGGCGCCCGCATTGCTTTCCACGTCGTCGACTACGGTTCCGATGGGCCCTCTCCTATCTCGCTAGGCGTGCACTCATCTCCCATAGTGTACGCAGTATAGACCACCCACAATAAAAAAATCCTATCAATAATCTATAAATCATCTAAAAATTAAATAGTTGGGCCCTGCTGGTGTTATTCACCAGCAGGAGATGAAGTCACGGCTTTACGAGAGCATGTCTGTCATATGAGATCGTTTGTAGGGGCAGGTCTCAGACCTGCCCCTACTGGCTGGGCCGACAGATAGCCGCGAAGTTTATTCGCGGCTTCGGAAGAAGCACAGGCCCCATCCCCCGGTTGCCGATCCGGCATCCTGCGCCGTACAATTAAGGATAAATTTGGTATTGTTTTCCTGTTGAGCAGGAAAGGGGAGCGATGAGCGCTCAGGACTCGACTGCGGCGCGTGCCGACGGGGTGAGGATGCGCCGCGAGTCATACGCGGAAGTATTAGACAACGTGCTGGAGGCGATGGGGGAAACGCCGCTCATCCGGCTGCATCAGGTCACCAGAGACGTCAAGCCGGACGTGCTGGCGAAGGTAGAGTTCTTCAACCCCGGTGGCTCGGTGAAGGACCGCATCGGCATCGCCATCATCGAGGACGCCGAGCGCAGCGGCAAGCTTAAGCCCGGCGGAACCATCGTCGAGTCGACCTCCGGCAACACCGGCGTCGGGCTGGCGGTTGCTGCTGCCATCAAGGGCTACAAGACCGTCTTTGTCATGCCGGACAAAATGTCCGACGAGAAGATCCAGCTTCTGCGGGCGTTCGGCGCGCGGGTGGTAGTCACGCCGACCGCCGTCGAGCCGGACGATCCGCGCAGCTACTATAACGTCGCCAAGCGTATCGTCGAGGAGACGCCCAACGCGATCCTCGCCAACCAGTACCACAACCCTGTCAACCCGGAGGTCCACTATCGGACGACCGGCCCGGAGATCTGGCGGCAGACGAACGGGCGCGTGGATGTGTTCGTGGCGGGCATGGGCACCGGCGGCACGATCAGCGGGGTGGGGCGCTATCTCAAGGAGCAGAACCCCAACGTGCAGATCGTCGGCGTGGACCCGGTCGGGTCGCTGCTGTACGAGCTGTTCCACACCGGCAAGATGGGCGAGGCCTTCACCTACAACGTAGAGGGCATCGGCGAGGACTTCCTGCCGAGCACGCTCGACCTGTCCGTTGTGGACGACGTGGTGCAGGTGGACGACCGTGAGTCGTTCCTGATGACGCGCCGCCTCGTGCGCGAGGAGGGACTGTTCGTCGGCGGCTCAAGCGGCTCTGCCGTTGCCGGGGCGCTGAAGTACATCCAGAAGGCCGGGCTGGGGCCGGACAAGACCGTTGTGGTGCTGCTGCCCGATTCCGGCTCTCGCTACCTGAGCAAGATCTTCAACGATGAGTGGATGCGTGAGCACGGCTATCTGGCAGACCCCTGGTGCGAGGCGACGGCGAAAGATGTGCTCGCCGCGAAGACCCAGCAGGAGCTTATCGCGCTGGAGCCGGGCGCACGGCTGGCCGATGTCATCGCGCTGATGAAGGAGCACGGCATCTCGCAGGCGCCGGTCATCGAGAACGGCGATCTGCTCGGCATGGTGCGCGAGGTGGATCTGCTCAACCACATGCTGATGGCCGCGCACAACCACTCGCCGGAGGAGAGCATCGACAGCATGATCTCGACGGACATTACCATCGTCGCCGCCGACGAGCCGCTTGAGGGCCTGATGAACCTGTTCAGTTCGGGCGTGGAGGTCGTGTTCGTCACCCCGACAGGCGGCGGTGAAGGCCCCGTTGCCGGCATCCTGACGAAGATCGACGTGCTCGACTACATCGCCACTCACTGCATCTAGGTTGACCTGCAAGCCGGGGCGCGAGCGTTCGCGCCCCGCATCACTCTGGGCAGCCGCCTATGCGCCTATCTCCAGATGACAACCCCCTGCTGTGCGGTGTGTGCGGCGCGCCGCTCTCCGATAGCGGGCGCTCGCTGCGCTGCCCGGCAGGCCACACCTTCGACGTGGCCCGCGAGGGCTATGTGAACCTGCTGCTGCCGCACCAGACGCGCAGAGAGGTCGTCGGCGATGACAGGGCGATGCTCCGGGCGCGGCGGCGCTTCCTCGATCGCGGCTTCTACCGCCCGCTCTCGGAGGCGATCAACGAGCGGGTGGCGGAGCACATCGAGGGTCGCACGCTCGCGCAGGCGCACATTGTCGATGTGGGCAGCGGTGAAGGCAGCTACCTTGCCGCGCTGAAGGCCCATCTGGAAGCCCGCTTCGAGACGGCGTTCACCTTCACCGGGGTGGACATCGCGAAGGAGGCTGCCCGCCTCGCCGCCCGGCGCTATGACGGCATCCGCTTTGTCGTCGCCGACATCACCGTGAGCCTGCTGCTCCCTGAGGCGTCGGTGGACGTGCTGCTCAACGTGTTTGCGCCGCGCAGTCCCGGCGAGTTCTACCGCGTGCTGCGGCCCGGCGGCCTGCTGCTCGTTGTGATCCCCGCACCGGGGCATCTCGCCAGCCTGCGCGAGCAGTTCGGGCTGCTCGGCATTGAGCAGGACAAGCGGGAGCACGTCGCCGCGCAGTTCGCGGAGGACTTCGCGCTCGCCGATACGCGCCGTATCGAGTACGCGCTTGCGCTGGGCCGGGATGACCTGCTCGACCTTGTCGAGATGACGCCCAACTACTGGCACCTCACGCCGGAAACGCGCGACGCGCTGCACGCCTCGCCGGGCGTCGAGACGCAGGCGGCGTTTGATCTGCTGGCCTTCAGGCGAAGTTAGACCTCACCCCCTGACCTCGCAGCGGGGACCGCTGCTCGGTCTTTCCCCCTCTCCGTGTCACGGAGAGGGGGAGGGAGGGGCTCCCGGAGGGAGCCTCGGAAGGGGGTGAGGTTGTCACCCACCTGAAGATGAGATTTTGCCGCTCATACGGTAAGATCATGCCGTTGACGACCGCAGAGGGGCGCGTGCTACGAGGGGGATTCCACGCCGCGCTCGCTGTAACAACACGCCAGAGGAGTCTATGAGCGAGATATCTCACCGTTCGCCGGGGCAGCTTGCCCTGTCTGTCATGGGCTGGGTGGAGCTTACCATCAGTGTTATCATGCTGATCCTTGACGTTGTGCCCGCTGCTGTCGCATTCGCGATTGCCGCGCTGTTCCTGACCTTCCTGTCGACGCAGGTGCGCAAACAGCGGGTCGAGCATCTGCGGCGCACCGGGCAGATCCCCCGGCAGGCCGCAGTCGCCGCCCCGCGCCGCCCCGGCGTGCTGTTCTGGGTGCAGCTTGGGCTTGGCGCGGCGCTGATCGTCGCCAGCGCGGTCTTCGTCGTGCTCGGCAATTATGCCTTTGCTGTCAACTTCGTCCTGTGGGGCCTGACGTTCGGCCTGTTCGCCCAGCGCATGGCCCAGCCTGTGGAGGCCTGAGTTTGCCTATCTCGTCAGAAGCCTGTGCGGCCCTGCGTCTCGCCTTTGGCGAGCGTGTGCTGTTTGAAGAACCCCTGTCGCGCCACTCATCGGCGCGCATCGGTGGCCCGGCGGAAGCCTTCCTCGCGGCCCGCTCCGTGCACGATCTGGCCGAGGCGGCACAGATCGCCTGGGAATACGACGTGCCGCTCTTTATCCTGGGTGGCGGCTCGAACATCCTGATCAGTGATGCGGGGATACGCGGGCTGGTCGTTCATAACCGCGCGGAGGGCCTGCACTTCGACGGCACGCAGGTGCTGGCCGAGTCGGGCGTGAGCACGATCAGCGTTGCGCGGCGCAGCGTCAAGCGCGGGCTGGCGGGCTTCGAGTGGGCCGCCGGGATACCCGGCACGATTGGCGGCGCGGTGTTTGGCAACGCCGGGGCGCACGGGGGCGACATGGCAGGCGTGGTCGTTTATGCCGACGTGATCACGCCGGAGGGCGAGCGCCGCCTCAGCAACGCCGACCTCGCCTTCGAGTACCGCTCGTCGATCCTGAAGCGGGAGCCGCAGCGCGCGGTGGTGCTGCGTGTGCTGCTCCAGCTTGAGGCGGGCGACCCTGACGTGCTCAACGCGCGTCTGGAGGAGTTCCGTGATTACCGGCGGCGCACCCAGCCGCCCGGCGCGACCATCGGCAGCATGTTCAAGAACCCGCCGGGCGACTACGCCGGGCGGCTCATCGATGCCGCCGGGCTGAAAGGCACGCGCATCGGCGGCGCGGAGATCAGCACGAAGCACGGCAACTTTTTCCTCAATGTGGGGGATGCCAATGCGAGCGATGTGCGCGCGCTCGCCGAGCTGGCGCGGCGCGAGGTGCGGGAGCAGTTCGGCGTTGAGCTGGAGTTGGAGATCGAACTCGTCGGCGAGTGGTAAGCGTGCAGGGCTTTGAAAGCCGAAAGGGCAGCCCGATAAATCATGTGGGCTGCCCTTTGCTGTGGAGTGGGGTCTGGCTACATGACCGCGCTGAGGTCGGTGATGATGCTGTCGTACAGGAGTGCTAGACCCTCGCCAAAAATGGCGACTATCACGACGATGGCGATGGCAACGAATACGAGAATGAATGCGTATTCGGCCAGACCCTGTCCCTCCTCGCGGGGAAGAATAAACATGATGATGGCTCTCCTTCCGGAGCTCCCCGGCTTAAGGGAATGATGAATGATGAAAATGAAAAGGTGCTGTTGTGCTGAGACACCAGCACAATCGTATTGTAGGAATAAGGTACTGCTCTTGCGATACTGACTTTCCCCCATTGGGCCAGGGGCGAAGGCAATCATAAGGGAATCAACGCCATGACGACCGAGATTTTATTCGTACGACACGGGCAGACGGCATGGAACGTCGAGCGGCGGCGGCAGGGGCATTCGGGGCCGGGGCTCAACGAGCAGGGCCGGGAGGATGCCCGCCGCGCTGCCAGCGAGCTGGTGGAGATGAACGCCTGCTGCCGCATCTCGGCCATCTACAGCAGCGACCTCGCCCGTGCTGCTGAGACGGCTGAGATTATCGGTGAGGCGCTCGGCCTGCCTGTCCACCTCGACGAGCGGCTGCGCGAGCGGCATCAGGGCATATGGCAGGGCCGCCTGACCACCGAGGTGATGGCAGAGCATGCCGAGGTCGTGGACTTCATCGGCGAGGATCCGCTGGGCAGCGGCCCGCCCGAGGGCGAGACGGGTCAGCAGGTCCTTGAGCGCATGACCGACGCCCTGAACGAGATCGCCGCCAGGCACCCCGGCGAGCGAGTCGTCGTGGTCAGCCACGGCGGGGCGATCTCGCTGGTGCGCTGGCTGGCGCTCGCCGCGCTGGACCGTGCCTTTCTGACCGGCCCGGTGTGGAATCAATGGCCGCGCAACGGCGAGGTCATCCCCATCGATTGGCCTCCGGCGGGGAAGGTGTGAGCACGCTGTCAAGACCAGGGCGGTAGGGGCGGGTCGTGATGTGCGATGCTCCGCATCGACCGCATCAATAGACCTGCCCTCACATCGACAGGATAGATGATGCCGGGGGTGGTGGGGGCGGGTCTCAGACCCGCCCCTACAATTGCCAGATGAATGATGTAAGGATGCTAAAAATGCCGTGACAGGGGCGCAGCATGCTTGCTTCGTCCCTGCGTTGTCGATGCTCCTGCTTGTCGTAGCGGTTCTCTCCCCACTTCATGCTATACTGATAAAGGCGATACATTTACTCGGTATTAGCGCAATAGTGAGGGGGGAACGGCATCCTATGATGGAACTCGTCTTCATCCTGTCGGCGCTGGGGTTTCTCGGAAGTCTGGGTTTGCACATAGCGGTGATCGTCGGCGCGGTCCAGGTGCCGCTCGGGCTGGCGTGGGGGCTGTTCTTCCCGGCGATGGTGCTGGGCGTGCTGGCGAACACCCGCGTGATCCTCCAGCGCTACTATGACTATGCCGAGCTTCCGCCCGGCGAGTTCTGGCGCTTCATCACCCGCAATGCGCCCGACTGGATGCGCTCGCTCCAGCTTGGGCTGATGTTCTACGCCGTTTTCCACTTCTACTTCACGATGCTCGTCATCAACCGGGGGGCGTACCCTCGCATCGTCGATGGCGTCTACGTGCTGGAGCGGCATAAGGTCGTTATCCAGACGCTGACGCAGCAGGAGTATCTGTGGCACGCGGGCTTTGTCGTGCGGATGCTCTCGGCAATTGTGATGGCGACGTTCTTCTCCGCCGTGGTGCGCTGGATCGCGCGCTGGCGCACCATCGCCGAGATGCAGCCAAAGGTCAGCGAGGAGGCGGCGAGCTAACCCGCCTGCTACACGGCTGTGTTTACGGCTCGCACACACTGTCTTCATAATTCCCTCACATTTCAGGGATATGGTATGGGCGCAATACCGGACCAATCCCTGATATGTGGAGGAATGGCATGGCAATCATGAAAAAGCTCGCAGGGGTAGCGGCGCTGTCGCTGGTCGTGGTGATGGTGGCCCTGCTCGCCGCCTCGCCTGCTGCCGCGCAGACGGACCCCCCGCCCGACCCGACGCCTGCCCCGCGAGGGCCGTACGGCACCGGGCTGATGTCGGCCTATCACGAGGAGCTTCACGCCGCAACGGCAGAGGCGCTCGGGCTGACGGTGGCCGAGCTTGACGCGGAGCTTGCCGCCGGCAAGACGCTGGTGGAGATCGCCGCCGAGCGGGGCGTGGACATCGACACCGTACTCGAGGCGCGGCGTGAGGCGCGCGCGGCGGTGATCGAGACGCTGGTAGACGAGGGCGTCATCACCCGCGAGCAGGCCGACAGGATGCTGGATCACATGGAGAGCCGGGGCATGATGGGCATGGGCAGCGGCCCCTGCTTCGGTGGAAGCCCGCAGGGTATGCGCGGCCCGCGCGCCGGGTACGGCCACATGCGCGGCTTCAGGTTTGGGCGCGGGCGGTAGGCAGAAGGCCCTCACCCCGACCCCGGCATCCTGCGGATGCCATCGGTCTGCCCCTCTCCCGGACGGCCCCTATCGTGGTCTGGGAGAGGGGCGGGCTTTCTTGTAGAAGCTTTGTGTCATTCGTGCCATTCGTGGACTCTAATCCACGGCATCTGTGCCATCTGTGGACTGAGCTCACACGAGCAGCAGCCACACCCCCGCACCGATGAGCGCACCGACCACGCTCGCAGAGAAGTTTACAAGGTCGTTGTTCAGCCAGCGCCAGCCGCGTGCGGGCTGCGTCGGCGTGCCGCAGGTGTGCAGCAGGTGCTTCTCGGTCTCCTTCTGGCACGTCGGGCACCAGTAGATCGACTGTATGGTAGCGCCGAGCAGGCTGTCGAACAGCGACCCGGCCAGCCCACCGAGCAGCGACACGGGGAGCAGCCAGATCAGCCGGTCCGCGCCGGGGTAGGCCAGCGCTTGCAGGCCAACTGTCCGCAGCGGGGCGTCGAAGCCGAGGAACAGCAGCGCGCTCAGGCCGATGGCCAGCCCGCCCGCCGCCGTTGCCAGCGTGCCAACACCCGTCACGCCGCCGGACGTGCCGGGCTCGACCGGCTGCATGGTAGTCAGCAGGCGCGGCTCGCTCCGGGCCAGCACACCGATCTCCGTCGCCCAGGTGTCCGCGTTGACCGTCGCCATCGCCCCAACGAACGCCGCGAGCATCACCGGGTCGGGATAGGCGAGGTAGGCCAGCGCGGCGATCAGCGCGCCCGCGCCGCCGTTGGCGAGCGCCTGCCCGATGTCGCGCACGCTGCCCTTGTCGAACTTTTCGGCGGCGATGCGCTCCTTCAGGCCTTCCTTGTAATGCGAGAGCAGCGTCGAGAGCACAAAGAAGGTGATGAGCAGCATCCCCCACGCCAGCCCGCCGAAGCCGAAGATCGCTGTGCCGACGATCACCGCGCCGAGCGCGCCGCTGGCGCTGAGCGATGCCCGCCGCCACGCGACAAACGCGATGAGGCCGCTGAGGAGGATGCCCAGTAGAAGTCGGATGGTGAGGTCCATGTAGTCTAGCTGGCCTTACTCGATGACGATGAGGTCCTGGAAGCCGCGCGTGAGAGGCTCGCCGCCGCCGGGCCGCACCGCGACCACATCCTCCACGCGCGCCGAGAACGTATTGAACTGCGTGATGCTTGGCTCGACGGTGAACAGCATCCCCTCCTCCAGCAGCGTGCTATCGCTGGCAGTCAGGAAGGGGGCCTCGTGCACGTCCAGCCCGATGCCGTGGCCCAGCCGGTGCCGGAACGCCTCGCCGTAGCCTGCCGCCTCGACGACCTGTCTGGCGGCCCGGTCGGCGTCGGCGGCGGTCGCCTCACCCGCCTTCAGCGCGGCGATGCCCGCCTGCTGTGCGTCCATCACGATGCGGTGGATGCGCACGAACTCCTCCGGCGGCTCGCCGAAAGATACCGTCCGCCCGAAGTCGTAGCAGTAGCCCTCGTAGATCGCGCCGAAGTCGAACAGCAGGGAGACGGGCGGGGTCAGCACGCGGTTCTGCGTCTCCAGCCGCTTGCCGAAGATGAGCGGGTGGTTCGGCCCGGAATTGTACATCGTCGTCACGAAGGACTCGCCGAGCGAGCCATGCCGCCTTAGCTGGTGGTTGATCTCGCTCATGACGTCAAGCTCCGTCATGCCGGGGCGCAGTTTGGGCAGCGTCGCGGCAAAGGCCGCCTCGGTGATCTCGCCCGCGCGGCGCATGATAGCGATCTCCTCCTCGGTCTTGATGCGGCGCAGCGGGTTGAGCAGGCGCGTGGCCGAGAGGAAGGTCGCGCCGGGCAGCAGGCGCTGGATGTTGACAACGGACTCGGCGTGCGCACCGTCGTTCACGGCGACGCGGGGCTGCGCAGGCAGGTCGAAGCCGGCGAGAATATCGCGGGCGAGCGATGCCGGGTCGTCGTGATCGCCCAGCACGCGGATCTCGATGCCGGGCTGGTCGCCAAGCCCGCCAAGCTCCGCCGTCATGCGCGGCAGCGTGAGCACCGGCCCGCGCTCAGGCGTCATCCACGCGCCCTCAAGCCAGTTGCCGGGGTGCAGCACCGCGCCGTAGTTCGGCAGGTCCCGCGGGACGCCCGTCAGGTACTGGAGGTCGGCGGAGATAGACAGGAAGACGAGGTCGGCAGCGCCGTCTATCTGACGACGGAAGCGGTCGAGGCGCTCGGCATAGTTCATCGCGGATTCTCCTGTGCTCACATCAAACGAGGGAATTGTACCACGGGGCGAGAGGTGAGCACAGCGCGCGGGGCGGCTGAGCCGTTTCTGCCTGGAAGTTGGCGAAGCCAACTGCACGGGAGTGGGGTTTGCTGCGGAGGCCATCAATAACCCGCCGCGAATGAACTTCGCGGCTCCCAGCGCATCAACTCCGCTGAGGCCGCCTCGGGGCGGCGTATTTCGTTGACGTTTATCGTGTTTTCTGGTAAGATGCTTTTAGATGTTTTTGAAAGTTTGAAAAGCAGGGCCGGGCGGCATCGGGGGATGCCGTATCTGGCTCCATAACGAGGAGACAGGATGAGCGAGAGACAGCTAAAGAGCGTAATCACGTGCGACCTTGAGGGGCGCATCGAGACGTTTAACAAGGGCGCGGAGAAGATTTTCGGCTACCGCCCGGACGAGGTGATCGGCAAGAAGAGGGTATCGGTTTTCTCGCCGGGGCTGGTGGTGCTGGCCCACGTCAACAACTGGCTCAAGACCGCGCGTGAGCAGGGCGAGTACACGGGCCGGTCCGTGTTCGTGCGCAAGGACGGCACGCTCTTCACCGCCGACATCCGCATCACGCCGACATGGCGCAACGGCGAGCAGATCGGCTACTGCGGTGTGACACAGCCCCGCCCTGACATCCCGGTCGAGGAGGCGATGCCGCCTATTGGCCTGGCGACGCGGCTGTTCGGCTGGCTGGTCATCACGCGTGCGCCCTTCCTCACCGCAACGATCATCCCCGTGCTGGTCGGTGCGGCGTGGGCGGCGGCGACCGGACGGGCGCAGCCTTTCCCCTGGCTAATCTTCGCCCTGACGCTGATCGCGGCGTCGGCGCTGCACATCGCGGCGAACACGTTCAACGATTACTTCGACTGGACGAGCGGCACCGACCCGGCGAACAACAACTACTTCCTGACGCTCTCCGGCGGCAGCCGCTCGATTGAACTGGGGCTGATCGACGAGCAGCGGCTGATGCGGGTGGCGCTTGCCGCGCTCGGCGTGGCGGTGGCCGTTGGCGTGGCGCTGGCGGTGCTCGTCAGCCCGCTGGTGCTGCTCTTTGGCATCGTCGGGGCGTTCAGCGCGTACTTTTACACCGCGCCCCCGCTGAGGCTCGCCGCGCGCAAGGGGCTGGGTGAGCTGTTCGTCGGGCTGAACTTCGGCCCGCTCATGGTCGGGGGGACGGTCTACGCGTTGACGGGCTCGCTCAACTGGCTGGACCTGTACGTCGGCGTGCCCGTCGGCCTGCTGATCACGGCCATCCTGTGGATCAACCAGTTCCCGGACAAGGTTAGCGACGAGGCAACCGGCAAGCACAACCTCGTTGTCGTGCTGGGGCGCAGGCGGGCGCGCTGGGGCTACGTGATCGCTGTGGCGGGCGCGTTCGCGGCGGTGATCGTCGGGGTGCTCGCGGGCTGGATGCCGGCGACGGCGTTCCTCTCGCTGATCGCGCTGCCGATTGCAGTGTATGCCTCGTGGGTTCTGTTCCGGCACTACCGCGACCGCACACTGGTGCGGGCCAACAGCGCGACGATCCTGCTGCACACGGCGGCGGGCGCGCTGCTGGCGCTCGGCCTGTTTCTGAGCGCGGTGCTGCCCGCGCTGGGGTAGGCGTGTCGTTGAAACCACCGTGTAGGGGCGGGTTTCAAACCCGCCCCTACCGGCGTATTCCGTACATAGGCACCGCGCGTACACGCCTGATCATGTAGGGGCAGGTCTCAGACCTGCCCCTACCGGCGCGCTATGCGTATTGCCGCATCGCGCACACACACGATCATTGTAGGGGCGGGTCTAATGATGCGGTCGATGCGGAGCATCGCGCATCACGACCTACCCCTACCGTTGTGTTCTGTACATAAGCGCCGCGCGTACGCGCCTGATCGTGTAGGGGCGGGTCTCAGACCCGCCCCTACCATCGTCCCTATCAGGTCTAGCTCGTCAGGGCCTCAAGCTCGTCCACGTAGGAGGCCAGCACCTCAAACGCCGCCTCGACCGGCTCCGGCGTGGTCAGGTCCACACCTGCCCGCTTGAGGATGTCGAGCGAGTAGGCCGAGCTGCCCGCCTTCAGGAAGTTGATGTAGGCCTCGACCGCGCCTTCCTCACCCTCCTGAATGCGCTTGGCGAGCGCGTGCGCGCCGGAGATGCCCGTCGCGTACTGGAAGACGTAGAAGTTCATGTACATGTGTGTGAACTGCGCCCACGTAATGCCGACGCGGTCCGGGTCGTAGCGCATCTCGTCGCCGTAGCCCTCGGCGAACAGCTCCAGCATGCGGCTGTTCATTACGTCGGCGGTCAGCGCCTCGCCCCGCTCCAGCCGCTCGTGCATCTCAAGCTCCCAGCGCGCGAGCGTCGGCATAATGAAGAAGTAGCGGTGGAAGTTGGACATCGCCTCCTCGATCACCGCGATGCGGGCGGCGGGGTCTTCGAGGTGGTCGAGCAAATAGCGGCGCACCATCGCCTGATGGAAGTTCGAGGCGACCTCCGCGAGGAAGATGGTGTACTGCGCGTAGACGGAAGGCTGGGTCTTCCAGGTGTAGTACGAGTGCATCGAGTGGCCCAGCTCATGCGCGAGCGTGCTCATGCTCCTGAAGTTGTTGCCATAGCTCATGACAATGAAGGGGTGCGTGCCCTGCCAGCCAAAGGAGAACGCGCCCTGCCGCTTGCCCCGGTTGGGGTAGATGTCTATCCAGCGGTCCTCGTAGCAGCCCGCCCGCAGCGTTGCGAGGTACTCCTCGCCCATAGGCTCCAGCCCCGCGCAGATCCACTCCACCGCCTGATCGTAGGGAACCTCAGGCTCGCTGCCGGTGAGCGGCGCCCAGACGTCATACGGCTGAAGCTCATCCACACCGAGCGCCTTGCGCCGCACGGCCCAGTAGCGATGCCAGGTCGGCAGGTTCTTCTGGAAGGTGTCGATCAGGTTGAAGAACACCTCGGTGGGGATGTTGTCCTCGAACAGCGCCGCCTCCAGCGAGGAGTTATAGCGGCGGACGCGGGCTCTGAGCACATCGCCCTTCATCGCAACGGCGAGGTTGCTAGCAAATGTGTTCTTGAACGCCAGATAGCTGTCGGCGTAGCTTTCCCACGCGGTGCGGCGGAGGGTACGGTCAGGGCTGCTCAGCAGGTGCGTGATGTTCCCCTGCCCGACCTCGACCTCCTCGCCGCTGCTCGTCTGCGCGGGGCGGAACGTGAGATCGGCGTCGGCCAGGGCCTCGGCGGTGGTGCGCACCGTCATGAACGGGTCGGCAATCATGCCGAGAACTTCCTCGACCTCGGCGGAGCGCACGTGCTGCTGCTTGCGGAACAGGTCGTCGAAGTAGTGCTCGTAGGTGCGCAGTTCGGGCTCGTCCTGCATCCACTGCTCAAGCATCTCGCGGCCAATCGCGAGAATCTCGGGGTCGGCAAAGGCCACGCTCGCCACGCCCCGGCCCAGCAGCGCCTGCCCCTTGCCGACCAGCGCCGCTGCCTCCTGATCGGTCGAGTCAACCGAATAGGACATGTAGGCATAGACGTAGATCTTGCCCACCGCCTGGAAGATCGCCTCCATGTGCTTGAAGAACGCGAGCAGCACGTCCGGGCCGTCGGCCAGATGCCCCTGGTACTCGCTCGCCTTCTCGATGTCCTGCAGAGTCCGGTCGTACGTCTCCTGCCACTCGGCGGTCGAGGCGAAGACGCTCTCCGCGTTCCAGCGGTGCTCCGGCGCAATCTCCTCGCGGGAAGGGATGGTGGTTGCTTCGGTCATGCGTTGCTTCCTTTCTCACTATGCGGGTTGCATACAATCCGGCTGATCAACATCGCGAGGGCAAAACCCCCTCTGCTTGCGAAGTGACTAACCCGCCAGCGCCTGCTCCAGGTCGGCGAGCAGGTCGTCGATGTGCTCCACGCCGACGGACAGCCGCACCAGGCCCGGCGGCACCGCGATCTCGCTGGAGGCGGTCGAGGCGTGGGTCATGCTGTAGGGGTGCTCGATGAGCGACTCGACGCCGCCGAGCGACTCCGCCAGCGCGAAGAGGCGCGTGCGCTGCACGAACTGCCGCGCCGCCTCCTCGCCGTCCCTCATGATGATCGACACCATGCCGCCCGGCGCGCGCATCTGCTTGCGGGCCAGCTCGTGCTGCGGGTGAGACTCCAGGCCGGGGTAGTACACACGCTCGACCTTCGGGTGCGCCTCAAGATACTCCGCCACAGCCTGCGCGTTCTCGCTGTGGCGGGCCATCCGCAGGTGCAGCGTCTTGATGCCGCGCAGCGTCAGCCAGCAGTCGAGCGGGCCGGGAACCGCGCCGACGGCGTTCTGCAGGAACTTGAGCCGCTCGTACACCTCGGCGTCGTTGGTGACAATCGCGCCGCCGACGACATCCGAGTGCCCGCCGAGGTACTTGGTCGTGCTGTGGACAACGATGTCCGCGCCCAGCCGGAGCGGCTGCTGCAGGTAGGGCGAGGCGAACGTGTTGTCCACCGCAATGCGGATGTGCTCCCCGGCGATGGAGCCTCTGGCGCGCCGCGCGATGTCCTCGATGTCGGCGATGGCGAGAAGGGGGTTGGTGGGCGTCTCCAGCCAGATGAGGCGCGTCTCCGGGCGGATGGCGGAGGCCACTGCAGCCGGGTCGGTCACGTCCACGTAGCTGAACTCCAGCCCGTAGCGCCTGAGTACCTGCTCGAACAGGCGGTATGTGCCGCCATACACATCATTGCCGACGATCACATGGTCGCCCGGCCCGTACAGGCGCAGCAGCGTGTCGGTCGCGGCCAGGCCGGAGGCGAACGCCAGCCCGTACGCGCCGCCCTCCAGCGCGGCGATGTTCGCCTGCAACGCGGTGCGTGTCGGGTTGTCGGTGCGCGAGTACTCGTAGCCCTTGTGCTCGCCGGGGGCGGACTGCACGTAAGTGGATGTCTGGTAGATGGGCGTCATGATCGCGCCGGTGGTGGGGTCGGGCTCCTGCCCGGCATGTACGGCAAGCGTGTCGAGGTGATCGGTTGGCTGGGTCTTCATGCTATCTTCCCTTTGGCTACAGGTGGATTTTATAGGGGTGAGTCCACAGATGGCACAGATAACGGTTTATCCACGAATGTCACGAATTCCACGAATGAAAAACATGAGTCCATTCGTGTCATTCGTGGACTCACCTTTTAATCCGCGCCATCTGTGGACTCATTCCCCCCTCACTCGCTCCGGTTGTGCTGGCGAACCTGGTTAAAGGCGATAAGCATCATGACGATGGCACGCAGCGCGAGCCGCACGGCAGGGAGGACGAGGAAGGCCCCGAAGACGACCAGCAGCCAGCCGAGGAACGTCTGCTGCCGCAGTTCCAGCCCGGCAACGGCCAGCATTCCCGCCATGCCGCACAGCAGCAGCGACAGCAGAAAGCGCAGCACCTGCCCCCGCGGGATGTGCGGCTCATTCGAGGGGGCAGGCTCATAGAACTCGCCCGGTCCGCCTCCGGGCTCTGTCCAGTCGCCCTCATCGAGTGGTGATATTTCCTGGCCGGGCTCGCGCCAGTCGTCCACGGGTTACGCCTGCTCCTCGCTGCCAAGCGCCGCCAGCAGCCGCTCGCAGACGGTCGTCGCATCCCCGGCGCTCATCACGATAACCACATCACCCGGCTGCACGTGCTGTGCGAGGTAGTCGACCACCTCGCCGAGCGGCCCGATGTGCCGGGCATCGGGGTGATTGCCCATGCGGGCGAGCACATCCCCCGGCCCGATGCCGAATGTCTCCCGATCGCGGGAGCGGTACACGTCGGTAATGATGACGTGCTGGGCATCGCCGAAGCTCGCCGCGAATTCGTCAAGCAGCGCGCGCGTGCGGCTGTAGGTGTGCGGCTGCCACACCGCCCACAGCGCCGAGTGCGGGTAGCGGCTGCGCGCCGCCTGGAGCGTGGCGCGGATGGCTGTGGGGTGGTGGGCGTAGTCGTCAAGGACGGTCACACCGCGCGCGGTGCCCTTGACCTCGAAGCGGCGGCCCATCCCGCTGAAGCGCCCCAGCGCGGCGGCAGCATCCGCCACCGGCACGCCGAACTCGGCGGCAACGGCGAACACGGCGAGCGCGTTCTGCACGTTGTGCGTGCCGGGCAGCAGCAGCGATATCTCACCGGCGGGCTCGCCGCCGCGCAGGAGGGTGAAGCTCACGCCGCCGCCCGCGCTGGGCGTGATGTCCTGCGCCGACCAGTCGCCCCCGGACAGGCCGTAAGTCACGATGCGGAGATTGCCCGCCGCCCGGCGCTCCTCCACGATGCGCCGCACCTCCGGGTCGTCCGTCCCGGCGACCAGCAGGCCCCCCTCCGGCAGCCGGTCGATGAACTCGCCGAACAGCGCACGCACGCTGTCGATGTCGGCGAACATATCGGGGTGGTCCATCTCCAGCGTGGTCAGCACCGTGATTTGCGGGCAGAGGCCCAGGAACATCCGGTCATACTCGTCCGCCTCGATGATGAACGCCTCTCCTTCGCCCGCGCGGGCGTTGGTCGACAGGTTGTTGAGCACCCCGCCGACGATGAAGGTGGGGTCCTGGCCGGTCTCAGTGAGCACCCAGGCGATCATCCCGGTCGTGGTGGTCTTGCCGTGCGTCCCGGCGACCGCAACGCCGGTCCGCTCCCGCATCAGCTCGCACAGGATGTCCGCCCGCTTGTAGACGGGCACACCGGCGGCCCGCGCCGCCTGCACCTCCTCGCTCGTCGGCGGGACGGCAGAGGAGATCACGAGCGCATCCGGCTGGAAGCGGGCCAGATGCCCCGCGCTGTGCCCGACCTCAACCGGGATGCCCTGCTCGCGCAGGGGTGGGATGAGCGGCGACTCCTGCATGTCGCAGCCGGAGACGTCATAGCCAAGCTGGTGCATCACGCGTGCAATGGGGTTAATGCCGAACCCGCCGATGCCCATCAGATGGACGCGCGCGCCCGGTGAGAGTTGGTGCTGCATTCAGTCCTCGCTGCTAGTTCGTGGGGGTCGGGTGACGACATCCCTAATTGTATGGCCCGCCGGGGGAAGCGGCAAGGGAAAGGCCCGGCATCATCCGCCGCCCGGCGGCCAGAGCACGCCCTGCGTCCGTCCGTGGTTGGTCGCGTTCTCGTAGCCGCGCTGCTCGGCCCGGCACGCCGCGAAGACTGGCTGGGCGGCGGACAGCATCGCCGCGTCGAGGGCGTCGCAGTTGGGGGCGGGCGGCAACGCGACGAACGTCTCGCCGAGGCTCCAGGCGCAGGCGGCGGCGAGGTTGCCATGCCCGTACTCGTGCTCGGCGAGCGCCTCGCGAAACGCCTGCCAGCTCCACACGAGGTCGTCGGCGGCCTCGTCGGGGGCGACCCACAGCGGCAGCCAGTAGTCTACCGTGAGGTACATGGTGACCTCGCGCGCCGTGCAGCCTGCATCGGTGCAGGTGCAGGTCCTGTCCCAGTTGAAGTGTGGCTCGGTGAGCGCGTACCAGTGAAGCCCGGCGCTGGCGTCCGTCGGGCCGACGGTGCGCATCTCGCGGTCAAGCTCCTCACCCGTCAGCCCGTGGATGAAGTACTCGGTCTGCCGCGTCGTAGTGATCAGCGTGACACTGCCGCGCGTCTCGCGGCGGGTGCTTTCGGTAAAGAGCGGCGTGGGCGTGGCGCTCGGTGCGGGCGTCGGCGTGAGCGTTGGCTCCGGCGTGGTGGTGGGTGTGGCTGTCAGCGGCGTGGGGGTGGCGGTCACCGCCGGTAGCGGGGTAGGGGACGGGCTCGGGATGGCGGCAGCGGCCTCCGGCGACCCGCAGGCAGCGAGCGCCAGCGTGGCGAGGAGCAGGGTTATGAGAGATATGGGCTTTCTGAGCATGAGGGTTTCCCCCTCACCCCGGCGCGACAACGTCGCGCCACCCCTCTCCCACAAGGGGAGAGGGGCTAGTTTCCAGCCGCAGTACCGCTTCTCCTCGCGTGGATCGCTTGGACCGCAGACATGGCCCCCCGGTGTTTGGAGACATAGGTAACACCTCAACAGCCGCTCCGCATGCTTGGCGGACGGCTGGTTTCCGTACGTCGTAGCCCTTCTCCCCTTGTGGGAGAAGGGAAGGGCCAGCCGCAGGCTGGGCCGGGATGAGGGAGGCAGACACATCATTCCAAGAACCGTCGCATTACCCTCACTCCGGCATACCTCACATGCTTGGCAAGGGACTGGCTTTGCCCCTTCTCCCCTGTGTGGGAGAAGGGGTGCTCCGACCCGCCGCAGGCGGGTCGGAGCGGGGATGAGGGGGAAGCCTGTGTGCTAATCTCGAAACGCTGCACGTATCGCTTCCAGCGCGCCGGGAAGATCCTGCTCTACCTGATCGGCGGTCAGCCTGACAAAGCGGATGCCGAGCGCCTCGATGAGTTCCTGGCGTTGCTGGTCGGCCATTTGCTGGCGGCAGTGTACCGCACCGTCTATCTCAACCGCCAATCGCTCTTCCGCGCAGTAGAAGTCGAGGATGTAGGGCCCAACGGGAAACTGGCGGCGGAATTTTCGTCCGTGCAGCTTCCGGCCCCTGAGTGCCTGCCATAGAATAGCCTCGCTCGGTGTCGGGTTCTTGCGGAACGCTCGTGCACGCTCATGCGCTAGCCGCCGTGTGGCTTCGGAGACCTGCCAGCGCTCATCGTCGCTCATCGAGACACTATCCTTGAGGCCTAGAGTCCGTCTCCCTCATAAGAAGAAGCGAAAGCCCATCCGCAGGCTGGACCGGCACCAGCGCGTCAGATCACCGCCACGATCACGATCAGGAAGAACACCACGACGAGGATTTCGAGCCAGGGGCTGGCGAGCCAGCGCAGCGGCAGCGCGGAAATCAGCGAGGCACTGGCCGAGTCGGCCAGCGGAGCCGTCAGCCAGTCAAACGGGTACTGCGCAAGATGCACGTACCACCACAGCGCACCGACGATCAGGTAGCCGTTCACCAGCCCGATGAGCAGCCCCAGGATGCCCTCCTGAATGGTTTCGCGGGGGCGGCCCGCCTGTGACCCTCCGCTCGTCGCAAACTGGATGACGGTTGGCCCCTGATAGCCGAAAAACACGAGGATGAGCAGGATGGCACACTTCAGCATCACGAGGCGCCGCAGCGTGCCGAGCGGGTCCGCCGCGAGGGCGTCCGCCGGGGTGCGCTCGACCAGCACGGTCCACACCCACGGGCTGATCTTCTCGACGATGAACATCCCGAGCACGACGCCCGCCGTGACCTGCACCTCGCGCACCCAGCCGCGCATCAGGCCGATGACGCCGAACAGCCCAACCATGAACCAGAAAAACGCCGCTAGCTCGATCACGTTAGCCTCGGTTGGTGGCGGTGTGCGCCATCTCGACGAGCATCTCGGCGGCGCGGCGCGCGGCGTCCGGGCGGCGCAGCGCGCGTGAAGCAGCGGCCATCTGCTCGAGGGTATCGCGGTTAAGTAGCTGCATGACGATGGGCGTCAGGCGGTCGTTTAGCTGGTCGTCGTCCAGGCGCATGGCTGCCCCTTGCGTTGTCAGGTAGTCAGCGTTTGTTTTCTGGTATCGCCAGGCGTGTGGATAGGGCACCAGTATAGCAGGCAAGCCGAAGAGAGGAAACTCGCCGAGCGTGCTGGCCCCCGCGCGGCTCAGCACGAGGTCGGCGGCGGCCAGCGCCAGCGCCATGTCGTCGCTGTGCAGATAGCTGTATGTATGGTAGCGGGCGGCAAGCTGCTCGCCGATGCGCCCGGCAAGCGCCTCCGCCTCGCGCTGCACCTCGTCGGCGTCGAGCGTGCCGCTGATGTGCAGTACCTGGCAGTAGGGCAGCAGGTCTGGCAGGTGGGCAAGCAGCGCCCGGTTGATGCTGCGCGCGCCCCGGCTCCCGCCGAACACCAGCAGGGTGGGGAGGTCGGGGGCGAGGTTGAAGCGCTCGCGCGCCTGTGCGCGGGCATCGGGCGGGCTGGGGAGCGGCGTGCCGAGCGGGTCGAACCCGGCGGCGTGCAGCAGTTCGGTGCGGAGCGGGTAGCCGGTCTCAACGGCCAGCCCCGGCTTGAAGAACGGGATGGATGCGGACGCGGTGACGGCCACCCGCCGCGCGATCCGGCTGAGCGCCCTGATTGCGCTCCCCGGCTCGACGTCTGGCAGGTAGATGGCGACGGGCACGCCGCTAAGCCAGCACGCAAGCGCCGGGGCGATGGTCGCCCAGCCGCCGGTGACGAGCAGCACGTCGGGCTTGAACCGGCGGACGATCCTCAGCGCCTGGAGCGTGCCACGCAGGATCTTGAGCGCGCCGGGGATGGCGCGCAGCCCCACGCCGACAATCGGCCCGCCGTCCACCCCCTCAAACGGCAGGCCCGCGCGCGGCACGATGGTGGTCTCGACGCCCTCCGCGCTGCCCACCCACAGCACCTCTGCATCGGGGTGCAGCGCCTTGAGGGCATCGACAATGGCAAGCGCAGGGTAAATGCCGCCGCCTGTCCCGCCCCCGGCAAACATGAAGTTCATCGACGTTGATCGCCCCTGGTGCTAGTAATCTGTGCCGCTGCGGCGGCCAATACGCGCGAACCGGCGGGATACCGGCCCGGTCACCATGTCATAGTTGATCAGCCGCGTGCCCGGCTGCTTCAGCGGACGCCGCCGCGAGATGCTCATCAGCAGCCCGACCGACGTCAGGACCGTCACAAGGCTGGAGCCGCCGTAGCTGATAAAAGGCAGCGGCACGCCGGTGAAGGGGATCACGGCGGTCATCACGGAGACGTTCAGCAGGGCTTCATAGGCAATCCACGAACCGATGCCCACCGCCAGCAGCGAGCCGAAGGTGTCCTGGGCGTTACCGGCGATCTTGAAGGTGCGCCACACAAACAGCACGAACAGCGTGATTACGACGAGGCAGCCGAACAGACCCAGTTCTTCCCCGATGATAGCGAAGATACTGTCCGTGTGGGCAGCGGGCAGGAAGCCGAACTTCTGCCGGCTCTGCCCCAGCCCGACGCCGAACCAGTTGGGGCTGAACGTGCCGCTCCCCCGGCTGCCGGGCGCGGTGAAGGCGATGATCGCCTGCTGCACGTGCCATGACGCCTGCGTCAGATCCTGCATGGCCGCGACGTGCTGTATGAGGCGCTGCCGCGCGTAGTCGAACTGCGTGCTGAGTATCCACGCGACGAAGCCCGCGCCTGTCCCTGCCAACAGGATCTGCACGATGTTTGCCCCGGCGACGAAGAACATCGTCCAGGCGGTGAGCACGATGATGAACGCCGTGCTGAGGTCTGGCTGCAGCACGATCAGGCCGCCGACAAGCCCGACCAGAATCGAGAAGGGGATGAGCCCGTAGCCGACCCGTTGAAGCTGCCCCTGCCGCGAGGCTAGCCACGCGGCGAAGTAGATGATCACGGCGAGCTTGGCCGCCTCGCCGGGCTGGATGGAGCCCTGGAAGAACGAGCGCTCGGCACCGAGCACGCGGTTGTTGTTGATGACCAGCAGGCCGCCCAGCGCGAGGATCGTCACCACCATGATGGCAAGCGCTACGCGCCGGTCGCGCAGGATGCGGTAATCGATCCGCCAGGCGACGACGAGCGCGACCAGCCCCACCGCCAGCGACCGCACCTGGTTGAGGAAGATGCGCACCGGCGTGCCGTACTCCAGGAAGCTCCAGTCGAAGGTGGTGCTGTAGACCATCAGCAGGCCGATAGCCAGCAGCGCGGCGACGATCAGGACGAGGTAGACGTCAAAATCGACAAAGGCCGGCGCAGGCGGTGCGACCGGACTGCCGTTTTCCTCGCTGCGTGCGTTTTCAGGTGTGGTTACGGCCATGGTTCAGGTTCCCTCACCCTCAGCGGCTGCGCCGCACCCCCTCTCCCAGCGACCGAGAGAGGGGGAGGGCGTTTGCAGTCAGGGTATTCTTGATTGCTTCAAGGACTTGATCAAGCTCCGTCTGCACTTCCTCGTTCCGAAAGCGAAGTACTCGATAACCGTGCGCCTCCAGCCAGATCTGGCGTTCCTGATCGCGGGCTGCTATGTCGGGCTGATCATGTACGGTGCCGTCAAGTTCAATGATGAGGCGCTGCTCGTGACAGTAGAAGTCTACCACGAACCGGCCCAGCACGACCTGCCGGCGGAACTTCGCCCCCGTTTAATCTGCGAGATCGCAGGTGCTCCCCCAAGATGGCTTCAGCCGGTGTCGCTTCCCGACGAAGCTGCCTGCTGGCGGCTGTGAGATGCTTTGGCTGCGCCTTCCTGCCCCATCCACGTCAATCTTCCTTTGTAACCTTTTCGCGTCCCCTCTCCCAGGCCACGATAGTGGCCGTCCGGGAGAGGGGTTAGGGGTGAGGGTTACAACCGGCTAACCAGCTTGCGGAAGGCGTCGCCGCGCTCGGCGAAGTCCTTGTAGGCGTCGTAGCTCGTGCCGCCCGGCGAGAGCAGCACAACGTCGCCCTCGTTCGCCAGCCGCGCCGCCTGCCAGACGGCCTCCTCCAGCGTCGAGGTCTGCTCGATGCGTGTCGTTGCCTCCTGCCGGGCGCGCTCCGCCGCTGCCTTCTCGACGATCATCCGGCCAATCTCTCCAAACCCAATGATAGCATGGCATTGCCGGACGGCCAGTTCGATCAACTCGTCCCAGGGGAGGTTCTTGTCACGTCCGCCGAGCAGCAGCACGATCGACTCGCCCTGAAACGCTTCCAGCGCCGCGATGACACGCTCCGGCGCGGTGGCGATGGAATCGTTGACGAACCTGATCCCCATCCAATCGCGCACGACTTCGAGGCGGTGCGGCACGGCCTTGAAGTTGATGATGGCCTGCCGCATGGCGTCAATCGGCACGCCCGCTGACCCCGCAATCGCGCAGGCGGCGAGCACGTTCAGGACGTTGTGGGAGCCCCGCAGCGGAATCTCGCTGACCTCGCAGACCGTCTCCATCGGCTCGGTGAAGATGCGGCGGCACACGACCTTCTCGCCAACCAGCCACGCGCCGACCTCAACAGGGACCGTCGCGCTGAAGAACGACAGCTCGTGCTCGGCGCGGCTGCGTAGGTTGTACGCGTTCGGCTCGTCGCGGTTGAGCACCGCCACGTCCCCGGCGATCTGGTTGTCGAGGATGCGCGCCTTGGCCTCGATATAGGCCTCCATTGTCTTGTGACGGTCGAGGTGGTTAGGTGTTATGTTTAATATAGCAGCGATGTGCGGGCTTGCCGTCATGATCTCAAGCTGGAAGGACGACAGTTCCATCACTGCGATGTCGTTGGGTTTGATGTAGGCGAGGTCGGAGATGAGCGGGTTGCCGATGTTGCCGCCGACCCAGGGCAGCATCCCCGCTTCCTCGCACATCTTGCCAACGAGCGCGGTGGTTGTCGTCTTCCCCGCCGAGCCGGTGATGCCGATCACGTGGCAGGGGCAGCGCTCCATGAACAACTGGGCATCGTTGCTAAGCGGGATGCCCCGCTTGCGGGCCTCCTTCACGATAGGGATGTCCAGCGGGACGCCGCCGGACAGGCAGACGAGGTCGGTGCGGGTCAGGAGGTGCATTGGGTGGTCGCCAAGCACGTACTGAATCGGCAGGCCGTCGAGGTCCGCCAGCGCGTCGGCGAGTTCGTCCTCGGTGCGCAAGTCGCTGATCGTCACGTGCGCGCCGATGTCGACCAGCCATTTCGCCAGCGCGGTGCCCTGCCGTGCCAGCCCCAGCACGAGGACGCGTTTGCCAGCTAGAGGATCGGTCATGGGGACTCCTGCTCTGGTTCAAGGGAATGAAAGGCGCTACGGGAAGTCTACCGCTACGGGTCGATTCTTGTCTAGTTTGTGCGAAGTTGGTCAGCACGTCAAATTGGGGCATCTGGTGCGGATAACGTTCGGAAACGAAAGGGGGTGCGGGATGTGCCCGGGCCGCCGTTCCTGGGGCTTTCTACCCATGCGGCGGCCTGTTCGATGCGTCAGGTAGCCTATAGTCGCGCACAGGATTGTGACAAGTATCCCGAACGTTTGTGAGGACTGACACTCCAACCTGTGCGCACTTTGCCCCATATTTGAAAGTGCTACCTGTGCACCGGGACGCCGGTTCACAGGTGCTGCCTGATTGTCTCTCCGGTGTCGCGCGGACCGGCGGCCCGGGGCACATCACCCCTGTTGGGAGAGGAGCAAGAACTTGATCAAGCGTTTATGTTTCCTGATAGGCGCGCTGCTGCTCGTGCTCGCCCTGGCAGCGTGCGCCCGGCAACCCGGTACGCCTGAGGCGGCCCAGACAGGAGCGGGTCAGACGGATGCGGCGCAGGTCTGCCCAACCGCTGCCCCGTGCCCTGACTGCCCGGAGTGCCCGGCGGCTGAAGCTGCTGTATCCGAGGCTCCCTTCTACGACGAGTGGGCGAGTTCCGCGCATGCAGCGGCAGATTCCGAGGCGTTCGTCCACTGGGACGAGGAGGGCGAGATCGAGCCCGCCTGCGCCCGCTGCCACAGCACCCCCGGCTATCTGGACTACCTCGGTGCGGATGGCAGCGAGGTGGGTGTTGTGGATCAGCCCGCACCAACGGGCACTGTCGTCTCCTGTGAGGCGTGCCACAACGACACAACCGCCTCGCTGAACGCCGTCAGCTTCCCATCGGGCGTCGAGATCTCCGGCTTTGAGGAGTCGTCGCGCTGCATGGTCTGCCATCAGGGCCGCGCTTCAACCGTGCAGGTCGTTGACGCCATCGCCAGGGCCGGGCTGGAGGGCAGCGAGGACGAGGCAAGCCCCGACCTGGGCTTTGTCAACATCCACTATCACGCTGCTGCGGCGACGCTGCTCGGCTCGGATGCGCAGGGCGGCTTCGAGTACGAGGGGCTCCGCTACCAGCCGCGCTTCGAGCATGTCGAGGAATTCAACACCTGCTCGGAGTGCCACAGCCCGCACTCGCTTGAGGTCCGCGTCGAGTCCTGTGCGACCTGCCATACCGGCGTCACCAGCGCAGAGAGCCTGCGTGACATCCGCATGGAAGGCTCGCTGGCGGACTACGACGGCGACGGCAACATCGAGGAGGGTATCTACTACGAGGTCGAGGGCCTGCGCGAGCAGCTTTATACCGCCATCCAGCGCTACGCTGCCGAGGTCACCGGCACGCCTATCGCCTACAACGAGGCCAGCCACCCGTACTGGTTCGTTGACACCAACGGGAACGGTGTCGCCGACGAGGACGAGTCGGTGCGTGACAACAGCTACACGGCCTTCACGCCCCGGCTGCTGAAGGCGGCCTTCAACTTCCAGGCGTCGCTGAAGGATCATGGCGCGTACGCGCACAACGCCAAGTACGTGATCCAGCTTCTGTACGACTCGACGGCCTCGCTCAACGAGGAACTCTCCGAGCCGGTTGACCTCAGCACTGCGCACCGGGATGACCCCGGCCACTTCGCGACGGTGGGTGAGGCCTTCCGCCACTGGGATGAGGACGGCTTCGTGCCGAGCACCTGCGCCCGCTGCCACACGGCTGAGGGGCTTCCGCAGACGATCGCTACCGGCGAGACCGGGCCGCATTCGCCTTCGGCCTCGCTGGCCTGCTCCACCTGCCACAGCGACCTCCAGACGTTCGCGGTGTATCAGGTTGAGCAGGTGACCTTCCCCAGCGGTGCGACAATCGGCTTTGAGGACGACCCGCAGAGCAATCTGTGCCTGAACTGCCACCAGGGCCGCGAGTCGACCGCGAGCATCAACGCGGCGATCGCGTCGGCGGGCGTCGGCAGTGACACCGTCTCCCCGGTGCTGCGCTTCCGCAACCCGCACTACTTCGCGGCAGGCGCGACGCTCTTCGGTTCCGAGGCAGCCGGTATGGCCCAGTATGACGGGCAGAGCTACGTCGGTCGCTTCCGTCATATCGGCGGGTTTGACTCCTGCCAGGAGTGCCACAGCCCGCACGGGCTTAACGTCCAGGACCAGATGTGCGAGATGTGCCACGGCACGAGCGACATCAGGACGATCCGCCAGCCGGCTGGCCCGGCGGCGATAGACTACGATGGCGACGGCGACGCTGAGGAAGGCCTCGCGATGGAGATCGAGACCATGTACGAGGCGCTGTATGCGGCCATCCGGGCGTACGCGGCGGACACGATCGGCACGCCCATCGTGTACGACGGCGCGCGCTATCCGTACTGGATGACGGAGGATGGCTCAGCCTACCCGAGCTGGACGCCGACGCTGCTCCGTGCTGCCTACAACTACCAGTTTGTCTCCAAGGACCCCGGCGCGTTCGCTCACAACGGCGAGTATGTGCTTCAGGTGCTGTATGACAGCCTGCTCGACGTTGGCGGTCCGCAGGCCGTGGAGGGCATGACGCGGCCATAGTGATGGCCTGCGCTCAAGCCTGTCGATAAGCAAAAGGCCGGGTGGCTCACGCTGCCCGGCCTTTTCTATGTACCCCGACGACGGGGTTGCCGCTGTATGAATCAGAAACCCCCTCCGGGTAGTGAGTGTGGTGCCGGACACTGCACACCCGGAGGGGGAGAGGTATAGCTTTGAGATAACATCTGCCCCGCGGGCAGTGAGATGCCTCACGGGGCAGATGGGCTAACGAGCTAAGTTAGAACAGCGCGGGCAGCAGCGCCATGAAGCCGCCACTGGTGAATGGCCACATGGTAAAGTTGCCGCCGTCGGTGAAGGCGTCCAGGATGACCAGCATCGTCAGGATAGCGACGATGGCAACGAGTATGGCGGTCAGCCCGCCCACACCTGTTTCACTTTGACCCATTACGATCCCTCACTTCCAGTCTGACGAAACGATCCCACGATCTAGCCGGTCGTCGGGCGTTAGCCCCCGCCGAGAACGCCAAAGACGAACATCATTGCGATGAACAGCAGCACGATGGCGACGAGCGCCACGGCTGCAGCGCCTATTGAACCTGTACCCTCACCCATGAGCCTTCCTCGTCACTGCGCCTGCACACGAAAAGGGATTGAGATAAAGGCAGACGCGCCCCAGCGTACGATGCTTAAAGAATAGCGTTTTTGGCCTAAAAAAGTCCTAACCACACAGTAAATGTTAAATAAATACCTGTTTGGTTTATTTTTAGCCCAACAAGAGGCCGGGCATATGCCCGGCCTCTGTGTGACTTGTCGTGCTTTTCGACGCGCTGGCGCACGCGCTCCTTACGTCCGGTTACTGCTCCAGGGTCGAAATGTCGCCGACCTCCTCGCCGAGTGCGCGGGCGCGCAGCACGCGCCGCATGATCTTGCCGGAGCGCGTCTTGGGCAGGCTCTCGACGATCTCGATGTGCGCAGGCACCGCGATCGGCCCCATCTCGTGGCGGACGTGCTGCTTGAGCCGCGCGATCAGGTCGCCCTGCGGGTCCTCCGGGTTGAGGTCCAGGTCAAGTCCCTCACGGAGGATGACGTAGGCGTAGATCACGTTGCCCTTCACCTCATCGGGGATGCCGATCACGGCTGCCTCGGCGACGGCGTGATGGCTGACCAGCGCGCTCTCAATCTCGGCAGTGCCAAGCCGGTAGCCCGCCACCTTGATCACATCGTCGATGCGGCCAATGATCCAGAAGTTGCCGTCCTCGTCGCGCCGGGCGGAGTCGCCTGCCAGATAGTAGCCCTTGTCGGCGTAGCGGCTCCAGTACTGCTCGACGTAGCGGTCGGGGTCCCCGTAGATGGTGCGCAACATGGCGGGCCAGGGCCGCTTGATGACCAGGTAGCCATCCTCGTTCGGCCCGCACGGATTGCCGTTCTCGTCGACCACATCTGCGATGATGCCGGGGAAGGGGTTGGTCGCCGAACCCGGCTTAAGGTCGGTGACCGGCAGCGGCGTGATCATGAAGGCGCCCGTCTCCGTCTGCCACCAGGTATCGATGATGGGGCAGCGGCCCTGCCCGATGACCCGGTGATACCAGCGCCAGGCCTCCGGGTTGATGGGCTCGCCCACCGAGCCGAGGATGCGCAGGCTGGACAGGTCATGCCGCTGCGCCCAGGCATCGCCGAAGCGCATCAGCCCGCGGATCGCCGTCGGCGCGGTGTACAGGATGGTGATGCCGTAGTGCTCGACCATGCGCCACCAGCGGTCGGGGTAGGGGTAGTCCGGCGCGCCCTCGTACATGAAGCTCGTCGCGCCGAGGATCAGCGGCCCGTACACAATGTACGAGTGCCCGGTCACCCAGCCGGGGTCGGCGGCGCACCACCATCGATCCTCATCGTCGATGTCGAAGGCCCATTTGAGGGTGGCGGCGATCCCGACCTGGTAGCCGCCGTGCGTGTGGAGCACGCCCTTCGGCTTGCCCGTCGTGCCCGACGTGTACAGGATGTAGAGCGGGTCTTCGGCGTCCATCACCTCGGTCGGGCTGCCGCCGTTGGCGATGGGCAGCTTCGCCAGTTCGTGATACCAGAAGTCGCGCCCGACCTCCATGTTGACTTCGTGCCCGGTGCGCTGCACGACGATCACCGTTTCGACGACCGGCGAGCGTGCTACTGCCTCGTCTACCGTGTTCTTGAGCGGCACGATCTTGCCGCGCATGTAGCCGCCATCGGCGGTGATGAGCACCTTGCTCTGCGCGTCCTCGATGCGCTCGGCGAGCGCCTCAACGCTGAAGCCGCCGTACACAACGGAGTGCACCGCGCCGATCTTGGCGCAGGCCAGCATCGCGATCGGCAACTCCGGGATGCGCCCCATGTAGATCGTGACGCGGTCGCCCTTGCGCACGCCCATCCCCCTCAAGACGTTCGCGAAGCGGTCGACCTCCTGCTTGAGCCGGAAGTAGGAGAAGGTGCGGACCTCGCCCGTCTCGCCTTCCCAGATCAGCGCGATCTTGTTTTTACGCCAGGTGAGCACATGGCGGTCGAGGGCGTTGTGGACGATGTTCGTCTTAGCTCCGACAAACCACTTGTAGAACGGGGCCTCGCTCTCATCGAGCACCTGCTCCCATGGCTCGTACCACTCGACGAGCTCGCGGGCGCGCTCCTCCCAGAACGCCACCGGGTCCTGCTCCCCCTGCTGCCGGTAGCGCTCGTAGTCCTCACGTGAGATATGCGCTCGCCGCAGTATCTCTTCGGGTGGGGCGTAGACCTCATGCTCTACCTGGATGATCTCCTCAGCACGCTTGCGGTCTACATCGGTTGCCATCACTGTTCCTCCTGTCGCTTATCTCCCACCGGGTTGGCATAAGGGCGTCGGGGCAATTCGTGGGGAATTAATTAGATAACTGCGACCATTATAGGGCACTTTTTTTGATGTGTGAAGAGTGGGGAGGGGTGATAGAAGGGCAGCCAGTGGCCGGGGAATCAATTCCCCGGCTATAAGGGATAGCGAAGCTATCCCGCAAAGTCCCTGCGGGACTCCGTCCCCGGAGGGGGCGGGGTCCGCCGCAGGCGGACGTGCGTCCGGAGGGCGCCTGGCGGCAAATGCCGTCTTTGAGCCCGGCAATTGATTGCCGGGTGGGGGCGGCAGGCGAAGCCGCTACAGCAGCGCCAGCGCCACGCCGACGATGCTCGCCAGCAGGCCGATCAGCCAGAAGCGCTGCACGATCTGCGTCTCGCTCCAGCCGCCCAGCTCGAAGTGATGGTGCAGTGGCGTGCGCCGGAACAGTCGTCGGTCCTCGCCGAGCAGGCGGCGGCTCAGCTTGGCCGAGAGCACCTGCAGCATCACCGAGGTCGTCTCTGCGACCGGGATGATCGCGATGATGGGCAGGATGAGCCACTGGCCGGTCATCAGCGCGACCGTGCCCAGCGTCGCGCCGAGCGCCAGCGAGCCGGTATCGCCCATGAAAAGCTGTGCCGGGTGCGCGTTGAACCACAGGAACGCGAAGCACGCCCCCACCATCGTAAAGGCGAACTGCACGAGGAACACCTGCCCCTGCAGCAGCGCGATGATGCCATAGGCGGCGAAGGCGCTTGCTGTGATGATACCTGCCAGCCCGTCAAGCCCGTCCGTCAGGTTGACGGCGTTGGACATGCCGACGATGACGAACACCGCAATCGGGATGTACAGGTACGGCGGCAGCGGGATCGCAAACTGGATGCCGGGGATGGCGAGCGAGCGGGTTTCGAGGACGTAGTACAGCACAAATGCCACGCCGATCGCGCCGACAAGCTGCGCGGTGAACTTCAGCCGGGCGGAGATGCCCTCGCCGACCACGCGCCGCCCCCGGATGCCCTCCCAGTCGTCAACCGCGCCGAGCACGCCATAGTAGACGAGCACGAGCAGCGGCAAGAGGATCGAGCGCCCGGTGAGGTTGACCTCCGGGCCGATGAGGTTGACGACGTTCAGGCCGACCGTCACCACGAGTACCGGCAGCAGGATGAGCAGCCCGCCCATCGTCGGCGTGCCGATCTTCTCGCTGTGTACGTCCGCGATCTCCACGCGGACCTTCTTGCCGATCTTCAGGCGGCGCAGGATCTCGATGAACGGGTCGCCCCAGATGACGGTGACGAGGAAGGTCAGCCCGCCGATGGCAAGAGCGAAGGCGGTCGCGGTGTTTCTCATGCCTGCCACCCCCGCCGTAGCCGGTCAACGATCCGCACGGCTACCCGCACCCAAAAGCGGTGCAGCCGTATCTGCCGCGCCATGTTATGCACCCAGTGAGTCAGCATGACCTACTGCTTCCCCGGCTGCACGGCCTGCTGAAGAATCTCGACGATGCGTTCCATCCCCACCGCGCGCGAGCCTTTGACAAGGATGGTATCGCCGCTGCGGACCTCGCGGAGCAGGAAGTCCGCCGCCTCCTCTGCGCTGTCGAACACGCTGATCTGCGGGCGGCGGCGCCGACGGTGCCGCCGGGCGGCCTCGGCGATGAGCTTGCCACGTTCCCCGACCGTCACCAGCAGGTCGGCGACCTGCGCGGCGCGGATGCCCACGTCGTGGTGGCCCTGCCGTTCGTAGCTGCCCAGCTCCAGCATGTCGCCGAGCACGGCGATGCGCCGCCCGTCCACGAGGTCGTTGAGCAGGTTCAGCGCGGCGATGGTCGAGGGTGGGCTGGCGTTGTAGGTGTCGTCGAGGATCACCGAGCCGTTTGGCCCGGCGACGGCGATCAGGCGGAGTTGCCGCGCGTTGTCCTGCAGGCCGCGGATGACCTCCTCCCAGTGCAGGCCCTCCACCAGCCCGACGGCAGCGGCGCGCAGCGCGGTCTGCACGCTGTGGCGGCCCAGCATCGGCAGCTTGACGGCGTAGCGCTGGTTGCCGAAGCGATCGCCGCCGCACAGCCAGAAGCGGATACCGTCCAGCCCCAGACCCTGGATGTCCTCCGCCCACAGGTCGGCACGGGAGGTCAGCCCGTAGGTGACGATCTCGGCGTCGGTGCGGGACGCCATCGACATCACCCGCTCGTCGTCGTAGTTCAGGATGGCGATCCCCTCCGGTGCGGGGGGCAGCGCCTCGACAAGCTCGGACTTGGCCTCGACGATGGCCTCGATGCTGCCCGCGCGCTCGGCGTGGACCGGCGCAATGAGCGTCACGACGCCGACCTGCGGCGGCGCGATCTCCGTCAGCAGACGGATCTCGCCGGGGACGTACATGCTCATCTCCAGCACGGCCCGCTCGTGCCGGTCGCGCAGCTTCAGCACGCTGAGCGGGATGCCAATCTCGTTGTTGTAGCTCTTCTCGCTGCGGAGCGTGCTGTAGCGCGTGGAAAGCACCTGCGCGGTCAGTTCTTTGGTCGTCGTCTTGCCGACGCTGCCCGTAATGCCAATGATGCGGCGGCCCGGCAGGTCGAGCCACTGGTGCGTCCAGTTGCGGCCGACGCGCTGCAGGGCGAGGAGCACGTTGTTTGTGTGGAGGATGAGCGGCGGCCTGGGCAGCGGCATCGCGCGCCAGGTGGCCTCGTCGCGCACGTCGATCAGCGGGTAGGGCAGGTCCAGCTCGCGGTCGACGATAGCGGCAATCGCGCCGCGCTGTAGCGCATCGGCAACGTAGTCGTGCCCGTCGGCGTGCTCGCCGCGCAGCGCGGCGAAGACCACGCCCGGTCGCGCCTCTCGCGAGTCGATAACCACGCTCTCGACCTGGCGGCTGCCCTCAAGCGGCTGGCTCGTCAGCGAGCGGATGATGAATTCAAGTGTCAGTCCTGACATACCGTTCCACAGGTAGCTGAGTGGTCTGCTCGGCAGCCATTATAGCGCAGGTCAGAATGCAACCCTAACCGGGCGGCGCGGGTGAGGCTTACCCGCCCCCGATCCCCGCCGTCCGCACATCATCCGGCGGGATTTCCATCAGCACGACCAGCCGCGAGACGAACCGCCCGAAGACCGGTGCCGCCGTCTCCGAGCCCCAGCGCGAGGTCGTCGGCTTGTCCAGCTTGATCAGCACGACGAACTGCGGGTCGTCCACCGGCCCGAAGCCGACGAAGCTCGCAATGGTCCTTTCCGGGTCGTAGCCCCCGGCTATCGGAATCTCGGAGGTGCTGGTCTTGCCGGCGACGCGGTAGCCGGGCACGAGCGCCGGGGAGGCCTCCTGCTGCAGGGCGTTCATGAGCATCTCTTTGAGCGTCGCGGCGGTCTGGGCGGAGATGGCACGCCCGATGACGGTCGGCTCAAACTCCGTTACGGTGCCGTCGGCATCTACCCGCCTCGCGGCGAGGCGTGGCTGCATGATCAGGCCGTCGTTGGCAATCGCCGACATCCCGACGATGACCTGGAGCGGTGTTGCGGCCATCCCCTGCCCGAAGGAGTTGGTGCCGAGGTCGGACTCGTACCAGTTGGCGTTGCCGGGGCGGCGCACCATACCGGCGATCTCCCCTTCCAGGTCGATGCCGGTTCTCTGCCCGAAGCCGAAGTTATCAAGCCCGTTGTAGTAGCGTGTTGGGCCCAGGTTGAGCGACAGCCACGCCGCACCGACGTTCAGCGACTTGGCGAGCAGCGTCGTCATGTCCGTCACGCCGTGCCCGGCGCGGTCCCAGTTGTAAATGGTTGCGCCACCCACGTCGATGGACACGTCGTCATAGTAGGTGGTTTCCGGCGTGACAATGCCCTCTTCGAGCGCGATGGCCATCGTGATGGCCTTCATCACGCTGCCCGGCTCGTACTGCTTGCTGATCGCCGGGTTCTCGAACAGGCTGCTGTCCTGCGTGGCGAACAGGTTGGGGTCAAAGGTCGGCAGGCTGGCCATGGCGAGGATCTCGCCGGTGCGCGGCTGGAGCACGATGATTGTGCCGCTTTCTGCCCCGGTGGACGCCAGCGCCTCGGCGAGCGTTGACTCCGCGAGATACTGTATGTCGCTGTCAATCGTCAGGTGGATGTCGGAGCCGGACTGCCAGCCCTCGCCGCCGGTTGCCTCAAACGGAATGCGGCTCTGGCGGTCGACCTCCAGCTTGCCCTGAAGCGCCTCGTCGTAAAATCCCTCGATGCCGTAGTAGCCGACATCATCCAGCGCGACAAAGCCGAGCACGTGCGCCGCCATGCTGCCATGCGGATAGTAGCGGCGTGGGATGGAGCTGACGACCACCCCGCTCAGGTCGAGTTCCAGCACCCGCTGACCCATCGCAGCAGGGGCGGGGCGTACAAGCTGCACGTACGGGGCATCGCTATCGATGCTCTCAAGCAGCCTCTCAACCGGGATGCCCATCGCCTCTGACAGCTTCGCGGCGGTGTCCTCCCGGTCGGAGATCAGCGAGGGTGAAAGCCCGATCTCGTACTCTATCGCGTTCGTGGCGAGCAGCACGCCGTTGCGGTCATAGATCTCGCCGCGCGGTGGGCGGCGCGTCACCTGGTAGTTGTACTCGGTGAGCGCCGTCTCCGTGAAGTAGGCGGTGTCCGTGCTGAACTGGAGCGAGATGAGCCGGTACACGATCAGCCCGGTTAAGGCGAGCATGATCAGGCTGATGAAGCCGAGACGGCGGTTCAGGGATTCACGCATCGGGGTCAGCCTCCTCCGTCGGCGGCTCCTCGGTAGGCGGCTCGGGCGTGTTCGTGGGCCTGAGCGTCGGCGCAAGCTCCGGGAAGGATTCAAATAGGTGCTCTGGGATGGGCGTGACCGTCGTCAGTACCTCCTGCTCGACCGACCGGGGCTCGCCGCCGAAGGTCCGCTGCCAGAACTCCGCGAAGCCGATGCGGAAGGTGACAAGCTGGTCTGCCAGCCAGCTTTCGAGCGACTCGTCATACAGCGGTACGACCTCCTCCACGCGGGAGAGGGAGGTGGGCGTCGGCGGGGCGAGCGGCGGTACGTTCTCAACAAACAGGTATTCGACCTCGGCGCTGCTGGCAGGGTGGTAGCCAAGCGCCTGTGCCTCGGCAATGAGGCGCGGCACTGAGCGCTGCGCGGCGATCTCGGCGCGAAGCTGGGCGTTCTGCTGCTCCAGCCGCTGTCGCTCGGCCTCAAGAGCCTGCAGGCGGCGCCCCACGCCCGCCGTGCGGCTGGCCTGCGCGAGATACAGCGCGCCGATCACCACCACCAGCAGCACGATCACCAGCATCAGCGAAGTTGTCTGGGTTTGTGTGCGCCACGGTGCCTGCTGCAGCGCATGTTGGAACCACCGTTCGTTCGAGTCGTTGTCTGTCATATGAGTACGCAACTATGTCCGTTCGTACGGCTGTATGGTAAATTTTCACCCCCTCCTGACCGCAGCTTGCGGCTGGTGGGGCTCCTCGTACGTCACCCTACACCCGCTCAGCGATGCGCAGCTTGGCGCTCCGCGCGCGGGGGTTGCGCTCGACCTCCTCGTCGGTCGCGGTGATCGGCTTGCGCGTGATGATCTTAAGCCTCGGCTTGTGATCGCACACACAGCGCGGCGCTTCCGGCGGGCAGATGCAATCGCGCGCCTCCTCCCGCATGAAGTTCTTAACAATGCGGTCCTCCAGCGAATGGAAGCTGATAACCGCCAGCCTGCCGCCCGGCTTGAGCAGGCTCACGGCCTGCGGCAGCGTGCGCTCCAGCGCGCCGAGTTCGTCGTTGACCGCGATGCGCAGCGCCTGAAACGTGCGCGTCGCCGGGTGGATGCGCTCCCGCGAGCGCGGCACGGCTCTCTCGATGATCTGCGCCAGCTCGCCCGTCTGCCGGATAGGCCGCGCCTGCACGATCGCGCGCGCCACCCGCCGTGAGTAGCGTTCCTCGCCGTACTCGTAAATCAGGTCGGCCAGTTCGGACTCCGACAGCCCGTTGACAAGCGAGGCGGCGGTCAGCGGCTGCGTCGGGTCGAAGCGCATGTCGAGCGGCGCATCGAAGCGGAAAGCGAACCCCCGCTCCGGGTCGTCGATCTGCATCGAGGAGAAACCCAGGTCGAGCAGGACGCCGTCCACCGCGCCGAAGCCTCGCTCCGGCGCGACCTCGCCCATGCGCTCGTAGGAGCCGTGGACGATTTCGACGCGATCGCCGTAGCCTGCCAGCCGCTCCCGCGCGATCCCGATAGCGACGGGGTCGAGGTCAAAGGCCAGCACGCGGCCATCCGGCGCGGTCGCGTCGAGCCAGGCGGCGCTGTGCCCGCCTGCGCCCAGTGTGCCGTCGATCAGCAGACTGCCGGGGCGCGGTTGCAGGCCCTCGATAACCTCGTCCCGCAGAACCGCGATGTGCTCGGCATGATCGTCCGGTCTGTCTGTCATATGCTCATATTACATCATGCGGTCAGGGGCGGCAATCTCTCCGGGGGCGGGGTGGTTTCCCGCGTGGACCTTAAAATATTCCGGCGGCAGCGCCAAACGGTTATCACTCCTGCCGGTTATCAGTTAAGATGAAGGGCAAACCTCAAGCGGGGAGGACGAGCAACAGGTGCTTGATCAGTATCAGTGCAGCGCCCCGGCGCGCGTGGTCGCCGCGCCGTTTCTCAAATGGGCCGGCGGGAAGAGCAGCCTCTTAAAGCAGTACGCCAGGTTCTTCCCCACGGAGCCGGTGAACACGTATTTTGAGCCGTTTGTCGGGAGTGGGGCGGTTTTCTTTTACCTGCAGGGCGAGCAGATCGCGCGGTCGGTCCGTCTGTCGGACATCAACGCCGAGCTGATCAACGTCTACCGCGTCGTGCGGGACGACGTCGAGGCGTTGATAGACTGCCTGCTGCACCACAAACTGCATCACAGCCTGTGGTACTACTACCACATTCGCGGACTGGACCGCGAACCGGGGTGGCGCGAGCGTGCCAGCCGCGTCGAGCGTGCGGCCCGCATGATCTACCTGAACAAGACGTGCTACAACGGGCTGTGGCGCGTCAACAGCCGGGGCGAGTTCAACGTGCCGATGGGCCGCTACAACAACCCCCGCATCTGCGATGAGCCCCGGCTGCGGGCAGCGTCGCGGGCGTTGCGCGGGGTGGAACTGGCGCACATGTCATTTGAAGAGGCGGTTGCAGACGCCGGCCCCGGCGATTTCGTGTACTTCGACCCGCCGTACATGCCGCTCAGCGATACGGCGAACTTCACGAGCTACACACAGGATGGCTTCGGGGAGAGCGAGCAGGCGCGGCTGGCGGACGTGTTCCGCGAGCTTGACCGGCGCGGCGTGCGGGTGATGCTCAGCAACTCCGAGCATCCGCTTGTCCGCAAGCTGTATGCAGGCTTCCGCATTGAGCAGGTCTACGCCCGGCGTCACATCAACTCCCACGCGAACGGGCGCGGGCCGATCCATGAGGTCGTTGTGTTGAACTACTGATCGCGCTGATCGTAGGGTTGTCGTAGGGAAAACGTCAGATTCGGGCGGGACAGGACGCCCTGATTATGCTATAGTGAACTCACAAACGTTACTCACATTTGTGAGAGCGTCAAGAGAGTAGTTCGGGTGTCGGGTGGGACGTGCCCAACGACTGCGAAGCGCCTCGTCAAGCGGGCGCTTCGCTCGTTTATCCCCAGATTGTCATAGTTGAGATGGGCTAAAGCCCCCGGAACACCCACCGGTTGCCGACCAGCGGCATGATCCCGGCGATGATGACGAGCACCGACACGAGGATAGCAAGGGCCGTGTTACGGTAGCGGTTGGTGTCGGGCGAGTTTTTCCACAGCCGGGCAGGCAGGTGTGCAATGATGGCGGCGATGAGCATCGCGCCCAGATGCTCGACCTGCGGCATCGGGAACCCACCGGCGGCTGCCGAGTAGCTGCGCCAGAATGCGATAAGCTGGATCACCCCGATGAGCACGTTCAGGTCGATCAGCCCGCTGAAGGCACTAAGCAGCCCGCGCGCAGCGCCATCGTAATTGTCGCGACGAAGCCAGCCGAGAACGTGCCGCACCAGCGCAACCACGGCGACCAGCAGCACCAACCAGCGAACCCATGAGTGGATAAACAAGAGGATCTGTTGCAGAGACATCACGCTCTCCTGTTGGCGGATACCGGATAAGTCGATAGTCAGAACTGACTAATCAATCTGGATTGTATTGGTCCGAATCATCCGTGTCAAGCGATTTTCGGTGCGTGCCGGGGAGAGAAGTACGGACGCAACGGATCCGGGCGGCGAGGCGCAGCGCCCCGCTAGCGGACAAAGCTGGGCAGCCGCACCCGGCGCATTCTCTCGCGAACGTTGCTCTCACGCAGCGGCTCGATGGCACGTGCGGTGACCAGGAAAGCGCCCAGAGCGGCAATGATCACTGCGCGCAGCACGAGCGTCGCGCTCTTCTGCGCCACGCGCCCGGCTACACCATACTTGTTCTCGACAAGAGGATATGTCTCATGCATGCTCCGCCTCCTTTTGACTAACCCGGATTCTATCCTATCACTACGGCAAACGCAGGATAGAGTTGCAATAATTAATCTTGATAGAGGCAGTTGCCGGGCTTGTGATCCATTGTCACTTGTTATATGATGTTTGACACTCGAGAGTGTTGCGAACGGATCCTATACTGAATCATAGCTGTGGTATTCCCGCTGCCGCTTGACTGCGTATTGTTATAAAAACATGCGCCGCCACCCGGGCCGGTCTGCTCCTCCCTTCGGCGCTAGAAGCGTACACTGAATTAAGCAGCACAATTGCGTATGGATCAGCTTCGCAAGCTCTACGTCGAGATCACGACGGCATGCAATTTGAACTGCCGCATGTGCGTCCGCCATGCCTGGCGCGAGGTGCACGGCTCGATGCGAGCCGACACATTCCGTTTATTGATTGACCAGCTTAAAGACCTGCCCAGCATGCCGGTGATCCACTTCGGCGGCTATGGCGAGCCGATGAGCCACCCCGACTTCATGGAGTTTGCGGCGCTGGCAAAAGAGGCCGGGGCGCAGGTCGAAGTGACGACGAACGGCACGCTACTTAACCGCATCATCTCCTCCGCCTTGATTGACATCGACCTGGACCGGCTGTACGTGTCGATTGATAGCGTCTCGCCAGAGGGGTATGAGAACATCCGCGTTGGCAGCAACTACGACCATGTGATCAGCAGTCTGCGCGAGTTGTGGCGGATGAAGCTGCGCCGGGGCAACAAGCACAGCAATCCGCAGGTCGGTATTGCGTTTGTTGCAATGCGGCGCAACATCGAGGACCTGCCTCGGCTGCCGCGCCTTGCCACATACGTAGGCGCGTGGGAGATCAAGGTGTCGAACGTCGTGCCGCACACGCCGGAAATGGAGAGTGAGGTGCTGTACGAGCGCTCACTGCGTGCGCCGACCTATCGCGCCTCGAACCAGGTGCCGGACATGAGCCTGCCGAAGCTCGACGTGGACGACCGCACGCTCGACTCGCTGTGCCAGGTCATGAACTCCCGCTCAAGCATCAGCCTGCTCGATGCCAGCCTCAGCGAGCGCAACGACTACTGCCGGTTTGTGCAGAAGGGCTATGCCGCCGTCCGCTGGGATGGCGAGGTCAGCCCGTGCCTGCCGCTTCTGCATGACCATCCTGAGTACGTGCTGGGCCGTCGCAAAGACGTGACCCACTTCACCCTCGGCAACATCGTTGAGCGGCCCATCGGCGAGTTGTGGGCCTCAGATGAATACGTCCAGTACCGGGAGCGTCTCCGTGCGTTCCCGTTTTCGCCATGCACAACCTGCGGAGGCTGCGAGCGCTTCGCAGGGAATTACACGGACTGCCAGGAGCAAACCTTCCCGACTTGCGGCGGCTGCCTGTGGGCGCAGGGCTTCGTCCAGTGTCCGTAGCAGTCGTTTCAGGGGTGGGGAGCTAGCTACATGAGCCGCATGAGCTAAAGGAGGTGTGCCTGCCCATCGTCATAGATAGATACCAGCAGTAATAACAAGTAAATTGTCAGGGTTCCGGGCGCTCTCTGGGTGGAGAGAGCAACTGGGTAAAAGTCGAGTTCAGAAAGGAGTCTTTCATGGCACTCGGAGGCTATGCGAATAGGCTCGCGCGCGTCAACCTGACGAACAGAACTGTCACCTACGAGCCCATCAACGAGGACTGGGCACGCAAGTACATCGGCGGGCGCGGCCTTGGCGTACGCTACGTGCTTGAGAACGGGCCGAAAGTCGATCCCCTCGGCCCCGATAACCTCCTCTGCTTCATGAACGGTCCGCTCACCGGCAGCCGCGCCAACATGAGCGGTCGCATGGCGATCGTCACGAAGAGCCCGCTCACCGGCACCGTGACTGACAGCCACCACGGCGGTTGGTCGGCGGCTCGCCTGCGCTGGGCTGGCTTCGATGGCCTGCTGATCGAGGGGAAGGCCTCATCGCCGGTGTACCTCTATGTCGAGAACGGGCAGGTGACCATCGAGGACGCCAGCGATGTGTGGGGCAAGGGTGTCCACGAGACGATCCGCACGATGCAGGAGCGCTACGGTGACGAGAAGAACCTGAGCGTGATCGCGATCGGGCAGGGCGGCGAGAACCTCGTGCGGTTCGCGTCGTGGATCAACGAGGACGACCGCGCGTCCGGGCGCGGCGGCACGGGCGCGGTTGGCGGCAGCAAGCTGCTCAAGGCCATCGTTATCAAGTCCAAGACGAACTGGCCGCAGCCCGCGAGCGACGAGTTCGACGTGGCGCGTAAGAATGCCCTGGGTGTGATCATGGCCGAGGGCTCGTTCACCGAGCCGCGCAAGGGCGGCCTGAGCGTATACGGCACGAACATCCTCACGAACATCACGAGCGGCATCGGCGGTATGCCCACGTACAACTCCAAGCTGACGAGCTTCGGCGAACGGGCCGAGACGCTCAGCGCGGAGTATGTGAACGAGCACTATCTGGTCAACAACCCGACCTGCCACGCGTGCCCGGTGGCCTGCAAGAAGGAGGTCGAGGTTGAGTACATGGGCCAGAAGCTCCGCATGGAGAGCGTCGAGTACGAGCCGGCCTGGTCGTTCGGCGCGCACTGCGGCAACGACAACCTGCCGGCGGTCGCCTGGATGATCGACCAGTGCAACGACCTGGGCATCGACGCCATCGAGATGGGCAACTGCCTCGCGACCTACATGGAGATCTGCGAGAACGGCTGGAGCACCTACGAGCACCTCGAGTGGGGCGACCATGAGAAGATGGTTGAGCTGGTCGAGAAGACCGGCCTGCGCCAGGGTGTGGGTGACATCCTCGCCGAGGGCGTGCGCCGCATCGCCGAGCACTTCGGCCACCCCGAGGTCGGCATGCACGTGCGCGGCCAGTCCATCCCGGCGTACGACCCGCGCGGCCTGAAGGGTATGGGCCTGGGCTACGCGACCAGCAACCGCGGCGCGTGCCACCTGCGCGGCTACAGCCCGGCCAGCGAGCTGGGTGTGATCGGCTGGAAGACCGACCCGCTCGACTGGGAGACCAAGCCCGAACTGCTGAAGGTCCTGCAGGACCTGCACGCCTTCAGCGACTCGCTTGACCTGTGCAAGTTCAGCGCGTTCGTCGAGGATGCGGACCTGTACGCGCAGCAGTATGCGACGATGGTCGGCATCGACAACTTCACCGCCGACGACGTGCTCAAGACGGGCGAGCGCATCTGGAACCTGGAGCGCTACTACAACTACCTGGCGCTCGGCGAAGAGGCGGGCGCAGACACGCTTCCGCGTCGCTTCCTCGAGGAGCCGAGCACGATGAAGGGCTCCGAGGGCCACGTATGCGAGCTGGACAAGATGCTGCCGCTCTACTACGAGCTGCGCGGCTGGAAGAACGGCCTGCCCACCGAGGAGAAGCTCCGCGAGCTGGAGATCATCGCCTAACTGGTGAGGCCATAGCTGTGTGAATGAAAAGGCGGGTCGCCGGACGGCCCGCCTTTTTCTGTGACTCGTCTGGAACTCCTAACCCCCGCCCCGGATCAGATTCCGGCGCATGAAGTCCGAGATGTGCGGGATGGTTTGCTCGTCCCCCTCGATGACAAGCATGTCCCTCGGAATGCGGAGCGGGCCAAGCTGCGCCGGAGGCATCTCGACGAGGCGGGCCGTCCAGCCCTCGGCAGAAGCGGTCCGCTCGCCGCTCCGCCGGGCGCCAGCCTCCTCGACGATGCTCATGATGAGGCTCGCCGGCATGTTGCGGATTTCAAACTCGACGCGCACCGGCTTAACCCCCGGCCACCGGCGGGATGAGGTCGATGTCGTCGCCCTCATTGATGACTGTGTCGAGGTTGTCCAGCCACATCACGTTGCGCCCGTGCACAAATACGTGGACCTCGCCGCTTAGCTCGCCGTTCTCGTTGACCAGCATCTTGCCGATCTGCGGGTAGGTGCGGTTAATGACCTCTATAAAATCGCGGACGGTTCCGCCCGGCTCGAACGGCACCTCGATCCTCTTGCTCCCGACGAGGTCGCGCAGCGTTGCGTATAGGGTTACGGTGACCACGGCTCTCTCCCTGCTGAAAGTGGTTGCACTGTGATTATAGAAGTACGAGCGCGGAGCGGCAATCAAGTGAGGAGGGGCGGGGGTTCCCCGGTAAGTCCGGTTGACAATCCTACCGACCACACGTATCTTGTTTGCAGGTTGATCTGCACGCAAGGGCTATCGCGAGGAGGCCGTGGGATGGAGCCGATGTTTGGTGGTATCGTCGCAGACATTTTGATTTCCGGGCTTTGCGGCCTGCTGGGGGGATTTGGCCTCGGCCTGCTGCATGAGAGCGGCATCGAACTGCCGCGCAGGCGGCGCAAGCGGGAGGATGACAACAGCGAGACTTACTACTTGGACTTTGGCTTTCTGGCGGATATGTTCATCGGGGCGCTGGCGGCGGTTGTGACCTACGCGCTGAACCCGCCCGCCACCTCCACGCAGCTTATCGGTGCGTCGCTTGTCGCCGGCCTGGGCGGCGCGGGCATTCTCAAAGGCTACATTGAGGCACGCCGCAACCAGGCGCTCACGCAGATCGCGAACGAGGCGCTTGACCTCGCGGATGCTGGCATCCCCGGCGCACCCAAGCCGCAGCGCCCGGCTGGAGCGACCAGCCCCGCCAGTTCGCCCGCACCGACCAGCCCTGCGGCACCGCCGAGCGCGGCCGCTCCCAGTGCATCCGTTAGCGGCCTGGATGCCCCTGTGACGCCGTCCCTCATGCGCGAGCGCGATGCGCGCATCCGGACACTGCGCTCGCAGCTTCGTGAAGTTTCAAAATAGGCGCGCCTGCCCGTCAGTAGACCAGGTCGCCGGAGATAAAGTCCATCGTGCGCGGGTCGGCGGGCTCATTGAAGAACTGCTCGGTTGGCGCAACTTCGACGAGTTCGCCGTTCATCAGAAAGACCACGCGAGTTGCGAGCCGCCGCGCCTGGAAGATGTTGTGCGTCACCAGCACGATGGTTGTGTCGCCTGTCTCGTGCTGCTCGCGGATCAGCTCCTCGATAATGCGGACATTGGTCGGGTCGAGGTTGGCCGTCGGCTCGTCGAGGAGCAGCACCTTCGGCTCCAGCACCAGCGCGCGGGCCACGGCGACGCGCTGCATCTCGCCGCCGGAAAGCGTGTGCGGGCGGGCATCACGAAGCGGCAGCATCGAGACGCGCTCCAGCGCCCTCTCAATGTGCGCGTGCCCGTCCTGGTTGCCGCGCACTCGCAGGCCATAGGCAACGTTCGCCCAGACGGAGCGGGACAGCAGCGCGGGTCGCTGAAACACCATCGCGATCTGCCGACGCTGATCAATTGTCGCGGTCTCCCGCGTGATGGACTTACCGTCGAGGTGCAGAGTCACCGTGCCCTCGGCAGGCGACTCGAGCAGCGCCAGCAGCCGGAGCAGGGTGCTCTTCCCCGCGCCGCTCGGCCCGACGATGGCGAGCACCTCCCCCTGCTCGACCGTCATCGCCGGGATGTCAAGCACGGTTCGCTCGCCATAGATCTGCTTGACGTTGTGAAGCGTATATGCTGGCATACCCCCGGTCTCTCTCATGCTGACTCACCCAAACGCCCCTGCCCGAGCACCATGATAAAGTTCGCGATGAAGGACAGGCCGAGCAGGATAATACCCAGCGCGAGCGCGAGGTCAAAATTGCCTTTGCGCGTCTCCAGCACAATCGCTGTGGTGAGCACGCGCGTCCGCCCGTCGATGTTGCCACCGACCAGCATCACCGCGCCAACCTCGGAGATGATCGAGCCAAAGCCCGCCACCAGCCCGACGATCACGCCGATGCGTGCCTCGGTCAGGATAGCCAGGTTGGCCTGACGGGGCGTCGCGCCGAGCGCCCGGAGCTGCGGCCCGAGCGATGGGTCCACGGCGAGCACGGCGCTCATTGTGACGCCAATGACGAGCGGCGTCGCGATAATGACCTGTGCAACGATCATCGCCCGGTTGGTAAACAGCCAGTTGAGGTCTCCAAACAGCCCCTGCCGTGACAGGAACAGATAGACAAACAGGCCGACGACGACCGGCGGCAGGCCCATGCCGGTGTAGACCAGCGCGGTAAAGATGCGTTTGCCGGGAAAGCGGTGCAGCGCCATCCACGCGCCGAGCGGCACGCCGATGATGGAGCTGATGACGAGTGCGATTGCCGTAATCTGGAGCGAGCGCAGCGCGATCTCAATGACGACGGGGTCAAACGACGCGATCAGGCGCAGGGCCTCTGCAAGCCCCTCGATGAATGTGCTAATGGTTCCCCCCTCCTTCTAGGTCCAGGTAACGCGTCATGCGGAGTCTCTTAATTTGACAATTTAGCCAGAGTTTCTGACGATTTCAAGAAGGGGAGGGCGGATGGGTGGTCCGCCCTCCTGCAGTCAGGGTTCCGGGCGTCGAGTTCATCCCGGAGTCTGAAGTTACCAAAGCATGTTCAGGAGTCGCTATTCGCGGCGCGCCAGGCCTCCGAGTCAGGGATGAAGAGTTGCATGCCGTTCACCTCGAAGCTGGCGATCAACTCCTGCGTCTCAAGCGAGGTGATCCACTCGGCGAACTGCTGTGCCGCCTCGTAGTTCACGCCGGGGTGCGTCTCCGGGTTGACCGGGATCACGCCGTACGGGTTGAACAGGATGGGATCACCCTCGACCAGAATTACAAGCTCAAGCCCTTCGGCGTCGAAGGCGACAAACGTCGCGCGGTCGCTCAGCGTGTAGCCTTGCTGCTCGTTGGCGATAGTGATCACCGCGCCCATGCCCTGCCCGGCAGACTGGTACCAGTCACCGGAAGGCTCGATGCCGGCCTCTTTCCAGATGGCGAGTTCCTTGTTGTGCGTGCCGCTCTCGTCGCCGCGAGAGACGAAAATGGACTCGGTCTCGGCGATCCGGGCGAAGGCCTCGGCAGCGCTCTCCATGCCGGAGATACCGGCGGGGTCAGAGGGCGGGCCGATGATGATGAAGTCGTTGTACATTACGTCGTAGCGCTCAGTGCCATGCCCCTCGGCAACGAACTGGTCCTCAGCCGCGCGGGAGTGGACGAGCACCACATCGGCGTCGCCTGCCCGGCCCATCTCAAGCGCCTGGCCGGTGCCAACGGCGATCACGTCCACCTCGATGCCGGTCTTCTCTTCGAAGTCAGGCAGGATGTAGTCGAGCAAGCCGGAGTCGGCGGTGCTGGTGGTCGTCGAGAGGATCAGGCGGCCAGGGGCGCTGGCTTCAGCGGCTGGCCCTTCGGATGCCGGTTCTTCCGCAGCAGGCTGGGTCGCGTTGTTTGAGGGTGTTGCACAGGCTGCGAGCAGCAGCACGACCAGCATCAGAAAGGGAACGCTACGTTTCATGTGTCTTCTCCTCTAGCTATAGTTAGCTATAATAGGATAGGAAACGCGGGAACGGTCGCCGCCATGCGGGAAACCCGCTCCCGTACTCGAACGAAATGGCGGTAAACGCCACGTTCGACTCTAGAGGTTCTGTTTCACCGCCTCAAGCCAGTCGACGATGGCACGCGCCTGACGGATACGGTAGTCGTTCACCAGGTTGTAGAATGGATCTTCTGGTTTTTCGGCTTCCCACTCGTCGAGCATCTCGCCGAACAGCGCGATCTCCTGGTCGATCAGCTCCTTAGCGCCGGGCTCCCCGAGCAGGTCGAAGAAGCGCAGCTTGGCGATAAACTCTACGCGCATGGCACGCATGGAGTACACGGGCTCGTGGAGCCATTTCAGGAATTCTTCCCGGCCTTTGTCAGTCAGGCGATACACCTTGCGGGCTGGGCGGTTTTCCTGCGGCTCCAGCTCCGCGTCGAGATAACCCTCGTCCAGCAGGGAGGACAGCGCTACATAGAACTTCGTCTGCCCGGCCTTCCAGATGGAGCCAAAGTACTCCTCAAAATCGCGGTAAAGGCCATAGCCATGCTTCGGCCCGGCAGCGAGCAGACCAAGCGCAACATTGGCGAGAGGGTAACGTGCAAAGCCGCTGTGTTCAGTTTCTGTCACGGAAATGTCCCCGGGATCGATTGGTGCGAGTCTATCTATCGAGTCTATTTATAATGTAAATAATCTACGCTTTAGTATATACTCTTAGTACCGCAACACAAAGTGCCAGTCGTCATAATGGGTATTGACAACTGACACCTGCCCCTACAACGTCAGACTGTTACACTAAACGCACGCCTGGTCTGGAACCGACAGGTGGTCCCGGCCAATCTGTACATCAGGGAAAAGTCATCGTGCCCATCGACCGCTTTGGCCGCAATATTCATTATCTGCGTATCTCCCTGACCGATGCCTGCAATCTTCGCTGCGTATACTGCATGCCGGAGGATATGACCTTCCGGCCCCGCTCGGAGCTGCTTCAGGACGATGAGATCATCAAGCTGGTGCAGGTCTTCGCCGAGATGGGGTTCGACAAGTACCGCCTGACCGGCGGCGAGCCGACCGTCCGCGCGAACATCGTGGACCTCGTGCGCGCCATGAAGCAGATACCCGGCGTCGGCGAAGTCTCCATGACGACGAACGGCATCCTGCTGGGGAAGCTGGCGAAGCCACTCAAGGAGGCAGGGCTGGCGCGCTGCAACATCAGCGTGGACACGCTCGACCCGGAGCGCTTCCGTGCCATCACGCGCTGGGGCAAGCTGGATAAGGTGCTGGAGGGCATCCAGGCAGCGGAGGATGCGGGCCTGCTGCCGATTAAGATCAACACGGTTGTGGCGCGCGGCTTCAATGAGGACGACGTGGTGGAGCTTGCGCGGCTCACACTGGAGCACGACTGGCAGATCCGCTACATCGAGATGATGCCCTTCGGCGAGGTGGCGGGCTTCGCGCAGAGTCAGATCGTCACGCAGGAAGAGGTGATGGGGCGCATCGCCGCCGAGTTCGGCCCGCTGACGCCCGTCAACAACGGCAAGCTGCAGGGCGAGGCGCGGGTGTTCCGCCTGCCCGGCGGGCGCGGCACGGTCGGCTTCATCAGCTCGGTGACGGAGCCGTTCTGCGCGGTCTGCACGCGGGCGCGGCTCACGGCGGATGGCCGCCTGCGCCTGTGCCTGCTGCGCGAGGGCGAGGTGGACCTGATGACCCCGCTCCGCGCCGGTGCGACGGTCGAGGAACTCAAGCAGATTATCCGCGATGCGATCTGGGTCAAGCCCTGGGGCCACGGCCTGGAGGAGAACATCATCCCCACCAACCGCGTCATGTCGCAGATCGGCGGCTGACCGCCTCCCTCACGAGAGAATCCAAACCGGGGCCAGTACGGCCCCGGTTTTTTGTTGTCGATGAACTCCACCCCGTGCAGTTGGCTACGCCTACTGTATGTCGGGCACGCCTAGTAAGCCCGCCGCATCCTTTCGGCCTGTACGGCCTGGTAATTCAGGATCAGCGCGGCGAAAACGCCCGGCACCCAGCCCGCAGCGGTCAGCAGCAGGACGATCAGCACCGTGCCGCAGCCCCGGTCGAGGACCGAAAGCGGTGGGAAAAGAATCGCAAGTAATGCACGCCCCAGACTCATCGAAAAGTTGCTCCTGTCTCAGTTAACCTGTCACCTCTTTCACTAATGATTACGCACGGAGCGGTATCTCGTTGCATCTTACCCACGCGGGGTGTGAGATTCCCGCATTGACACACCTCGCCGGAGACAGTAATCTTGCGGTTGTTGTTCGCCAAGAGCTTATTCTTTTATCGATAGGTGACCAGTGCGCAGCCCGATCACCCGTGAAGCGACGGATCTCTTTCTCACCCTTGTGGCCCTGATGCTGGCTGCGGCCACGTTTGTGCTCGTGTTTGGCCCCCCGCCCGCCCTGCAGCTTGCGGCGGCGGAGCCCGATGCTGAGGCTCAGCCCACCGCGCCTGCCGTGCAGGAGCCGACCCCCGCGCCGCCGGTGGATGACAGCGCCGTGCAGGCGGTCGATGTGCTGCCGCCTGTGCCCACACCGACGGTTGCCCCGACCGCCGAGCCGGTCGAGGTGGCAGCGGTGAGCGGGTACCAGGTCTACGCCGACCCGTACGCCCAGATCTACAGCGACAGCTACCGCGACCTTGCGACGCTCATCGGGCTGACGAACGACCCGTATGCGCGGCTGGTGGTTCGCCCCATCGACCGCCCGGACCTGGAGATCAACTTCCACGGGGAGCTGTATCAGAACGCCGCAAGCACGCTCAAGACCGGCGTGCTGCTGTACGCCATCTTCCGCGACCCGCAGATCGCGCTCTCTGGCTGGCAGGAGGGGACATCCCTTGCGGCGTACAAGATGATCGTGGGCAGCCATAACAGCGCCACCGGCACAGTTCTCGCGGAGAGCGGGCGTGACGTCGGAAGCTGGAACCCGCTGGACGACTTCAACGCGTTTCTGCATGACATCATCGGCCTGCCGCCCACCGTCGGGCTGACGGAGTGGAACTACGGCGCGACGCAGGACACGCTCTCCTTCACCGTCGAGCGCCCCGACCCGGCCTACGACCCGGAGCGCATCTCGGCGAACACCATCACACTCGACGCGCTCGTCTCGCTCTACGAGTTTCTGGAGACGCCGAACTGGGTGGAAGGCGCGATCAGCCGCGCTATTGCGACGGAGGGCTACCCGCTGCGGCTCTACGAGTCACCGGAGGCCTACCGCGCGGATGTGCTCGCCGCGATTGAGGAGGCCAAGCTGCTGATGGCCATCCCCGACCCGGAGATCCCGACGGAGCTTGAGCTATCGCTGGCACGCGTGCAGGCGGAGCACCCCGAGCTTGAGATCGACATGTACGGGAAGAACGGTCTGCTGCGCCCAACCGACTGGCCGGGCGACCGCTGGCACGTGAATGAGGCTGCCGTCGTGCGGGTGCGGCAGGGCGAGCGCTCGGTACGCTGCATTATCGCGTACTCGGCCTCGAACTTCGAGGTGGATCATCTGCTTGACGGCGCGCTGCGCTACTGCGTGGCGCTGTTCGAGCAGGACGTGGCGGTCGGCGGGTAGGTAGAGCTGGGCTACCGGCGCAGGCTGGTGGGCCGGGAGGGCCGGACCGTCTCGAACCTCAGCACCACGCCGCCTTCTTCGGGCGGCCCCACCGCGATCTCGTCGCCATCCTCAAGCGGCTCGATGGCAAGCTCCGGCAGGCGGGCGCCGTTCAGGAAGGTGCCCGTCATGCTGGCAAAGTCCCTCAACTTGAAACGCCCATCCTCATAGCGGATCTCGCAGTGCTTGCGCCCCACGACGTTGCTTGCCTCGCCGTTGAGCAGTATCTCAGCCTGCTCGGCGTCGCGCCCGATGGGCGTGATGTGCCCGGCGTACAGCGGGAAGCGCATCCCCTCAAGCTCCGGCGTGCCCTTGATGACGACCAGGTAGGCTGAAGCCTCCGGCGGCGGGGCAGGGGTCTCCTCGACGGGGTGTGTGATGCGGCGGAAGAAGCCGACAAACGCGCGGTCGAGGATGCGCACGATGCCGAGCAGCAGGCCCTTGCCCTGCCAGACGAGCAGCGCGAGCAGCACCAGCGGCACGGCGATCAGCACGGGTAGGGGGATGTTAAAGCCCGCGAGCGCGCAGTTCAACTGCTGGATGATGTTGCTCCCGGCAGCCTCCTGGCACGTCTGCTCCACCACGGGCACTTCCTCCGGGATGACGATCCGCACCGTCACGTCGCTGGGGGCGCTCGTCGCGGTGAAGCCAAGCTCGTCCGCGACCTGCACCTCCAGCGAGGCGCGGTTGTCGCCCTCCTCCCGGTAGGGGCGGATGTCCCAGGTAAAGGTCATGGTGGAGCCGGGCTCGACGAGCGCCTCGCCGTAGGCCTGCTCGTCCACCAGAAGCTGCGCGCTGACAAGCTCGCGCGGGTAGCCATCCGGCCACTCGACGTGCGCGGTGATCGTCACCTCGCGCGGTTCAACCTCGTCCAGCGGTTGGCCGATCTCGCCCGCCTCGCGCACGAAGACGGCGTTATCCTCCGGCTCGTCGATCACCACACGCGGCGCGGCAAGGTCCACCTGGTACGTCTCGAAGTCGCGCGGCGCGTTGGGGCCCCCGCCCCGTGTCTCCAAGGTGACGGTGCGCTCGGCCTCCTCGCGTGAGGTGGAGCGGTACGTCAGTTCATACTGCTGCGAGTGCTCGTCGATCACATCGATGATCGGCTGGAGGTCGGAGCCTAGTACGTAGTGCATGTACTGCCCGCCGGTCACCTCCGAAAGGCGCTGGAGGTTGTAGCTCAGCGGGATGTCGGTGGAGTTTGCCAGTACGGTGTGAACCGGGATACCCAGGTCGAGCGCCCGCGCGCCCGCGTCCTCAAATGTGACCGGCCCGGCAAGCTGGATACCGGTCGAGAAGAGGATCACGGCCTGTGCCTTGTCTGCGGATTGCTGGGCCAGGGTGTTCAACGCCTGCTCGACCGCGCCGTAGCCGTTCGTAAGGCGGGAGGCGGTGCGCTCCGCCGTCAGGGCTTCCGCTGCTGCCAGCAGGCTGCTCGTGTCAGATGTCATCTCCTGCAGGATGGTGGTGCCGTTCTCGTTCATCTGCAGGATGAGCGCCTCGTCGTTCGGCCCCATCGACTCGATGTAGCTGGTGATCAGCGAGCGGATCTCCTCGATGCGCGGCTGGGCGGTCGCGCCGAGCGCCGAACTGCCCGCGCCGAGGTCCGCAACCAGCGCAACCTGCACGCCCGCGTCGATGGCGCGGTATTCGAAGGCGAGTTGCGAGTCGTCCTCGGTCAGGATGAAGCTCTCAGGGTTGAACTCGGTGATGGGCATGCCGGCGCTGTCGCGGATGCGGGCCTGCACCGTCACCGTCGGGAAGGCCGACGCGTCGATGCGAACGATATCGATGCTGCTGATGTCGGACTGGGCGTGCAGCGTCGGCATCTGCTCAGTGGTAAGGCAGGCCAGCAGAACTGCAACCAGCAGGAGGAGGCGCAGGGGGAGAGAGGTGTTGTGGTGGCTGGTTCTCGAATACATAGTGTTCCTCGCAACTGACGAGCGAGGTCTTCTCAAATTAACAATGCCGGCTGTCCGTCCGGGCAGCCAACCGTACGAGCTTATCTTCTCCTCGACGTGAGGACGATGCTAACGATAATACTTCATATGGGCCATCTGCACCACCAAACAGGCTGGGGAGAACACCTGAAATTTGCGTATGAGCGGCTGCCGGGGTGGATGGGCACAGAGGGCAGGGGCACAAAAAGCGCCCTCCAGACAATTTGTGTTGTCTGGAGGGCTGGTTAGCTAATGGGCGGTTACTTGTTGTCTGTTGATTATCTTTCGATATTCTTCAGACTTCGCCGCGCCGCTTAGCTAGTTAACTCCATCGTACGGCCAATCGCGCGGTATGTCAA
>Ga0134093_1000089_pt1 | contig 104855 bp, 89 predicted proteins | sample 4_1taG_FD_94452 | JGI IMG/M metagenome (GOLD analysis project Ga0134093, IMG submission 94452) | Switchgrass degrading microbial communities from high solid loading bioreactors in New Hampshire, USA - 4_13_20_68_A1 metaG | ecosystem: Engineered > Bioreactor > Semi-continuous > Anaerobic >...
GTTTGATGGTATAATGGTCATGAGACTTGAACGCTCCTTTCTGGGAGGTAATGGGTTTTTGGCAATTTCCATTATACCAGAGGCGTTTCAGGTCTCATTTTTATTATTAAGTTAACAGAACACATTTTAAATAAAGGAGGTTTTTTATGACCGGATACTATGAAACAGGGAGCAGCCCCGCATGCAGGAGCTGTATATGCGAGTTCAACCGCTTTACCGAAGCATTGTTCTGGTCAAGAATAATGCAGGAACACGCATTGTTTATAAAGCTGGGTTTACCGGCAAATGAACCTGAACTGAGAGAAAAAGCACAGGAGTTTATAGAAAGATTCAAGGAACTGAGAAGAAGGCTGAATAAAGCATGCAGGCTTGAGGGTGAACTCTTAAGGGACCTGATAGATGCAGTAAAGGATATTATTGAGTTCAAGGCTGAGCTTTTGAGATTGCTTATCCAATGTAAGGCTGAACCAGGAAGCAATTACCCCCTGCTGCTTGACCACATCAGGAGGGAAGCGATGCACTTCCTGGAACTGCTGCGGAAACCTGAGCCAAAGGAACCGTTGTTCATTCTGTTGAAGGAACAGGTTTTCTGGCTTCGCATAATGAAAGAGCATATAGAGTTCATTATCCACCTGCTCGACCCCTCCGAAAGAGAGCTGCTGAACCAGGCTGAAGGTTTAAGAAGAACATTTTCCCGTTTGCTTGAGACTGCGCGTGATCTTGAGTCAATGGCTCAAACCAGGCCAAGAACCTTCAATACCGTGCTGCGCTTTACCGAAAATGTCATTACGGCGGCAATGGAGCTTCGTAACTTCAAGGCTGCAGCTTTTGAACTGGCTGAACTTTGTGAACTGTTAAGCATTGTATCAACACCGCTACTGCTTGATCATGTGAGACGCGAGGCAGACAAGTTCATTGATGAAATGGAAGCAATTCTTCCTGCTTTAAAAAAGTGCAATGTAGGAAAAGATAAATGTAAGCAATAAAACAGCAAAAAGATAAAGAGATCAGAAGAAAAAACTACAAAAATAAACACGTGTATCAGTCGCCATAAAACTGCACTCAGTATGACAAATGACACAAACAGTCAGAATATGAAATTTTATAAAGATTATGCTTGCAATAAATGTAATATTGTAGTAAACTTTGTACTGTGCAAATATAGTGAATTTGCACAGTAAATTTTCAAAAAAGCACAATTACCGATAAAATAAAAAGGAGAAAAGCAAGTTGAAGAAAGTTACTATACAGGATATAGCCAAAGAGCTGGATTTATCCAGGAACACGGTTTCAAAGGCACTCAGAAACAGTGAACAGGTTTCCTATGAAACCAGGTACAGGGTTATTAAAAAGGCCTGCGAGATGGGATACACAAAGCTGTCTCCCACTGCTTTAAGACAGGCAGGGTTCAGCGACATAAGCGACAAAAACAAAACCGTTGTGGTCTTAATCAAAAGGGAAATCTCCCTGTTCTGGAATAACATTATTATGGGGATTTCAGATGAACTGAACAGGTACGGGTATAAACTGCAGCTGAACTTTATAAAAGATGAAGATGAGAGAAACCTTGTCCTTCCGCTGAATTTTGATGAAGAGGTCAGCGGCATTATCATTTTAAGCGTATTTTCACAGGAGTACCTGGAGCATATCGTAAAGCACGATATTCCTACGGTATTTCTTGACGCACCCAGCAATGCCGGAACTGTTGCAGGGCACAGTGATATTATTATTTGTGAAGGGGTTAACAGCGTCAGGCAGATAACTTCGAATCTCATATCCCAGGGTCTGAAGAAGATTGGATTTATAGGCGACATTACATACTGCAGGACCATTAATGACCGCTACCAGGGGTATTTGAAAGCGCTTGAGGAAGCAAACATTGAACCTGACAATTCCATTATTGCCGCGTACCATGTTCAGAACAGGTTTTATGTAACGCAGGAAGTTGAAGCGGCTTTGGATGGTTTTCCGTATATCCCGGAGGCCATTGTATGTGCCAATGATGATATTGCGCTGGATGTTATACGCTGCCTGAAAAGCAGGGGCATATCGGTTCCTGGGGATGTGGCCGTAACCGGGTATGATGATATGGAAAGCCTGACCCGAGTGGAGCCGTTTCTTACGACTGTGCGCGTCCCGAAGCAGAAACTGGGCAGAAGGATTGTTCAGCAGCTTATATGGCGAATGAATCATCCTGATTTTCCGAGAGAGGTTGTAATTATAGAAGTACAGGTTATATTCAGGGAATCTTCAAAAAAACAGGCAGGTTGACAGGAAACGTGAAAACATGAAATGAAAAAATTAAATATTAAACCTAAGTCCCGGATGATACAAAATGGGCAAAAAACGGGGAAAAACCTCGTTTTTTTTATCCTGTTTTGCAACATTTGACACTAATAATGCAAAATAAATGTATAATTGCTGCATTAATAAATATACAGACCTGCTTTCTTTCCGCTTCCCATCGGATGTTTGCATAAAACACCTCTTTTTGTTTTTACAAGGTCTAATTCAGTATTGCATTTTTTGGATACTTATAATATAATACAAATGCAAAGCAAAATGCATCAAGAAATGCACTAAAATGCACAATCAAAGAGGTAACCAGGAATGATTAAATCAGTTGGATGGAAGTACTTCGCATTAATTGCATTTCTAATAGCCTCGATCCTTACCGGTATGGTGGAACTGCGACAGACAGCCGCCGCAAGAACCGATCTTTCTGTCGATGAATTCAGGGAGCAACTGAACTGGATTAATATTGACGGCATAACCTACAAGGATTATGTTGAGTTATATAATTTTGCAGAAAGGCCTGATGCAGAATATATAATCGATGCAGAGGACTATGTCCGTACAGAGGGTATGGAAATACTGAAATATCCGGATTTTGAAGGAATGGCAGGCACTTCGGTATATACCGGGGAAAAGGGCTTGATCGAATATGAAGTGTACATAGAAGAAGAGGGTTTTTACGACATATCGGTTGATTATTACCCGGTAGAAGGCAAAAGCGCAGCCATTCAGCGGGCCGTATTCATAGACGGGAAACTGCCGTACAGGGAACTTGCACTGGTGGAGTTCTCAAGGATGTTTGTCAACGAACGTGATGAATGGCAGAGAGACAACAGGGGAAATGACCTTAAACCAAGGCAGATCGAAGCACCGATGTGGATTACAGGCTACTGCTATGACAGCAATGGATATGAAACAAGGGAGCTCTCGGTTTACTTCGAAAAAGGTAATCATACCATTACTTTATTTTCCCTGCGGGAACCCATGCTTCTTAGAAGAATTATTCTGAACAATTCCGAGGATGTACTTCGGTACAACAAGGTCAAGGAAAAATACGACGCCGAGGGAGCTGGCGACACATCAAATCACTTGATCCGTATTGAAGCTGAAAACGCAGCGAGAAAATCATCCCCGATGCTGTATCCTACGCAGGACAGGTCTTCACCCACTGTGTACCCGTATGACGCGAAAGAGCTGAGAAACAATACAATAGGAAGCAACGGGAACTGGAAGGTTGTAGGACAGTGGATTGAATGGGATTTTGAAATACCCGAAAGCGGATACTATTATATAACGCTTCATGCAAGGCAGAACTTTGTAAGAGGCATCTATACATCAAGAAAAATAACCATCGACGGGAAAGTACCCTTTGAGGAAATGAGCGATTACGGGTTCAGGTACGACAGCAGGTGGAGGATGATAACCCTGAAGGACCCTGACGGTGAAAACTATAGATTCTATCTTGAGAAAGGAAAACATGTTCTCAGGATGGAGGTGGTTTTAGGGGAGTTTTCGCATATTGTGGGCAGGGTTCAGGAAATTGTCAGGAATCTAAACGCAATCTACCGCAAGGTTATCCGTATTACAGGAGTGTCGCCCGATAAGTACAGGGATTATCATATAGAAAAAAACATACCAGGTATAGTGGATGAGCTTATTGCCGAAAGAGACAGTTTAATGACAGCAATAGATGAATTAAAGGCTGTTGCAGGAACAGGAAGCGATCGTGAGGCGGCGCTGAATACCATGGTAAGGCAGCTGAATTATGTTATTGATGACGTTGAACGGCTGCCGAAGATCCTGGCCTCTTTCAAAATGGATATAAGCGCGTTGGGAAACTGGATTACCGGTGTGCTGGAACAGCCCCTTGCACTGGATACCATCTACATCCATTCACCCGATACGGAAGTGCCCCGGACAAACGATTCCTTATGGGCACGGATTGTACATACTGTCAAGTCATTGTTTTATTCATTTGTAATTGACTATAATTCCATAGGCAATGTGGCGGAAGAAGGGGAAGATGTAAGGACAATCACCGTCTGGATTGGTTCAGGGCGGGATCAGGCAAATGTTCTCAAATCCTTAATCGATGAAACCTTTACACCGAATACCAATATTAATGTAAATCTTGTACTGGTGGATATGGGTATGCTGCTGCAAGCCACTCTTGCAGGGCAGGGGCCCGATGTGGCGGTCCAGGTTTCAAACGATATACCCGTTAATTATGGAATGAGAAATGCCGTTGTGGATTTGTCCCAGTTCCCTGATCTAAACGAAGTACGGAAGATCTTCCGTGAAAGTGCCATGGTTCCTTATGAATTTGACGGCCGTGTTTTTGGTCTGCCCGAGACCGAAACCTGCCTGATGATGTTTTACAGGAAGGACATACTGGATGAACTGGGCCTGAAGGTACCGGTGACATGGGACGAAATGAAGGCCGCTCTTTCGGTGCTCAGTAAAAACCAAATGGATGTCGGAATGCTGCCGACAAACATATCACCCCAGCTGGCCGAGCAGGTCTTTGCCATGTTGCTGTATCAGCACGGAGGCCGGTATTACAACGAGGATGCTACCGCTTCAGCCCTGGACAGCGATATAGCGGTCAGGGCATTCAAGGAGTATTGCAAATTCTATACCGATTACAGGCTCGACAGGGAAACACCGGTTGATCAGCGGTTCAGAAACGGGGAAGCGCCTATTGTGATAGCTGATTATACACTGTATAACCAGCTCCAGGTATCGGCACCAGATATCAAGGGTTTATGGGGATTCACAATGGTTCCGGGTACTGTGCGCGACGACGGAACGGTTGACCATTCGGTAACGAGTACCGGATCTGCTGCTATTATAATGAGCCAGGCAAAGGATAAAGAAGCAGCATGGGAATTTCTGAAATGGTGGGTTTCCACAGAAACCCAGGTTCAGTACGGCCGTGAAATGGAAGCATTGATGGGTGCTGCTGCCCGGCATCCCACTGCAAATACAGAGGCATTCGAGAGGCTGCCGTGGCCTACTGAGGATTATGAAGCCCTGAAGAATCAGTTCAGCTGGATGAAAGGTATACCCCAGGTACCTGGCAGCTATTATTCATGGCGAAACGTCAACAACGCATTTTACAGGGTTGTTATTGCAGAGGACAAAAACAAAATGCAGCCCAGGGAAGCTCTGACGGAATATGTGAGATATATCAACGACGAGATAACCTTCAAGAGGAAGGAATTCGGTCTGCCAACAGCTGAGGATTTAAGGGAGAGAGCAAAGTGAAAGACGTGGGAATCAATGCAAATGTTGAACAATCCGGCAAAACGGTTTCACGTGATGCCGCTAAGCTGAAATCTGCCGGGGAATGGTCATTAATCAGCAGAATAAAGAAGAATAAAGCCTCCTATGTTTTGATAGCTCCGTACTTTATTCTTTTCTTTGCCTTTACCGTATTGCCCGTTACCATGTCTATTACCTTAAGTTTTACCAGTTTTAACGTGTTGGAACCGCCTGTATTCATAGGCTGGGATAATTACATAAGATTATTTCTTAACGATGACATATTCAGGATTGCAATAAGAAATACATTGATATTTGCTGTCATAACGGGCCCTGTCAGTTACTTCATGTGCCTTCTTTTTGCATGGATTATCAACGAGTTCAGGGGAAAACTCAGGGCTTTTATAACATTGATTTTCTATGCCCCGTCAATTTCAGGAAATGCCTATGTGGTATGGAACCTGATACTGAGGGGTGACAAATACGGCATACTTAACGGAATCCTGCTTGGGCTTGATCTCTTAAATGAGCCTGTTATATGGATGAAAACCGAAAAGTATGTACTGATGTTTTTGATTATCGTTCAGCTGTGGCTAAGTCTCGGAACTGGATTTCTGACATTTATTGCCGGGCTTCAGACGATAGACAAGACATTGTATGAGGCTGCGGCGATAGACGGAATAAAGAACAGGTGGCAGGAACTGTGGTATGTTACGCTTCCTTCAATGAAACCGCAGTTGCTGTTTGGAGCGGTAATGCAGATTACCCAGTCTTTTGCCGTTGCAGATATATCCATCCAGCTGGCGGGCAACCCCAGTGTCAACTATGCAGGTACCACTATCGTCACTCACCTTTTGGACTACGGCTCAATAAGGTACGAAATGGGTTATGCTTCTGCAATAGCCACTGTATTGTTCATTCTTATGGTCGGATCAAACAGGATTGTACAGAAATTACTGAGGAAGGTAGGGAACTGACGTGCGGGGGACCGGTAAAGGCGGAAAAAAACTGCATGTAAAACATAAAAGGCGCACAGGCTTAAACCGTTCCATGGCAGGGAACGTGACGCTGTTCATATTCATGGGAATCTGCGGTGTGTTTATGGCAGTACCGCTGATTTTTGTTGTAAGCAATGCCTTCAAGCCTCTGGATGAACTGTTCCGCTATCCGCCGAGACTGTTTCCAAGGAACCCCAGCCTGGACAATTTTGCCGATCTCAAGGTATTGATGTCAAACTCCTGGGTACCGTTCAGCAGGTATATCATGAATACCATAATAATCACAGGGGGAGGAACGCTCGGGCATGTAATCGTGGCTTCAATGGCTGCGTACCCGCTGGCAAAGCATGATTTTCCCGGAAGGAAACTTCTGTTCAGCATAGTCGTTTTGTCACTGATGTTTACATGGCAGGTAACCCAGGTACCGAATTACCTGATTATATCGAAATTGGGCATAAACAACACGTATCTGGCGGTAATTCTTCCCGCGTTTTCTTACGGCCTTGGATTGTACCTGATGAAACAGTTCATGGAACAGATTCCCGATTCTCTGATAGAATCAGCAAGGCTGGACGGTGCAAGCGAATACAGGATTTATCTTTCCATTATCATGCCGAATGTGAAGCCTGCATGGCTGACTTTGGCAGTATTGCAGTTTCAGACAATGTGGGGCAATACAGGAAGCCAGTTTCTGCGGGATGAACAGTTAAAACCGCTGCAGTATGCGCTGCTTCAGATTGTAAACAGCGGGCCTGCAAGGCAGGGAGCGGCTGCTGTCGTAACACTGATAATTGCCGCCATCCCGATTACTTTCTTTATCATATGCCAGAGCAGTATTATCGAAACCATGACCACATCAGGCATGAAGGATTAGGGGAAAACTATGAAACGAAGAAGTCTTTGGCTGTTTATTGTTATCTTAATAATGCTGCTGAACTGTACCCCGGTTTCGGCGGTTTCACGCGTTCCCTATCATACCTATAATTACGATTACTGGGAGTATATCTACTATACACCGGCAGCATACATACCTGCAGGAAATGTTTCTGGGACAAATACTGGCGTCGGGGCTTTCAGCAATCCCCAGGACATATTTACGGCTGAGGATGGGAAAATCTATGTTGCCGATACAGGGAACAACCGAATTGTAGTGCTTAACCCGGACATGAAATCCGGGCGTGTCATTGACAGCTTTGAAAACAACGGTAAGCAGGATACTTTCAAATCACCCCATGGTGTATATGTTACTTCCGACAACAAGGTGTATATAGCCGATACTGAGAATTTCCGGGTGGTTGTGCTGAATGAAGACGGCTCTCTGGACAGGATTATCAGTAACCCGACATCCGAAGTATTGGCAGAGGATTTTGTATTTTCTCCCCTGAAAGTAGTTGCCGATTATGCTGAAAGGGTTTATGTCGTTGCCAAAAACATGTTCCAGGGGATCATGGCCTTTGACGAAAACGGCAATTTCACCGGATTTATTGGAACAATCAATGTTACCATTACAACCTATGAAAAAATATGGAGAAGACTGTCCACGAAAACCCAGAGGGAAAAGCAGATTCAGTTTATTCCCACCGAATTTACAGGCCTTGATATAGATGAAGACGGATTTGTATATGCTACGAATATTGATGCGAAAGGAAAGCAGTCTGTCAGGAAACTTAACCCGAAAGGCCAGGATGTTATCAAAAAGAGTAAACGCAGCGTCAGCGGCGAAGTTCCGTTAAGCGGGGATTTGTACTGGAGAATGCAGGGGGACTATTCGGGTGCGTCAAGGATCGTGGACGTAGTATACAGGGGCAATGGTATTTATTCGATCCTGGACATAAACAGGGGACGGATATTTACCTATGATGACGAAGGAAACCTTCTGTATATTTTCGGAGGAAGGGGAAGCCAGGAAGGCACCTTCAAGAATCCTGCGGCGATAGAGGCCGTCGGTGACAAGATCCTCGTGCTGGACGCATACCGAGGCGAGATCATGACTTTCAGCGCAACAAGATACGGAAATCTCATTAATAAAGCTGTGAGCCTCAGGTATGACGGTGATGAGGCCTCTGCAGTGGAATTATGGAAACAGGTACTGGAACTTGACTCTAATTTCGAACTGGCGTATATCGGTATCGGAAAATCATACCTTGCCGCCGGGGACAACAGAAAGGCGATGGAATACTTCAGGTTGGGAATGGACAGGGAGTATTACTCCATTGCGTATAAAAGATACAGGGATGACATACTCGAGGACAATCTCGGCTATATACTTACAGCCGTTGTTGTTCTGGCAGCAATCAGGATAGCAGTGTCCCGGCTGAGAAAAGTAAGTGCAGTAAAAGCGGGAAGGAGGCCTGCAGCATGCTTAAGAAGGAGAAGCTGAAGTACCCTTTTTATGTCCTGTTTCATCCCTTTGACGGCTTTTATGAAATAAGGCACAGGGAAAAAGGAAGCGTTTTAGTAGCGTTATTGATGGTTTTTCTGTTCGGCTTGTCCTTTTCAATAAACAGGAGATACGCAGGTTTTGTGGTGAACTTTGTAAATCCCCGTTCTGTTGACACCAGGTCCGAAGTTTTGGGCATATTTGCTGCCGTGTTTCTGTTTGCATGTTCGAACTGGTCGGTCACCTGCCTTATGGAAGGTGAAGGCAGGTTCAAGGACATACTTACGGTTATCGGGTACTCTCTGCTTCCTATGGTGCTTACTCTGATACCCGCTACAGTTCTTTCCTGGTTCATTGCAAGCAACGAGGAAGGACTGTACTACCTGGTTATCAATGCGGCTGCGATATTCACCGTTATTCTGATGGTAATCGGGATTATGACAGTTCACAACTATTCATTCGGAAAGACCCTAATAACATTGTTTATCAGTTTTATAGCGCTTTTGATAATAATTTTTATTATACTTTTGCTGGTTTATCTGCTTCAGCAGGTTTATATGTTCTTTTACAGTCTTTACACTGAAATAATTCTTAAGTTGTAGGTGGGCGGAATGGCAGACAGAAAAAGAAAAATATACACTGTTTTAATTATATCGGTTGTTCTCGCTCTGCTGGGATATGCATCCTATATTTGCCTGCATTATTTCTTTTACATGGAGTACAGGGCGTGCCTGTCGGGCTATGACTATGAAGAGGGTAAGGAGTTTGTTCCGCTGGATGACAAAAATCCTTTGGTTGACGGAATGGTCCTGGTTGCTGAAAACGATGTACTGAAACTCTACACCAATACCAGGACCACCGAGATAGCCGTGTTTGATAAAAGAAGCGGACAGATAGCCTACTCAAATCCTCCTGACAGGGAAGAAGACAAGATCGCCGGTGGAAGGAACAAAACCGCCCTGAATTCCCAGTTGGCGGTTACATACTACGATTCCGGCATGACGCGGGCTACAATGTACAATTATGATTACAGCGTCACAAGAGGCCAGTTTGAAATCGAGGGTCTCGAAAACGGAATCAGGTACGTATATTTGCTGGGTAACCTCGACAGTCCTACAGGTATTGTTCCAGTATATATAACCAGTGAAAGGCTGGAAGAGAAGGTACTGAGCAACCTGGACGCAGCCGATGCCAATACGGTCAGAAGCAGCTACCGTGAATCGGAGACCCTCGAGGGATTTCTTGAGCTTACAGCAGGGGTAAAAGCCAGCAGGATCGGTATCCAGAGACTGAACAGGATATTTGAACAGGCAGGCTATACCCAGGAAGATTTCTATTATGATGCCGAAATGGCATCAAGCGGAGAATTCCAGGAACCGACCACCTTTACCGTTCCGGTCGAATACCGCCTTGAAGGGGATAAGCTGAAGGTATCCGTTCCGTCGGAGTATATAAAGGAAACGGGCAGTGGAAAGATTGAAAGAATTGACCTGCTCAGCTTCTTCGGTGCCGCAGGACCCGATGAAAAAGGCTATATTCTTGTTCCCAACGGCTCAGGATCGCTAATATATTTCAACAACGGAAAAAAAACAGAACGATACATGCAGTTTGTATATGGCGTTGATGAAACGGCACAGTCATATACCGTGGTTGAGGATACGGTCAACGCGATGATCCCTGTATTCGGAATAAAAAGGGAAAACAGCGCGATATTTGCAGAGATCACCGAAGGTGATACGCTGGCAGCCATAGTTGCTGATGTTTCAGGCAATATAAACAGTTATAACTATGTATACCCGTCTTTTCAGCTCAGGGGATCCGAAAGAGTGTCAGTATTCGGGGTCACCGGTGTATCGGCAGACCTGCCCACGCTTGAAAAAGACTTGTACGATGTAAACTATACCGTTACATATTCCTTTCTGGGAAAAGAGGATGCCAGCTATTCAGGCATGGCTAACTATTACAGGAACGAACTGATAAACAGGGGCGTTCTTGCGGTACAGGAAGAAAAGCAGGATTCAATTCCTTTTTACCTGGATATTGTCGGAGGGGTTAAGCTGCAGAAAAGTTTTCTTGGCGTGCCTTATCTCGGTGTATTCCCTATGACCACTTTCGACGAGGCAGCAGCAATTGTCGATGCGTTTACAGAAAAGGGCATTACGAATCTGAGGGTGAATTACCTGGGATGGTTTAACGGCGGTTACTACCATGATGCTCCTACAAAGGTGAAGGTTGAAGGAATCTTAGGCGGAAAGAGAAAACTTGAAGAACTGAACGGCAAACTCGCAGGGCTTGGAGCCAGGCTGTTCGGTGATGTGGCCTTTCAGAAGGTGTCCTTCGAAGCCGACAACTACAACTGGAAGCTGGAAAGTGCCCGGTATTATTCGGGTTACGTGGTTTCCCTCGGGCGCGTCAATCCTGCAACGCTAAGGCAAACAGGCGGGCTTGGTTACTTTGAGACAAACTTCGACATAATATCCCCGAAGTTCCTTGTGCGGCATGTCGGCAAGTTCAGGGACAGGATTGAAAAGGTTGATATATCGGGTATTTCCCTGAGGGATTTGGGAAGTACCGTTGCATCTGACAAAAGGAGAAGCAATATTATCAACCGCCAGGAGGCAAAGCAGGTTGTAACCGGGCAGTTGCGGATCCTGGCAGAAACAAAGGACTACATAATGATTAGAAGCGGAAATGCATATTCATGGGCATATGCAACCGACCTTGCCGAAGTTCCTGCAAATCATAACCAGTTCTTTATAGTGGATGAAGAAGTTCCGTTCTACCAGATGGTAATCCACGGGTGCATTGATTATGCCGGATATGCCGTTAACCTGAGCGACAGTTACGACAGGCAGGAAATAATACTCAGGATGATAGAGTTCGGATTATATCCCCGATTCACATTATCCTACAAGGACTCAAGCAATATCAAGTATTCGGGGCTTAACAGCCTCTACTCAACCCGGTATGAAATATGGCTTGAAGAGGCAGCGGATATTTACCGCGAAGTGAACGAAGCCCTGAAGCATACAACCAACAGTCCTATCACCGAGCACAGGATGATCAGCCCAGGGGTAAAGAGAATTACCTATGACAATGGTGTTGTTATATATGTAAATGAAAACAATTCCGATGCGACTGCAGATAATATAACCGTGCCTGCCAGGGGTTATGTGCTTAAGGGGGTCGGGGAATGAATAAAAGTATAAAGAAAAGAAAAATAAGACTCACATTAAGACAGAAAAAAGCCATAACGGGTTTTATGTTCATACTGCCTTGGTTCACGGGCTTTATGGTTTACTATGTCAGAAGCCTGGTTCTGAACATACGGTTTTCGTTAAGCAAGGTTGAGATACTGCAGACAGGCGGGTACCAGGCAACTTATACAGGGCTCGCAAATTACAGGTTTGCCCTGCTCGAGCATGCCAGGTTCAACCAGGTCCTGGTGGACTCACTCAGGGATATCCTTATCGATATACCGTTTATTATATTCTTCAGCTTGTTTATGGCTATTCTGCTTAATTCAAGGTTCAAGGGAAGAGCTCTCGTCAGGGTCATATTCTTCCTGCCGATCCTGATGGGCTCAGGTGCAGTGCTGAGGAGCCTTGAGCTTGCAACACAGAATATCATAGGCGGAGCCAGCGCAATGATAGAAGAGCTGTCAACAGGAACCCAGATTAACATCGGCTTTTTCCTTGATGTAATGGAGGAACTGGGTCTGCCGACTGCACTGGTTGACTATATCACGGGGCTTGTATCCCGGATATTCGAAATCGTGAGGGCTTCCAGCGTTCAGATTATTATTTTCCTTGCCGCACTGCAGTCAATACCCAATTCATTGTATGAATGTGCAAAAATCGAGGGAGCCACGGGCTATGAAACTTTCTGGAAGATTACTTTCCCGATGGTTTCTCCGCTGATACTGACAAATGTAGTATATACAATCGTGGATTTCTTTGTTAACAGTGAAGTTGTTGATTTGGCCTATGAAGTGGCTTTTACCAACTACAACTACGGACTGAGCGCTGCAATGAGTACCATAAGCACTGCGGTTATCTGCCTGATACTTGTAATCGTCAGCGCTTTGATAACGAAAAGAACCTTCTACTACAATTAGAAAGGAAGAGGGATTTTGAATATCAGGAATGCCAGGGTTTATTACCGGAAAATAATCGAAAAGGTTAATGACGTCACGTTCAGATCAAGGACCGTTAACAGGTTGAAATCACTGCTTCTTGGGATTTTCAAGTTTGTAATAATCGTCGGAATGTCATATATTATACTGGGTCCGGTTATCAATATCGTGTGCAATGCCTTCTTTTCACCGTCAGATGTATATAATCCATCGGTATTCATGATCCCGTTAAATCCCACCCTTGAGAATTTCAGACGGGCTTTTGTGAGACTTGATTACTGGAGTACGCTCGGATATACGATGATATATATTATTTCTCTTACATTGATACAGATACTTATTTGTTCAATGGTGGGCTATGGGTTTTCAAGATTTGATTTCCCATTTAAAAAACTCCTGTTCGGCTGTGTAATAGTAACAATCGTGTTGCCTGCACATGTAATCATGCTTCCCATATATCAGCATTTCAGGATGTGGGATGTTTTCGGAATTATCCGGTCAATCAGGGGTGAGCCGATAAACCTGCTTTCACAGCAAACACCGATGTACCTGATGACTATATTAGGCACAGGTCTCAGATCGGGTCTGTACATATATATCTTCCGGCAGTTTTTCAGGGGCCTGCCAAAGGAAATTGAAGAAGCCGCCCTGATAGACGGGGCCGGAACATGGCATACATATTTCAGAATAATGCTCAGGAATGCCATGCCCGCGGCTATCTCGGTGGCAGTATTCTCGATGGTATGGCAGTACAATGATATGTTCTATGCAAGGCTGTTTTCAATTCCAACAAGTAAAAACCTGACTTTCAGGTTATCAACCATCCAGGCGACGATAGAGTTCGTGGACCAGATCAAGGATCCGATGATATCACAGCTTGCGGTGTACGCCGGTATAACGCTTGTTTTACTGCCCATACTTATTATCTATTTCGTACTGCAAAAATATTTCGTAGAGGGTATAGAAAGAAGCGGTATTGTCGGATAAAACGGGCTTTATGCCTGTACATATATAAAATATTATGATTGGAGGGGTTTTTGTGAAACAGACTGGCAAAAAGATCATTGCAGCATTGTTGATTCTTACCATGGTCCTGGCATTTACGGCATGCGGCGGCGGATATCAGGGCCGGGATCAAACAGCATCGGGCGGTAAGTCCCCAGACCAGGGAACATCAACGGATACCGGTAAAACCGACACAAAACCGACAGAAAAACCCGAGCCGACCAAAGCAGCAGAGGAAAATGACCAGTATCCGGCATTTGATCTGGGAGGAAGGACAATAAAGGTCGGTATATGGTGGGATTACTACTACACCAGTGAGCATGACGCCATTGAGGATGATCCCGGTTTAAGCAACGTTGTAACCGCCCAGATGAAACTGGACAATGTCAGGAGGATAGAGGAGAAATACAACTGCAGGATTGTCTATGTAAACCTTGGCTGGGACGGTGTAATTGAAAGCATTAACAGATCAATTGCAGCAGGTACCCCGGAATGCGATATCTACCTGACAGACCTCCAGTTCGGAATCCCTGCGGTAGCAAACGGTCTGGCTCAAAAGCTGGAAGATATAGTTCCCGGGTATACGGATATGTTTGACAAGCAGATAATCCTTAAGCCCATGGACAGTTCGACATTAGGCGGTACATACCTGTTTACCGAACAGGGATTGCCGCAGAACGGCATATACCTGGGTTACAACTGGACAATGATGGAAGAACTCGGCTTTGAAGATCCGCAGGAACTTTACAGGAAAGGACAGTGGACATGGGAGAAGTTCAGGGAATATGCAGCAGCGGGTACCAGGGACACGAACAACGACGGAACAGTTGATATTTATGGATTTGGCGGAATATTCACCGATCTTGTCAACGGGTTGGTTATGAACAACGGCGGATCAATAGCTGCCGGAAAGAACGAGGGAATCAGCTCGAAAGCTACCGTTGAAGCTCTTGAGTTAATCAACCAGCTGTATAATGTAGACCTTTCGGCAAGGCCATGGAATGCTGACGACTGGAACGATAACCTGCTTGCGTGGTCCGATGGCAAGGTTATGATGTGGACTGCACAGGCCTGGGCATTGAAACAGGAAGTTGATGCAGCTATCAGCGAAGGTTCTGAACTGCCGTTTGAATATAGGATTGTGCCTTATCCGGCCGGACCAAGCGGAGATAAGAAAATTTACAGTCCTGTATCAGGCAACTGGTATATGATTCCTGTGGGGGTAAAGGAACCGGGCAAGGTATTCCAGGTATTCGAGGAATTCATGAACTGGCATAAGGGAGATACATCCCTGAGGGATGATCCTACATGGTTTGAAAGCTGTTTCATGAGAATGGAAGATGTTGAAATGGCATACGAATGCGGCAGGAATCTCAAGCTGGATCTTTGGCTGAGCCTTCCTGGCTTTGATTTTGGTGAAAGTATCTGGTGGCCCGTTGTTGTAAACAAGACCAGCACTGTATCACAGGCTGTTGAAGCTGCCAAACCCGTACTCCAGGATGCACTTGATGCTTTCTGGTCGAAATAGGATTCAGACATGGCCAGTAACAGACTAAAACATTTAAATAACTGCTGAAACAGTCGAGCAGGTTGCAATGCTTAATGTCGCGGTTTTACAGCATTGCAACCTGTTCAGAATACATGGTAAGGCTAACTCCGTAAAGCCGGCCAGCCTTACTGTTTGGAGGTATATGTATATGTACAGGAGCCTGATAAAAGTTATATCCATATTCATAATACCCGTTTTACTGGCCGGCTGCAATACCAATGACAAAACTTCGATCGAAGATATTCCATCATTCAAACTCCTGATAGAAGCAGAAGATGCAGCCGTTACAACCGGTAATGTGAGAGTGGAAAACACGCACAGGGGTTTTTCGGGAACAGGTTATTTAACAGGTATTGAAAATGAAGGTGACACGGTTTCCTTTACCGTTGACATTCCCGAAAGCGGGTTTTATAACCTGAATTTTATCAGTTCAAGTTATGGAGGGTACAAGGAAAATTACATATATATCAATGAAGAACAGGCAGGAATCATAAAAACCGACGGGGACGATTTCCATGACTCGGTGCTGAAAAGAGTGTATTTGTCTGAAGGGACACAGGAGATAAAAGTGAAAAAATTCTGGGGGTGGATACGTCTGGATGCTTTGGAAATAACGGCTTCTCCTCCGCTTGACGAGTCTGTCTACGAAGTATCTGCCGAACTTGCGGACCCCAGGGCAACGGAAAGCGCCAAAAGGCTGATGCAGTATCTGGCCGATATGTACGGCAGGTATATAATATCCGGGCAATACAGCGACAGGGGCATCAGCGGCCCGGAGTTCAGGGCCATAAAAGAGGCAACGGGAAAATACCCTGCAATCCTGGGCCTTGATTTTATTGAAAACACCCCGTCAAGGGCAGCCCATGGTTCTGTGGGAAATAGCGTAGCGTATGCGATTGAGTTCGCTGAAAAAGGCGGAATTGTAACTTTTTGCTGGCACTGGAACGCACCCGAACCATACCTGTACAATACTTCTGATATTCCCTGGTGGAAGGGGTTTTATACCGAAGGTACGAGTATAGATCTGAAAGCGATTATGGATGGCGAGGATCCGGTAGGGTATGACCTGTTGTTACGGGATATTGATGTTATTGCCGAACAGTTGAAACGACTGCAGGAGGCTGATGTGCCTGTTTTGTGGAGACCTCTGCACGAAGCAGCCGGCGGTTGGTTCTGGTGGGGTGCATCAGGCCCGGAACCCTACATCAGGTTGTACAAACTGCTTTTTGACCGGCTGACCAACACGCATGACATTCATAACCTGATTTGGGTATGGAACGGCCAGGATCCAGAGTGGTATCCCGGGGACGAGTATGTTGACGTTATTGGTATTGATATCTATCCGGGAGAAAGGGTGTACAGTTCGCAGGCGGCTAAATTCAATGAGATCCTGGAATGGACGGGTAAGAATAAAATTATTGCGTTAACCGAAAACGGGTGTTTATTCGATCCTGATTTGGCTTTTCGGGACAAGACCATATGGTCATATTTCGGGACATGGAGCGGAGAATTCATTGTCCTGAATAAAACATATACTCTGTCAGAGAAATACAATGAAAGGCATATGATTGACAAGGTGTATAACCATGACAATGTAATTACTCTGGACGAGTTGCCGGATTTAAAGACATACAGCAGCAATTAGAGGAGGATTTGCAATGAGTAAAGTGAAAATGTTTACCGATAATCTGCCCAATATTCCCTGGCAGGATAAGCCTGAAGGATTTAACGGACCGGTATGGAGATATTCTGAAAATCCGATCACGGGAAGAAATCCATCGCCTGGAATAGCAAGAATTTTTAACAGTGCGGTAGTTCCCTATAACGGAGAGTTTGTCGGAGTCTTCCGGGGAGAGCAGCTTGACGGAATATCCCATTTGTATCTTGGTTTCAGCAGGGACGGAATAAAATGGGAATTTGAAAATGAAAAGATCAAATTTGTCAATGAAAATGGAGAACCGTTCATGCCAGGGTATGCATATGACCCGAGGCTGATAAAAATTGAAGATACATACTACATCATATGGTGCACCGATTTTTGGGGAGCGGCCCTGGGCCTGGCAAGGACCAAAGACTTCAGGTATTTTGTAAGGATGGAAAACCCGTGCATGCCGTTTAACAGGAACGGTGTGCTGTTCCCAAGGAAGATAAATGGTAATTATGTAATGTTGTCAAGACCTAGTGATAACGGACACACCCCATTTGGAGACATATTCCTGAGCGAAAGCCCTGATTTGGTATACTGGGGCAGGCACAGGCATGTTATGTCAAGGGGCAGGCAGTGGTGGCAGTCACTGAAAATCGGAAGCGGAGCTGCACCCATAGAAACCAGTGAAGGCTGGCTGCTGTTCTACCATGGCGTAGTTGGTACGTGCAGCGGCTATGTTTACAGCATGGGTGCATGCATACTGGATATAGACAATCCATCAATAGTAAAATACAGGGCCGGCAGCTATGTGCTGACTCCTGAAGAGTGGTACGAGGAAAGAGGATTTGTTCCCAATGTGGTATTTCCTTGTGCTACGCTGAATGATGCTGCTACAGGGAGGATTGCCATTTACTACGGTGCAGCGGACAGTTACGTGGCACTCGCGTTTACCACGGTGGATGAAATTGTTGATTTTATCAAGGAACATAATGCGCTTACAGATGATGACAGAAGCATTGGAATATAGCACATCAATGAACAACTGCCCGCGGAGTCGGTTTGTATCCGCTTTCCGGGCAGTTTTTTCATCTCTTTACCTTTCCTGAAACTTCTTTCTGTAAATATCGTTATATATTATATATTGAACAGATTATCTTGGTTAAGGCTTAATGCCCAATATCAGTCAGTCGGTTGCGCTGATACAGGTTATTGCATGGCAAGGCTGCTGATGAATATCTTTTTAAATTTGGTGGTAAAGATATCGTGCGAATGCTCGGAAGCAGACGCTTCGTTTGCAAGAGCTGCGCGGTTCAGCTCGGGCAAGCCGAAACTCGCAGAAATGCTAAAAATAAATAAAGTATGAAGCATTTTTGCTCCGTTGGCTTGCTAATCCTCGCTCTGACTACGAGGCTCTACGCTGCACTCCGCTAAAATCTTCTTCGCATTGCACGATATCTTTTGTAAACCGTCAGCGCGGCACTTACATCAGCACCGGCCGGGATGAATTATTTTGTGTTATGTGATAAAATGAAAAGGATGCAGGTCATTTACTTCGTTGCATTATATATCGAAAAATAAATGATTAATACAGGGCAGAGATGCAGACATGTATAAATCAGAATTGGGCAGCAATGCGGAGATAAAACTTAATACCGGTTTAAAAAGTATACTTGGAATTGATATCGGTTCTACAACCGCCAAAATTGTTCTGGTTCAGAACGGCAAAATTACATACAGTAAGTATGAAAGGCATTTTTCACAGGTTCGGAATAAAATCCGTGACATGGTGCTTGAAATAGAACCAATTATTCGTAACGAGCAAATTTTTATTGCTCTTTCGGGATCTGCCGGACTTGGTCTTGCAGACGATACCGGTTTGCCTTTTGTCCAGGAAGTATTTGCAACAGGCGAACTGATAAAACAGCTTCAGCCCGATACTTCAGTTGTAATAGAACTCGGTGGTGAGGATGCGAAAATAATTTTCTTTGACGGCTTCATGGAGCAGCGGATGAACGGGGCCTGTGCCGGCGGTACCGGTGCATTTATAGACCAGATGGCAACGTTAATGAATCTGTCAATAGATGAACTGGACAAGCTCAGCCTCCGGAGCACAAAGATTTATCCAATAGCCTCAAGATGCGGTGTTTTCGCAAAGTCGGATATCCAGCCCCTGCTGAACCAGGGCGCAAATAAGGCAGATATAGCTGCAGGTATTTTCCAGGCAGTGGTGGACCAGACAATTACAGGTCTTGCCCAGGGGCGCAGGATACGGGGCAAAGTCATGTTTCTCGGCGGACCGGTTTACTATTGCAGGGGCCTTAGAAAGAGGTTTGTTGAAACACTGAAACTGGATGAAAACAGTGCTGTTTTCCCCGAATACGGACGGTTTGCCGTTGCGATGGGAGCTGCATTATATGCTTCAAAACAGAAGGACGGCATATGCTGTTCAGAATTGATTGACAGGCTGGAGAAATGCACCTCGAAGAAACAGGCTGCGGTATGCCTGAAACCCCTATTTGAGAACAAGGAGAGTTACGAGAAGTTCAGGGAACGGCATCAGAAGGCAACAGTGGAAACTCTTGATATTGCAGAATACAGCGGAGACGCTTACCTTGGCATTGACTGCGGCAGTACTACAACAAAAGTTGTATTGATATCGGGCGACAAAAAACTTCTTTATTCATATTACAGCTCGAACATGGGAAACCCGGTGGATGTGGTAAAGGAACAGTTAATGAACATTCGCCGGCTTTGCGGTACGCGCATAAAAATAAAGGGTTCGGCAGTAACAGGATATGGTGAGGACCTCATCAGGCACGCGTTTCATATTGATGCAGGCCTGGTGGAAACCATGGCCCATTTCACCGCGGCAAGGCATTTCCAGCCCGACGTTGATTTCATACTTGATATAGGCGGGCAGGATATTAAATGCTTTAAAATACATAACAAGACAATAGACAGTGTCATGCTGAATGAGGCATGTTCCTCGGGGTGCGGCTCGTTTATCGAAACCTTTGCAAAATCAATGGGTTATGAAGTGGAAGAGTTCTCTATGCTCGGGCTTAAGTCAAAGGCACCCGTCGACCTTGGAACCAGGTGTACCGTTTTTATGAATTCTTCGGTGAAACAGGCCCAAAAAGACGGTGCGGACATATCGGACATTTCTGCAGGCCTTTCAATGAGTGTTGTTAAGAATGCTTTGTATAAAGTTATTCGTGCGGGTTCGGCTGATGAAATCGGCAGGAATATAGTCGTACAGGGTGGTACATTCCTGAATGATGCTGTGCTCAGGAGTTTTGAACTTGAGATTGGAAGAGAAGTTATAAGGCCGCAGATTGCAGAACTGATGGGAGCATTTGGAGCAGCCCTTTACGCAATGTCGCTCCGGCTTGATAAGTCGTCGGTTCTTTCTGAAGAAGAACTGAAAAACTTCACACATAGCTCCAAAGCTGCAGTTTGCAGCGGATGCGGGAATAAGTGCCACCTTACCGTGAACATTTTTTCAGGAAAGGAAAAGTATGTATCAGGGAATAAATGCGAAAGGGTTTCGGGAACGGATAAAACGAAAACTGAAGATGTTCCGAACCTGCATGAGTTCAAGCGCAGCAGGATAAAGAATCTGAAAGAGGGCGAAAACATCCGCGGAACAATCGGTATGCCGCTCGCCCTTGGAATGTATGAGCTTGCCCCTTTCTGGCATACGATTTTTATAAGACTTGGTTTCAGGGTGTTATTCTCGGGTTTTTCAAGCAGAGAGCTGTATACAAGGGGACATGACAGCATTCCCTCTGATACCGTGTGCTATCCTGCGAAACTGATGCACGGGCATATTGAAACACTGCTTGAAAAGAAAACCGATTATATATTCTATCCATGCCTTACATATAATTTTGATGAAAAAACGGCTGACAATCACTACAACTGCCCGGTTGTTGCGTATTATTCCGAGGTCCTGAACGGGAACATGGAATCGCTGAAGAGTACCGAGTTCCTTTTTCCGTACCTGAATATCAACAATCGCAGGGAACTGGCAAAAGAGATATATTCGCTTCTTAAGCCAAAACACCGGGATCTGACTCAGAGAGAAGTGAAGAAGGCTGTTGACGATGGCTATGAAGAATACAGGAAATGGATGGAGGAATTACGGCAGGAAGGAAGGCGCGCAATTGAATATGCAAGGGCAAACAAAAAAAGAATCCTGCTCCTTGCCGGAAGGCCATACCACATCGATCCCGAGGTAGGCCACGGAATAGACAAACTGGCTGTTTCCCTCGGCTTTGTTGTAATAACCGAAGACAGCATAAGTGACATTATGAAGCCTGAAAACGTAGGTGTCCTGAATCAGTGGACATACCATGCAAGGTTGTATAATGCCGCTGAATATGCAGGCCATAACGATGATGTCGAACTGGTGCAGCTTGTTTCGTTCGGCTGCGGCCTTGACGCCATTACATCCGACGAGGTCCGGGATATCCTGGAAAAGCACGGGAAGATTTATACCCAGGTTAAAATTGACGAAATATCCAATCCGGGTGCAGTTAAAATAAGGCTAAGGAGCCTGTTGGGGGCATTGGAGGAAAGGGAGAGGCAGAATGGCTGAAAATAGGGGTACGGTTCTCTTTACAAAAAACATGAAAAAGGATTATACCATTCTGGCTCCTTCAATGCTGCCTCTTCATTTCAGAATGCTTGAGGGAGTACTGAATTCTTTCGGATACCGCGTCAGGGTATTGGAAACGTCGGGTAAGCATATAATTGATAAAGGCCTTAAATATGTGCATAACGATACCTGTTATCCGGCTCTTATCGTGATTGGACAGCTTTTGGATGCCCTTGAAAGCGGGAAATATGATCCTGGCAAAACCGCGCTTTTGCTTACTCAAACCGGGGGAGGATGCAGGGCGTCGAACTATGTGTCACTGCTCAGAAAAGCCGTTGCAAAGGCAGGATACGGGCAAATACCCGTAATACCATTGAGTTTTGCAAATCTGGAACGGCATCCCGGTTTTAAACTTACAGTGCCGATGGTTCACCGGATGCTTTATGCGGTATTGTACGGGGATTTGCTAATGACTCTTAAGAACCAGTGCAAACCATATGAGATAAACAGGGGTGAAAGCGAAGCCCTGGCCAGTAGCTGGGCTGAAAGGCTTTCAAGGGAGCTGGGCAGGAAAAACAGGATCAGCTACAGGAAAATCAGGGAAAACTATAAGAGTATAGTTAAGGATTTTTCGAAAATATCCCGAACTGATGAAAGAAAAATAAGGATTGGCATTGTAGGGGAGATTTATGTCAAGTTTTCACCGATAGGAAACAACAACTTAGAGGATTTCCTTATATCAGAGGGCGCAGAGCCTGTTCTGCCGGGTCTTTTGGATTTTTGCCTGTACTGCGTCTACAATGGTATTGTTGATGCTGAACTTTATGGTATCCGGCGCCTTAAGGCATTTTTCTGCAAGATACTTTACAGGTTTTTGATTAAAAAGCAAAAGGATTTGATATGCAGTATTACAGAAAACAGCAATTTCAGGCCCATGGGATATTTTGAAGTAACCAGGATCTTGCCCGAAGGCATAATCGGACTTGGAACAAAAATGGGCGAAGGATGGCTCCTCACGGCCGAAATGCTTGAGTTTGCAAGTCAGGGAGTCCATGGCATAATCTGCACCCAGCCCTTTGGCTGCCTGCCCAACCATATTGCGGGCAAGGGGATGATGAACCCGGTCCAGAAAAGGCACCCTGATATAAACATAGTGGCTTTGGACTACGATCCGGGTACGTCCCGGATAAACCAGGAAAACAGGATAAAGCTGATGCTGTCTGACGCGAAAAGCAGGGCAGGTTGCAATTAAATTGGGATAGGCTAAAATAGAAATATGGTGGAATTTATCTTTCGCAAAAATGAAAGGGGATGTTATTTTGGATAAGGTACTGGAGGCAGCAAGACTTATAAAGGAGTCGGAAAGCGTTGTTGTTATTACGGGTGCAGGCGCTTCAACCGAAAGCGGTATTCCTGATTTCAGGTCAAACATAGTACAGCCGAAAAACAGGAAAAAATACGATTATCCTTCCGAAGTTCTTCTTAGCCACAGTTTCTTTATCAGCAATACCGAAACCTTTTATGACTATTACATGAACAACCTGATATACAGGGACGCAAAACCGAATGACTGTCATAAGTCCCTTGCTGAAATGGAAAAGTACTGCAATGTCCTTGCGGTTATAACGCAGAATATAGACGGGTTGCACCAGGAGGCAGGCTCCTCGAATGTTATCGAGCTCCACGGCACAACCAGGAGATATTTCTGCATGAAGTGCAGAAAGCAATTCTCCCTTGATGATTTTAAAGAAAATCAGCATGTGCCGAAATGCGACAAATGCGGCGGAATTATCAAGCCCGATGTTGTTCTGTATGAAGAGCCGCTGAACGATAGGTATCTTACAATGGCTGCCAACCTGGCGATGAAAGCCGATGTGCTGCTTGTTATAGGCACAAGCCTTGTAGTTTACCCTGCAGCAGGTTTACTGAATTATTACAGGGGAAATAAGCTGCTCATTGTAAACCTTGGCACTACGCCTTTCGACAGCAGGGCAAGGATAGTGATACATGAAAGCTGCGGTTCTGTAATGAAAAGAATCCTGGACGGCTTAAAATCATGAATTTCCCTGTTTAATTCGTTATACCGCGTTCATTCATGGCGTGGATATGTTAAGCTGTAACTTTTCATAATTTTAACATGCACCGGTCTTATTAACGGCAGGACCGGCTTTTTCAACTGAAGATAATACCCGGTATCGGGCTGCAAAACTGAAAAAACATTTACTGTACCGGCCCGGGCAAAGTATAATTAAGGGGAACGGAAGAAGTTTCCCGAATTCTCCATACACCGCGTAAAGTTAATTTGAAAGGCAAAGGGCGATTATAATGCATGATATTAAACAGAGAAGCTCATCCGAACGCCTGTTATGGGCCCAGTTTGACACCCTCCAGCTTGGTTCGGGATGGGATGAAAAAGACATTTCAAAGCCGCAGGTTTTAATCGAGGATGTATACGGTGACAGCCATCCCGGAAGCACCCATTTGAACAAACTGACCGAACAGGCAAAGTACGGGGTTATTGAGGAAGGCGGGTTCGCCGCCAATTTCCATGCCACCGATGTCTGCGACGGATGTGCACAGGGCCATAACGGAATGAATATGATTTTGGCTTCGAGGGAAGCAATATGTGACATGGTTGAAGTACACGGCAGCGTAATCCCGTGGGACGGCATAATCCTTACATCATCCTGCGACAAGTCGGTGCCTGCTAATCTGAAAGCTGCCGCAAGGCTTGATATCCCGGCGATTTTCATACCCGGCGGAAGCATGCGGCCGGGACCAAACATGACCACATCCCTTGGAAATGGTGATATTTCCTTAAGGCAAAGGAAAGGGGAGATTTCCGGGCAGGAAATCAGGGACTATAAACTTACGGGATGCCCGTCAGAAGGAGCCTGTTCTTTCCTTGGAACGGCAAGCACAATGCAGTGCATGGCAGAAGCGTTGGGCATGGCCCTTCCGGGAAGTGCACTGGTACCTGCGACGATGAGGGATATCCTGTCCTTTTCCCGAAACTCGGGCAGAAAAATCATGGAACTTATAAAGAGGAATATTACCCCGTCGAAAATCATGACCAGGGAGGCATTTATCAACGCGATAGTAATTCACAGTGCCATAGGCGGTTCTACGAATGCGCTGATCCATTTGCCTTCCATTGCAAGAGAGCTGGGTATTATCCTAAAGCCCGAACTGTTTGATGAAATCAATCATAAAGTACCGCATATAGGAAACCTCAATCCGGGCGGCAGGCATCTTACAGAATCATTTTGGTTTGCAGGCGGAATTCCGATGGTGCAGCTGATGCTTAAGGATTTTCTGAACCTTGATGTATTAACTGTTACAGGCAAAACCCTTGGCGAAAATCTTGAGGACCTGCAAAGGGATAATTTCTTTGAAAGAAATCTTGGCTACCTGGCAAATTACGGCTTAAGGCGAGAGGATGTACTGGTACCTGTTGAAAAGGCTGCAGAAAAAGGTTCCATAGCAATCCTTAAAGGGAACCTGGCACCCAAAGGCGCGGTTGTCAAATACTCAGCATGCGCTGAAAACATGAGAAGGCATAAAGGTATCGCAAGGGTATACAACTCTGAGGAAGATGCTTATAATGCAGTTGTAAACGGAGATATAAATCCCGGGGAGATTATCGTTATCAGGTACGAAGGGCCGAGAGGCAGCGGAATGCCCGAAATGCTGATGACCACCGAGGCAATAGTTTGCGACAGGAGGCTTAATGGTACCGTTTCACTTGTCACCGACGGCAGGTTCTCGGGTGCAACGCGCGGGGCCGCAATAGGCCATGTATCGCCCGAAGCTGCAGCGGGCGGGCCGATAGCCTTTATTGAAACAGGGGATATTATCGAATATGATATAGCGAAAAGGACGCTGAATGTAGTCGGAATCAACGGAAAAGAAGCAACTGCGGAGGAAATAGACAGGGTATTCGCAGAACGAAGAAAAAAGAACGGCATCATACCGCGTCCGCCAAGGAAAGGGCTGTTTAAACGGTATACCGAATCAGCGCTTTCCGCGATGGATGGGGCAGGGTATTAGCAAGGAGAGTGGAAACGGATATGAAAGGAAGTTATATAACCCCGGCTGTTACTGCTTTTGACAGTGAAGGCAACCTTGACTTTTACGCATTGAAATGCGTTTATGATCACCTTGTAAATAACGGAATTAAGGAAATCCTTATTCTTGGCAGCATAGGAGAGTTTTTTGCACTGTCCTGCGACAAAAAGAAGGATTTAATCAAATTTGCCGTAAGGTACATAAACAACAGGGCAAAAGTTATAGTCGGCACTGCCGGAGTAAATATAACCGAAACCATTGAACTTACAAGATATGCATTTGAACAGGGCGCTGATGCGGTTATTGTAATTTCACCCTATTACTTCAGTTTCAATGACAGCAGTGTTGAAGAGTATTATGACATCGTGGCAAGGCAGTGCCCGGGAGACCTGTACCTGTACAACTTTCCTGACAGGACGGGTCATGATCTTTCCCCTGGTGTTATGCTGAGGCTTGCAAGAAAACATAAAAACATAGTCGGGTGCAAGGACACACTTGCCGGGATGGATCATACGAGGGAACTGATAAAACTAATTAAGCCTGAGTTTCCCGGGTTTAAAATATACTCAGGTTTTGATGACAACTTTGCTCATAATGTTTTATCGGGCGGGGACGGCTGTATTGCCGGGTTGTCGAATGTGTTTCCCGGACTGTGCAGCAGCTGGGTTGAAGCTGTTGAAAAAAATGGCATGGAGAAAGTGTCGGAGATACAGAAGACCGTAGATATACTGATGGGTATTTACAGTGTAGGTAAACCCTTTGTGCCGTATATCAAGAAAGCTATGAACATTATAGGTCTGCCCGTGAAAGAATACTGTACGCCTCCAATGCCGAAGGTTACAGACAGTGAAGCAGAACAAATAAGAAATATACTGGAAAAGGCCGGTATGTTGAATTGAAACGCAGAATGAAGGGTGATTGAATGTTTGAAATGAAGGAAATAAAGACCGGGAATAAAAATGAATTATATAAACAGATAAACGGTTATCTTACTGCATTGATAAGCGAAGAACCAGACTGGCTTGCAGGCATATCAAACGCCTGTGCCCTTTTGAACCAGGCCCTTCCGGACATAAACTGGGCGGGTTTTTACCTGTATAAAAATAATGAACTGGTCCTGGGGCCTTTCCAGGGTAAACCGGCATGCGTCAGGATACCCATCGGCAAAGGCGTGTGCGGAACAGCTGCTGCAAAAAGGGAGGTCCAGGTAGTGGAGGATGTGGAGCTGTTCCCGGGGCATATCGCATGCGATAGTGCATCAAGGTCTGAAATAGTGGTACCAATAATAAAAAATGAAAGGCTTATAGGTGTCCTTGATATAGACAGTCCTGTAAAATCCCGCTTTGATGAACTGGATGCTAAAGGGCTGTCGGATTTTACGGGTATATTGAACAGGTACCTCGATTGGCCTGAGTTTTTCGTGTAAAGGATCAGTATCCGTTTTTTGAAGCCCTGATCCAAAGGAGTTTAACCATACCCCAGCCTATCAGGGCGTAAATTGCCATTGCAACTATTGTTGCAGGGTCGAATACCGATCTTGCTGCAAGGCCTCTTGTTGATACCGGGTTGAAAATACCCGAAAAAGGAGCAATAAATATACCCGTTATCGCGTATAAAAAGGCTGTGAAACCGCTTCTTGGATTGGCACCGAGCAGCATGAACAGGAATCTCAGTCCAAGAAGGGTTTCTATCAGTCCAAGTACATAGTAAATTATGTTTTTCGCCCTGACAAACCATACCGGTGTGTCATGATCAATAACCGCATCACCGGAACTATGCCTTGTAATATGAATTACATTGTCTGTTCTTTCATGTAAGGATTCTTTTTCCTGGGCCATAAGCACTTCTCCTGTTTACGACAGTCTGTTTGTTATTTAGTATTATCGAAAAAAAGTTTTATATTCATGCATTTATCTCGGGTTGCAGTGATGAGTTCCGCACAATAAGGCAGGGCATACATATAATATTATGTAATTTACTTTTAGGAGGTTTATGATGCGGGATTATTATCGAATGCCGTTATATACGCCCGGGTATGGATACAACAGTATGCATGTGCCATACAGGGCGGGAATGCAGTATCAGACTGTTCAGCAGCCTATACCGGCTCAACAGCAGCCACGGAGGGTTATCCGAGGGTTTGCGCCATATACATACCCTCTGAATTACAGGGATGCCTTGGAGTTAATTCGTGACGCTGTTAGAGGTGAAGCGGAAGACAGGGCGTTTTATGAATATCTTATTGAAAATGCACCGGATGAAAAGGCAAAGGAAATTATCAGGGGAATACGTGATGATGAAATCAATCACTTTTTTCTGTTCGGCCAGGTATACTATGTACTGACAGGTCAGACAATTCCGGCACAGGATGAAGAAGAATTTGAAAAACCTGATTCGTACTGCGCAGGATTGGCAAGTGCCATAACTGGAGAGCAGGAAGCAGTCAAAAGATACAGGCGAATTCTTTATGCACTTTCAGACAGAGTATTGATTAATGTATTAACTGATATAATAACCGATGAGATAAGACATGGAATTCTGTATAATTATTTATATTCAAGGGCCAAATGCGAGGTATAAAGAATTTTTTGGCGAATGCAAGTTACTGTTCAGCAACTTGCATCTTTTTTATTTTTATGCCGATTAAAATATAATTTGGTATCAATGATCGGTTTTATGTCAAACACATATATAAGTAAAATGTTTGGATAACCATATCCGTGTCAAAAAATGATGCCATGTATAATAATGAAGTCTATGCAATAATAAATTTCATAAAACTATTGACATTGCATATATATCTGTATACAATAATTCAATAATATCAGCCTGCAAAGTATCATATTACAGGCAACCGGCAGTGAACAGCATCAGTTTCATGCTGCATGTTCAGAATGAGGACAGGTTGTAAGGAGGATTAGGGATGAACTTTGGAATTACAAAAGACCAGCTGGAGCAATACTATGAAAGATCATCGCAGATTATTGACAAGGACAGTTATTACAGTCCTGATTTATATACAAAATATAATGTAAAAAGGGGCCTTAGAAACGAAGACGGAACCGGTGTGGTGGTTGGGCTTACTGAAATTGGTGATGTTCATGCTTACACCTTTGAAAACGGAGTGAAAATTCCCCAGGAAGGAAGGCTTATATACAGGGGTATTGACGTATATGAGCTTGTGGATGCCTGCATGAAGGAAGACCGGTTTGGCTTTGAGGAATGCGCATACCTTCTGTTGTTTGGCGAACTGCCGAACCAGGAACAGTATGATGAATTTAAAAAGGTGCTTTCCTATCACAGGTGTCTGCCCGACGGTTTTGTACGCGATATTATAATGAAGGCGCCGAGCGTGAATATTATGAATAAGCTCGCAAGTACAATTCTTGTAGCTTATTCCTATGACCCGAACCCCGAGGATACAAGCGTAAAGAACCTCTTCAGGCAAAGTATGGAAATTATTGCCCGGATGCCTCTCTTAGCTGCATATGCATACCAGGCCAAATCACACTACCATAACGGCAACAGCCTTTTCATACATATGCCTGATCCTGAATTGTCAACCGCTGAAAACATGCTGCGCTTAAGCAGGCCTGATTGTTCATATACGCATCTTGAAGCATCCACTCTTGATATAGCGCTGATACTGCATGCTGAGCATGGCGGAGGCAATAATTCTACATTTACAAGCCATGTTGTTGCTTCTACCGGCACCGATATTTACTCATGCATTGCCGCAGCTCTGGGTTCCCTGAAAGGCCCGAAGCACGGCGGTGCGAATCTCAAGGTTATGGAAATGATGAATGAAATAAAACGCGAGGTCAAAAACTGGGACAGCGATTCACAGATAAGCGATTATCTTGCTAAAATACTGAAAAAAGGTGCTTATGACCAGAGCGGACTTATTTATGGTATCGGTCACGCTGTATATACATTGTCTGATCCAAGATGCGTGCTGTTGAAGAAAAAGGCCAGGGAGCTGGCAGAAGCGAAGGATCGCCTTGAAGAGTATGCACTGTATGAAAAAGTTGAAAAACTTGCCCCGGTCGTCTTTAACGAAGTGAAAAAGACAAACAAGCATATGTGCGCCAATGTGGACTTCTATTCGGGTTTTGTATATGATATGCTCAACATACCTACAGATTTGTACACACCGATTTTCGCCGTGGCGAGGGTTGTGGGACTGTGTGCCCATATAATTGAGGAACGGATAAACGGGGGCAGAATAATACGGCCGGCTTACCAGTATGTAAGGGAAAGGTCGAAGTATGTCCCGTTACATATGCGGAAATAATGATTTGCTTTAAACGGCAGCTGGAATTAAATTATAAGAAAGCAGGCAATGGCCTGCTTTTTTAGTTTTTATTGTCACCGAATCCATAAAACGAAATATTGCTTTACCCTTGATTTATGGTAAAATAAGTTTGTTATACTGTTGAGAATGTCAGTGTTCCGGAATGATTCAACATTCCGGGTGTTTTCTGAAAAAGAATTTTCGGGGTGGACGGCTTGTTTTTAAAAAGTATTGAACTACAGGGGTTTAAATCCTTTGCAGATAAAATAACCCTTAACTTCAACAAGGGGATAACAGCGGTAGTGGGACCCAACGGCAGCGGAAAAAGCAATATATCGGACGCGGTGCGCTGGGTTCTTGGTGAGCAAAGCGTAAAATCCCTTCGCGGCAGTAAAATGGAAGATGTAATTTTTGCAGGCACGCAGCACCGCAAGCCTGTAGGGTTTGCGCAGGTGTCACTGCTGATAGACAATTCAGACAGGGCATTGCCAATCGATTTTACCGAGGTTACAATAACAAGGCGGGTATACCGCTCCGGAGAGAGCGAGTATTTTATCAATAAAACCCCATGCCGTCTTAAAGACATAAACGAGCTTTTCCTGAACACGGGTGTCGGAAAGGAAGGATACTCGGTTATCGGGCAGGGCAGAATAGACGAAATTCTCAGTACCCGTCCGGAAGACAGGCGTGCTGTTTTTGAAGAAGCAGCAGGCATTATGAAATACAAGGTAAGAAAAAAGGAAGCAGAGCGAAAACTTGAAAGTACAAGGCAGAACCTGCTCAGAATCGAGGATATAATCCTTGAACTTGAATCTCAGCTCGAACCATTAAGGGAACAGGCTGAAAAGGCCAGAAGATTTATAGAACTGAGCAGTGAACTGAAGGAAATTGAGGTTGCTCTTTACCTGGACAGTATTGAAAAGAGCATGGACAGGATTGAGGAAATAGAAAAACAGATTACCCGGGTTGAGAACGACATACGGGAAGAAAAAGCCCGAATGGAAGAAAAAATGCAGGAGAACCGGGGAAAAACCGAAAGACTCGACAGGCTGAAAAAGCGCATGGAGTCTCTCCGCGAAGAGATTATCGAGCTGGACAGGAATATAGATCAGCTTGATAACAAGATAAAAATTGATGAAGAAAAGATAAGCCATATAGAATCAAGTAATGCAGCTTCCAGCCAGGATATAGATGAGCTGAGGGAAAGAATAAGGATGCTGGAGGCCGATATTGAAAAAAGGAACAACAGGCTCTCGGTCCTGGATAAGGACAGGGCGAAGTACACGGAACTGCTTTACGGGGCAGAGGAAAAACTTTCTGAAATAATGTCGCGTCTTGATGAGAGCGAAAAAAGCATAGAGCTCATGAAACAGGAGGTTATGGACAAGCTGGATGCCTTGTCCGAATGCCGTACCAGGCATAACAGCCTTAAAAATGAGAAGGAGTCTTTCATAGCAAGGCTGAAGAAATTAGACACAGAGATAAACAGGATTATACTTGACCGGGATCATGAGAAGATGCAGCTTGAACAGGCTGAAAACGAGCTGCGCAGTCAAAAGGCCACGCTTGACGCAAAAAAGGAAGAAATAGACAGCGGTAAATCTGCACTTCAGAACCTGAAGGAAGAGCTGAATATGCTTCGCAAAGATCAAAACCGTTGTCTTTCCGAGCTTCAGGCCGTAAAATCCCGCAGCAAGGTATTAAAGGATATGGAAAACAGCCTTGAGGGATACAATCAAAGCGTAAAAGCCATCCTTAGAGCCTGCCGTGAAAAGGAGGGGTTCGGGAAAGGCATTTACGGGGCATTGGCACAGCTTATTAACGTGCGCGAAAATTTTGAAACCGCGATAGAAGTATCCCTTGGCCAGGCTCTTCAGAACATAGTCACCGAAGACGAATACACTGCAAAAAATGCAATAGAATATCTTAAGAAGAACCGCCTCGGCCGTGCTACGTTCCTGCCGGTTACCTCTGTAAAACCGCGGAGCCTGGATTCTGAAACCCTGGCAGGGCTTGAAAGGGAAAAAGGTTATCTGGGGCTTGCCTCCGACATGGTATACTGCGAACAGGGTTTCCGGGACATTATTCTCAATCTTCTGGGAAGGACTGTTGTAGTTGATAATATTGATAACGGCATTGGAATATCGAGGAAGTTCAAATACAGTTTCAGGGTAGTTACTGTTGACGGGGAAGTTTTGAATCCCGGCGGATCCATGACCGGCGGAAGCCAGCCGTCAAAATCAGCAAGCCTTTTGTCAAGAAACAGGATAATCAGGGAACTGGATGAAAAAATTAATACTTTGAACGACAAGTTCGATGAACTTGAAAAGGCATGCTCTGAAAAAGCTGATTCTATCAGCAGAACAGAGGAAAAGCTGAATATTCTCCAGAAAGAGCATCATGACCTGGAACTTGTGGTATTACGCGAAGAACAAAGGGTTCTTTCAATACGGGATTCGATAGAAGAACTGAAAAACAGGCAGGATATGCTTTTACTGGAAAAGAACGAGCTTTCGGGCAGCATTGAATCGATAGACAGGGAAATCCTTTTTGAAAACGAACGTATAACCGAGATAGAGCAAAGAATAGCCGCTTTGAAGTCAAATATCGAGGAAAACCAGTTGAAGAGCAAAGAGGAACAGGCTGCAAGAGACGCTGTTCACCAGGACATTAACGATTACAAGGTATCGGTGAACTCCATACTCGAGAGCATGGATCAGACACGAGAAAGCATCAGGAAACTGAATGAGGAGAAAAGCCTTGTTGAAAACAGTATAAACAAAAGGCTTCAGGAACAGGTTAAAAACAGGGACCGCCTGGAAGGCCTGCAGTCTGAAATTGCGAGCTTAAAGGAGAAAATAAAGGAGCAGAACGAAATCAAGATAGGAAAGAATCTTCAGCTTGAAAGCCTGCAGTCTGAAATTTCAGCCCTGGAAGAGGAAGTTTCGGGAATGGTTGAAGTGGTCTCAACATATAACGAAACCATCCAGGCGCTGCAGGAGCAATACAACAGGCTTGAAGTCAGAAAAACAAAGATTGAAACAGAGCTTGAGGCAATACAGAACCGGCTGTGGGATGAGTATGAACTGACCTATGGGACGGCTTTGGAATATAAAAAAGAAATTTCCGGTCTCAGGCAGACCCAGGCGAGGATTAATGAACTGAAGGCTGAAATACGCGAAATGGGGCCTGTTAATGTTTCTGCAATAGAAGATTACAGCAAGACCAGGGAGAGACACGCGTTTCTTGTAAAACAGAGAGACGACCTTGTTGAATCGGAGGAGAAACTGAACCGTATAATCCGAGAAATGCTGTCAATAATGAAAAAGCAGTTTATGGAGGAGTTCCAGCGAATAAACCGGAATTTCAACGAGGTATTCAGGGAACTGTTCGACGGGGGAAGAGCGGAAGTAGTGCTTGAAGATCCTGAAGATGTCCTTGAATGCGGCATTGAAATAATAGCCCAGCCTCCGGGGAAAAAACTGCAGAATATGCTGCTGCTTTCTGGCGGGGAAAGGGCAATGACGGCAATAGTGCTGCTTTTTGCAATACTGAAACTTCGTCCTGCCCCATTCTGCATTCTTGATGAGATAGAAGCAGCGCTCGATGATGCCAATGTATACAAGTTTGCCGATTATATCAAGAAATTCACCGATACAACGCAGTTTATAGTAATAACCCACAGGAAGGGAACAATGGAATGCTCGGATGCATTGTACGGAGTTACAATGCAGGAATACGGCGTGTCATCGGTAGTGTCGCTGAAACTCAGCGATGTAGAAAAGGCTGTATAGATGTTTTGAAGTGTATAATAATTTGGATATAAAAAGCTGAATGCTGTAAGCAACATTAAATATAAGCAAAGGAGTTAGGGCATTATGAGCTTTTTCGAAAAACTAAAGAACGGTCTGAAAAAAACAAGGGAGAGCATTACCCAGCGCGTTGATCAGCTTCTTGTTTCCCTGGGGAAGATAGATGAGGAACTGTTTGAAGAACTTGAGGAGATCCTGATAACTTCGGACGTAGGTGTTGACACTACATTAAAAATAATAGACAGCCTGAGGCAAAGGGTCAGGGCTGAAAAGGTGACCGATCCCAGGGAGGTTAAAAACCTGCTGAAGGAAGAGATTTCAAAAATACTTGAATCGGGCGATTCTGCCCTCAAACTTGAGACAAAACCTTCGGTAATTGTGGTGGTCGGTGTAAACGGTGTTGGAAAGACAACATCCATAGGGAAAATATGCAACATGCTGAAAATGCAGGGCAAAAAAGTCCTGATGGCAGCAGGCGATACTTTCAGGGCGGCTGCAATAGACCAGCTTGAAATATGGGCAAAACGGGCAGATGTCGATATTATCAAGCATTCGGAAGGCGCAGACCCGTCAGCGGTTATTTTCGATGCCATTCAGGCAGCCAAGGCAAGGGGCGTTGACGTGGTTGTATGTGATACAGCGGGGCGGCTGCACACGAAGAAAAACCTGATGGAAGAGCTTAAGAAAGTTTTCCGGATAATAAACAGGGAGCTTCCCGATGCAGATGTTGAAACTCTTCTTGTTCTTGATGCGACTACAGGCCAAAATGCCGTTTCCCAGGCACGGAATTTCACCGAGGCTACAGGCGTAACGGGCCTTGTTCTTACAAAACTTGACGGTACCGCAAAGGGCGGTATCATTGTGTCAATTAAGTCCGAGCTTGATATACCGGTTAAATTCATCGGTGTGGGCGAAAAAATAGATGATCTGCAGCCTTTTAATCCAAGGGATTTTGCAGATGCACTGTTCAGTTAACCGCCTGATTCGTCTTTTTATGTGTGGATATAGTGCAATGCAGGGAAACTTCTTTTTATAAGCATTTTTACGGGTTTCGGCCTGCCGGGCTGATACTTGCCAGCCCTTGCAAACGCAGCGACTGTTTCCGGGCATTGCACGATAGCATTGTAATCAATGCACCGAAACAAGAAAGCATAACGATAACTGCTTGACATTTAAAAAATAATTATATAGAATAGATAAAATTTAAAACAGAAACCAGGCTGTTATAAATGAGCGTTATTGTATGAAATAGCATGAAAAGGAGGAATTGGGATGGCAATTATATACCCTGAGGTATCAAGAACTTTCAGCGAATTTTTGCTGCTGCCGAATTTAACAACCAAAGACTGCGCCCCCGTAAACATCGACCTTACAACACCACTGGTCAAACACTCAAAGGATAAGGAGCCTGCACTAAAACTGAACATACCGATTGTCAGTGCGATAATGCAGTCGGTGTCGAACGATACGCTTGCCATTGCTTTGGCAAGATGCGGCGGCCTTTCGTTTATATATGCTTCACAGACAATCGAAAACCAGGCTGAAATGGTCAGAAAGGTAAAAAAACACAAGTCGGGTTTTGTTGTCAGTGATTCAAACGTATCAGTCAATCAAACGCTCAGAGACGTACTTGCAATAAAGGAAAGAACAGGCCACTCAACAATTGCGGTAACCGATGACGGAACTGCAAACGGGAAACTCTTAGGTATCATTACAAGCAGGGATTACCGCTTGAGCCGCGATCCGCTGGATAAAAAAGTGGAAGATTTCATGACGCCCTTCAAGGATCTTATTGTAGGGAAACTTGGAATTACCCTCAGCGAAGCCAACGATATAATCTGGGAACATAAACTGAACAGCCTTCCTATAATAGATGATGAACAAAGGCTGCACTACCTTGTTTTCAGAAAAGACTATGACGATCATAAAGCCAATCCCGAACAGCTGCTTGACTCGAAAAAAAGGCTCATGGTGGGCGCGGGTATAAATACCTGGGACTACAAGGAAAGAGTCCCGGAACTGATAAATGCCGAAGCAGACATACTCTGCGTGGATTCATCCGATGGATTCACCGAGTACCAGAGAGATACACTCCGTTATATAAAGAAAAACTTCCCGCACATAAAAGTCGGAGGCGGAAACGTTGTAGACAGGGAAGGTTTTATGTACCTTGTTGAATCGGGTGCTGACTTCGTAAAGGTTGGTATCGGCGGAGGTTCTATTTGTATTACGAGGGAACAGAAAGGTATAGGCCGCGGGCAGGCAAGCGCCGTTATTGAAGTGGCAAAAGCGCGTGACGAGTACTTTGAAAAAACCGGCGTTTATATTCCGATTTGCTCTGATGGCGGTATTGTTCACGATTATCATATAGTACTGGCTTTGGCAATGGGCGCTGATTTTGTTATGATGGGCCGGTATTTTGCAAGGTTTGATGAAAGCCCGAATAAAAAGGTAAAACGCGGAAACAGCTATGTAAAGGAATACTGGGGCGAAGGCTCAAACAGGGCAAGGAACTGGCAGAGATATGATTTGGGTGAAAGCACAAACCTCAAGTTTGAGGAGGGAGTGGACAGTTATGTGCCATACGCCGGAAAACTGAAGGATAACCTGGACATAACTCTTTCGAAGATACGCTCTACAATGTCAAGCTGCGGCGCAAAATCTATAAGAGAACTGCAGAAAACAGCTCGCCTCACAATTGTTTCGTCCACAAGCCTCATAGAAGGCGGAGCGCATGACGTAATTCTGAAGGAAAGCGAGTATTAATATCAGTAAGGTATAATAAATAATACAAAAGGGTTGTCCGAACTGGTGTTATATAATAAGGACAACTCTGCATTCATCCAAAAAGATGGCTGTTATCTTTTCAGGATAGCAGCCGTTTATTATTTTATTACGCGATAAATACGTTTCAGTTCCGGCCACGAAGGGCAAAATTAAGGGCAATGCAAATCCTTGCACCCTAAACAGACGGCATTATCCGGATATTTTGCGTAAGGTTCATTTTTTTACGGAAATTAACCGGAAACTGATGAAAACCAGTTAACAAAACATAATTCACGTCCTTAAGACTTAATGGGAGTTTATACCGTAAGGAATATTTCACAGCCTGTTGGCAAATACTGATTAAAGATTTATTAACGGGAGGTTTTTGCTTGAATCAAAAAATTCTGTTCGCAAAGCAAACTGAAAATCAGACCGGAAACAGCAATAATGCAGGGCAGACCTCAACAGAAAAAATGGACAATATAAAAGAGATGGGAACAGTCGAGGTACAGGAAAAGGGCCGAAGCATTCACTGCCTGACTATAATCGGCCAGATTGAAGGGCATATGGTACTGCCGCCACAGAACAAAACCACGAAATACGAGCATGTCCTGCCCCAACTGGTCGCGATTGAGGATGACAAAAAAATAGACGGCCTGCTTCTGATACTGAATACCGTGGGCGGTGACGTTGAAGCAGGTCTTGCGATAGCGGAGATGATCTCATCAATGTCAAAGCCGACCGTATCTCTCGTATTGGGCGGCGGACACAGTATAGGAGTACCGATGGCGGTATCAACAAATTATTCCTTCATAGCCCCATCGGCTACAATGACAATTCATCCGCTTCGGCTCAGCGGGATGATAATAGGCGTTCCGCAGACTTTTGAGTACTTCGACCGGATGCAGGAGCGGGTTGTAGAGTTCGTTGCAAAGAACTCGAAAATCTCAAAGGACAATTTCAGGAAACTGATGCTTAAAACCGGAGAACTGGCAAACGATGTCGGAACGGTACTGTTCGGGCAGGAGGCGGTGGAGCATGGCATTATCGATGAAGTAGGAGGTCTTGCGTCTGCCCTGAAAAAACTGGATTCCCTGATTGAGCAGATAAAAAAGGACAAGGATGGTGGACAGGAAAAATGATTTATTCAATAGTACCATGTGATCAACTGATCAATTATCCGCAGGACAGCAACCAGGAACGTATAGAAGTTGATATCAACGGTGAGAATGTTGTCCTGTTAAAGGGTGAGAACAATACGTATACAATTGAAAGGCTGATTTCAACAAATCCAAGGGCATATCTGAACCCCGAGCTCATGCCCGGAACAATGATTATGACGATAATATCAAAAAAGGACAGTCCCTGTGTAAAATGGGAGATTATTAACAACGGTCTGGAACTGATGAGGGAATAATTGGTTAAGTTCCATAAAACCCTATAATAACAAAAATGATCAGGCAGGAAATATTTATGAAAAAAGATTGACAAAATATTAACATAAACTCTTGACATTTGCTATTTTAGTAATATAATTAAAGCAATAAAACCGGAACAACAAACTGAATAAATCCGGATGAAGATTGAAGGAGAGCTGCCGCAAGGCACACCGAAGGAGTAAATCTCTCAGGTTAAAAGATTTCAATCGGACGGACCTCTGGAGAGACCAGGTATGGCGCCGAAGGGGCAAGCCCGAAAGGGTGTATCTCTCAGGCAAAAGGACAGAGTCTTTAAATGATTTAGGCAAAGTGCAGAAATCAAATTCGCCGTACTCAACTACATCAGAGGTCAAACAATTGGTTTGACTTATTTTTTTTAGGAGGGGTTTTCTTTGGCAAAGATAATAGTAACAGACAAAATGGCACCTGACGGAATTGACTACTTAAAAAGCAAGGGATTTGAAGTTGATACTCCATTTGGTATTTCTCACGAAGAGCTGCTCAACGTAATAGAGAATTATGATGCCATTATTGTAAGAAGTGCTACAAAAGTCACTAAGGATGTTATTAAGCGAGCCAAAAACCTAAAGGTTGCAGGAAGAGCCGGAAACGGCATAGACAACATTGATGTGGATGAATGTACAAAAAGAGGTATAGCAGTAGTTAATACACCCGAAGGAAATATTATGGCTGCTGCGGAAATGGCTGTAGCTTTGGCTTTTTCAATCTTCAGAAACATCCCTCAGGCACATCTTGCAGCAAAGAACAAGGATTTCAGAAGGAGCAAATTTGTAGGTGAAGAGCTTGATGGAAAAACAGCAGGTGTTATCGGCATCGGCAAGATTGGGTCGATCGTTGCAAAAAAACTTCTTGGTGTTGGCATGAAGGTTGTAGGATATGATCCCTATGCTGCGGACGAGAAATTCGTACAGCTCGGAATCACCCGCTGCGATACTCTCGAAGAGCTTCTGAAAGTATCAGACCTTATAACTTTACATATACCGAAGAGCCCTCAGAACATGGGCCTTATTGGTGAAAAAGAGCTTAAAATGTGCAAAAAGGGAGTTCGCATTGTCAATGCTGCCAGGGGCGGCATGGTAGATGAGAAAGCTCTCTATAATGCAATAGTTGAAGGACATGTTGCAGCAGCAGCCCTTGACGTTCAGGAAGTTGAACCCAACTTCACAAAGAAACCCGAAGAGCAGGATTACTGGAATCCGCTTCTTGACCTTGATAATGTTGTTTTTACACCTCACCTTGGAGCATCAACAAAGGAAGCAAATTATAATGTAAGTATCGGCGTTGCAAAACTTATTGAAGGTGTTCTGAACGGCGAGTTTGTACCTGCAGTTAACATGCCTCCCGTAACAGGTGATATCAACCAGTTAAGGCCGTATATTGATTTGGCCGAGAAACTGGGCAGCATTTACTATCAGGCTGAAAGAGACAGGGTTACAAAGATCGAAGTAATCTACAGCGGTGATGTTGCCAAAATGGACACAAGGGCTATAACCCTTTCGGCAATAAAGGGCTTCCTCAACAGTGCCGGCGATCAGGATGTAAATTACATCAATGCCGAGCTGAAGCTGAAGGAACTTGGAGTTAAGCTGACAGAAAGCAAGAGCACACATCTTGACAAATATACAAACCTGATAACCGTGAAATTCACCAATGTGAACAAGGAACTGGCCGTATCCGGAACGGTTTTTGCGAAGGATGTTATCCGGATTGTCGACTTTTTCGGTTACCAGCTTGATTTTGAACCCACGCCTCATGTAATTGCCATTCAGAACATGGACGTTCCTGGAATGATAGGAAAGGTTGGCACTTTGCTCGGAGAAAATGACATTAATATAGCTGCAATGCAATGGAGCCGCAACAGAAGAGGAGAAAAAGCAGTGTCCTTTATAAGCGTTGATGCTGAGATCTCTGATGATATACTGAAACGGCTGTTGCAGATTGATGGAATACTGAAAGCCTCCAGGCTTCACTTTTAACACACCTCATACCGGCGGGCACCCAGCCTGGATATAAACGACGGAACATATGAATATCCATCCAACGGGCGGACCTTTGTCCGCCTTTTTTATTCCAGGCCGGTGTGAACGGGAAAAAACCGGTACAGGCAATACACAGTGAATGATCCCGATGTTTGGGAAAATGAATATTAAATTGCTAAAACAATGTGCCATGTACTGCGGCCGGTTATTCAACCGACCTTTTATTATCGTGAAAAATGGTATATTATTTTATTATGCCTGAAATACCCGCATATATTGCAGGGACATCCCGCACCTGCAGGCGGGCGGGTCTTCAAATTCTTTGCTTGGAGGTTTTTATGCCGATTAAAGTAGGATGTATATCTCTTGGATGTCCAAAAAATCTTGTGGACAGCGAAATTATGCTTGGAATGCTGAATGACGGTGATTACCGGATTACAACAGATCTGCATGAAGCAGACGCAATAATAGTCAATACATGCGCGTTTATAAATGACGCGAAGGAAGAGGCCGTTGATGCGATATTAAGCGCATCTTTATACAGGAAAACCGGGAACCTGAAGGCTCTTATAGTTACCGGCTGCCTGGCTCAGCGGTACAAGGATGAAATAATCAGCGAGATTCCCGAAGTTGATGCGGTTGTCGGAACTGGCAATATCAGCGAAATCCGACAGGTAATCAGTGAACATGTGGCCGGTAACCGGGAAAAAAGACTTTTTGTAAACGATCCGAAAGATGTGTGCTATCTTGATAATACACGTATGCTGTCGCAGTCGGGTTCATCCCAGTACCTCAAAATTGCCGAAGGATGCAGCAACCACTGCACATATTGCATTATACCGTATCTGCGGGGGCCTTTCAGAAGCAGGAGCATCGAAAGCATCGTTTCCGAAGCTGAAACGCTGGTTAAGGCTGGTGCCCGGGAAATTATTCTTATAGCCCAGGATGTTACGAGGTACGGTGAAGATATTTATGGTGAATACAGGCTTGTGGAGCTTGTAAGAAAACTGTCCGGAATCGGCGGACTGAAATGGATCAGGCTTCTGTACTGTTATCCTGAAAGAATAACCGATGAACTTGTATACGAATTAAAAATCAATCCAAAACTTCTGAAATACCTGGATATACCGATCCAGCACGCATCGGACAGGGTACTTAAGACAATGGGAAGAAAAACCGAAAGGAAGGAACTTGCCGGGCTGATTGAAAGGCTCCGCTCGGAAATACCGGGTATCATTCTAAGGACAACCCTGATAACAGGTTTTCCCGGTGAAACCGAAGAAGATATCGAAATACTGAAGGATTTCATTAAAAGTTATCCTTTCGACAGGCTTGGTGTATTTGCATACTCACGTGAAGAGGGCACACCCGCCGCAAAAATGAAGAACCAGGTAAAAGAACCGGTGAAAAAGCAGCGCCGGGAAGAGATACTGGCTGTTCAAAATGAGGCGGTAATTCCGCTCATCGGGAAGAGGCTGGGCCGGGTTTACGAAGTATTGGTTGAAGGAGTGGCGGAGGACGGTATTTTCTATTACGGCCGGTCCTATGGTGAGGCACCCGAAATTGATCCGGTAATTTACTTTACGTCAATTGAGCCCCTGGAAACGGGTTCGTTTGTCAACGTTAAAATATTGAACATTGACGGGATGGATCTTGTCGGAGAGGTTGTTTTCAACCAGCCTGACATGACCTGAAAGAGAGGAGTATTGTTATGAATCTGCCCAATAAGCTGACCGTTTTCAGAATTATTTTAATACCTGTTTTTCTGATCCTGGTTCTTCCGGTGTTCAACGGAAGGACGCTGCTTCTGGTACCTGCGGAGACAGGAAGGATTATTGCAGCAGTTGTGTTTGTTTTGGCTTCCTTTACAGACTATCTTGACGGGAAAATAGCGCGTAAAAGAAACTGTGTAACCACCTTCGGCAAATTCCTGGATCCTATTGCCGACAAACTTCTGGTGACGTCGGCTTTAATGGCCCTGATACAGCTGGGCGATATTTCCGCATGGGCGGCGGTTATAATAATTGCCCGGGAATTTATTGTAACAGGCATCCGTATAATGGCGGCAAGTGACGGTGTTGTCATTGCTGCAAGCAGCCTGGGCAAGGCTAAAACGCTCATCCAGATGCTTGCCGTTTTCTTTATTCTGCTGCGTGATTTCCCGTTCTCGATGTTTACATCTGTCCCCGTAGGCCGGATACTGCTGTGGATCGCAGTCCTTCTTACCATTTACTCGGGATATGATTACCTGAAGGCAAACTGGGACAGAATTAAGAATTAGCAGATATGAAATATTTATAAATAAATTATTGCAATATAGAATAAAATAGTATATACTCTTTATCAACAGAACATATTATCAGGTAATAAATCAGAAAAACTTCATGAGGCAGGGTGTTATCATTGAACAAAAGCTCAAGAGCCAAAAAGGAAAGACATAAGAAACTTTTGGAGATAATTAAGGAAGATCCGTTCATGACCGACGAGGATATTGCCGAGTACCTTGACGTGAGCGTCCCTACGGTCAGGCTGGACAGACTGGAACTCGGCATTCCTGAACTTCGGCAGAGAATTCGTGAAGTTGCTTCATTGAACCATCAGAAGGTAAGGGCTTTGCATGCGGATGAAATAATTGGGGAAATAATTGAAATAAATCTTGGGGAAAGCGGTATTTCTATTTTGGATACAACCGAAGATATGGTATTTTCACAATCCAAAATAGTACGCGGGCACTACATATATTCACTTGCAGAATCTTTAGCCATTGCAGTTATAGATGCAGAGGTTGCCCTTGTTGGCGTGGCGAATATTAAATACAAAATTCCCGTGTATGCAGGGTCAAAACTCATTGCAAAGGCAACTGTAAAGCAAACCCGCAGCAGGAGCCATATTGTTTGGGTGTTCATATATAACAAGCGTAAGGAAGTGTTCAGGGGAAAATTCATACTGGTGTCTGTTGATGGCATCAAATCGGGCGAAAAATAAGATACTGCATAATAAGTCTGAAATGAAAAAACATCCAAGGAAGGGCTGGGACCGGATGAAAATCATGGTAGACGCAATGGGCGGGGACAATGCACCCGAAGAGATAGTAAAAGGCTGCATAGATGCATTGAAAATGAAGGATGGTTTTGAAATAGAGCTTATCGGCATAGAGGATGAAATAAAAAAATGCATGGATAAATATAACTTTGAAAGCAAACGAATTATAATTACTCATACTCCTGAGGTCATATACAACGACGACAAGCCTACCGTATCCATTCGCCGCAAGAAGAACTCGTCGATGGTAACTGGTCTTCGGAAAATACGGGATAATGAAGGAGAAATCTTTATTTCTGCCGGAAGCACGGGTGCGCTGCTTGCAGGGACATTGCTCATAGCAGGCAGAATAGAGGGGGTTTTAAGGCCTGCACTTGCCCCGGTTGTGCCGTCAATTTCAGGGGGTACAATGATAGTGGATGCAGGCATGAATACCCGGTGCAGACCCGAAAACTACGTCCAGTTTGCAATAATGGGTTCTTCGTATATGGAGAAGGTATACAAAAAGGAAAACCCAAGGGTGGGGCTTGTAAATATCGGAACCGAGGATGAAAAGGGAAATGCCGTGCTGAGGGAAGCTCTGTCCTTGCTCAGGAAATGCGACCTTAATTTTATAGGCAACATCGAAGGCAGGGATATTGCCGAAGGAAAGGTTGATGTAGCTGTATGTGACGGTTTTACCGGGAATGCAATGCTGAAAATGATGGAGGGTACGGGCAAATACTTTTTCCATCACATGAAAAGGATTTTCAACAACAGTTTCCTTTCCAAAATATCCGCACTGTTAATAAAAGCCCATCTGAAAAAACTGAAAGACAGTGTTGATCCTGAAATAGCAGGCGGTACCCCGATACTCGGAGCCAACGGCTTGATTTTCAAATGCCATGGCAACAGCGGTGCAAAGGCGATACAAAACACAATACTGAATGCATACAGAATTTCAGACACAGGGTTTGTGGATGAAATCAGGAAAAGAATTGCAAGTATGGAGGTTTGTATTGATGATTGATTTTGGGGTTGGCATCCTTGGTACAGGTAAATATCTTCCGGACAGGATTTTAACCAACTCGGATCTTGAGAAAATGGTTGATACATCTGATGAATGGATAGTAAGAAGAACAGGCATGAAAAAAAGGCACCTCCTTGATGATAACATGCCGTCATACATGATGGGGGCGGAAGCAGCCCGGCTTGCTATTGAGGACGCCGGTCTTGCACCTGGGGATATAGATCTGATTATCGTTTCAACCGAAGTGCCCGATTACCTGTCCCCGTCAATGGCATGCCTTATTCAGAATAGCATTAATGCCGAAAATGCAGTAGCATTTGATGTAAATGCGGCATGCTCAGGGTTTGTATATGCTGTAACGATAGCCCGGCAGTTCATACAGACGGGTTATTACAGGCATGTACTGGTTGTTGCAAACGAAGGGTTGAGCCGTGTTGTAGACTGGGAAAGCAGGAATACCTGTGTTTTGTTCGGAGATGCGGCAGGTGCAGTGGTTTTGGGGAGAGTAAGCAGAGAATACGGCATAAAGGAAACTTATCTTGCCTCCTTTGGAAATCTTGGCCATAACCTTACAATTCCATGCTGCTATATTTCCGAAGAGGACAGACAGAAAAGAAGCCCGGGAAAGGAACGGACCTTATGGCAGGACGGCAGTGAAGTATTTGCCTTTGCCGTAAGGGCGATGGCGGAATCGATAAAAACGGTTATCGATAAAGCCGGCATCACGATTGAAGATGTTGATTTGATAATACCTCACCAGGCAAACCTGAGAATAATAAACGGGGCGGCAAAAAGACTGGGAATTGACGATGAAAAACTATCGGTTATTCTGCATGAAACAGGCAATATATCGTCTGCTTCGGTTCCGGTTGCGCTGGATATTGAGAATAAAAACAGAAGGCTGAAAAACGGAGATACCGTGGTTCTGGTTGCTTTTGGCGGGGGACTGACCTGTGGTTCAGTTGTTTTAACGTGGGGAAAATAGTTTTGGTTACGGAGGTATGGGATGAGCAAAACAGCGTTTATTTTTCCGGGGCAAGGAGCCCAGTACGTTGGAATGGCCAGGGAAATATGCAGTCAGTATCCCGAATCGGCCCGAGTTTTTAATGAAGCTTCCGAAGCCCTTGGCTTTGATATCGGGGATATGGTGTTCAACGGCGATGAGGATACGCTGAAAATAACAGAAAATACTCAGCCAGCCATTGTTACGGCAAGCATTGCCTGCCTTCAGCCGCTTCTCGCGGAAGGAATAAAAGCCGATTTTACCGCTGGATTAAGCCTTGGCGAATATGCTGCTCATGTATACTCGGGTACATTTTTGTTTGCTGATGCGGTAAGACTTCTGAGAAAACGCGGAAAGTTTATGCAGGAGGCAGTTCCTGTCGGTGTGGGTTCAATGACTGCGATAATCGGGCTTTCAAGAGAACAGGTTCTGGATGCATGTGCGATGGCAAGGGAAGAGGGCGTCGTTGAACCAGCCAATTTCAATTGCCCGGGACAAATAGTAATATCCGGGGAGGCAAAGGCTGTAGAAAAAGCAGCGGCTATTGCGGCAGAAATGGGAGCAAAAAGAACAGTGCCCTTGGCTGTTAGTGCCCCGTTCCATTGCAGTCTTTTGGTATCCGCAGGAGAAAAACTGAAAGCCGAGCTTGATAAAGTTGACGTACATGAAATGAAAGTGCCCGTTGTTGCAAATGTCAACGGAGAAATCGTCCCTTCTGTCGACTATGTAAGGGAATCATTATACAAGCAGGTGTCAAATCCTGTTCTGTGGGAGGACTGCGTAAGGACCATGATTGGAAAAGGAGTGGACACCTTCATTGAAATCGGCCCGGGAAAGGTGCTCAGCGGGTTTGTTAAAAAGACCGACAAAAATGTAAGAACTCTTAATGTGGAAGACATAACTTCCCTTGAGAACACATTGCGTGAACTGGCAAAAGGATAAAATAAAGCGGGGTGGTACCGGAATGGATTTTACAGGAAAAACCGTTGTTGTCACAGGCTCAAGCCGTGGCATTGGCAAAGCAATAGCCGAAAGGTTCGCACAGCTTAATGCCAATGTTGTCATTAACGGTACTAATAAAACCATTTTTGATACCGAGAAGGAGTTTATTGAAAAAGGCTACAAGGTAAAAGCATTTGAAGGCGATATAAGCAGCGCGGAAAATGCAAAGGCCCTTATAGACTTTACTGTCGGGAGTTTTGGTACGGTTGACGTACTGGTGAACAATGCAGGTATAACCAGGGACAAACTCCTGGTCAGAATGGGCGACGAGGACTGGGATGCGGTTCTTGACGTCAACCTGAAGAGTGCGTTTTTATGTACGAGAGCCGTGACAAGGATTATGATGAAACAGCGGCAGGGGGTAATAATCAATGTTTCTTCTGTTGTTGGGGTAACAGGAAATGCGGGGCAGGCAAACTATTCGGCTTCAAAAGCAGGTTTGATAGGCTTTACGAAGTCTGTTGCGAAAGAGCTTGGTTCATGGGGAATTACATGCAATGCCGTGGCTCCGGGATTTATCGAAACCGACATGACCAGCCGGTTATCCGATGAAATAAAGGAGAAATTCCTTGATGCCATTCCGTTAAGGAGGGTCGGGACTCCCTCCGAAGTGGCTGATACGGTTTGTTTCCTGGCATCGGATATGGCAAAATATATTACCGGGCAGGTAATCCATATTGACGGTGGAATGGTTATGTAATATTATCTAAGTTGATAGAAATACTAATATAGCATATGATTCCTGTCTGGAAGGGGGTGAAAATATTGGTATTCGAGAAAGTTAAGGAAATCATTGTTGATCAGCTTGGCGTTGAGGAAAGCGAGGTAACAATGGAAGCCTCCTTCATTGACGATTTGGGGGCTGACTCACTTGATATTGTTGAATTAATAATGGCTTTGGAAGAGGAGTTTGACTTGGAAATACCAGACAAGGAAGCTGAGAAAATCACAACGGTAGGAGATGCTGTGGAGTATATAAAGGCACACTCCTGATAACAGTTGAATAAAAAAAGTCCCACGATTGTGGGACTTTTTTTATAACATGCAGTATTGAATTTCAGAACCCCGATTATTTGAGAGGTTAGGGAGGATGTTGGAATGGCAAGACGGGTAGTTATAACAGGAACAGGCGTAATACATGCTCTTGGAAAAGATATCGAAACATTCTGGAATGCAATAAAGGAAGGGAAAAACGGAATAACGAAAGTGACAAAGTTTGACTGCAGTAACCTGGAAACCAAGGTTGCTTCTGAAATCACCGATTTCGATCCGACCCTGTACATGGACAAAAAGGAAGCCAAAAGAATGGACCTTTTCACCCAGTATGCAATGGCAGCCGCATCCATGGCAATTGAAGAGTCCGGACTTGATATTTCAAAGGAGGACCCTTTCCGGATTGGTGTTTTGATTGGTTCGGGAATAGGCGGCATACAGACCCTCGAAGATCAAAAGGTAGTTCTTATGGAAAAAGGCCCGTCAAGGGTAAGCCCGTTTTTCGTACCAATGATGATTTCGAACATGGCATCAGGGCAGGTGGCAATCAAGTTCGGGTTTCAGGGATTCAACGAGTGTGTGACAACTGCATGTGCCACAGCAAACAATGCGATAGGCGACGCCTTTCATGTTGTCAGAAACGGCCTTGCAGATGTAATGATTACGGGAGGTACCGAAGCCTCGATGACACAACTGGCTTTTGCCGGGTTTGATTCTGCAAAAGCCATGGCTACAGATCCTAACCCTGAAACAGCATGCAGGCCTTTTGACAGGGACCGTAACGGGTTTGTCATGGGTGAAGGTGCAGGAATACTTGTTATAGAAGAACTTGAGCATGCTTTAAGCAGAGGGGCGGACATTATTGCCGAAATAGTAGGGTACGGATGCACCTGTGACGCTTATCATATTACAGCACCGCATCCGGAGGGAATCGGCGGAATAAAGGCCATGGAATTTGCTTTGAAAGATGCGGGTATAAAACCTGAAGATATTGATTATATTAACGCCCATGGAACATCCACCCCGTTGAACGATCCGTCTGAAACGAGAGTAATAAAGAAGGTTTTCGGCGATCATGCATATAAACTGTCCGTCAGTTCAACAAAGTCAATGACGGGGCACCTGTTGGGAGCAGCCGGAGGTATCGAGGCAGTCATTACCGCCTTGGCACTGAAAGACGGTTTCCTGCCCCCGACAATACACCTCGATAATCCCGACGAGGAATGTGACCTGGATTATGTACCCAACAAGGGCAGGAAGAAAGATATCCGGTATGCATTATCAAATGCCCTGGGCTTCGGAGGTCATAACGCCGTTATTGTGCTTAAAAAGTATGAATAAAACAGGATCATAAGGCTCGGCACAGTAAATTGCAGTATTAACTGTGGCGGGCTTTAAGATTTTTTTTAAAGGAGTGAATTTGTTTGAAGAATATCGACCTGGAACGGATTAACCAGCTTGAAAAAAACATCGGCTATGTTTTCAGGGACAAAAACAAGGCATTTCAGGCCATCACCCACAGTTCATATGCCTATGAACACAGGAGTGAAGGGCTAAGCAGCAATGAACGCCTCGAGTTTCTTGGCGACTCTGTTCTTAGCTTTCTTATAACAAACAAGCTGTTTAAAGAAGTTTCCGACATGCCTGAAGGCGAAATGTCCAAATTACGGGCTTCAGTCGTATCAGAGGCATCTTTATCCAAATGTGCAAAAGAGCTGAATATCGGAGAAGTACTGCTGCTTGGCAAGGGAGAAGAGATAATGGGCGGAAGGAAACGTCCGTCAATACTTGCCGATGCCATGGAAGCTGTAATCGGCAGCATTTATCTTGACGGCGGCATGAACGCCGCTGATGATTTTGTCAGCCGTATTCTCAGGGAGAACTATGAAAAGGCTATACAAGGCACGCTTTTCAGTGACTATAAGACAAAACTCCAGGAAGAAGTGCAGAAAGGAAGCAACTGCACTATCAAGTACACGGTTATTGATGAAAGCGGTCCTGATCATGACAAGGTGTTTACCGTAGCCGTATTCGTTAACGGTGAACAGATGGGCCGGGGAACGGGAAAAACGAAAAAGGAGGCAGAACAGAAAGCCGCCGGTGACGCATTGAACAGGCTCAGGAAAGAGGCAATGGAATTATGAGCAGGCATATTAATATTCCTGTATTCATACCCCATGAGGGATGCCCGAATGACTGTATCTTCTGTAACCAGAGGAAAATAAGCGGTCATGTTCATGCTCCGGGTGAGACGGAAATAAGGCGAATAATCGAGGAGCACCTTGCAACGGCAAAACCAGAAGACTATTGTGAAATTGCATTTTTCGGAGGAAGTTTCACCGGGCTTCCGGAGATTCAGCAGGAAAAGTACCTCAAAACTGCGCACGAGTATGTCGCAGCAGGCAGGGTGGAAGGCATAAGGCTTTCAACCAGGCCGGATTATATTAATGAGGGAATACTGAACCTTCTGAAGGAATACTCCGTAAAGGTAATAGAACTGGGGATACAGAGCCTTGACGAGGAAGTACTGAAAAGAAGCCTCAGGAATTATCCGCCCGGGGTGGCGGTAAAGGCGTGTCAAATGATAAAGGAGTATGGCTTTTTACTTGGTGTTCAGACAATGATCGGGCTTCCGGGAGACACGCTGAAAAAAAGCATTGACACGGCACAAAGACTTATCGGACTAAAACCCGATATGGTCCGGATTTATCCTACTCTTGTAATAAAAGACACTGCTCTTGAAAAAGAGTACATGAAAAAAAGGTATACTCCCTTGTCACTTGACGAAGCAGTTTTATGGTGCAGTATCCTGGTACAGATGTATGAAAATGCAGGAGTAAAGGTTTTAAGAATCGGACTCCAGGATACGGATGAGCTGAGAGAAAAAGAAGTTATTGCCGGTCCTGTTCATCCTGCCTTTGGAGCCCTTGTCTACTCGAAAATCTTCCTCGAGCGGATTAAAGACAGGCTTGAAAACATGGATTTGAAAAACAAAAGCCTGATAATTCACGCAGCGCCGTCAGATGTTTCGCTGGTTACGGGCCAAAACAAATCCAATATAAAATATTTGAAGGAAAAATACCGATTCCGGGATGTAAAAGTGATTGGTGATCAAAAATCCCGGAACTATCTTGACCTTGAGTTCCGGGATTAATGTGCAAAGCAGCGCGGACTACGATACCGGCAAGAAATTGTTCCGGGACTGCACGAACATTATTATAACTCCATGTATTTCCCGCCCGATGCATATGCAATTGCAGCGCCGAGGGCGGTGGCAAATTCAGCATGTTCGGGTATATGGAACGTTACCGGATGGATCTTTGTAAGGCCGTCAAAAATTTCACGTGCCTGCGGAACATTTGTAAGGTTTCCCGTTAATACAATGTCTTTTGTTCCGTCTATCCTTGCTGCAAAAATGGACAAAACGCCTATTGTCTGAAATACCAGGTTGACAATGCCGAGGGCAATATCGGTTTTCGTGGCAAGATCACTGATTTTTCCGAAATTTGATGCGGTTGTTTCGGGAGGAAGGCCGACGATTAAATCACTTGTAATATCTCCGACGAGTAAGTCCACATTTTTCAGGTTACCGTCCTTTGCCATCCCAATCAGATCTTCAAAATGCCGGATATTAAGCATCCTGTTTGACAAGCCCAATAACGTGCCTCCGCCTACGCCGGTTCCGCCAAGGTGCTTTACTTTCCCGTTTCTCTCAGCCTTTACAAAGGCAGTACCCGTTCCCATGCTTACTATTACCGCATTTGAAAGACCCGACAGGAAAAGGCCGCCCATGGCGACAGCATAGAATTCCTCAACCTTCCCTGTTGGAATCTGGTAAATGCGCTCTTTAAGGTATGATGCTCCGACACCTGTGACCATTACACGGGAAATGTCGGACAGCTGCAGCTTGTTTTCGTTTATAAACTTGCCGAAGGCTCCGTACAGCGAGGAAATAGGATCGGTTGCACGGACCAGCATCGGGCTTATCATTTTATTGTCATGGAACCCGGTTATTTTTGTCGTGCTTCCTCCGATATCAATTCCGAGGATCATAAAAATCATACTCCCGTTTATATTTTGATACCTGACAGGTTGTTCACCTGTCAGGCAATTTTTTCCGATAAACCGTTGTTATTTTCAGTTTTTTCGCATTTTACGAATGACAATTACTGCAGGGACGCCTAATAAAACAGCCGTAAGCACTTCAGAAACATAATTCAGAGAGAAAGGTGCAAAAAAGCCTATCAGACCGGCTGATTCAGGCAGACCAAGCGCAGATAAAGCCTGCTTTGCATACAGAAGGTAAATCATTCCCACAACACCAACAGTATTCGTGGTAGTTCCGAGGAAAGCCGATATGCCGGCTGATACAGGGACACGTTTGCTCCCTAAAGCCTTGTCAAGTCCCCTGTATGCATAGTGAGATACAATACCGATAAGAATTCTTGGCAGTACCGAGACCAGCGGATTCATAAAAAAGGGCGCTATTGGACTTGGTGTACTATAAGCCATGTACAGGCTTGAAAGCCCGAAAATTAAACCAATGAACCCCCCTGCGACAGCACCTTCCAATATGCCGCCTATTATTACCGGTAAGTGCATTAATGTGATTTGAACCGGTAAACCGGGAATTAGTAAGTACCCTAAGGGTGTTAAGGTAAATACGATGGAAAGTGACGAAAGAATGCCGATGATTGCAATCTTTCTGACCGATAAAGCAGATTTGGTTTTTTCGTTATTCATTTTTAACAACCTCCGTTCTCATTCCATAAATATGGATATAAGTCGAGTTTAAAAAAACATGTGACAATAAAGCTTTGTCCGGTTTCTTCAAAAGAATACCGGCGTTTTTAATATACTAACATATATCGGTTTACCGTTTCAATATTAATTTCCCGAAAAGATGACAGCATTTTTTCAAATTATTTCGCATTTTTGCCGATTTTGCCTGCCCCGGTTGGATAATCCGGCTTATGGATTGAAATGTATCTTTCCGGAATTGCCCTGAACATTACCTGTTTATGACTTACGAAAAGCTAAAATTTGATTTTAAAATTTCAATTGTGTATAATTGTTTCATTCACGGAACCTTTACAGCAGGTGCTGTAAGGCACAGGGAAGCGTTACGGTAATAACATAAGAAAAAGCGGGCTTTAGCGGCAGGTGCTGTGAAGCAGACTGTAATATAACGGGTGTATGCTTTTATGAAGGAAATACATGTTGACAGGATTACAGGTTGTGTTGAAAAACTTTGCATGGATGCAAATTACTTTTTAAACCCTGATATTTACGAATCCATTAAATCATCATTAGACCGTGAATCCTCTGAAAACGGCAGAATGGTGCTGGATACACTGCTAAAAAACGCAGAAATTGCAAAACAGGAGAGAATTGCAATTTGCCAGGACACTGGCATGGCAGTTGTGTTCTTAGAGATCGGGCAGGATGTTCGCATTGTCGGCGGAAACCTCTACGATGCGATTAATGAGGGTGTAAGAAGGGGGTATAAAAAAGGCTTTCTAAGGGCATCGGTGGTAGGGCACCCGTTAAACCGCACCAATACCGGGGATAATACACCTGCAGTAATTTATACCGATATTGTTGAAGGCGATAAAATAAAAATAGATATTGCCCCGAAAGGTTTTGGCAGCGAGAATATGAGTGCGGTTAAAATGCTGAAGCCTTCAGACGGAGCGGAGGGTGTTAAGGAGTTTGTCGTAAGGACTGTGAGCGAAGCCGGTCCAAATCCGTGCCCGCCTGTTATTGTAGGAGTTGGTATAGGAGGAACAATGGAGAAAGCGGCACTTCTTGCAAAAAAAGCTCTTCTTAGGCCAATCTGTTCAGTACATAGTGACAGCAGCATTGCAGAACTTGAAAAAGAGATTCTTGCCAGGATAAACAAGCTGGGTATCGGACCTGCCGGCCTTGGAGGCAATACCACTGCTCTTGGCGTTAATATTGAGGTTTATCCCACCCATATTGCGGGTCTGCCGGTTGCAGTAAATATAGGATGTCATGCAACAAGGCATGCTTCGGCTATTATTGAATGAAAGGAAAGCCGCGGATGAAAGGTGTAAACACGGGAACTCTCTACCTGGTGGCCACACCGATAGGTAATCTTGAGGATATATCGTTGAGGGCGTTACGAACCCTTAAGGAAGCTGATCTGATTGCTGCGGAGGATACAAGGCATTCACTAAAGCTTCTGAATTATTTTGAGATTAAAAAACCCCTTGTCAGTTATTTTGAGCATAATAAGCTGAAAAGGGGGGAGGAGCTGATTCAGCAACTGCTTGAAGGGAAAAACATTGCACTTGTAACCGACGCCGGTACCCCTGGAATTTCTGACCCCGGGGAGGACCTGGTGAAACTTGCGATAGAAAATAACATCAATGTAACGATGATACCGGGTTGCACCGCTTCAATAACTGCCCTGGTCCTGTCCGGGCTTCCATGCCGCAGGTTTTCCTTTGAGGGTTTTTTGTCTCATGACAGAAAGGAAAGGCAAAAACACCTCGAATCGATCAGGAGCGAAGAGAGGACAATAATATTCTATGTGACTCCCCACAACTGCACCGATATACTGAAAGAAACCGAAAATATCCTGGGAGACAGGAATGCCGCTTTATGCAGGGAACTTACAAAAAAGCATGAAGAAGTAATACGCGGGCGCCTGTCGGAAATAGCCAAAGCCATAACCCTGAATGGTAAGGTTAAGGGAGAAATGGTGCTGGTTATTGAAGGCGCAGAAACGGGTCAGGCCGATGAAGAGAATAAATGGCTTTCAGTAAGCCTGAATGAGCACATGGATTATTATTTAAGCCAGGGCATTGAGAAAAAAGAGGCAATGAAATTGGTTGCAAAGGACAGGGGAATCACTAAAAGGGAGGTATATTCCCTGTATATGAAAAAAACATAAAGTCCGACTTTGTCGTCGGATTTTATGTTTTATAAAATAAAATCATAAAATTACCTGTTATATGCTCTTTAATTCTTTCAGGCAATCAGGACAAATGTTCTTGCCCTTAAATGCGGTAATGCCCTTGGCATTATCGCAGAAAATGCAAGCAGGTTCATATTTTTTCAGAATGATTGACTCTTCATCTACGTATATTTCGAGTGCGTCTTTCTCCGCGATGTCGAGAGTTCTTCTTAACTCTATCGGTAATACAACTCTCCCCAGTTCGTCAACCTTTCTAACTATACCTGTTGACTTCATTATAGTTCCACCCCCCTGAAAACAAGTTAGTCATGCATTTATTCGACATATTTCTTATTCTTATCGTACCATAAATGCCAATAAACGTCAACGTTTTTTTACCTGTTTAATAAACTCTTAACATAAAATTACTAAACGGCTTAAGTACGTCATTATATATTAATTATCCAGCTTTTTGATTTTGAAACAAAAAATTAAAATAATTTTGTTCTATGTGAATAACGAAATTCATAAATATTATAAACAGGACATGTTTTATTTTATCAAAAAAACTGATGGGAGTGCAATATGCTTAATTATATTTGGGTTGGAATGATAATTTGCGGTGTTTTGTGGGGGCTGATAACAGGAAGAATGGATCAGGTGACCGAAGCAGTCATTTCCAGCTCGGAGGAGGGTATAAAACTCTCAATTGTTCTGGCAGGGGTTATGTGTTTATGGTCGGGGCTTATGAAGATTGCCCAGAAAGGCGGCCTGGTAAATGCAATTACAAGGGTTTCAAGGGATATTTTCAGGGGATTGTTCACAAAAATTCCTGACAGACACCCGGCAATCGGAGCTATTGTCCTGTCCTTTACGGCTAATTTCCTTGGTCTCGGGAATGCGGCCACACCTCTTGGAATAAAGGCCATGGAAAGTCTTCAGACCCTGAATGATAAAAAAGATACCGCATCCGATGATATGATCCTTTTTATGGTTATAAATGCGTCATGCCTGCAGTTTATACCGACGAACGTTATTGCCCTCAGAGATGCGGCAGGCTCGCAGGACGCAGCGGGAATACTGCCACATGTATGGATATCGTCACTGATATCGACGGTTGCGGCAATTGTTTTATTCTTTGTTTTCAAAAGACTTGAAAAAGGGCGGAAAACGGCATGACAGTGGTTATGAAATGGCTTTCAACGGCTGCAATACCCGGACTGATAATATTAATCCTGATTTTCGGCATTGCAAGAAAGGTGCCGGTGTTTGATACTTTCCTTGAAGGTGCAAGGGAAGGACTTGAAACCACTGTGAGAATTCTTCCCGTTCTGGTCGGGATTATGTTTGGGATTGAAATTCTGAATAAATCCGGGGCCCTTGATATGATTGTATTGCTGCTCAGGCCTTTTGCAAACATACTGAAAATCCCCGAAGAAATCCTTCCAATGGCGATTTTAAGACCTATATCAGGCGGTGCGTCCCTCGGCCTTCTTAGCAGGCAGCTGCAAGAGTACGGGCCTGATTCGTTAATCGGCAGAACGTTGTCGGTAATCATGGGTTCAACCGAAACCATCTTTTATACCATTACCGTTTATTACGGCGCAGTCGGAGTGAAAAAGACAAGGTATACGCTTTGGGTGGCGCTCATTGCCGGCTTTGCCGGTTTAGTATCCGCAGTTGTCATTTGCCGTGTGTTTCCTTAACGATTTCCGGGCTGTTTCTTTTTTGTAAAAAAGGCCGATTATCCTGTCCTTCCGCACCAACTACGGCATAATTCTTTTTTGCAGGCCATGTCCTGTTTTTACCGTGCCTGTCTTGAAATTTCAAATCAGATAATGGATAATATAGTTGACGTTTAAAACAGGAAACCTGTAATATATTTGATACTCAGAGGTTTGGGAATGAACGGCAAAACGCGTATTTTGATTGTCGATGATGATGAAAACATATGTCAGCTGTTAAAACTATACCTTGACAAGGAAGGTTATGAAAACCTTGCGGTGCATAACGGGAAGCAGGCGCTTGACGCATTCAGGGATTTTACACCAAACCTTGTAATTCTCGATATCATGCTTCCCGGGATTGATGGATGGCAGGTATGCAGGGAAATACGCAAATTCAGCAGTATACCGATTATAATGCTTTCGGCAAGGGATGAAACCTTCGACAAGGTACTCGGCCTTGAACTTGGTGCTGATGACTATGTAGCAAAGCCCTTCGAGCCAAAGGAACTTATTGCAAGGATTAAGGCTGTTTTAAGAAGATATGAGCGGCAGGACAATGCCCAGGAGCAGCTTATTTTCCCCGGGCTTGTTGTTAACAAGTCAAACTACACCATTCGCGTACACGGAAATGAAATGGAGCTGCCGCCTAAGGAACTGGAACTGCTTTATTTTCTGGCTTCAAACCCGAACAAGGTTTTTACGAGGGAACAGTTGCTGGAGAATGTCTGGGGCTTTGATTTTTACGGGGATACAAGAACGGTTGATGTGCATGTTAAGCGCCTCAGGGAGAAACTTGAGCCCCCTGACCCTCACTGGCAGTTGAAAACAGTTTGGGGCGTAGGCTATAAGTTTGAGGTGAGATAATGTTCCATTCTGTTTTTCATAAGATGATGGCAATCTTTTTGGTGGTACTGCTGCTTTGTTTTTCCCTTGCAGCAGTATTTTTTAATATAGCCATCAACCGCTATGTTACCGAACAGCGTACCGAGGTTTTAATCATATACGGAAAGCGGATATTGTCCGCCCTTGATGTTATTCTTGAAAACCGTTTTGATCCCTCGTCGTCATATATATTCCAGAACCTGCTGGAGGCTTTTGCGTATAACACATCATCGCTTATCTGGATTGCAGATGACCGGGGTTATCTTTTTGCTTATTCATCTATACCGGGTCAGTTTGCCGATAAGCTGAGCATTGTCAACGGCATATACCGGCTGCCCGACGAGAAGCAGTATGCCGTAAGCGAATCAGAAGCAATAAGAAGCGAAATCGGAACATTTCATGGCCTGTTTGAAGATACGGGTATGAAATGGCTAACGGTAAAAATACCCTTTTATTTTCCCGACATAATACTGGACGGCAGGGAATTCAGGGGAAACGTTATAATGCACACACCGATACCCGAAATACAGAAAAGCGGGTACACCATTTTAAGCCTTCTAATGCCTGCGATTTTGATATCCCTGATTATTTCCTTCGTTCTGATTTATGTACTGTCAAAAAGAATAACAAACCCGCTAAAGCAGATGACCGATGCTGCAAGGAAGATATCTTCAGGGAACTGGAAGACAAGAATACAGATTAAGGGAAATGATGAAATTACGGTTTTGGCAGACAGCTTCAATCAGATGGTAGATAATCTTGAAAACCTTGAAAAAATGCGAAGGGACTTCATCGGGAATATCTCCCACGAGCTCAGGACGCCGATGACGTCAATAAACGGCTTTATTGAAGGTATACTCGACGGAACCATACCTGACGATAAGCAGGAATACTACCTGAATATTGTGAAGGATGAGGTAAAACGCCTGCAAAGGCTTGTCAGCGACCTGCTCGATATTGCAAGAATGGAATCGGGAGAAACAAAGGTAAACATTATTGCATTTGACATATGCGAAGTGATAAGGCTGAGCGTTATTCAGCTTCAGCAGTTCATTGAAGACAAAAACATAATTTTCAGGGCGAATTTTGAACAGGAAACCATGATTGTCCAGGCTGACAGGGATGCAATACAAAGGGTTATGATAAACCTTATCCATAATGCTATAAAATTCACTCCCGAAAACGGAAGTATTTCGGTAACGGTGCGAAATGTAAAAGGAAAAGCAGAAATCACCGTATCAGATACCGGCCAGGGGATACCCGCGGAAGACATTCCGTTTATTTTTGACCGTTTTCACAAGGCTGATAAATCGAGGGGTAAAGACAAAACCAGCGTCGGCCTGGGGCTTTATATAGTTAAAAACATTCTGAAAGCTCATAATGAGAATGTATACGTTGAAAGCGAATATGGAAAGGGAGCTGCCTTTACATTTTATCTTCCAATGGGTTGAAAGGCTGAAGAAAATGGATTAGCCTTTTTGCGCAATTTACCGCAGGCATACGGTATCTTGATCAGCAAGTCCCAGAGAACAGCGAAGAACACATTTGGATCATATATGTAACCACGAATTCCGGGCTAAATGCCGGATGAAATATTTCGGGAATAAAAAAAGCCCGGATTATAATCCGGGCATATCATTATTTTCAGTACACGTAAACCATATCACCCGATCTCAAAGCAATGGGTTTGGACCATAACCATTTGTTTGTAGCACTGTTGTCAAAAAAGAAAAGTGCGCCGTTTGTAGGATCAGCACCGTTCAATGCATCGCGGGCTGCCTTTATTGCTTCCTGTGAAGCAGGTTTGTTAATCATGCCGTTTTGCACAGGCGTAAACTGGTAATATCCGTAGGACTTCTCATATATAACACCGCTTATGGTGTTCGGAAAGCGTGAATCCTTCACACGGTTTACAACAACGGCTCCAACCGCTACCTTTGCGGTATAAGGCTGATTATTTGCCTCGGCGGTTATAAGCCTTGCAAGAAGATCGAGATCGCCCTGTGTATATGGTATTGCGCCTTTATTCGAATAGGTTGCAATGGCAGCATCGGTACCCGATGCCGTTCCGGGAATTATAAGTTTCTGTCCAGCATAAATCATGTCGTCCCATTTTCCATTTGCCTTCCTTAAGGAATAAAGTGAAATTCCGTATTTTTTTGCAATCAGGTATAGGCTGTCACCTTTCTGTACCGTATATTCCGCCGCCGGAACATCCAGCTTCTGGCCCGGATATATCACGGTACTGTTAAGCCCGTTCCGGCTCATAATGCTTCCTGATGTTGTTCCGAAGAGCTGCCCTATTGTGTAAAGGGAATCGCCCTTTGCCACGGTGTAGGAAGCAGCACTTGCATACGTTGGAACCAAAGATGACAATACCAGTACTGCAAAAAACACCTTTAGCTTTTTACTCATTTTTCTCCTCCTTAATCAGCCTCCGAGGTTAGTTGACGGGTTTGGGCCGAGGCGCCCTACTTTATGATAATCATAAAGATTCACCCCAAAATTATCCCCCGTATTCCAACACTGGAAATTCGGCCTTTTTCATGCCGATTATTGTAACAGGAATGGAGGGTTATGTAAACCTGAAAAATGTAGTACCCGAGGAAACAGCAGGAAAGGGATGATAAGCAAAAAACAATTCACAAATTATTCATACTGATGTAAAAAATATTGTTTAGAATAAAAGCGTAGCCTGAAAATATATAAATAGTAGACCGGTTAAAGATGGTTGAACAGTACATAGAAAAAAATGAATGAAAGGAGAGACGGGAATGAGTGAATTCGATAAAAGCAATAATTATTATGATAATGATAACAATAATTCATACTCATACGAGGGCTATTCAAACAACCGGCAGAATACAAACACAAGCCCTTACTACAGCTATTACAACTCATACAACCAACAGAACTATGACGACCTGAAAACATCATCTTTTTACTCCGAGAGCTACGAGAAGCCGCGTAAGGGAAGAATAAGGGAAATGATATTACCCCTTGTAATAGTTGCGCTTATAAGCTCGGTTCTTGGCGGTGCTTTGGTCGGTGCATGGTTCCAGTTCGGAGCTCCGACTCTTGTTGAGAATAATCTACAGTCAGGAAACAATTCACAGGTTGATACGCAGCTTGTAAAACAGATTGAGATTGTCAATAATATTGAATCTCCCGCAACAGCGATTGCAGAAAAGGTAAGCCCTTCAATTGTCGGTATAAAGGTTACCTACAGGATACAGGATTTCTGGTTTGTTGCACAGCAGAGCAGCGGTTCAGGTTCAGGCATTATAATAAGAAGTGACGGGTACATTCTTACAAACAACCATGTTATTGAGGCAGCCATGGAATCAGGCACCAAAATTGCCCAGGGCGCTTCAATCCAGGTTATACTGCCGAACCAGACAGATCAGTTTTATGATGCTAAGGTGGTTGGCCGGGATGAAAGAACCGATATTGCCGTACTTAAAGTAGATCTGTCAGAACTGCCCGCTGTTGACATCGGCAACTCCGACGAGCTTAAAGTGGGAGAGCTTGCAATAGCAATAGGCAACCCTGCAGGACTTGAGTTCATGGGATCCGTTACACAGGGCATAATCAGCGGTTTGAACCGTGAAATACAGGTTGGAAGCGGGCGTCCGCTGAAAGTTATTCAGACCGATGCGGCAATAAACCCAGGAAACAGCGGAGGGGCACTGGTTAATTCAAAAGGTGAAGTTATTGGTGTCAACACTGTGAAAATAAGCGGTTCCAATTATGAAGGACTCGGTTTCGCGATCCCAATCAATACGGCAATGGAAATAGCCAACAGCCTTATATCCGACGGTTATGTAAAAGGACGTCCGCAGATTGGTGTTCAGATTGACACCAGGTACAATGAAGAAATGGCTGAAACGTATAAACTTCCGCCGGGATTGCTGGTTAAAGAAGTAATCCCCCTGAGCGGGGCCTATAACGCAGGAATCAAGATAGGTGATATTATAACCGAGTTCAACGGGGTTCCGGTGAAAACTTTTGATGAACTGGAAACAGAAAAAAATAAGTATAAGGCGGGCGATGTTGTAAAGATAAAAATCTACCGAATAGAAAGTTCTGATTTTACAAGAGGGCAATACCTTGAACTGGATGTTACGCTAAGCGAAGACAAGGGATAAGGTTTATGTGAAATTTATACGAAAAGAGCGGTTAAAATCGCTCTTTTTTTTATGTGTATAAATTCAATGTTCATTTTTGAATTTATTGAACTGAAAAAAAATATATGGTAAATTTATTTAGTAACGTATCAGGTGTTATTAAATGTAAGCATTTAAGTCTTTTCAAAATCTGAAAAAAAAGTGAGGAATGACAATGTCTGTAAGAAGAATCTTTGTTGAGAAAAAACCCGGTTTTGATGTAAAAGCTCAGAAACTCCGCGAAGAAATAACTGAATACCTTGAAGTAAGCGGAATAAGCAATGTGAGGGTTCTTGACAGGTATGATTTGGAAGGCGTGCCTGATGAAGACTATGAAAAGGTAAAATACTTTATCTTTTCTGATCCGCCTGCCAATTTCATATATGAAGATGAATTACCCGTTAAAAGCGGTGAGCGGGTTTTTGCGGTTGAACTGCTGCCCGGTCAGTACGAACAGCGTGCAGACAGCTGTGCACAGAGCATTCAGCTGATAACTGAAGGTGAAAGGCCTGCAGTAAAAGTTGCAACGGTAATAATAATTGACGGTAATATAACCGACGAGGCCTTCGAAAGAATAAAGAATTACTATATAAACCCGGTGGAAAGCAGGCTCGCGGGCCTGGAAAAACCTGAAACCCTTCGTGAAGAATACCGTATACCTGAAAAGGTTGAGGTAATGGAAGGGTTTATCAGCCTGGACGATGAAGCTCTGAAAAAGTTTGCCGAAAAACTTGGTTTTGCGATGTCATTTGAAGATCTTGCTTTTTGCAGGGATTATTTCAGGGACACAGAAAAGAGGAATCCTACAGTCACTGAGCTCAGAATGATTGACACCTACTGGTCAGATCACTGCAGACATACAACATTCATGACCGAAATTGAGGAGGTTTCCTTTGATAGCGGTCCTGTTTCCGAAAAGATTTCCGATGTTTACAATATGTATCTTGAAACCCGTAAAAATGTGTATAATGACAGGGAAAAACCCGTATGCCTTATGGACATAGCAACAATAGCGATGAAGGAACTGAAGCGGCTTGGCAGGCTGGATGACCTGGATGAATCCGACGAGGTTAACGCATGCAGTATTGTTGTTGATATTGATGTGGACGGCAAAAAAGAGCCATACCTTGTAATGTTTAAAAACGAAACCCATAACCATCCCACCGAGATAGAACCTTTCGGCGGTGCTTCAACCTGCCTTGGCGGTGCAATCCGTGACCCGTTGTCAGGGAGGTCATACGTTTACCAGGCCATGAGAATTACCGGATGCGGTGACCCGAGGAAACCGTTTGATCAGACGCTTCCGGGCAAACTTCCCCAGCGAGTTATAACAACACAGGCAGCATTGGGCTACAGTTCATACGGAAACCAGATAGGTGTTACAACAGGCCAGGTCCAGGAAATATACCATGAAGGGTATGTTGCAAAAAGAATGGAGCTTGGAGCGATAGTTGCAGCCGCACCGAAAAGGAATGTAGTAAGGGAAAAGCCCAAAGCAGGGGATGTCATCCTTTTGATCGGCGGCAGAACCGGCCGTGACGGCTTAGGCGGTGCCACCGGTTCGTCGAAGGAACATACCGAGGAATCCCTGACTGAAAGCGGTGCTGAGGTTCAGAAAGGAAATCCTGCAATAGAAAGAAATATACTGCGTTTGTTCAGAAAACCGGAAGCCTCGGTACTGATTAAAAAATGCAACGATTTTGGCGCAGGCGGTGTTTCGGTAGCTATCGGGGAACTTGCAGACGGCCTTGAGATTGATCTGGATGCCGTACCTACGAAGTATCCCGGCCTTGACGGAACCGAAATAGCAATTTCGGAATCCCAGGAAAGAATGGCAGTAGTTGTTTCGGCAGACAATGCTGATAAGTTTATAAAACTTGCAAAGGAAGAGAACCTCGAAGCAACGATTGTTGCAAAGGTTACCGACAGCAACAGGCTGGTTATGAACTGGCGCGGCCAGAGAATAGTGGATATCAGCCGTGAGTTCTTAAATACAAGCGGTGTAAGGCAGAAAATAAAGGTTGCTGTGAAGGAACCTGAAGCTTCAGTCAATATTATATCCAGTTCAGAAACAGGCATGGATTTTGCCGAAGCATTCAGGCAAAACCTTCAGAAGCTGAATGTATGCAGCCAGAAAGGCCTTGTTGAAATGTTCGACAGTACGGTTGGAGCAGGTACGGTATTAATGCCTCTCGGAGGCAAGAATCAGCTGACACCGGCTGAAGGAATGGCTGCAAAGATACCCGTCCAGGACGGGGAAACAAGTACGGCTACATTGATGGCCTTTGGTTTCAACCCTGAAATTTCAACAAAAAGTCCTTTCCATGGCGCTGTATATGCCGTTGTTGAATCGGTGGCAAAAATTGTTGCGATGGGGGGCGACCATACCGGAATACGCCTGTCGCTTCAGGAATACTTCGAAAAATTGGGGAAAGACCCCGTTAAGTGGGGGAAACCCTTCAGTGCGTTAATGGGTGCGTTCTATTCACAGATGAATTTGAAAATACCTGCAATCGGCGGAAAGGACAGTATGTCGGGTACATTTAATGATTTGAATGTGCCGCCCACATTGGTTTCGTTTGCAATCTGCACTGCGGATGCTGCAAAAGTATTGTCCCCTGAGTTCAAGAAGGCAGGAAGCAGCGTGGCGCTGGTGAAAATAAGAAAAGACCGGGTTGATCTTCCGGACTTTGAGCATTTGAACTTAACATATTCAAAGATTCACAGGTTAATCTCAGAAAGAAAGCTTCTGTCTGCATGTACCGTCAAATCCGGAGGCGTTGCGGAGGCTGTTTCAAAAATGGCTTTTGGTAACGATATCGGCTTTGTTTCATCAAAAGATGCAAATTCAGAATACTGGTTTGCACCCTGTTATGGAAATATTGTTCTTGAAATATCTGAAACTATTGATGCAAAGGAATTGCTTGCGGGCCTTGACTATGAAATCATAGGGAAAACAACGGCTGAACCCGTTATAACCATCGGCGGTGCCGCAATGGATCTGAACGAGCTTAAAACCCTTTGGCAGGAGCCATTGGAAAGTGTCTTCCCGACACGTGCAAAACACAGGAATGAAAAACCCGCTTCGTCCATTTTCAACAGGATGAAGCCGATACATCACAGCGAAGTTTTCGCAAAACCACGCGTGTTTATACCAGCACTGCCGGGAACCAGCTGTGAATACGACATTGCGGCAGCTTTTGAAAAGGCCGGCGCGGCTGTTGATGTGTTTGTACTTAAGAATTCAATGCCTGCTGCTGTAAAAGAGTCTGTCAGGGTTATGAGGGAAAAGATCCAAAACAGCCAGATTGTAATGATACCGGGCGGCTTCAGTGCAAGCGACAAATTTGACGGTTCAGGAAGGATTACCGCTGCGGTATTCGGTAAACCCGAGCTTGGTGAGGCATTAATGGATCTTGTCAGGAACCGTGACGGGCTGATCCTTGGAATATCCGGCGGGTTCTATGCATTGCTTAAACTTGGATTGCTGCCTTACGGCGAAATTCGTGAACAGGACGAAAACAGCCCCACACTGGCATTGAATGTAACGGGCAAGTATGTTTCACGCCTTGTAAGAACGAAGGTTGTGTCTTCATTGTCCCCATGGCTGGCAAAAACCGTACCCGGAGACGTTTATACCGTTGCTGTTTCTCATATCGACGGAAGGTTTACTGCGAGCGAAGAGACATACAGAAAGCTGATGGAAAACGGTCAAATAGCAACACAGTATGTTGATTTCAACGGCAGCCCGACATATGACATTGAATTCAACCCGAATGGTTCGCTGCATGCAGTGGAAGGCATAACGAGCCCTGACGGCAGAATTTTCGGGAAAATGGGCCACAGCGAAAGATATTCAGCATATGTGTTCAGGAATGTTCCGGGCGAAATGGACCAAAAACTGTTTGAATCAGGGGTTGAATATTTTAAATAATTGATTTAAAATCACATACATTTCGTCAGCCGATTAAAAGGTAACTGTAATCACAACCATCGCCTCGGGCATAGAATAATATGAACATATTCTGTGTAAGGCGATGGTTTTTCATGTTATTGATTAAAAGGCCTGTCGATATTATTACGCGCGTATACCGAAGACCCGATATCACAATGTTATACCCGCAGGTTGCGGGAAATGGGAATTTAAATGCAAACCTAATGATGAATGCGAAAATCAGGAATGCAGTAATGGACCTGGTCAAGTCACTTGAACAGCCCGATTTGAGGTCGGTAATCGAAGGCTCTTTTGAAATCAAGAACAACCAAAGAGGAATTCTGAGCATACTGCTTATTGGCATGGCTGAGTTCGGAGGAGCCCATCCGATGACGGTGACAAAATCACTTACAATGGATACCGGAACAGGGGAAAGTTACAGTTTACATCAGCTTTTCAGTCCGGGTTACATGGAGATAATAAACAACGAGATCAAGCGGCAGATAAGAGAACGGGATATACCCCTTATTGACAGCTTCAAGGGTATATCTCCCGAACAGGACTATTATATCTCGGACCATACCATTGTAATATTCTATCAGTTATACGAACTATCACCGTATGCCGCAGGGTTCCCGTACTTTCCGATACCCCTGTACATGCTCTCGGACGTTATACCCGGCGACGGCCTACTGGCAAGGCTTGACTATTTTATATGAAAAACAGGAATATACAATGCATTTTGCTGCCATACTCCGTATATTTTTCATAACGGGTACAGATAATATTGCTGATAAAAGTACGGCAGGTGATGGATATGGAAGATACGAATGATATGAATGATGTGAAAATAACCTCTTATGACAGGCTTATGCGGGCATGGGAAAACTCCATGGAACTGGCGAGGGATTTTGAAGTGTATTCAAAAAGGGTGGATGATGAAGAACTGAAGGAAGTATTCAAGAAGTTTGCAGAAGAGGAAGGCCTTCATGCCTCAAAGTTCCGTGAACTGCTTTTAAAGCGCCAGAAGGAAAAAATGCAGTAACCGGGTAATAAATAAAGATACTTTGCGGGTGGGATTGATGATTAAGGCCTCACCCGCTGTTTTATTCATCTGTTTTTTTATTCAGAGTGACATGGATTTTATCCTCCGAAACAGATATCCTTATTTCTATTGGGTAATCCCGGGTATTTTTAAAGCGCAAATCCTTTGAATTATATACAACTGCTGCGTCCTTGCCTTCGGGTACATAAGAGACTTTTCTTGAATGCCTGTGCCTCTCAACTATTTCCAGGTCAGCTTCGAGTGCTGCATTATACAAGGTTGTGCTGACCTGGCATACCCCTCCGCCCACACCTTTGCTTTTTTCCCCATCAACGAATATTGGTGCTTCTTCATAGCCTTTTTCCCTTGTGCGCCTGCCCACCGTTTCGTTGAACGAGAAAACCTCGCCGGGTTCTATCACTGTTTTGTCCAGATCCTCTGCAGCCAGCTTAATATTATTTACCCTGTGTTTATCCTTATCATAAATTTTGGTTGTGAAGCTGCTGATTACGTTCGGGTTTTCGGGTTTTATTGTTGTTACAGGTCCGGCCGTCGGCGAAGAAAGCGGTATAGGCGTAACCGTAGCCTGAGGCGGACTGTTTTCGGTTTTTCTGTCATTTGCACTCTCGTTTGCCGAGCAGCCGGAGAAAAATATGAAAACAAGCGTGAAAACAAAACTAATTTTAATAATTCTCATTTTATCACCCGGAATATATTCTTTGAGTAAACATAATAAAACATGCCGGAATAAATATAGATTTAATAAGCAATAGCGGCAAAAATTTGAAAATGTTTCCCGTTTCAGTTTTTCGGATATTACAAGGAAATCAATCATATAGTAATAACAATGGAAATATTGGCAGTTCATATGTAACAGAGGGATATTATATGTTCATTTTTATTCGTGCACGACATATCGCTGCGGTTGCAGTTTTATTTGCCGTTGTTATTGCAGTTTTTGTATTTGCGTCAAATGGCAGGAATGATTATCTGCTTGTCTGGGATGATTCTGTGCCGGTAAACAGCGACCTTTCAGAAGAATTTGCCAGATACCTCGAGAAAATAATCCGTACACGGGATAAAGCCATGCTCGAAAATGAAATTGAAAGCATAAAACCTTTGTATAATGTTAATACAAGGCTTGGAACCTACGCTTTTGAACATGAGAAGAAAAAGATTGAATACCTGCAGAACTGGGCAGAGAAACAGGGGGTGAATTTCCAGGACATAAACACATTTTTTAAGATCAGGTGGGTGAAAGAGAAAGGAAGCAAGGTAACGGTCAACTTTTCCGCGATAACCGAATATACATACGTATATATCAATATGCCTGGAACTCAAAACAGGTTCAGAATTGCAACCTATCATCTGCTGGAACTTGCAAGCGATGATGATAACTGGCTTATAACAAAGGAATGGTACACCGATCCTTTTGCAGATTCCCTGAACTCGGATACGCTTAAGGCCGAAGACAATAAGGTATATATCCTGAGCCAGGAACCAAGGGATTTTTCAAACCTGAACGAAAGACGTATTAAGGCCGTTGAATATGCCGACCTTTATTGCGGCGCCAGTGACAATGAGGACTATTATTTCCGTTATAATAATGAATACAAGAATTACAACTCCCTTGGCGGCGACTGTACAAATTTTGCTTCACAGGCACTGTATGCCGGCGGTTTCAGGAAAACCGGGAGTTGGAATTACGAGAAGGACGGAAGCCGTGCCTGGGTAAATGCGCAGGGTTTTAAGGATTATTTGCTGTACAGCGGCCGTGGTTCACTGATAGTTCACGGAACTTACGACAAAGTACTTAAACTTTCATACAAGCTGCTGCCCGGAGATATTATAGCGTATGAGAAAAAAGGGAAGGTAGCACATATATCGGTTGTTACCGGGGCGGATTCACGGGGCTACACCCTGGTGAACTGCCATAACACCGACAGGTTCAGAGTTCCGTGGGATTTGGGCTGGAGTGATAAAGGTATAAAATTCTGGTTGATAAGGGTTAATTACTGAAAAGGTCTGTTCGGAATACAGCGAATAAAAAGCATTTTAAAAAAAGGACTGTGGAAACAGTCCTGTTTTATGCGGTTTCTTCCTGTTTTGACCTTTCCTTTATAGATGACAGAGCGTATTTTGCCGCATTTATTACATATCTGTCAGTCTCTTTCTCCAGCATGAACCTGATGAATTCAGTCGCCTTTGGCGAACCAATTTTACCGAGGGATTCAACGGCAACAAGACGAATATCCGGGTTAGGATCTCTTAAAAGATTAGCTAATGCGTTTATTACTTCAAGAGTATCAAAGTTGGACAGAGCTCGTATGGCACCGATACGTACATCTTTATCGTCGATGTTTAGTGCACTGAGGAGTTTCTTTGTTTTCTTCTTGCTTTCCCACTTCTCAATCTTTTTCAAGGTAATACCCATAAAACAGCCCCTCCTTTTCTTTTATTACATATATTATATATAATTTTCCAGCCTATTTCAAATTGGCGGTAACATTTCTTGGATTTATGGAAACCGTTTTTGTATAAGTTGCATAGTATGTATGGAAGCAATAATTTATTCAAACTCCGTGGAGGTGTGCAAAATGTTTGATTTTGATCTGGAAGGGCTTAAAAAGCAGTTGAAAGCCGAAATAAAGGCGCAGCTTGAAGCTGAACTGGAATCGGAACAGGACATCAGGATTAAGGAAGATGAAGACACAAGGCAAAAACAATACAACAAACAGATAAACTATAATATATTGACTCAAAGACAGTATCAGGGGCAGAACTCCAGGCAAAAGACCGAAAGCGAAAGTGAAAGCGAAGCTGAAACTGATACAAAGAGCGTTTCGGTAAATACAGCAGAAAGCATAGCAAAAAACAAGGCAAAGCAGGAACAGGAGCAGGAGGCAGACGCAAGGTTTGAAGCAGATAAGAAGCATAAGTATTATTAGGATGAATATTCCCGGGAGCGGTATTCTGGTACCGCTTCAGGGAAATAGTTGAAAGAAAAACAGGGGAGATGTATTGTTATGGAAGGAGCGGGAAAATGCTATGAAAGGGAGCATGTACAGTTCAACTCGCAGGACCTGGACCAGGAACAGAATGTACATTTGGATCCCGTTCAACTGAATACGCAAAACATTCAGGTTATCTTGGCAAGAGATGATTATTCCTGTGTTATAACAGGCAATACTTATAAGGGGAAAAACAGGTATATTGCGGCAGATGTCAACATACTTCTTTTCTTCGGCTATGAAGGGAATGTTCCCGTTCATAAAACCAAATCAGATTCGAACGGGAATTTCAGAATTGAAGGCTTACCTCCGGGCTTTTACTGCATTGCGGCACAGTACAGTGAATCTCCGGTGGAAAGACACCTGATAAAACTTCTTCCCGGCCAAACCCTGCATCAGACTTTCATTTTCTGATATCAATTATTTTTACTGCCTGAAGCGTAATGCTTAGGGTACCGGTTTGTAAACCAGGCCGTAAATATTCCCAGAATAACTGGCAGAACCTGGCTTAAAAGCTCGACAGACTCTGATAACGGCGATTGCATGAAATAATATGAAAATACCGAAGTCAATAAATACAGAACAGCCCAATAGCATGTAATAATCCTGTTGGTTCTCATGAACAGGGGATTATTAAAGGCCTTGTTACCCCCATATTCGTAAAGGACAGCGAGTCGTCGGCATCCTGTTTTTCAGGGTTTTCCCTTATCAATCCCCCAGCTGGCGTCAGACATTTGCTCATAGACCTCTCGTGGGAACAAAAGCTGATTCAGCTTCTGCATTGTTTTATCCGTAATGCTTCCGTCGGCAAACTCCGAGCCTGCAGTTTTCACTGCCTGTAAATATTCATTCGTCCGTTCGCGTAATTCGGGCACACTGAATAATTCCCCCTGCCCGCAAAAAATTGATGTAAAGTTGTTTTTGCCGTAAATCCTGTCAAACTGTGCAATTACGGAATTATAGTTCCCCTCTGCCGTATAAAACCCGCAGGTGGAAATAAGTACATATCGCTTGCCGCTCATATCATACCTGTATTCATGACCGCCCGAGGGAGCGTTTCTGTCCATGAACGGCAAAAGCATGGGCAGCTGACGATCGATGAGCATTTTCAGGCGTGACGGCAAGCTGTAATAATAAAGCGGAAAACTCCAGATTACCACGTCGGCTATAAGCAGCTTATTGATAATACCAGGCATATCATCATCGAACACGCATTTTCCGGGCGTTTTATACCAGCAGTAAAAACATCCCCTGCAATCGTGGATATTAAGTTTGCTGACATTAAGTATTTCAATGTTTGCGGCTGTTCGTTCCGAAATACCTTCCAAAAAGGCATTCGTTAATTTCAGGGTATTACTGTTTTCACACTTTGGACTTCCATTTAAAACCAGGATATTCATATTAATTCTTCCAACTTTCTTATGCGGTTTTCCGCCCATTCATAGCACATCCTGACACAGATGAAGCCAAAATCGGCTGTGAACTGCCATTACAAAACGTTATTGCCAGGAACGGCGGATGCATATTCTTTTGAAACCGGGCTGTTATAAACATATAAGCGGAATAGCATGTTTTTATGCTATAACTGTTTTATTATTTATACTATTATAACTGAAAAAGTAAATATGACAATAACAATTTTAACCGGGTATGAATGGGTAAAACGGGCTGCTAAACTGTTTCTGAAAAAGGTTTGGTCAAAGCAAGGTACCTGTTTTACATACGGGTGACGGCAGGAAAATGCAATGAGTTATTGAAAACTAAGACTCAACGCTGCAGTATAAAAAAAGGCTGTAACTCCGTTATGCAAATTGAATACGGATAAGCGGGAAGTTCTAAATGACCGCAAAATCGAAAAGATGAGGTAAAAAAATATCCGAATGAACCATATAACAGTTCGTCCGGATATTGCCTTATGGTGCGAGTGATGGGACTTGAACCCATACGCCATTCGACACACGCCCCTCAAACGTGCCTGTCTGCCAATTCCAGCACACTCGCATATTTTAAAATTGTAACAGCAGAATTTATTATACTAAGGAACATATAAAGTGTCAAGTGGTTTTTTTCTCTTCTGAAGCCCTGGTCTTGAGCCTTATTTGAAAAAGTAAATTCCATTCCGGCTTCAACGATAGCTGAAATTAGACAGCATACCTGGGAAAACGGGTAATGCAGAGCATTCTTATACCTTATTCAAATTATTATCAGGCAGTTACGGTTTGAAAACATGAAAAAAATGGTTTATGATAAAAAAGGAACATCAATGATCATGACAGAACGAAAGAAGGCGGTTTATCAAGGAATCAAATCATGTCGGTTAAGGAAGTGAATTCTGTATTCAGAAACAAGTTGATCAATGTTCCGTATTCCATATTATTATAGAGGATTTACAGGTGCAGCTTAGATGATAATTACTTTTTACGGAGGTATATACCATGAGAGACAATTATTCAGGCAGTTCAAGGCGGATTCTGATTATCGGAAACGGTGCGGCAGGGTTTTCTGCAGCAAAGGCAGCCAGGTCACAGGATCCGGATGCTGAAATAATTATGTTTGGTAGGGATAACCGGTTGCCGTATTACAGGCTCCGGTTATGCGATTACATTGGAAAAAGCGTAAATTATGATGATCTTAAAATAAGCAGTGAGGAATGGTTTGAAAAAAACAGGATTAGGGCAGAGATATCCTCAGAAGTTACAGCAATAGATTCAAAAGCCGGAAAAATCAGAACCAACGGAAAAGAGTACGGTTATGACAGCCTGGTACTGGCCACCGGAAGCAAACCGCTGATGCCTCCGCTGAAAGGCAGAGAACTCTCGAGGATACATACCATATGGACCATTGAGGATGTTGTCGGGCTGAACAACAGTCTTCAGGATGCCAAAAGAGTTGTGGTTATCGGGGGCGGGCTGCTTGGGCTTGAGGCTGCGTACAAAATTTCTGAAATGGGTATTGACGTGTCCCTTATTGAAAATATGCCGAGGCTTCTGCCCAAACAACTTGATGAAGAAGGCTCGGAAATATTTGAAGAGAAGGTGAAGAGCCTGGGTATCTCAGTGTTATGCGGCAAAACTGTAACAGGGTTTGAGGGAGATTTCAACGAAAATGTTAAACAGGTTTGTATGGCAGACGATACGTTGCTCGAAGCAGATGCCGTTGTCGTAGCAGTCGGCGTTTCACCCAATATTGACATATTCCGGAATAATGGCATCAGTATGAACCGTTTTCTGAATGTTAATGAGAGAATGGAAACAAGCACGAAAGATATATATGCGGCAGGTGATATTGCATGCGTCAACGGAAAATGGTCGGGACAATGGTCGGCGGCCAACAGGCAGGGACAGGTCGCAGGAGCAAATGCTGCCGGAGGTAATGCCGTGTACGAAACTGCTGATATTCCATACATACTTGCCACAATGGGAACAAGAGTGGTTTGCTCAGGTGATACCGGCATTATCCGGCAGGATGGATCTGACGCGGAATATAAAACAGAACGGAGGGTTGACAGGGATAAATTCAACTATTCTAACTTGTATTCCGTAACGGTTTATTTGCGGGATTTATTCTTGTTGGCGAACCTGCAAAATCATTCAATAAACTCCAGGCGCTGATAAATACCGGTGCAACTGCCGGAGATATCTATAAAATTCTGTATAACTGAAGGGTTGACTGAAACTTGGCATGGCAGGGAAAGAATTATGCCCTTGGAAAACCCGCTGCCTGTTCCCGTGAACAGACTGAGGCAATAGAAAAAGAATAGCATATACCGTGAACCTGGTTTTGGGAAAAACATGTTGGTTGTAAGTTTACCGTAATGAATTGTTATAATATATAATTGACAGGCCTTTTGAAATCAAAGGCCTGTACTTGTTAATAAAGCAACAGGTGATACAGAAAGGACATGTGCGGCAAACTATACTACTATCCAGGCAATCGTCTTGGCGGAATAAGTATGGTACAATAGGGACATATAAGACTGATTGAGGAGCTGGAGTAACCCGCGGTTAAAAATACTGCCGGCGGATATGAAGAAATAATAAACACGGTTTCCTGAAGGAGAAATTGCAAATATGTTTTTTATAGCATTCTTTGGCATACAGGACAGGGAAAAACACCTGGGAAAGTGCAGCAATATCATATGTCCTTCATGCGGAAAACTGTCAAGGTACGAAATCCATAAGTACTACAGGTATTTCCATATTTTTTTCATACCTGCTTTCAGATGGAACGTAAAGTATATTGTAAAAATACCATGCTGCGGCAGCCTTTTTGAGCTTGATCCTGCAATCGGCAGGGAGTTTGAGAAAAACCCCGGCACAGAAATAAGGGAGGAAAACCTGCAAAGGGTTAACAGTTATTCACCGTTCAGGCATTGCTTAAACTGTAATGCCAACGTACCTCCGGATTTTAACTATTGCCCGTACTGCGGCGCGAAACTGTAGCTTCCCTGAAATATATTCCGGGTAATGTCTTTAATACCTGTCAGTATAAGATATTTTGGATAATTGCTGTAATGGTTCGTCATTTATATACAGATTAAATGAAAATGAAAAACCATTTTAATGTTTAGGGCCTGTGAATAAGAGTAACGGATAAAGAAATGGTTTATCAGTTCGGAAAACATCCTGTCTGACAGTCAGGGGATTTTGTTCAGTAATTGGTTGGGTTGCCTGCATTTCATAATACTCTACCTTAATATGGGTATGTAAATGAATACAACGGTGCCTTTGTCCTGAATACTCCGTATCCGTATACCGTACTGTTCGCCATAGATTAGCTTAAGCCTTTTGTTTGTATTGAACAGGCCGATATGATCGGAGAAATCTTCGCTGGATTCAAGTTTCAGTTTAATTTTCTTCAGTTTTTCAGGCGGTATTCCAGCTCCGTTGTCGGTTACAAATATCCTTAAATGCGATGAGGCTTTTTTATTTTAATCCTGATAAAACATTTTGAATCTTTTTTTTTAATCCCATGGTAGATGCAGTTTTCTACCAAGGGCTGAAAAATCAGTTTTTTAATTTTGTAGTCATTCACAAGAGGTGAGTAATCCCAGTAAACGTCAAACTTGTCATCGTAACGGTATTTCTGTATTTCAATATAACTCTTTGTGTTTTCAATTTCCTCCTTTATCGTTACAAAATTGTCCCTGCTGTTCAGTGAGTATTTCATGATGTCGGACAGGTTTTCAATCATCCTGTGTGCGATTGTCGGCTGCCCGCTTATACTAAGGATTTCCCAGTATATCGTCTCCAGCGTGTTATGCAGAAAATGAGGGTTGATCTGGGACTGGAGGGCAAGAAGCTCGGCAGCCTGGAGCCTGTATTTTCTCTCAGAAAGCTGTAGTTTCAGGTAGCTCCGTTCCATAAACGTATTCATTATATTATGTATGATATAGCTGTATTCATCCTTTACAACAGCGGGAAGCGGGGGGAGGGGACGGTTGTTTTCAGCCGAGTCAATTATTGAGATAATCCTGAGTATATTGTTATGATTTCTTCGGGTCAGGTAGAAAGCAGGAAGAACGGCCAGTACCAGTGAAAGTACCAGCAGCAGTACGGTAACCAGTCTTAACTGAGATGACAGCCTGCTGAACGAACTCTTCGGAACGACCGAAACGTATTTCCAGCCGTATGTTTCCGATTCAAGCGTAAAAACGTTGCACCGCTCTTTTTTAATTTCGTTATAAAAATACGGTTCACCTGTTTCGCAGATTACCTTATAGTCTATTTCGGAAAAATCAAGGGATTGCCTGTTGCCGAAAAGAAACCTGTTGTTCCTGTCAATGACAAAAAGAGCCTGTTCATCGTAAACTCCGAATTCATCCATCATTTTCTCAAGATAGTTAAGGTTAATATTCAGGACGATTACTCCGTTGGCAGTGTAAACACCAGGGGAATAGATTTTTTTATAAATGGTAAGAACAGGTGTTTTGGGCTGGTAATTATAATGCGAGATATATCTTATTTCAGGGTAAATTTCTTCCTGGCCGCTATTGCCGGAAAATGAGTCAAACCACGATGTGTCTGCAAATCCGTCCAATGAATTTACACCGTCCAGTGATGAAATGAACCGCCCCTTGTTGTTGTTATAGTATACATATATACTGTGTATATAGGGTTTGGAGTTTGCCGGCGTGGAAACAAAATTCTTCACAAGCTGAACAATCCTGTATTCTTCATATGAAATCGATGAGCTCTCAAGTAATTTTTGCATCTGAAGCGCAATATCAATATTGTAGTTGAAATTCATGTTCAGGGCGTCCAGTTCATTTATCATAAGATCCACATTTGTTTCAATCTGTTTCAGAAGGGTGGCATTATTCTTTTTAAAAGTCTCCTTATTGAAATCATTGGACAGCAATATCGTGAATACGCCTAACAGTATTATGGGGACAAGTGCGGGTATGATTAACAGAAAGAAATTTTTAAAAAAATATCTTCTCCCCATGAACACCGAGGAATATCCGGTTGCCTTAACGTTATATTTTTTCCCGGAATTCCTTCGGATTCTTTCCATAGTACTTTTTAAAGGATGTAGTGAAACTTTTTGCATTTTCATAACCTACCATGGCGCTTACATCGCTTATCCTGTATTTAATATCGTTCAGCAGCATTGCAGCTTTTTTCATTCTGACTGAAAGCACATAGTCGGAAAAATTCTGACCGGTTCTTTTCTTGAAATACTTGCTTATATATGTAGGATTCATATGAACAAGGCCTGCGACATCATCGAGCGAAGCATTCCCGCAGTGCTCTTCAACATAGGACCTGATTGCAGCTATAATTTTTTCATGGTAGCCCTGTTCAGGGTCAGGAAGCTGCTGCCCGGCATTAACTGCAGCTGAACGGTTATTTGATCCGCAGGTGTCAAGATCCTTTTTAATCTTCAGAAAGAATTCTTTAAGCTCGTTATATTTTGTCGGCTTTACAATATAATTAACAGCACCGTAGATTAATGCTTTCTGCGCATACTCAAACTCCCTGAAACCGGTGAGAAAAACAACCTTGATATGCGGTTTCTGCTCATGCAGCACTTCAATCAGTTCAATACCGGACATTACGGGCATTTTTATGTCGGACAGGACTACGTCAACATGGTGACTAAATGCCGGTGTATTTATTATGCCTCTGTATTTTGTTAATATAAGCCATGCGGGGGATGTCAAAACAAGAAGGAAGGGAAAAGAATGAGAAAAGGCAAAAAGTTGATTTGTACCATTTGCCTGCTCGCAGTAATTATGACCGTTTTATCCGGCTGCTCACTGATTCCAACGGGTTCAGACAGTTCAGGCAAGCCAGACGCGAAGGATAAGCCAACGGATGCTCCGAAAAAAGTATCGTTAAGATTCTCATGGTGGGGCGGCGACGCGAGACATCAGGCTACACTTGAAGCAATTAACATATATATGGAAAAGCATCCTCATGTAACAATTGAAGCCGAATACGGCGGATATGCCGATTATTACCAGAAACTGGTTACCCAGCTTGCCGGTGGTTCTGCTCCGGACATCATGCAGGTTGATTCTATCTGGATTGCTGATTTGTACAGGCAGGGTGAAATGTTTGTCGACTTGTACACAATGGAAGACAAAATAGATATGTCGGGTTTTGACAAAACATTTCTCAAGGATTACTGTGAAGTGGACGGAAAACTCCAGGGCCTTCCAAAAAGCATAGCAACAGCAACTTTTATATATAATGTTCAGTTTTTTGAAAGGTTTAACATCGATCCCGATACAAAGATGGACTGGGATGTATTGCTTGATATTGGTTCAAAGGTCCACCGGGAAGATCCAGAATGCTACCTGATTCAGCCTCATTTCGGCATGATGCGGATGCTGGTATTGTCCTATATGAAGCAAAAAACCGGAAACAACCTGGTAAATGACGATTATACATTAGGATACGACAAAGAGGTTATTGCTGAAGCCTTCAGCTATTTCAGAAACCTTATTGATAAGGGCGTAGTAGTTCCGTTTGAAGATACCGGTACAATTGCCGAAGCTGACGAACATCCGATCTGGCAGAATGGTAGGTCAGGCATTATATTCAATTTCGATTCAACGATACCGAAGATAAAAGGCAATTCAAATTTCGAATTAGGCGTTATGCTGCCGCCGATTATGCCAGACTGCAAGGATAAGGGCATTACAGTAAAACCGGGCGTACTGACTTCAATCAACAAGAGAACAGCCAATCTTGATGAATGCGCCAGGTTCATGGACTTTTACAATAATGACAATGATATGATTATCGCATTGGAAGACACAAGAGGAGTGCCTCCCACGCAGGCAGCAATGGATATACTTGTAGGCGCCGGCAAGCTTAATCCGCTTATTGCAAAAGCGGTTGACATGGGCATGAAGAATGCCGGTTCTCCTGTAAATGATATATCGAATAATGCTGAAATAGACAAGATATCACTCGACGTGTTTACTGAAATGGCATTCAAGGTGAAAACACCCGAAGAAGCAGCGGATGAACTGATTAAGAAACTTGAGGCAAAACTGGATGAACTGAAGAAGAACTAATAAGCATACCCCAATAGAACAGCTTCACATATACCTGTCGGGCCGGATACGGTTTGGTATCTGTCCGGCCCGGCGGGACAAACCATATGAGAACCGCAGCAGCCCCTTATTTATTAATGATACTGTACATCAATGGTTCGGTGTTTTGAAAGGAAGTCTCAGAAATGGGAAATGCCGGGGTCGGAAAAAGAAGTGACGGAAAATCTCATAGAAGCATATACAGGGAAAAAAGGCGTTATATCGGGCTGCTTTACATAAGTCCGTGGCTTTTGGGTTTTCTCTTCTTTCAGTTATATCCGCTGATTTCATCGTTTGTATACTCGTTTATGGATTTCAATATGTTCAGTAGGCGTAAGTTTATCGGACTTCAGAATTATATATACATGTTTGCAAAGGACGAGTTATTTGGTAAATCGCTGAAGATTACGTTTATTTATGTTTTTCTGTCGGTACCGCTTAAACTTGTTGCTGCTTTGTTTGTTGCCTTGCTTATGAATCTGAAGCTGCGGTATGTGAATTTCTTCAGGACGGTTTATTACATTCCGTCAATCATGGGCGGAAGCGTTGCAATTTCCATCCTGTGGAAGGCGATGTTTTTAAAGGACGGCTATATCAACAGTCTTTTATCGGTGTTTAATATTCCGCCCACAAACTGGCTTGGTGATCCGTCCCTGGCGATATATACGCTGAGCAGTCTTGTTGTGTGGCAGTTCGGATCATCAATGGTAATATTTCTTGCAGGTCTGAAACAGATACCTGCTGAACTGTATGAAGCCGCCAGGGTTGATGGTGCCTCAAAATTCAGAATGTTTTTCAACATTACGCTGCCGTTATTGTCACCGATTATATTCTTTAACCTTATAATGCAGCTAATAAATGCATTCCAGGAGTTCACAGGGGCACTTATCATTACAAACGGCGGGCCTGTTAACTCAACATACCTGTATGTACTTAAGGTTTATGACGACGGGTTCAGATTCTTTAAAATGGGATATGCAAGTGCGCTTTCGTGGGTTTTGTTCTTCATAATACTTGTGTTTACATCGCTGATATTCAAGTCATCAGCAAGCTGGGTATATTATACCGACGGAGGAAAGTAAGGGATGAGAACAGGAACTGGCAACGACAATACATTTGCATATTTAATACTTGTGATTTTAGGTGTTATGATGATATTTCCGCTTATATGGCTGATATCGGCGTCACTGAAGCCCAATAACGAGATATTCGGAACACTGAAACTTATTCCCTCACAGTTTATGTGGAATTCTTATTCCGAGGGATGGAAAGGAAGCGGGCAGTTTACATTTGGAGCGTTTTTTGTCAACACATTCAAACTTGTGATTCCGACGGTAATCTGCACATTGATTTCGAGCGTTATTGTGGCATACGGGTTTGCACGTTTTGAGTTTCCTCTCAAAAGCATGTTTTTTATGCTCATGCTTTCCATGCTGATGCTGCCGAATGCGGTTATTATCATCCCGAGATACATATTGTTCAAATCCCTTGACTGGCTTGACAGCTATCTTCCGTTTACTGTACCGGCTATATTTGCCACTAATTCATTCTTTATATTTATGATGGTGCAATTCCTTAGAGGGATACCGGAGGAACTTGATGAATCTGCTGTTATTGATGGATGCAATTCATTCTCAATTCTGATTAGGATTCTACTTCCACTCAGTAAGCCTGCCCTTTTTTCTGCTGCCATATTTCAATTCATTTGGACATGGAATGATTTTTTCAATGTCCTGATATATGTTAACAGCATCAAAAAGTACACGGTATCCCTCGGTCTTAGAATGGCCCTTGATGTCCAGGCCGCAGTAAACTGGAACCAGGTAATGGCAATGTCGGTGGTTGCAATTATTCCGCCTGTACTGATATTCTTCTTTTCACAGAAACATTTTGTTGAAGGAATTGCTACCACGGGAATAAAAAGCTGATGTATGATGAAAGTATCAAAATATATATAAATATAAGGTGTTGGAAAGATGGAAGGTTATTTTGCCGGTGAGAAAAGCATTTTTGAAAAATGCAGCGGCAACATACGTGATGCTGTAAGGGTAATCGCCAACCGCTACATAGCGGACAATCCTGAGTACCGCTTTACATTCAGGGCTTTCAGTAAAAACGGATTCATGCAGATGCCCGACGGCAGGTATGATTTGGACTTTGACAGGAAATTTCCCTGCGTGTCCTCGGGAAAAGTTGCTTATGCGTTTGCAATGCTTTGGTGTGATGACGATTGCGAGGTTGATGTGTCCTTAGCCTTCAAATCTCCGACATTTCTTTTTGTAAACGGGAAACTGCAGTGCCGTTCACAAATAGAGGAAGAGAGATTCCGTAATGTTCCGGGGATATTGAAAATATCACTTGCCAGGGGGTGGAACAGCTTCCTCGTAAAAAGCATGAAGACGCCTGCAGGTTTTGGTTGTATTATTGGTTCCAAAAGCAGTAAGTGGTATCCGCTTCATTTCATGTCACCGTTCAGGGAAAGGTACGGCCAGGGCGGATGGGTGTATTCTGAACCGGCTGATTTTGATAAATGCCCTGATGAAGAGAGCATGGATATTCAAATGGCTGAAGACGCCACAGGACTTAAATGGTACCCTGAACTTGAATGGGAAGAAAATGAAACAAAAAAGCCTGTATTTTCCCGTATTTTCGGCCATGAGGAAGGGGTTGCGGCTTATGGATGGACCAGGCTGTTTATCTCCGGACGCAGCGGCAGTGTTTCGTTTGCAGGGAAGACATCAGGTCCGGTAAAAATCTGGATTGACAATCAGAAAGCATTTTGCACGGAGAATGCAGGAAACATTAAATTCAGCAAGAATCTCAGTCACGGTGCCCACGATATTCTTGTTGAGTCGTACAAGGGTTCAAAAGGATGGGGCTTTACTCTGGCAGCGCTTGTAAACGGAAAACTGAAGGATTTTGAAAAGCCCTGCGATGTAAAAGGAACAAGGGACAATTGGCTCTATCTTGGGCCGTTTGACTCTCCTTTGCTTGTTCCGCCGGATGAAATAACAGATATGTACAGGGTGTTTGGCAGCAGCGGAAAAAGCGTGTACTGGTGTCTTGACAAACCGGGGTTCCGTGTAAGGCCGTATCTTGAAAACAGGCTGTACGGAAAGTGGCATTACCACCTGGGGGTTACATTGTACGGCCTTATCCGTGTGTCCGGACTGCTTAACCGGGAGGATATAAAAAACTATACTTTAAACCATACTGATGAATGTGTCAAAATGTTTGATTATTCACGGTTTGATCGTGAGGAATACGGTTACCAGTCACTAAACCACCAGGTGGTTGAAATTGACTCCCTTGATGACTGCGGTTCTTTCGGTGCGACTTTGATAGAACTGTACCGTAACACGGGAAAAGAGATTTATCTGCCGCTGATTGAAAAAATAGCCGATTACATTTCAAACCGCCAGATGAGAAAAGAGGACGGTGCCTTCTGCAGGGGAGACAAAACCATATGGGCGGATGATCTTTATATGGGAACCCAGTTCCTTGCAAAATACTATTCCCTGACCCGAAAGGAAAGCTGTATTGATGATGCTGCACGTCAGTTCATGCTGTACAAGGATTATTTGTATATGCCTGAATACGGGGTCATGTCCCATGTTTACGATCTAAAATATGAAACGCCGACGTATGTGCCATGGGGCAGGGGAAACGGCTGGGTTTTGTTTTCCCTTTCTGAAGTCCTCGAATCCGTGCCGAAGGAACACAAGGATTACGATAAGCTGCTCGGTTTTTATAAAGAGCTTTGCGAGGGCTGTCTTAAGCTGCAGGGTGAAAACGGATTATGGCACCAGGTGCTTACAGATCCGGAATCCTATGAAGAAACATCCTGCACGGCTATGTTCACATATGCGTTTGCCAGGGGTATCCGTTACGGCTGGCTTGATGATCCCGAACGTTATATTGATTCGGTTTACAAGGCGTGGGAAGGATTAATGCGTATCAGTATTGACTTTAACGGGAATGTACACGGAGTATGTCGCGGATCCAATTTCTCATACAGCAGCCATTATTACAAAAATGATTTGCTGTGGCTGACGAATGATACCCACGGGATAGGTATAGTTTTGCTGGCAGGGTATGAAACCGTTAAAATGGCGGAATTCTTATCTGAGCAATCAGGGGCTGATTGAAATACATTTAATTCCGAGAAAATGAACCAATTATTTATGGGACAAACGCGGCCTTATCATATTTTATCTTATAATCAAAGAAAGGATATTGGTCGTTGTACCGGAAGCAAACAGGGAAAGATAAAACGACACTGAATTTATTATTATCCTTTCTTGTTTGTTTATAATAATTCAAAGGTGGCAGTGAAGAATAAACAGCGGAAACATGGATCCATGTTATAAATTCAATAAGGTAAAAAAACACTTGACCTGTAGTTGACTCCAGCATTTATACTGTATTCAGGGTGATGAATATGTTAATAGGAGAGGTTTCCAGGAAATATAATATCGGGATAGAAACTCTCAGGTACTATGATAAAATCGGGGTTACTTAAAGTTGAAAGAAAAAACAGCCAAAGGTACTATTCAGAGAAAGATATTGTCAGGCTGCAGAATATTATAGCAATGAAAGAAATGATGTTCTCTTTGGATGACATAAAAAGAATTCTGGAAATTGATGAGAGAATAGATAAAGGGTTGAAAGATAAATCCATAAACCCGAAGGATATTGAAATACTGCTTAATGAAGTAAAGCAAAAGCAAACAGAATTAATGGAGAAAGAAAGCTGAAAAAGGTAAAGTGTCAGTTGGATGAAATCGTTAATAAGATAATGGAGTTTAAAAGTGATGCAAATGATTAAGAATGAGTTTTTCTGCAATCAGCCTATTTCCCCATTGGGCTATGGCTGTTATGCATTAAGCGGCGCTTATGGCTCAAGGCCGGAAGAAAGTGAAATGGTAAGAATTCTGCAATATGCCTATGAATCAGGTATAAAATTCTTTGATACTGCCGGCAGTTATTCAGATACCGAAGAGATTCTCGGCAGGGCGGTTAAGTCTTTCAGGCATGATGTCGTTATAGCGTCCAAAGTCGGAATTACTGAAGACAACAGGTTCAGCCTTTCCAGTGAATTTATCAAATCCTCGTGCGAATCCAGCCTTAGGAAGCTGAAAACAGATTATATAGACATATACCAGGTTCATTATCATGATCCTGATACTTCAGCAGAAGAAGCCATTGAAGCATTGGAATCATTGAAAAAAGAGGGGAAGATCAGGTATTACGGAATAGGTCATTTGCCTCTGGATAAAACAAAAGAATATCTGGAGATAGGAAATGTATCTTTTGTTCTTGCAGAGATGAGCCCGGTTAATACCAGCCGGTATAAAGAGCTGTACCCGTTGAGAGAAAAATATAATTTTGATATTATTGCGTTCAGTATAACGGGCAGAGGTTTGCTGTCCGGAAAAATTAGTGAAAAAGTGGAATTTGGAAGTAATGATATCAGAAGCAAGGATCCGTTGTTCAGAAAGTCCAGGCTCGTCTCTGGCATAAATATAGCCGGGAAGTTGACGGATATAGGAAAGAAATATAATATGACACCGGCACAGGTAGCAATTCTGTGGACAATCCAAAACAGGGGAGTCATCACCGGCCTGACCGGACCTGTCAGAACAGCTCATCTTGAAGAAAACTGCCGTGTGCTGAACCTGTCACTGGACAAAGACAGCATAAATGAAATAAATCAGTTTATAGAAAAAGAAGAAGACAGGATGAAAAAGATCATCCATGAAGAAATATGTACTATCCTGTCAACTCCATTTTCTGCTGACTATGAAAAGGCATATAAAGATTTAATATATGCGATTGAACACTGTGTAGAGAGCCAGCTTATTCCGTATTGCTACGGAGTGGATATTTTTAAGAAAATAGAAGAGGACAGGGTTTCAGGCAATAAATCCCTGTACAGACTGAATGAAATCAGAAATGAATTAAAAGCCGGAATACAATTATAAATAACGGCTGATACCTTTTTATTGGTTTTGCCATAGATACACAATATTCCGGCAAAACAGAAACAGTAACGGAAGGAAGTTAATGTACAGTTTTATCGGGTAAAAGCACTTAATGAGGTCAGTGTTTGGCAGCATGGTGAACTGCTTAAGATTAATAATGGTTACAGAAAGACACTATTGAATCAATGAAAATCTAATATTGAATAAGATTTTTCAATCTGGTACAATTTAGTTAATGCGGTTTTGCGCTGCTTGTTCCGCAAGACCCCGGCCGATTGATACTGATTGGCCGTAAAAATTAAAATCTAAAGAAAAAGAGGATTGCTATGGCAGGATTTTTTGGTTTATTCGACTATACGAGGGAAGGACCCGGAGTACCCAAGGATGCGCCTCCAAAATCAAGGTTCAGAATATTTTTTGAAGTTCTGGGAAGAAAGTTCTGGAATATTGTCAAGATAAATCTGCTGTTTGGACTATTTAATATACCCGCCCTTGTATTTTTAGGTTTGTTTGCAGGGTACCTGCAGGGGTTGTATTCGCAGCATCTGGATGCACTTCCTGAAAACTCGGGTGATATTCTGCTGTTCATAATAATTCCGCTGATGTCGATACTTGTTTGCCTCCCCATTATTACCGTAGGTCCTGCGCAGGCAGGCATGACCTATGTTCTGAGGAATTACTCACGCGAGGAGCATGCCTTTATCTGGGGAGACTTCAAGGAACACGCATTGAAGAATTTGAAGCAGAGCATAATAGTAAGCATTATCAATACTGTTTTTACAGTAATCGTGTTTGTGGCATTTTATATCTACCAGCAGATGAGTATTAACATTATGCTGAAAACTGCCGCAACTTCCTTCATTGTTATTTCTTTTCTGATTTTTATGATGATGAGTATGTATATATATCCCATGATGGTTACTTTCGATTTGACAATAAGGCAGCTTTACAAGAATGCGTTCCTTTTTGCAATAATGAAATTCTTCCCGAACCTGCTGATAGTGATTGTAGTTTTTGCATTGCTGGTCCTCTCGTTTTATAATCCCATAATAGGCTACATCATGTTCATTTTGATTACAATGGGTTTAACCAGCTATATTACGAACTTCTATGTGTACTCAAAGATTGAAAAATACATGATCCGGCCCGTGGAAGAGGCTGAAGACAGCAGTAAGGATGAGAATGAAACCGAGAGTATATTCTCAGACAAAAGAATCCTTGATGAAGATAACAGGGATGAAAAATCATGATGCCTTGAAAAAATATGAAACAGCGGCCCGGTTCCTGGTGAGCCGCTGTTTAGTTTATAATTACCGGGGGCGGTTCATTTGCCGCCCTTTTATATATTCAGCAAATCCTTCATTGAGTAGAGGTTTGGTTCTTTATCATGTATAAATACAGCAGCTTTCAGTGCCCCGACACCGAAGATCTCCCTGCTGTTGGCAATATGCCTTAACTCGATGATTTCATCATTGCCTGCAAATATTACAGTATGGTCTCCGGCTATATTTCCTCCGCGGATTGCATGAATTCCTATCTCGTCCTTGCTGCGCTTAACCCTGTTGGTATGCCTGTCGTAAACATACCTGTATTTCTCGGGCAGAGCCTGGTTTATTGCATCTGCAAGAGCAAGGGCGGTTCCGCTCGGAGCGTCTATTTTCTGGTTATGATGCCGTTCAACTATTTCTATGTCAAAGTTACTGTACAACACCTTTGCAGCCTTCTGAACAAGTTCAAGCAGAAGATTCACGCCAAGGGACATATTCGCTGAATAGAGAATCGGAATGGTACGCGAGTACTCCTTCAGTTTTGAAACCTGTTCATCAGATAGACCCGTTGTTGCTGCTACGAGAGGAATTTTCCCGGATACTGCATAATTTAAAACCTCCTGCAATGCTGCAGGGTGCGAAAAATCAATAATAACATCCACGGGTACATTGCATTGGTCCAGTTGGGTAAAAACAGGATAGTCGTTTCTTATGGAGTCATTAATGTCAAACCCTGCGACAATTTTTACGTCTTCCCTGTAACGGGCAAGGTTTGTAATTACCTGACCCATTCTTCCGTTGCATCCGCTCAACAGAATCCTTACCATAATCATTCATCCTTTCGTGAATCAAACCTGAACAGTGTTCCGGTTTATATCAGACCATATTCAGAAAGCGCTGCGCGTACTGTATTCAGGCCCTTTTCGCTGATGTCAACCAATGGCATGCGGCATTTTCCTACATTCATACCCATTTCATTCATTGCAGCCTTGACGGGAATGGGATTTACTTCGCAAAACAGTGCATTAATAAGACTAATGGCCTTTATCTGTATTCTGCTACTTGCTTCAATATCGCCGTCAAGGAACAGGCGGACCATTTTATGGATATCTGCAGGAATTATATTTGCAGCAACTGAAATAACTCCTTTTCCTCCCAGCGCCAGCAAAGGAACAACGTTTCCGTCCTCGCCTGAGTAGATTACAAGGTCATCACCGCAAAGATGCCTTGTAAGGGCTACCTGGTTCAGGTTGCATTCCTTCACGGCGACAATGTTGGGAATTCCGGACAGGCGCTTAAGAGTTTCGGGATTGATATTCAGGTTCGTTCTTGAAGGAACATTATAAAGCACAACCGGTATTTTTACCGAATTGGCTATTGCCTTGAAATGCTGGTATAATCCTTCCTGGGTGGTTTTGTTGTAGTAAGGGGTAACGGTAAGGATGGAGTCTGCACCTGCAGATTCGGCAAACCGGCTTAATTCAATGGCATGCTTCGTATCATTGCTGCCTGTTCCTGCCATTACATGCACTCTTTTTGCGATTTTCTCCACGGCAAACCTGATTACTTCCTTATGCTCCTCATCAGGCATTGTTGAAGCTTCGCCTGTTGTCCCGCAGATCAGGATGGCATCGGTTCCCTCGCTGATATGCCATTCGATTAATTCTTCAAGTTTTTCGTAATTGACCCCGTCTTCGGTAAAAGGTGTTACCAAGGCTACGCATGACCCCTCAAAAATAGGATACTTCAAATGAATCACTCCTTGTCGAGGTATTCAATAAGTTTTTCGGCAATCTGAACAGTGTTTGTGGCTGCGCCTTTACGGATATTGTCGGCTACAACCCAGAGATTTACACCACTTTCAACACTTTCGTCCCTTCGGATTCTTCCTACGAATACTTCGTCTCTGCCGGTTGCGTTAATGGGCATAGGGTAGATGTTATTGGCAGGGTCATCCTGTACAACAATGCCCGGGGCTTCCCGTAGAGTATTCTTCAAGTCCTCAAGATCAAAAGGTTTTTCAAGCTCAACGTTAATCGACTCACTGTGGGAGTTGAAAACCGGTACCCTGACCGTTGTTGCAGTAATTCGAAGGCTTTGGTCGCCCAGTATTTTTCTTGTTTCATTTATCATTTTTATTTCTTCCTTGGTGTATCCGTTATCGGTAAATACATCAATATGAGGCAGTAAGTTACCTGCAATCGGATGCGGGAACTTTTTCGGAGCCTCACCCCTGAGACCGTTTTCCAGATCACTGTAACCCTGCATCCCGGCTCCTGAAACAGCCTGGTATGTTGAATAGACGATTCTCTTAATGCCGTACTTATCGTATAGCGGCTTTAACACAACAACTGCCTGTATTGTTGAACAGTTTGGATTTGCAATAATTCCCCTGTTCCATTTAATATCTTCAGGGTTTACTTCCGGAACAACGAGGGGAACGGAAGGATCCATTCTCCAGGCACTGCTGTTGTCTATTACAATACAGCCTTTTTCTGCAGCAATTGGTGCGTATTTCTGGCTGACGCTTCCTCCCGCTGAGAACAGGGCGATGTCTATACCCCTGTCAAAGGAGTTTTCGGTCAGTTCTTCAACAACGTATTCCTTGCCCATAAAAGTTAATTTCCGGTCGGCTGATCTGCCGGATGCAAAAAGGAACAATTCAGAAACAGGAAGATTCCTTTCTTCAAGAACCTTCAAGAAGGTACGGCCTACCATTCCGGTAACTCCAACAACAGCTAATCTGTACTTCTTCATAATAACCCCTCCAAAATATTTATACTACATGTAGTATTGTTTTACAACAATGATAAAAAAAGCTTTTAACAAATTAACGCCTGTTCGTCTGCAAATTATATCCGTATAAACAAAAACTGCTGATAGAACATCAGCAGTTAATATTGCCTTCAAAAAGCCATTACTACTGATAGCGCTCCATCAATTCACAGAAATTGATGACAGTTCAGCAGTTATTCACTGATGAACCAGGAAAACCCTCTATGGGGAGAATCCTCCTTCGGCATTTTTTCCTTTCAGTTCAGATCATCGGTACCCATATACCTCATTGAACCTACTGATAAAAAATGCGCCTCTATCATGCATTATCCGGTTTTCAGTTGTTAATATACAGTTTATTCATTTGCCTGTGTTTTTGCCACAGTAAATTCAGCAAACAGCCTATCGTTGAAAGATTAAAGCTATAATAACATCAAATAATGCATATGTCAAATGAATATTTCTTTTGCCTGAATTGTTCTGATACAATGGAAGGAGTATCAGGATCTTGTGAAATGCAGGTTAAAATATTCACTTCTGATTTCTTTGTTGACAAACAGGGTTCCTGTATGTATAATTTAATGCTGTAAAGTAATTATACTTGACAGGTGTTCAAAGTGGAAGAACATGCGAAAGTGGCCATACTGCTTGATTTCTACGGGCAGTTGCTCACACCGAGACAGTACCAGATACTCGATTTATATTATAACAGCGACTATACCCTTGGCGAAATTGCATCCCAGCTGAACATCAGCCGCCAGGGCGTATACGACGGCGTGAAGAAAGGGAAGAACACCCTAAAGGAATTTGAAGACAAGCTGGGCCATGTAAAAAGGTTTTTGAAACATGAGCAAGCATTAAAAAAAATTCTGTCGGATTTACGCAGGGGTAAGGTCAGAGACGGAGAAATAATTGATTCGTGCATCGAAGAACTGGAAAAAGTAATAAATGATTTATAGTACGCGGAGGAAAGTATGGTATTTGAAGGTTTATCCGAAAAACTGCAGAATGTTATGAGAAAAATCAGAAGTGCCGGCCGGGTTACGGAAAAAGATGTAAAGGAAATGATGCGAGAGGTCAGGATGGCCCTGCTGGAGGCTGATGTTAACTATAAAGTTGTCAAGGATTTCGTTTCAAAGGTATCTGAAAGGGCCGTCGGCCAGGAAGTGCTTGAAAGCCTTACTCCAGGTCAGCAGGTTATTAAAATTGTCCATGAGGAACTTATACAGCTTATGGGAGGAACGGTTGCAAAACTTACGGTTTCACCGTCACCGCCCACGGTATATATGATGGTTGGTTTGCAGGGTGCCGGTAAAACCACCGCATCGGGTAAACTTGCAAATTATCTGAGAAAGCAGGGTAAAAGACCGATGCTTGTTGCCTGTGACGTTTACCGGCCTGCTGCGGTAAAACAGCTTCAGGTCCTGGGTAAACAGATTGATATTCCGGTATTTGAAATGGGCACAGGCACAAACCCTGTTGAAATTGCAAAAAAGGCAATAGCCCATGCAAAATCGATGCAGTTTGATACGGTGATTATAGATACTGCAGGAAGGCTTCATATTGATGAAGAGCTTATGCAGGAACTGTCCGATATTAAAAAGAACGTAAATCCGCAGGAAATCCTTCTTGTTGTGGATTCCATGACAGGGCAGGACGCTGTGAACGTAGCAGATAGTTTTAATGAAAGGCTTGACATCAGCGGGATTATTCTTACAAAACTGGACGGTGATACAAGGGGCGGTGCGGCGCTTTCAACAAAGGCTGTTACCGGAAAACCCATCAAGTTTGCCGGTGTTGGTGAAAAACTGAATGACCTTGAGCCCTTTTATCCTGACAGAATGGCATCCAGGATACTTGGCATGGGGGATGTTCTGACATTAATAGAAAAAGCCCAGACTGCTTTTGATGAAAAAAAGGCTCTCGAACTGGAAAAGAAGCTGAGGACACAACAGTTTACGCTTGATGACTTCCTGGACCAGCTTCAGCAGCTGAAAAGCATGGGGCCCATAAGTCAGTTCCTTGGCATGCTGCCCGGAATGAACAATAAAGCATTGAAGGATATACAGATAGATGAAAAACAGATGGTTTACGTCGAGGCCATTATCCAGTCCATGACCAGGAAGGAGAGGGAGAATCCCGCCATCATAAACTCAAGCCGCAAGAAACGTATTGCTGAGGGCAGCGGAACATCGATTCAGCAGGTGAACCAGTTGCTGAAGCAGTTTGAATCGGTTAAGAAAATGATGAAGATGTTCTCCAATCCCAAGGCAATGAAAGGCCTCAGGGGAATGGGCGGTTTCAGGTTACCGTTTTAAACGACAGTTTACCGGATGACAACGGTTTACTTTATATGACATTAAATTCTGCAACTTGAAAGGTGGTGAAGCAAATGGCAGTTAAGATGCGTTTAAAAAGAATCGGGGCAAAGAAAAAACCATTCTACAGAATCGTTATAGCAGATGAAAGAGCTCCAAGGGACGGAAGGTTTATCGATCAGGTCGGAACATATAATCCTCTTACGAACCCTTCGGAAATCAAGTTTGATGAAGAAAAAACAAGGGAATGGTTGAGAAAGGGTGTACAGCCTACCGATACGGTTAAGAAACTTTTGAAGATTTCAGGAATTACCCGGTAAGGTAATCGCAAATTTTACAACCTCAATTATCATAGACTTAAATTATTGTTTTCAAAATGGAGGGTTATCAATGAAGGAACTTTTGGAAAGCATTGCCAGATCATTGGTTGACAATCCTGACGATGTATCTGTAAGGGAAGTAGAGGGTGAGAAATCTCTTATCCTTGAATTGAGGGTAGCAGAGGATGATATGGGCAAAGTTATTGGCAAACAGGGCCGCATTGCAAAAGCTATCCGTACAGTAATGAAGGCAGCCGCAATGCGCAACGACAAACGTGTTGTTGTTGAAATAATCCAGTAATTTATGCCCAGGCATACAGAAATTTTGATTTGTTCCGAAAAATGCTGTCTTATGTGACAAGTAAGGCAGCATTTTTGTTTTGTCAAAAAACCAATGGGATTCGATGAATAACGGTATTCCGTTTTATTTATTCGAAAAATAAGAAACGGCTTGAATTTTGCTGCCGGTTATGTATAAATTAATAGCGGAAAGAAAGGATGGCATGACTTATTACATATTGCTGTTAGAAAACCGGTTATTCAGGGAATATAAAAACAGTATTGCCTGAAAAATATAATAATCAAACAGAAGAACACAAAGGAGAGATATTTATGGGAAACAGTGTATTGACAGTTACGAAGGAAAATTTTGATCAGGAAGTGTTACAGTCAGAACAGCCTGTAATGGTTGATTTCTGGGCTGCATGGTGCGGTCCCTGCAGAATGGTTGCACCTACAGTTGAACAGGTTGCCGAGGAGTTCCAGGGCAAGGCAAAAGTTGTAAAGGTTAATGTGGACGATAACGGCGAACTGGCTGAAAGATACAGAATTATGACAATTCCCACCCTGATGGTATTCAAAAACGGAAATGTTGTAGACAGTCTTGTCGGTGTGAGAACTAAAGAAGAACTTTCGAACATGCTGAATAAACATCTTTAAAGAATATAAAACCGGGGGACTGGGTTCTCCTGTTATTTTTTTGACATCAGCAGCCTGAAAAGGATATAATTGCATAAATGGTATTTTTTGTTCAGGAGGTGTTTTCTTTGGGCTATATAATAGAAAATATTACGGTTATAACATGGGATGACGACAGGTTGAAGGTGCTTGAAAATGCAACTGTTGAAACAGACGGTGACAGGATTTCCCGTGTAGGATGCGGAAAGAATGACGCCGCGAGGCGCTCAGGGAAGATAAGGATAGACGGTACCGGCAAAGCCCTGATTCCCGGTCTTGTTAATGCCCATACCCATATTCCGATGACACTGCTTCGCAGCTATGCAGATGATTTGGCTCTTCACACCTGGCTGTTTGATCATATCTTCAAAATCGAGGACAAACTTACGGATGACGATGTATACTGGGGTTCCCAGCTTGGATTGATGGAAATGCTTGCAGGAGGAACCACTTGTTTTGCAGATATGTATTATTTCGTGGACAGGATCGCTGAAGCCGCAGCTGAATCGGGTATGCGGGCGCTGCTTTCCCGCGGTTTGACAAATAATGAGGATAAGGATGACTACAGTGACGATTACCGGATTAAAGAAGCCGTTGAAACGTTCAGAAGATGGAACGGCGCGGAAAATAACCGAATCAGGGTTGCATTTGCACCGCACGCGATATACACCTGTGCACCGAAATACATAAAAGCCATAAGGGATACTGCTGAAAAACTTGGTGCCGTTATTCACGTTCATGTGGATGAAACCCTGAAAGAGCATAACGATTCCCTTAATCAGTACGGGAAAACACCCACGCAGCATTTATATGACCTGGGACTTTTTGATTTGCCCGCAATAGCAGCGCATTGCGTTCACGTAACCGACACGGATATGGATTTAATGATGGAAAAAAGCGTGTCGTTCATTCATAACCCCACAAGCAACCTTAAACTGGGCAGCGGAATAGCTCCCGTTCCGGACGCACTGAAAAAGGGCATAAATGTTGCGCTTGGGACCGATGGCGCCTCCAGCAACAACAATCTTAACATGTGGGAAGAAATTAACCTTGCCGCACTGATTCATAAAGGGGCAAGGCAGGATCCGCTGGCCGTAAGGGCTGAAGAAGCCTTCAGGATGGCTACGGCAAACGGAGCGAGGGCCCTTGGCTTTAATAATACCGGTCAGATCAGGGAAGGTTTTAGCGCCGACATGGTACTGATAGATTTGTCAAAACCCCACTACCTGCCTGAACATAACATCGTATCGAACCTGGCATACTCGGCACAGGCTTCGGATGTTGAAACCGTTTTTGTTGACGGCAGAATCCTTTACGATAAGGGCGAGTTTAAAACCCTGGACAGGGAAAAAATCCTGTACAATATTAAGCGGGTATGTGAACGGCTTTTCAGCTGACGCCATTACCGGGCAGTAAACGTTCAGGGCTTACAGGATCAACAATTACTGTCTTGTAATTAACATATACAACCATGCCGGGCTTGGCTCCGGACGGCTTTCTTACGTACTTTGCCCGGGTGTAGTCAACCTGGACTTTTGACGAGTTGCGAGCCTTGCTGAACCATGCTGCCAGAGTTGCGGCCTCAAGCAAGGTTTTTTCAGGGACGGGCCCGGGAACACGGACAATAACGTGCGAACCGGGTATATTTTTTGAATGAAGCCATAGGTCATCGGGTTTTGCAAATTTAAGCGAAAGCTCGTCATTCTGCCTGTTGTTACGACCAATCCAAATCTGATAGCCGTCCGATGATTTAAAGCTAAGGGGCGAGGATTTCCGGGGAATTCCCGGCCGCCTGTTTGATTTGTGTATATATCCCTGGTCCCTTAGCTCTTCACGTATTTCTTCAACTTCTTCAGCAGATTCGGCTTCCTCAAGGTTGAACAGCACATTTTCAAGATAGTCCAGTTCTCTTTTTGCGATTTTAAGCTGCTCGGTTGCATATGAGTATGCTGATTTCGCCTTGTTGTATTTCTTAAAATAACGCTGTGCGTTCTGCTGGGGGGTCAGGTTCTCATCAAGCTCAATCTCAACATAGGTTTCCTCAGGCTCGTAATAATTCAACAGTCTGCAACGGGTCATTCCTTTTCTGAGCATGTGGATGTTTGCGGTTATTAATTCCCCGAACAGCCTTAATTCTTCCATATTTGAATTCTCATCAACGGTTGAAACGTGGATATTGATTTTCTTCTCGCACCGTTCGATATTCTGTTTGACAATCTTTATCAAATCATTGCTTTTTGACCTGATATGCTCCTTTATCGCACTGTATCTGAAAAAATTGTCTATAGCCCCGCTTATACTGTCGTATTCCTGGAAGGCGCCGTACTGGGTCAGCAAAACAGCGTGAAAGTCCACTGCTTTTTCCAGGTTGCTGTCAATAACGACAGAAGGAGTGTATTTTTTGCTTTCGACGGAGCATGCCAGATCCTTCAGAACAACTGCCAGAGCCATAAGTTTTTCCTGTTCGGTGTCCTTAGCGGGAAGGTCGGGGTCAATCCCGGCCCTGTAGCAGACTTCACGGCACAGAAGCGGGCTGAATCCCTTAATTTTATTCAGCAGAATCCTGGATACCGGGCCTGGTTCGTTTACGATGGACCGGATAAAATCATCATAGTCCAGTTCCGAAGGAACTGTTTTATCCTGGGCAGGGGGAAGTATATATGTCCTTGCCGGCATTATTTCCCTGATACGGTTTATATCCTGGTCCACATGCTTTATCGCATCAATTATCTTACCGCTGCTGTTGACTAAAATAATATTGCTGTGGCGTCCCATTACTTCAATTGCAAGTTTTTTCGTGCTTTTATCGCCAAGTTCATCCGACGATTCCACGTACAGGTTGATAATTCTTTCATAGCCCGGGCATTCAACACCGGAAACGATTCCGCCAAGCAGGTGTTTTCTAAGCAGCATGCAGAACATCGGCGGAGAAGATGGGTTTTCCAAATCCAGCTCTGTAAGATGTATTCTTGCTGAATTGGCGCTGCAGTTCATAAGCAGTTTATAGTTATTGTTATCGGAACGAATGTGTAATACCAGGGTATACTTTTCGGGCTGGTATATTTTGAAAATACGGCCGCCGCTTATTTTCTCATTGAGTTCGTCTGCCACGGCTTTTGCCACTACTCCGTCAAAAGGCATTTGCTTCACTCCGTTTCAAAAGCATATCAAAGATGTTTTGATTACGTTTTATTTTAACATACATCGTGCATCAGCGGAACGATAAACGGCACATGGGGGAAATATTACAATTTTGTTAATATAATTTTACAAAATAAATAAACTGTGTTATAATTCATTCTCAGAAAAGAGGAAAAAAATAGAAAGAGTTTGGCAGAATGCCGGATCTTATGATTTAATCTCCGTTCTGAAAGGGGTAATCACTATGCTGTTGAAGAAAAGATCGGTGGTCGTTAGTGTCTTGATTATATCAGTACTGTTATTCCTGCTTATGAACATTACCGCAATATTAAGATAGCCTCAACGGGAAAGGAGCTTCGGCTCCTTTTCTGCTGCATGCCCTGAACCGGGAAACCCGCTTAATTTCAGTCCGGTAATAATTTGAAACAATTGATATTATTTTTTCATCATGGTATATTTATATTGATTACGGCCGATTTTATCCTGAATGAAGCAGTACGGTCATGGAGGTAATTATGTCGAGGGAAAGCTCAAGTACTGATAAAATACCCCTTATAATGATGGTTTTTCTGCTTGCTGCGTTAATACTTCTTGATTATTTTCTGAAATGGGGTTTCAACTGGGTTGATTATACAATTATCGGTGTTGTGTTTTTAAGCGCTTTCATAGGCTACATAAGAGGGCTTATTAAAGCTGTATTCAGTCTGGCCGGATATATTATAGCCGTTATATGTGCAGTGCTGTTTTCAGAACCCGTGGCTCTTTTCATTATGGAAAAAACGCAGATAAGGGAAAGTGTTGCAAAAGCTCTGGAAAATGCCTATTCTAATTTTACCGTTCCTGCATTTAACCAGGCAGTTGATTTCACGGTAATTGAAAGCAGTAACCAGCTGTTTGAGAAATTCCCCGTGCTGCAGGAGTTTCTTAATGATAATATGATGTTCGGACAGCTATTTAACATGGTTAATCCATTGGAAGCCGGTGCCAAAGTTTTAAGCGACGCAATTACATCAATTGCAGATCTGCTTGTTTTTTCGGTGCTTAAGGTTGTATCGATCATTATTGTGTTTTTTATAGTTAAAGTAATAGTTACCATTGTCGGTTCGATCGTTAACACGCTGATTTCGCAGAGCGATATCCTGAGCACAACGAATAAAACCATAGGACTGGCCCTGGGGGCAGTTGTCGGCTGCCTTGTTGTTTTTGTGGCCGTATCATACATAATTCCGTTCATAGGCTCGATAAACATTCTGAATATCCCCAGGGAGTATGGTGAATCGGTTATAATAAGCTACTTTTTTGCAGCACCGAAAATCTTGTGAGGACCATTACGGGATGCTGCCTTAACCTGGGGAAACCGTTTTCTTCAGAAGTTTTATAAAGCATTTCGTTCCTCTGATAAAATTTATTACGTTGACTGATGCCGTTCAAACCTGCATATTATATGCAGGTTTTTTTGTCATACTTTTGAAACAGTAATATACTTCATTTATGCCTTGACTTTACCGATAAAAAATATAGAAATCTGCAAACCAAACGGTGTTTGAAACGGGTGATTGGGTTGGTTGTTATGAAGAAATCAAAAGTAGGATTAATTTTTCTGATTATTGCAGTTGTTGCAGTGTCATTGGTTCCTGTAAATACCCTTGCTGATAACGGAAAAGTGAGGCATATGCTTGTACGGGTTTTTTCAGCGGATGTTTACAGCAATACGATACGGGCTGAAACTATCCTTGATTTGCCGTATCATGACACGGCGCTTATTGACCGGGAGAAACTGTATGGATTTGAAACTTCAGGAAAATTTGAAGTTTACAGTGTCAGCGGAGACAGCCTGATATATATTGATTCCGTCAGGAGGGCATTGAGTGATGTTAAGCCCGAGACTTACATGGTTGTTACTGTTGAGAATAATGTTGTAACAAGGATGACAGGCATAAACAGTGTTATGCTCCAGAAAAGCGGTATTTTCAGCGGAATCCTTGAAGAGAACAACCCTGATTTGGGGTATATAACGCTTTACTTCCCCGATGGTTCGGGAACATCACCGGGACTGAAAGGTGCTCTTTCATATTACCGGACCTATTCATACCTTCGTGTTGAGGATGTTTTGATATATAAAAACGGAAGAACTGCAGGTATTGAGGAATTAAACCCCGGTGACAGCGTTTTCATAAAACTTGATAATGACGGAAACATAGAAAAAATAAGCGGCACCGACAATTTCTATCCCGTATACGGAAAGGTGAGGACAAAAGGGAACTGGGTACTCCAGGTTGAAAGAAACGACGGTTTTACCGTTCTGTATCGTGTTACACCCGGTACACCGGTTTTTAAAGATAAAAGGATTGCTTCATGGAATGATATAAAGGCAGGAGACGAAGTACGTATTTTGCTTCAGACAAGCGGAAACCAGACAATCATCGGCGAGATTACGGTAAAAAGCGAAGAGGTTGAGGTGGATGCGGTATACAGGGCGGATTTTTCCTATTACGACAGGCTGACCAACAGCATTATTGTTTCAAATATGGTACAGTTCAGGGACGGAACCTGGAACAGGACAAGCCTGCCGATTATCAGGAAACTGGATATAAACAGCAGCTATGTTCCCGATATTCCCAAAGGTGTAAAAGGAACTGTATATATTGCCACGGGCAAAAATATTACCGGCAGGGATTCTGTTGTCTGGCTTTCCTTTGACAGTAACGGCCTCAGGACAGAAATAACGGGTGATACGGTTATCAGTGCCGATCCCGGTGGCAGCAGGCTGACGCTGATGAATAGGAATATTCCTGTTACATACGATGACACGTCGATTATAGTTAAAAAGGGAAGGCTGCTCTCTCCGGGACAGGTTAAAAGCAGGGATGAGGCGTATTTTGTCACAAGCAGCCAGACCGACGGGACTGTCAGGGCTAATGTCATATGGATACGCGAGCCGCTTGATGATACAGGTTTGACCCTGATTCGTGGAAGAATATCACAAATCGATTTGTTCAGCAGTATGACCCTTGAATCATTCTCTGAATTCAGTGAACCTGACTGGGAGTTTTATAATGTTCAGAAGACATTGACGATAGACCCTTCAGTAACACGAGTATTTGATGACGGAGGAAGGACAGACCTGGAACTGTTTGATGACACCGGCACAGAAAGTTTCAAAAAACGGACCGTCTATGTTCTTACACAGGACGGAAAAGCCCTGCTTGTGAGCACTGCTCCGTTCGGTGATGTTGTTTACAGGGGAAGAATCTATGACCTTCCCGGAGTTCAGAAGGATTCCTTCAATCACGTGGTTGTTCCCGCTTCATCAGTGATTATTAAGGAAGGTATCCGGTATGACGGGCAATTGACGAAATGGGTTGATGTACCCGAAGCACAGTTTTCATTCCTGCCGAACACAGTTTTTATCAGGAACGGAAAAATTGCCGACCCGTCCATGCTGGAAGCAGGGGACAGGATAACGGTAATAAAGTCGGAAAACGGAGACAACGCCTTTGTAGTAATGGCTGAATCATATTAATATTCTGGAACACGGGGGATTGTAATGAAAACAGGAATTAAAACCGCAAAACTCATATCGATACTGCTTCTTGTAATAATGCTGGCAGAACCGGCAGCCTCTTTTGCATATACGGGTTCAATGGGATTTGAAGGCGGGATTTCTGCGGCTGATCCTTTTGAAAACAATACGTATTTTTATCGCGAGGTCTGCTTTTTGACAGGAACCCCTGTTATTCTTGAAGGTACGTTGACAGTCAAGAAAAACATCAAGAATGAAAAAGTTACAACAACGTACCGGTACAGCCTTGAAAATCCCGGGTATCAAGCCACGATAACACGGGTTATAGAAATGGAGACAACCACCGAAACTGCAGAAAACGGGCAGACGATTGAAAAGAGCAGAATTTCAAAAAGACCGACAGAAGTTATAAAAATCGGAAACATGACATTTACTTTGACGGAATATGAGTTTACCCGTTCGGGCATTACCGATCCCCAGCCTGCGGTATATTATAATGTCGGAGAATACACGCTTAAAAAGAAATACAGGATAAATGCCGGTGACGGGTATATCACGGTTAACATGACCGGAAACCAGTATGGATATGATCAGCACTGGAGCTCTGCAAAGTCCGGCAATGTCATTGTTACTGTTTTTGCAGAGCCGGTGATAAACGGAAAAGTTGTTGAATGGGGCGGAACAGCCGATATTTTTGTTTCCAGCGTGGCCAAAAAGGGATTTGAATACCTTGAAAATGAGCCTTACCAGATTAGTTTCGAAGGCGGATATGTTGAGAAGGACTATGAAGAAAGCGTTCTGCAATATGACGCGCAGCTTCCCGAATTTGACAAGGACGGAAAACCTACCGGAGTAATAAGGACTTACAGCGAGAGAGTGGGCATTGAAACCCAGCCCGTGTTTACAAGGTTAATGGTACCGGACTTAAAACACCTGAGAGGACATTGGGCCGAGGAACCTGTGAAAATCCTGTACAGCCTTGGTGTAATACCCGGTACCGGAGAAGATTTCAACCCTGCTAAATATATATCAAGGCGGGATTTTACCGTAATGGTGGTCAGAGCGGTTAAGGACATACCGGAAGATCCGGATATAGTCAAAAGGACAAAGGCAGTCAGCAGAACGACAAGGCAGAAAACCCCGGAAATATCGCCTTTCCTGGATGTTAAAACCGATGATCCCTTTTACGGGGAAATCAAGACCGCGAACAGCCGTGGTATCATTCAGGGGACAGGCAACTCATATTTCTCTCCGAACCAGCGTATAACTAATGCAGAAGCCGTTACAATGCTGATTCGTGCTCTTGGACTTGAAGGACTTGCCTCATACCCGTATGCGGTAACACCGTTTATTGATAATGATGATATTCCCGCCTATGCAAGGAATTCAGTTGCAGCAGCTTATCGTATCGGGCTTATAAGCGGGGACAGCAGGGGTTATTTCCATCCGAACAAATACCTGACTTATGAAGATGCCTCGGTTCTTTTGTATGAACTGATAAAATACATGGGAGAAGAACTGGTGAAAGACTATCGTGAAAGACCATTAAGCTATCTATAGGATGGTTGCATCAATAAAATAACAATGATAAAATTGAGTGAAGGAAAGAATAAGGTAGAAAAAAGCAGAAAATACAGAAAGCAGGGTTTAGTATGTCGGGAAATAAAAGGTTTTGTTCGGTATTGTTGTCATTTTTCTTAATTTTTTCGGCAGCATTTACAGCGCCTGTTTATGCAAATGACGGGTATTCGGACTATATTGACAGCGTTATAAAAATGGCCAAGGATCGTTACTACAGGGACATATCCGAGGAAGAGCTGCTTGAGGGTGCATTGAGGGGTATATTTGACTCAATGGATGATTATACGGTCTACTACAGCCAGGATGAGGCTGAAAGTTTTTTCACTTCAATAGAGGGGAATTACCAAGGTATTGGCGTGGAAATAATGGAAGTACCCGAAGGAGCAATTGTTACCCGGGTATTCAGCGATTCCCCGGCTGAAGGAGCCGGTATTCTGCCCGATGACATAATAGTAAAGGTTGACGGTGTGGACGTAAAAGGGCTGACTGTGCAGGATATAGCAAACCTTGTAAGAGGCGAGAAGGGTTCCTACGTGGAAATTGGAATCATGAGAAATTATTCTTCGGAAATCCTGTATTTCAGCGTGGAACGAAATGTTGTAAATATAAGCCCTGTTACGTGGGAAATATATGGTAATGCAATGTATATAAAACTTGAACAATTCAGCAGCAACAGCGCCCACTTTTTTGAACAGGCTTTGAAGGAAGCTGACAATAACGGTATTAATAAAATTATTCTCGATTTGCGCAACAATCCCGGAGGCGAAGTCGGACAGGCGGTCAGTATTGCCAGGATGCTTGTTCGAAAGGGCATTATCACAACTCTTGATTTTAAATCCGAGGAAATGAATGACACGGTTTACCGGTCCTACCTTGTGAAGCCTAAGTATGTAACAGCTGTGCTTGTAAATGGTAATACCGCAAGCGCATCTGAAATCCTTGCAAGCGCGATTCAGGATTCACGGGACGGCGTTCTGGTGGGAACAAAAACCTATGGCAAAGGTGTTTTCCAGAACATGTACCCTATACTTAAGCCCGAGGCATATAAAAAGTACAGGGAATTGTACGGCGAGAGTATTGTAGACGGTTATGAATGGATGAACAAGCACGATGTCCAGATTTACCAGGAAGATATATTAGGCTGGACGAAAATAACTACGGGACATTACCTGACCAGGAACGGGAAAATGATTGACGGAACAGGCCTGTTCCCGGATTTCCCGGTTGAGGATTATGAGGTTGTCAATGATGTTGACGTTAACAGTATAAAAAGACTTGACTCTTCATCCACTGTTGAACTGAACGGTGTTGGCAATGATGTTTATAATGCTGAAAAGATTTTAAGGATTAAGGGATATGAAATTGACGAACCTGATAATATTCTTGATGCAAAAACAGCGGATGCACTGAAAAAATACCAGGCCGAAAAGAAAATAAAGGTAACAGGCGTATTGGATGATACTACAAAAGAGAAACTGAACGAAGACATCTACGAGCTTCGTATTGCTATAGACAAGCCTTTTGCAAAGGCAGTTGAGCTTTTGGGTTTGCTGGATTAATTCCAACAGAACGCTCTATGCATATTGAACTGACGAAGTAAAAAAGCCGAGGTACAAATGATAAAATGGTAAACGAGAAAACTGTGAAACCAGGCAGGGTAGTACTTAAAATATTTATCCTGATTAGCTTAATACTTATTATATTCTTCGCGGTACTGGTTTCGATGAATGAGAACAACATCGAACTGAACTGGGATGCGCTGAATATCAATAACCTGATTGAGAAATTTAAGACTGAAACTGCGCAGCAAAGTACAGGCGCTTTCAGCCTTGGTGATCTTGATATTTCCCAAACAGCAGAATACCAGGGAAACCTGGTTGTACTCTCTGACTACGATATCCGCCTGCTTAGTCCGAACGGAGAAGAAGTGTGGTATTATACTCATGACGTAAGGCACCCCGTTCTTAATATAAACGGCAAATGGATACTTGTTTATGAAAACAACGGGAAGTCGTACATGGTTATAAAGGACGGGAAAGTGGTACTTGAGAGTAAACTGGATGAGGAAATCGCCTTTGGTGAAGTAACCGACAAGTACTTACTTTTTATAACCATAAGCAGCAATGGGTACAAAAGGACTGTAAACTTTATTGCTCCCGAAACGGGCATAAGTCTTGGTGCTCTGTATATTGACGATTATTATCCGTATTATGTGAAGAATGTCAACAATAATTCAGGCTTTCTTCTTTATGGCCTTGGAATGAATTCAATTAACATATCAACAATAATCCGTATATATGAAAGCACCGGAAAAACAGCTCCTGTTGCCAGTGTTGAGGCTGAAGGGCTGTACCCTGTCATGAACTGCAGTAACAGTAATTTTATTTTTGCCGGGGAAAACAAGGTTTTGTACTATGACAGCAACCTGAATTTGACATGGTCGGATGAATATACCGACAGGATTACTGCGGTCGGGATGTTTGAAGATGACAATGCGGTTGTTGCCCTTAGCGGGGATACAACAAAAATTGTATTCTATAATTCAGCAGGCAGGGAAATAAAAAGCATTGAAACCGAAAACAGTATACAGAGCATTGAGATTTATGAAAACACTGCAGCCGTGATATATGGTTCGAAGGTTCTTTTTTACGATTCCTCCGGAAGGCTTATTGATAATGCGTCCCTTCCGGGCATTAACCTTAATGTTCATTTTTTGAACAATGAACGGGTTTTCCTTGTTTCAGAACATGAAGCTATTCTGTATAATATTTCCCGAAAGTAGAGCACTTGCAAAATAAAATTAATATATTATTATACTGATGGGTGTTTGTATGGTTTTGACTGTAACTCTTAATCCTGCTGTTGACAGAACTGTTTATGTTGAAGAACTGAAAACAGGTGAGCTTAACAGGGTAAAGGCTGTTAAAACAGATCCGGGAGGAAAGGGCATAAATGTGTCAAAAGCCCTGCATTCGTATGATGTGGAGCAAAAAGCAACGGGTATTCTTGCAGGAATGAACGGAAGATACCTTCTTTCGCTGCTTGAAAGCTACAGCTTCCCGAAGGAATTCCTGATGGTTTCGGGTGAAACAAGGGTCAACACGAAAATACTGGATATGAAAACAGGCCTTGTGACTGAAATAAACGAACAAGGACCGAAAGTTGCCGAGAACGATATTGAAGACTTCCTGAAACTAATGAAAGAAAACCTGAAAAAATGTGAGCTGCTGGTTCTGTCGGGTAGCCTTCCCGAAGGCGTTCGGCCTGATTTTTATGCACGATGTATTGAAATGGCATCGGAAATGAAAGTTCCTTCAGTTCTTGATGCTGACGGCGAGCCTTTCAGGCTTGGGTTAAAGGCTATGCCGTATGCAATAAAGCCAAACCTTTGTGAGTTTGAACGAATTACGGGCAGAACCTTTTCCGGCATCCGGGAAATCCGGGACGAGATAAGAAAAATGCATAAGGCCGGAATAGATCTTATACTTGTTTCTCTTGGCAAAGAAGGCTCGGTTTTAAGCTGGCGGAACAAAACATTTCATGCATTGCCTTTACCGGTTCAGGCAAGGTCAACGGTTGGTTCAGGAGATTCGATGGTGGCAGCACTTGCTTATTGCATTCTGAAAGACATAACTGCCGACAGGACTGCGAGAATCACCTCTGCTGCCGGCAGCCTGACCGCAGCCCTGAATGGTACGGAAATGTCTGAATGGAATAATATTAAAGATGTTTATATGAATGTTCAGATTGAAGAGATTTGAAAACAGGAGTTGAGTCATTTGCTGTATCCACTGAAATTTAAACCAGTATTTAAGGATTACATCTGGGGGGGCAGGAACCTGTCAAGGTTCGGGAAAAACCTTCCTGACGGAATTGTTGCGGAAAGCTGGGAATTGGCCTGCCACCCTGACGGAATGAGTATTGTTGAAAACGGGGCTTTTAAAGGGAGAAAACTTAAATCCCTCCTCGAACAGTTCGGTGACAGGATCATAGGGGATTCGGCAGGGAATAATACGGACTTTCCAATAATGATAAAACTTATTGACGCCAATGATAAACTGTCGGTCCAGGTTCATCCCGATGATGAATACGCACGGGCCCATGAAGGTGACAACGGCAAGAATGAAATGTGGTACATTCTTGACGCTAAACCCGGCGCAAAGCTCATATACGGGCTGAAACCCGGTGTTGACAGGGCCCAGTTCGAGGCTGCAGTAAAGGAAAACAGGCTTGAAGACTGCCTTAATTACATAAATGTGAAGCCGGGAGATTTCATTAATATACCTGCAGGTCTCATTCATGCCATATGCGATGGGATTGTACTGGCTGAAATCCAGCAGAATTCAAACGTTACATACAGGGTTTACGACTATAACAGGAAAGGGCCGGACGGAAAATCAAGGCCGCTGCACATAGAAAAGGCTATGCAGATAATAGATTTTAATGCCGGGGATATGAAATACCGCTATGACGGGCTGGAATATGAAAAAAACGAAAATGCTTCTTTAAGAGTTATAGTGGCGAATGAATATTTCTGTGTTGAACATTATACAGTAACGGGCAAAATAACACAGAACACCGGGTTAAGGCAGTTCCATGCATACGTGTGCATTGGCGGTGAAGGGGAAATATACTGCGATAACGGCAGCGTAGAGCTAAAAACCGGTGAAACTGTTTTAATACCTTCCTGCATCGGCGAATATGAAATAAAGGGGGAATTAACACTGCTGAAGACCTATGTGCCCGATCTTGACGCAGATGTATACCGAAAGCTCATGGATATGGGATACACAAAAAAGAGAATAACTGAAAAAATAGCCGGACTTGGCTGAATGGCTCCTAATAATTAGCAGATACGGCAGCCCGGAACCATTGAAAGAAAAGGGTGATTCATGATATAATACCTTTTATTGCAGCGATTTTTAAGCAGTTTCACTATTAGATTTTTTCAGAGGTGTTTTACTATGGAATCACAATTAATACTCACTGTTAACGGTATGACAGAAAATTGTGCGGAGGTGCTGACACAGGCATTGACAAGAATCAATGGCGTGGAAAAGGTTATTGTAAATGTTGAGAATAGTAAAATATACATTGAGTATGATGATGAAAAGATTGGGGAACAGTTAATCAGAGAAACTATTGAAGACGAAGGCTATGAAGTAAAATAGCCTTCATTTTTGAATTGCAGGTTTACGGTATTGTACTGAAGACAAATAAGGAATCTTTTTGCCTTGAGAAAACGCGTATATATCAGCAAAGAAATATGTTTTTCCATTAAATCCTGTAATATTTTCAAAAATAACTGAAATACATATATCAAAACGCAAAATGATATAAGATAATACATATGTGACAAAAAGATAAGAAAAAAGGAAAGACCTCTGATATAATGTTTATTACCACAAAAAAACAAGAATTGGAGGTATCTTTCCTTTGAAAACAATTATA
>Ga0134093_1000092_pt1 | contig 102291 bp, 113 predicted proteins | sample 4_1taG_FD_94452 | JGI IMG/M metagenome (GOLD analysis project Ga0134093, IMG submission 94452) | Switchgrass degrading microbial communities from high solid loading bioreactors in New Hampshire, USA - 4_13_20_68_A1 metaG | ecosystem: Engineered > Bioreactor > Semi-continuous > Anaerobic >...
AACGCATTTTTCAGAGAATTTTTTACAACGTTTTTAATCTGATTCCTGATTTTATCCATGGTATTTTCCATCAGTATAACCTGCCTCTCTGATAAACATGCAAAAATTGTTACTACCGGTACTATTATTATCTATTTCTATATTATAATCAACACATATGGACCCGCCGCTGTCATCAATGTCAATTTTCAGGTCTCTGGTATAAAGGCCCACTGTAAAAAACCCCTGGGCAGTATCATAATGGGAAAGCCTTTTTTCGCCTTTCTTGAAAATGAGTTGCGAATTTACGGTGCCCTGCCTCATTATCGTCAGCGTATCATCAGAGATTTCCAGCGTGGTCTCTGTACCTTCCATCCCCGTTACTTCGCTTTCCATATATGATATATAATAATGGCCGTCTTTCTTGTAATAGTTGCCTTCCGTGACCAGTTCCACAACATTTTCACCGTCACGGCCAAAGAGTCCGGCAGGCTCATTGTGTTTATCTTTTAAAGAGATTATTACCTTCTTATGCAACTTGATCCTCCTTAAGTCTTATAGTTCCAGCGCTTTGGTATTGTTGTTGTACCTTTCGATGGCAAGCTCGATCAACCTGTCTATCAACTCCGAATATGGAATACCCGAAGCTTCCCAAAGCTTGGGGTACATGCTTATCTTGGTAAAACCGGGCATCGTGTTTATCTCGTTTAAAATTACTTCTCCCGTGTCTCTTCGCACAAAGAAGTCTATTCTGGAAAGCCCGGAACAGTCCAAAGCCTTGAATGCCTTAACCGCCAGAGAGCGGACCTTTTCTATGGTTTCCTGCGGAAGGTCTGCAGGTATGCGTATCTCCGAAGTGCTCTCATCGCTGTACTTGGCATGATAATCGTAAAATTCATTGCAGGGGATTATCTCGCCCACTGTTGATGCAATGGGATCATCATTGCCCAAAACTGCACATTCAACTTCCCTGCCGTCAATAAACTCTTCCACAAGGATACGCCTGTCATACCTTGATGCAACCTCAAGGGCTTGGATAAGTTCATTCCTGTCATGCGCCTTTGTAACCCCTACTGACGAACCTGCATTGCAGGGTTTGACAAAACAGGGATAACCGAACTTTTGCTCAATCATCTCTATAGTTTTGACTGAATCCTTTTCATATTCTTTTTTATTGATTATGAGATATGCCGCCTGAGGAATCCCTTCCATTTCCAGTACCTTTTTGGCATAACCTTTATCCATGGCAAGGGCGGAGCTTAGAACCCCGCATCCTACATACGGGATACCTGTCAGTTCCAAAAATCCCTGTACCGTACCGTCTTCACCGTTTATGCCGTGTAGTATGGGGAAAACTACATCGAATCTACCGTTTATACTGGGACCCTTGGGGATTATTTCCGTAGCCGTTACACTTGCCCTTTCCGGCAATTGGATACTTGCTTTCCCGGATTCTTCAGCTAGTCTAAGCCATTCACCGCTGGCAATAAGCGCCGTGGGACCATCATATTTAAGCCACCTTCCGTCCTTGGTAATACCGATGACAGTTATGTCATATTTTTCTTTATCCATATTGTCCAACACCGATTTGGCGGAAAATCTCGATACTTCATGCTCAAAGGACATGCCTCCGAATATAACGGCAACCTTCTTTTTCCCGGACATCAGAATACTCTCCTTTATAAAAATTGTAATCATTATAACCGGTATAATATTAAGTAGTGTATATTATACCATGAAAATAACGGTAATTATGATATAATATCAGTTCATGATATAATATTACTTGAATGGTGTCAAAGTTTAAACCTAAAAACAAAAAAATTTGAAAGGCAGATGGCCATTTTATCGTATTAATGTAATTTAAAAATTTTAAGGGGGGGTTGTTTTATGCCTTTCTATGATCTTAGATGTACCCATTGCAACAATGAGTTTAATATAAAGGCATCCATGGAAGACAGGGAAAACAATAAAATAGTATGCCCTGAATGCGGACACAATGAACTGGAAGCCATATTCCGCAGCGTGAATATTATCCAGTCCAGGGGAAAAGACAACAATTCATGTCCTCATGCGGATATCTGCTGCAGACACTGCCACATGTAAAATATAAAACGGCAGATACAGTAACCCTCTGCCGTTTTACCATTATTCCAAAATTTCTATATATGGCTCGCTTATGTCTGTTTCTGTCCCGCTGGCAGGCAGGCCCGCGTCTTCACTTTCATTTTCTTCAGCTTCTCTGTCATTTTCCTGTGTGTCCTCAATGGACTCTTTCACAGGACCATCTTTACCTATGAGGGACGGTGTCCTCGGAAACTCAGCATCAAACCGGAAATTCCCCTTGAATTCTGAACGGGTTTGGCCTTCGACAGTAAACTTGACTTTTTCAATATCTTTAAGCTCAGTAAGGGTGTTGACTATTGAGAAAATAGTCATCTGCTCAGCATCTTTGCCACCAGGGTGCTTATCCACAAACTCCTTGGTGAAATCAACAATGGCCACTCCATCTTTTACCACAACCGGGGACCTCAAAGCTGTTCCCTCCGGTATGGTGGGTTTTAATTTTGTATCCTTGCCCGGCCCTTTTATGAGTTCCTTCACCAGCAGAGAAGCAAGTTTTCCTGTATCCTGGTCTATTTCCGCCATCGGCACATACCGTATCACTTTCACCAGCTGCTTGTCGTCCTTGGTGGCAAAATAAAGTGTTACAGGTACTTTATCCATAAACTTCCTTGCTTCAGCCTCACTTATATATATACTGCTTACAGGCTGTGTTTCATCATTAATATTTCTAATACCCAACTTTTGAAGCAAACTGCAACCGCCAAATATTGAGATAATCAAAAGGCATATCAAGACAACCGGAACTATCCTGCGCATTTGAATGACACCTCACAAATTAATCTACATAGGATATTTTTATGCTGGAATATGTTCCAGTATTCTACTATTTTGATAATTTTATCAGCAGGTTAAGGTGAAAAATGGCAGGATTCAGAAACAGAACAAGACATACGTCAAGCTGACGCCAATGAAATAAAATCAATCTATTACATGGCCTTGGTATACCTGTCTGCGAAGGCAGTGGCACAGTAGCTGTCCGGCTTGATTTTGGGTATGAAGTTAATCCCTCTCACCATTGCCACCATTTCATTGATTAGGCTCTTGGTTTTGCCCTTGTGGCCTATATCTATATGAAATTCAAAAGTGACTCCTTTCTTGCTGTCCTGCTCAACAACTTTTTTAATAGCTGCAATTTTTTCTTCATCAAACAAATAAGCCAACTGCAGGCTTGCTGTTGTCTCCAGGTAGATCTTTTCCCTTAAATTTACCACCGGACGCTGCATGACGGACTTGTGAAGAAAACCTATGGCCCCGTAACCCACACGGTGCACAAGAATGCAGGAAACAAAAACGGTCTTTGATGAAACCTGGGAGTCAGTTCCTATGGAAATCCTGTAGGAACTGTTGGTGTCTGCCCTGATAAACTTAAGGATTTCCCTGTAGACTTCATCAAAAGTGAGCACTTCATGCCTTAAGTTTTTAAATAATGTGTTCTCGTCAAAATAGAGCATGGCATTTTGCATATTGTAATTCCTCCGGTTACAGAAAAAGCCCTGTTAAATAACAGGGCATTTTACTTGCTTTGCAACAAGATGCTCTACGGCGTGGTGCATGCTAATGTGCATGGCCTGGTAAAAAGATTTATTGCTTATAGATATGGACTTCAACCGGTAATTCAATCTGTTCCTGTAAAACTTCAACATGCTCCTTTTGCCGTCCCTTAAACTTTATAGTTTAAATGTTAACATATTGTAAAAAAACTATCAAGTGTGTAATTTATGGTTTCTGACATAATCAATTATGCTTCTGCCAGCTTTAGCGCCTTCTCCCACGGCCACTGATATTTGCTTGAAACCGCCAACGCAATCACCTGCTGCAAAAAGACCTTCAATATTTGTTTTCTGGTCCTTATCCACCACAATAAACCCGTCTTCGGTAATAACTCCAAGTTTTCTTGCAAAATCAGAGCCGGTAGCCCTCTCATTGGCGATGAAGAGGCCATCGACGGCCTCGCTGGTTCCGTCGCTGAAATAAATCTTTTCCAGGAACTCCTCCCCGTCCACCTTTGCAATTAATTTTTTATTCACCGTAAACTTACTTATTTTTTCAGAAAATACTGGTGTCATATCCAATTCCATGCCATTGGTGTAAATGGTGATTTTATCTGTAAAATTCTCAAGTTCCAGTGCTTCATGGGCTGCGAAATCTTTGTTGCCCAGGACACCAACTTTTAATTTCCTGTAAAAGAAACCATCGCAGGTGGAACAGTAACTTACGCCTTTGCCTTCAAACTTGTCTATATTTACAATATTCAGCTTCTTCTGCACCTGGCCTGTCGCCAGTAATACCGCCTTTGCAGTATATACGCCGTTGGAGGCAGTAACTTTAAATAAATCCTCCTTTTCTATGCTGACAACCTCGTCCTCCACTATTTCCGCTCCCAGCCTCAAAGCCTGTTTTACGCCTGATTCCAGCAGCTCCCTGCCGCTTATGGGTTCTTCAAACCCGTAATAATTTTCGATTTTCTGGGCCTTCATAAGGCTGCTGTCGCCTTTTGCTATTATCAAAGTCTTAAGGTTTGCCCTCAATGTGTATAAGGAGGCTGATATTCCGGCAGGGCCCTTACCTATTATTATTACATCATACATAAATATTACTCCTTTGCACGATTTTCCATACCGTCTATGATCCTCAAAATTGTATCTTTATCAGTCTGTCCTGCAATGTATCCATATGCTGAACCGTCTTTATCCACGAAAAAAGTGATGGGGATGGAATTAACCCCGTAAGTCCGTGATACCTCACCCTTTGTATCCAAAAGCACCGGCAGGTTGAATTTATTCTCGTCTATATATTTCTCCACGGCCTCTTTCGAATCGCCAATATTTACCGTAATAATCCGGGCAGTTTCACCTTTCATCAATTCCTCATAGGCACTGTCCAGGTCAGGCATTTCTGCAATACAATAAGGACAGGAAAGGCTCCAGAAGTTAACTATCGTAATCTTTCCACTAAAGTCAGATAAACTTACCTCTTCGCCCTGCAAATTCTCCAGCGTGAAATCCGGTGCCGGTATTCTTTCGCTGTCATTTTCAGCATTATTCCCATCCTGTTCTGTTCCTTCACCGCTGCTTTCATCAGTGCCGTCATCTGTTTCACCAATGCTGTCTTCGCCGTTGTTTGCGTTTTTGTTTCCTCCGTCTTCACTTTGATTTGGCGTTTCGTACCCTGGAATTCTTCTTATATCATTGGGCCTGAACTGCATATAAATCGTATACAGCAGGAAAAAAAGCAACACACATATAACAAGCCAAAAAATTATATTTCCTATCTTTTTCAAGTATTATCAGCTCCCCGAAACCCGCTTAATTTCATTTGATGAACTTTCTAAGTCTGGTACATTTATTGATTAACTGCAAACATATGAACCGTCCCTTTGTCTACATTATGCCGGTGAAAATAAGAATGCCTGCTGCCATAAGCAAAACTCCCGATACTTTTTTTATAACATCACCGTACCGTTTAAAAAAGGTAAAGGCTTCCTTAATCTTGTTATAAATAATAGCAACTCCCAGGAACGGTATCCCAATACCTGCAGAATAACATAACAGCATCAACATACCTTCTGTCACCGTTTCCCTGCTGCCTGCCATAAGAAGCGCAGTCCCAAGAAACGGTCCGCTACAGGGACTCCAGCCAAACGCAAACACCATCCCGTACAATACCGGTGAAATAAACCCTGAGGCTTTTATATTTATATTCAGTTTAATCTCACGGTTCAGAGCTTTTACTTTAATTATACCCAGAAAGTACAGCCCGAAAACTAATATAATAATACCACTGATCTTTCTGAACACTTCGATATGGGATTTGAGGAAATACCCAATGGATGTGGCAGCCGCTCCCAGTAATACAAATACTATTGTAAATCCCAGGATAAAACCCAGGGCGTTTTTTACCTGGATAAGGGTCCCCGGCCTGCCGTTTCCCTTTTCATCTCCGGATATCCCTGCAATATAGAATATATAAAGGGGAATCATTGGAATAATACATGGTGATATAAATGTCAGGATTCCCTCCAAAAAGCAAAACAAGTAATCATAGGCGGCCATGTCACACCTCCGTATATTTTGCTACGGTACTTAATAATACATTACAGGCTTGTCAAACTATACTCGCTATCAGCATGATCACGATACAATACTGCCTGCAAAAGTATTACAGTTACTTAAGTTGATGTGTTTATTATACCATATTCATCTTTTATGAGGCCAAAAACGGAACACATGGCCCGGTTTTTGAATATTATGTAAAGACGAGAGTTTTAGGAGGATGTGAATGAGCAAGACCGGTCAGAACTCAGAAATACTCTTTTTCATACTGGTTTTTCTCCTGCTGTTTTATGACAACAGGCCTCTGCTTGCACTAAAGGGTGACCTGCCCGCAGAAGTTATAAGGTGCGGCAGTGACAGCAGTATATTGTTTTTCATAATCATTTTCCTTCTCCTGTTTTATGACTAATAATTTTTCTCAACCAATACTTGCCTTTTTGACTATTGCGTGAAACTGCAATAGTCATCTTTTTGTAACCATTATCCTGCCTCATTCATAATATGTACCGTAATGCAATGGGGGGGATTGTAATTGCCTTTTTCTGAGACACTGATCACAAGCGTTAACCGGTTATTTGCCGACGGCAATGATGAAACCGTGTTTTTCCTGTTGGTGTTCTTCCTTTTGCTTTTCGGGGACAAATATGATGATTTCCTTGAAAGGAACAATCTTCTTCTTTTGGTGACGGTTTTATTCCTTTTGATATTTTTCATGTTCAACCAGCAGGGAATCAGAAATGAAGCAAATGCATTGTCACCGGAAGCTCTGGAAAGCAAAGAGGGAGATGAAAAATAGGATTTATTTATTATTCATAAGTAAAAAGTATCTTTCATAAAATGATATGAACGGTATCTTATATTTATCCCTTGCATACAAAATATTTTCAGGAAAGGAAGATATCATGAGCAATTCCATAAATAAAAAAATCGCGGATATTTTAGGGAAAATGGACGACAAAATGCTCCAGGTAAAACTCAACAATGCAATTGAAATTCTTAAGAAAGGTGATACCGAGGAACTTGTAAAAAAAATCAACAAGATTAATAAGGACGAATTGATTCAGAAAATTGATGAATTTGATTTATCAAGGCTTAATAATCTGAATATTGATAAAAATGAGATAAAGGAAAAAATAAACAACGTGGATATGGAAAAGGTTAAAAGCATGATCGGAGAAAAGGGAGACGAAATTATTGACAGGTTGATGTACATACTCAATCAACTGCCCGATAAAAAAGGTTAAATTTTACATTACAAATAAGTTTAGGGGGGAACAGCTTATGAGTGAGGACATTAACGGAAAATTGAAACAGCTTATCGACCTTTTGGGACAGGAAAACATGCGGGAAAATGTAATAAGTGTACTCAATGCCCTGACAAATTCAGGCGAAAAAAAGGAGGCACCAAAACCTGAAAACAAAATTCAAAGCAGCGGGAATACCGGCTTATCCCCCGATCTTGCCGAAAATCAGGAAATGATGAGATTCCTGAAAAAAGCTATGGATCATATGCGAAATAACAACGATCCCAGGATTAACCTGCTCCATTCCATAAAGCCCTTTCTTGGCAGCAGAAGGCAAAACAAGATAAATAACTGTATAATGCTGCTTCAGCTTTCCAGTTTGACCAGGCTGCTGGAAGAAAACGACAATAAAGGGGAGTCAATAAACAATGAGCTATAGACGAGGGTATCCCTTTGGCAGGGAAAGGACTTACCAAAAACCTTATTTTGAAGAAAAAATAGAAAATATACCTCTTCCCGATGAATCCGAAGACAATAAACCGTCTCCGGCTGCCGGTACCAGGAGTTTTGCCTTCCAGAACAAACTTTTCGGCATAATCGGCTTCGAGGAACTTATTCTTATCGGTATTATCATCTTACTTCTGTATGAAAGGGTATACGACGATTTCCTGCTGATTTTGCTGCTCTATGTATTGCTTACATAAGCCATGCCGGTAAAGTATTATGGTACACAGGCAATGCTATATCCGGTTTTAGATTTGCCTTTTGCAGGTGTTTTGCAGGAAACAGTTTGCGCAGTCCGGCTTTTTTCTGCAGTATACCTTTGAATGCCTGACAATCAGCGCATGGTATTCCTTATATAAATCCACCCTGTCACTGTATTGGTTCAAGGCTGTTTCAAAATAATTCCTTATATCGTCATAATCATCAGGCAAGGAGACACCCAGCCTGCCAAACATTCTTCGTGTATAGGCGTCAACCACAAAAACAGGTTTCCCCAGGGCATAAAGAAGTATGGAATCGGCGGTTTCCCTGCCTATACCCCTTATTTCAAGCAGTTCTTCCCTCAATTTATGTAAATCCTCTTTTTTAAGCTTTTCAGGGGAAAAACTGTATTTCTGATACCAGTTGAGAAATTCTTTAAGCCTCACAGCCTTAATGTTGAAAAAGCCGCTGGGTTTTATTTTTTCAGCCAGTTCACGGGTATCCATCTCAAGCAGGCGGAAAGGCTCCAATCCAGGCTTAAGGTTTGAAATAGCCTTTTCCACGTTGGACCAGTTGGTGTTCTGGGTAAGAATGGCACCAACCATTACCTCGAATTCATCGTCTGCCGGCCACCAACCCTGGGGCCCGTAATAGGCCAAAAGCTTTTCGTAAATTTCCCTCAACATGTTATTCCCCCGTTAAAATATCGCTTGTTTAAATTTTATAAGATTATGGTAAATATTCAATGCACTGTTTTCTTTTTTAATGATAATTATTGATTAAAAATATGTTTGCACAGACAGCCGCTTATGTGTTAATATGGTAATAAATTTTAGCCGGCATTCCGCTGAAGCCGGACTTTATTAATAAAATATAAAAATTTCGACTTATATCCCTTTAAGGGAATGAGAACGGAGGTTGTATTATGTCAAATGAGTCTGTAAAAGAACGCAGTTTTGCGGGGGTTGAGCAGCTTTCATTAAGGAGCCTTGTTATCGGAGCTCTTGGTTCCTGCATCATTACGGCCAGTTCCATGTATGTGGCTCTCAGGATGAGTGCCCTTCCATGGCCCACAATCTTTGTAGCAGTCCTATCAATGGCTCTTCTTAAACTGCTTGGAAAAACCACAAACAATGAAATCAACGTTACACAAACATCCATGTCTTCAGGAGCAATGGTTTCCGGAGGTCTCGCTTTCACACTGCCGGGATTATGGATTACCGGCATCTGGTCAGGAGACGGACTTATGGCCCAAAATTTCTGGAAAGTATTATTTATATCCATTTCCGGTATGATATTGGGTACCATGCTCACCTGGATTTTAAGAAAAAGGTTTATTGAGACAGAAGCCCTTCCTTACCCCATAGGTCAGGCTGCAGCTGAAACAATAGTTACAGGGGACAAAGGCGGACGTAAATCTTACCTGTTATTTGGTTCCATGGGTATTACCGCCCTGTTCACCTATTTAAGGGATAGTCTTAAGTTAATTCCCGCCAGCATTTCATCAGCTTTTCTCTATGCAAGGAACTTGTACCTGGGTATTGCAGTTTTCCCCATGGCGGTTGGGATTGGTTACTTAATTGGAACCCTTTACACAGGGGTATGGTTTTTAGGTTCTGTACTTTCATATCTGGTGATTATTCCCCTGGGCACCTTGACGGGCATATTCCCGTCTGCACAGGAGGCTGTAAGCTTTAAGAATACCGCCGGAATCGGATTAATGATTGGTACCGGCCTTGGTATACTTATCTCCATGGTAGTATCCTTCATAAAAAAAATAAGCCTTACGAGCAGAAACAATAAAAATACTGCTAAAGATAATAAGACATTTACCTTCAGGAGATTTATCATATACTTTGTTCCTGCAGCGCTGGCATTTGTATTTTCCATAGCTTCCGGCCTGGGACTTTTACCATCCCTGCTTCTTATAATAGGAACTGTTTTTGCATCGGCCATGGCCGCAACCATTACAGGCCAGACCGGTATTAATCCTATGGAAATCTTCGCCATTATCGTTTTGCTTGCAGTACGTGCCGTAGTCCACGTAGACCCCCAGGGAGCATTTTTCCTGGCGGCTTGTGTGGCAGTGGCCTGCGGTTATGCGGGAGATATGCTCAATGACTACAAAACAGGCCATGTTCTCAATACAAATCCAAAAGCCCAGTTTATCTCGCAAACAGTGGGCGGCGTTGTCGGCACAGTAGTTGCGACCCTTTCCATGTTCGCTGTAATCAACCAATTCAATGGTGTAGGTCCTGAAGTAGGGCTTCCGGCGGCACAGGCAGCTGCCGTAAGTAAAATGGTTGGGGGAATTGAGAAACCTGTTGTCTTTGCCGTTGCCACCATAATAGGCATTGTTCTTTACCTTTTGAAAGTGCCTTCCATGACCCTGGGAATAGGCATGTACCTGTCTTTTGAGTTTTCTGCGGTAGCCTTTTTGGGCGGCCTTATCCGCTTGCTGGTGGATAAACTGCATCCTAAGTCTGCTGAAAACGGAAGCATTATATCTTCAGGCATGCTGGGCGGCGAAGGCATAACAGGAGTTACACTGGCGATTATTCAAATGATAACTGGTGCGTAAATGGCGCTGGGATATAAACAACCGGAGTGATAAATATGGCTAATATAATTGGTATTGATATCGGTGGAAGCACTACAAAAATCACAGGTTTTAATAACGGAATCATTTACAGCCCCATGCTCGTTAAGGCAACCGATCCTATTGCCTCCGTTTACGGAGCCTTCGGGAAATTCCTGAACGCGAACGGGCTGGCTATTTCAGATATTGACAAGATAATGATAACCGGTGTCGGTTCATCATATATAACCGAAAACCTGTACGGCGTATCCACAGGGAAAGTGGATGAATTCCGCGCCATCGGCATGGGCGGACTGTTTTTAAGTAATCTTTCAAAAGCTATTGTGGTAAGCATGGGGACAGGTACTGCCTTTGTGTTTGCCGATCACAACAATGTAACCCATATAGGAGGCACAGGCGTCGGCGGAGGAACCCTCCTGGGATTGTCAAGCATAATGCTCAATATAAGGGATTTTGATAATCTCATCAAAACTGCAGATGCAGGCTCCCTTGCAAATGTTGACCTGACAATCGGTGATATATCCCAGGAAAATGTGGGTGTACTTCCTCCCGAAACTACTGCATCAAATTTTGGTAAGATCAGTGACCTGGCCACCCATTCCGACATGGCCCTGGGAATTATAAACCTGGTGTTTCAGACCATAGGCATGCTTTCCATATTTGCCACCAAGATTCACAATATAAAAGATATTGTCCTTACAGGGAATCTTGTAAATGTGCCTCAATCTCACCGGATTTTTAAAGAACTGGAAAAATTGTTCGGCGTGAAGTTCCACATCCCCCGGAATGCTGAATATGCCACATCAGTAGGCGCTGCCATGTCATATATAAAGGGGATGGGCTATACTGATATCAAAAAGTAAAAAAGCTAAGGTAAAAAACAAATTATTCGATGTTCTTAGGGGCGTACTGCCCCTTTTGTTTTTCTTTCGGGATGGCAAGACTTTTGACTGTTATATCCATTTCCTTGATATTGAGGGCGGTGAGTCTCTCAACTTCTTTGCTTACCTCCTGCTGTACCTTTTCAATAACAGGACGGATAGTGTATCCGTAATACAGAATAAGGTCCATCTCCAGGTAAACACCTTCAGGCCTGTTTTCAGCCCTGAACCTGGTAATCTTCTGAACTCCTTCGATCTGCATGATTACATGTTCTATAATCTGATAAATGGTGTAATCGGATATGGTGTAATTGCCCAGGTAACTGAAGGTGGGCCTGACAACAGATTTTTCCCCTACCAGTTGGTAACTGCCTTTGGCCTTTCTCCGGAAAATCTGTAGCGGGTCAAGAAAATAGCCGGAAAAATCTTTTTTTATTTCGAAAGTAGGTACAGGTATTACATGTTTCCCCTGGGTTTTCCTCGTGTTTAAAGCCTGTTCTATTTCAAACTCATTGGCTACTTCATCTATATATACCTTGCCTGTTATTCCGTCAAATCCGAGGTTTTTGGCAATTGTCTCCACCATTCCGTCAGAAGTGCCCAGTATGAGTATTCCATTTACATTGTGGGCATCTATGGCCTTTCTCACAGCCTCCGCATGGTCTTTGTAAATAAAAAGGGCACGTTTAATGGAGCCAATCCGGGTCTTTTCCCGTTTGGCAGATATGCCAGCGACTACATTGTTACCCTTTATCAAAAGACCGTCGTCAATTATTAAGTCAAGATTTCTTTCCCTGGCCACCCACAGGGCCCTGTGGCTTTTCCCAGTACCGCTGGGACCGATAAAACCCACTATTTCCAATGACAACACCGCTTTATCAGGAATAATTTTATGTATTATTATTTTACCATAAAAATTATCACCAATGAATAACGGCATGCAAACAAAAACCGGACAATTAAAAAGAGAGCCACTTTTTCGGCCCTCTTTTTTTATAAAAGATTCTTCTTTTGTTTACTATAATCTTTATCCTTTGCTTATTGTAAATTTTTTAACTACCACAATATATTGTATCATTAACTCTGTCAATGTCAATATATATGAAAAAAAGAGGACTTAAGTCCTGAATAAGGGCAGACAATTGTCACATTTCCTGCATATGCTTACCTTACCGAAAAACACATTTTTTATAGTATCCAACAATTCCTTGTTTCTGAAATTCTCTATATTATGCATGACTATTTTTTTCGGCGCAAGGGTTATAAGAGAACTGACAAGGAGGTCATCATAATTTATATCCCCTTCCGAAATCTCGTCAAGCAGCTCTTTGATACATTCGCTGGTTATCTCTTCCTTGCGCTCGTTAAACAGAATATATTTTCCATCGAAGGTGGTATATACATGAATTGCGTTGAATTTCGGCTCCTGAACCTCCACAAAGTATCTGAGAAGTTTAATAAACTCCTTATATTCCCTTTCCATGAGAAAGTTATCCACTGCCTTGTCAACAATGTCTTCCAGGTCCCGGGTATAATCTTTAAGCCGGAAATTCACAAATCCGTCAAGAATCAGGTTGTTTGAGCTTTCAAAATAATCCATGAGACGTTTAATTATTATATTCCTTCTTCTTATGCGAAATAAGCTGTTAATCAGGCTGTTGTCCTCATTTTTCATTATTCTGCGAACAGATTTTTGTATTTCATTTTTTTCCCGGGCGTTGAAATAGCAGTAATTTGTGTTAATTACCCTACTAATGAGCTTATCCTCATATTTATTAATAATATAATCAGCCAGTATCGCTGATATCTTTGAAATCAAGGCATTGTAGTCCTGTACGGGCTTTCCGGAGCCGTTTTCACTGTCAATCCGGCATACTACAGAAACAGCCCCCTCCATGTCCACCCTGTCAACTTTAAAGTCAGAATTACTGTTGCATTTTTCTAATTTATTGGAAATAAAATGGACTATCTCCTCATCACTGTCAACTACTCCGATACTAAGGTAAGGCATACATATCACATCCCTTCAAAAGTAGTATACGTCTTTCGCTGTCAAATATCCTGTAAGCTCATGCCACGCTTTTATCCGCGCTTTTTCATTTATATTATATGTAGTTTGGATAGGTAAGTTACTACCTATTAATTTTCCAGCAGCGGCAACAGTGAACCAACGTCAGTGATTTCGCCCGACGAAAGGGATACAACGGACATGCCCTTTTCTGCCAGTCTTTGCAATATTTTCCCTGCGCCCTTAAGGGTTTCCACATTACCAGTTAAAGCCCAGCATTTTGGACCAAGAAGGCAGGAAGCCCCTCCGATAAATCCGTGATCCAGTCCCGGCAATTTTATGGCCGTTTCATCTTCCAGCAATATAACATCTAGGCCTTTCCTTTCAGCAGCCTTTAAAATTCCCCTGTCGCCGGTGATAATACAGTTTTTGTCAACAACTGAAACAGAACATTTAGTATAACCCTGGTTTACATGCACAAATTCTATACCTTTTTTCATCAGTTCCCTTTTCAATACGGGGTCAGTGTATTTTGTATTGTGAAAAGCCAGGCCGCCGGCAATGGCCACATTATAGGCAATATTATGGGGGTATCTGTTGCCGGGACAAGTCTCGCCCATAATAAGATTAAAACCCCATGCAGCCAGTTCATTAAGAAATTCCCTCTCGGTGCCAGGTGCACAGACTAAATCATACCCCCCGGTATGGCAGATAACCATATCTGGATGACAGGACACCGCTTCATATAACATGGCATGCTTTCTTGTACAAACCAGTTTTATACCCATGCCAGCCAGCTTCTTCCTTATTCCTTCACTGATTCTCCCGTCAGCCACAACAAGTTTCACATTTTTTTCAGGAAGATTCGGTTTTAGCAATGCAGTATAATCCATTTTTAATACTCTCCAAAATTTAAGTAAATAAACTTGTAAATCGTCACAAATTTTCACTTGTTAACATACTATACTAAAGAAAGTTAAAAATCAAAACTCATAAACTTGCCATAAAAACATTAACGAATAAAAGCGACTGACTGCCATTATTTTCTGTAATGGCGGTTTTCAGATAAACCGCGCTCTTTCAGGGAGCGCGGATTTTTTACGCAAAATATTATGAATGATAAATGCTTAACCGGCAAATACTAAGAAAAAAATTAAAGGAGATGTTTTTTATGGAAAGGACGCCAATAGACAGACTGGCGCTGGTTCTGGTAATAATCGGCGCACTGAATTGGCTTTTGGTTGGTTTATTCGAATATGACCTTGTAGCATCTATTTTCGGAGGCCAGGATGCCCTTGTAAGCAAAATAGTATACACGCTGGTAGGCCTGGCGGGCATATATTCCATAAGTCTGTTGTTCAGAACAGCAAAAAGGCCTGTACAGGAAGAATAAAAATTCAAGGCCAGGTATTTTCTCGAAAGTCACGCAAAATTTACGCGTGACTGATTTTTTATGACCGGATGATACAGTTTTCAGTTAATATACGGGTTCCCATGAATAAGCCTTCCTTACCAGGAATATGCTTTAGTGAAAATCCCTCAGGAGGAAGGTTTATGTATACTTTTCTTATTGTCTCATCTGTCCTGGCGGTATTTATAACTTTAATTCCCGATATATTTCCGTACTGCTCCTGCTGCCGGAAGAAAAAATTCAGGCCTTTTATCAAGCTTCACGTACCTGTTTCCTTCAAACTGTGGTATGGAGGGTACAAATCAGTTTGCAGGAAATGCTGCCGGAAGTATTACATTAACTCCATTGATGACCTGAATAATGTGCTTCGCTTAAAAAAATACACAGAAGCCAAGATAAAAAGTGAATTCTAAATGTTATAATATTATATGGTTTGTTACCAATTAACTTTAGGAGGAAGCCTTAATGTCAGAAAAACTGATGAAATATGACGTGGCAATCATCGGCGGAGGTGTCGCCGGAATCTTTGCAGCCATTGAGCTTACAAATCTTGCGCCTTCCACCAGGATAGTCCTGTTGGAACAGGGAAATCCTATACACAAGCGCAGCTGTCCTATAGTAAGCAAACAGACCAGGCAATGTGTAAACTGTCCCACCTGTGCCATAATGAAAGGTTTTGGTGGAGCCGGAGCATACTCTGACGGAAAATTCAATTTCTCCACGGAATACGGCGGCTGGCTGACAGATTATTTACCGCCTGAAAAAGTAATGGAGCTTATTGAATACGTGGACAGCATAAATGTAAAATTTGGCGCCACAGAAAAAACATATTCCACCAGTACGCCACGAGCCCAGGAAATAGAGAAAATCGCCCTTCAAAATGACCTTCACATACTCCACGGCTCAGTTAAGCATCTGGGAACGGAAAATAACATGGTTATCCTGAGAAAACAGTATGAGTATCTCAACGAGCTTATTGATATAAAATGCAACACGGCTGTTTCCGAAATTGAAGCTACAGGCAAATCCTTTATATTGAAAACCCATGATGGCTTAACGGTGGAATGCGATTACCTGATATCAGCCCCTGGCAGGTCCGGCGCTGAATGGTTTGCCGGCCAGTGCGAAAAACTGAATCTGAAGTTGATCAATAACCAGGTGGATATCGGTGTGCGCCTTGAGATACCAGCCGTCATTTTCAAACACATCAGTGACGTGGTTTATGAAGCCAAACTGGTGTACAGAACCAAGCAGTACGGTGACCTGGTGCGCACATTCTGTATGAATCCCAATGGATACGTAGTAATGGAAAACACTGACGGCATAATAACAGTAAACGGCCACAGTTATGCGGACCCGAAACTAAAAAGTGAAAATACTAATTTTGCCTTGTTGGTGAGCAATAGGTTTACAAAGCCTTTCAAGGAACCATACAGGTACGGTAAGCACATTTCATCCCTCTCCAATATGCTGGGAGGTGGAGTAATCGTGCAGCGGTTCGGTGACCTGATAAGAGGTACAAGGACCAATGAGCACAGGCTGAGCCAAAGTTTTGTAAGGCCTACTCTGGACGCCACCCCGGGAGATTTAAGCCTTGTTCTCCCAAAAAGGCACCTGGACAACATCATTGAAATGATTTATGCCCTGGACAAAATCGCTCCCGGAACGGCAAACTATGATACTCTGCTGTATGGCGTGGAAGTGAAATTTTACAGTTCCAGGCTGGAACTTACCGGAGATTTGGAAACTGAATATACCAACATGTTTGCCATAGGCGACGGTGCAGGAATAACCAGAGGACTGTCACAGGCAGGAGCCAGTGGTGTCCACGTGGCCAGGGTAATTGCCGGCCGCATAAATAAGTATGCATAAAAAGATGGTTTTTATTAAAAGCGGCATACAGGCAAAATTGCCTGTATGCCGTTTTATTTTTCAGCACTTCACAATATTATTGGTCCCAGTTGTGATATACATTCTGTACATCATCATGGTCTTCCAGGGCATTAATGAGTTTTTCCATGGACTGTATCAGCTTTTCATCCTCCAGCCTGGTGTATGTTACCGGCACCATTTCTATTTCGGCTGATTCAGCCGGGTATTTCTCCAGCTTAGCCCTGACGGCGGAAAAATCGTTGGGATCCGTGATGATTTCTATATACTCATCTTCCACCTGCACGTCTTCAGCGCCTGCGTCAATAGCTTCAAGGACAATTTCATCTTCATCAATGTCACTGCTTTTGCCTATTATTATGACACCTTTCCTGTTGAACATGAAAGATACACAGCCTGTTGTCCCAAGGTTTCCACCGTATTTATCAAATAAATGGCGGATATCCGCCGCAGTCCTGTTTCTGTTATCTGTCATGGCCTCTACTATGAATGCCACACCGCCAGGTCCATAACCCTCATAGGTTATCTCCTCTATATTTGTGGTATCCAACTCCCCTGCAGCCTTCTTAATGCTTCTCATTATATTTTCATTTGGCATGTTGTTGGCTTTCGCTTTTGCAATAACGTCCGCCAGTTTGCTGTTTGCCGCAGGATCAGGGCCACCTTGTTTAACTGCGACCATTATTTCCCGGCCAATTTTCGTAAAGATTTTGCCTTTCTGCGCATCCGAACGTTCCTTCTTATGCTTGATATTAGCCCATTTTGAGTGTCCCGACATGTATATACCTCCTTCCGGCTCATGCGCATTTATTTACATTATATCTGCTTTAGTGTAAAATTTTCTTAGTGCCAAATTACGGTAAATGTTGTTTTTAATAACAACTTAAAAATGGCTGTCTAGATAATTATAGCATATTTAGTTATTGTAATAAAGGTGGTTTTGGTCCATGAGAAATGCTAAACCATCACACAGCGATCTTCTTTCCCCCAATAGTAAAAGTGGCAACACATCTTTGCAAGTGGATTATCTGATTAATATTTTTCATGAGTTAAGAACGCCTCTATCCATTATTTTAGGAGCAATAAAACTCATAGAAATGGAGCAGTGCAACCTACAGGACACACGCATCCCCAAGCATATACAGATAATTAAGGTAAACTGTTACAGGCTGCTCAGGCTCATAAACAATATACTTGACCTGACAAAGCTGGACAATAAGTATGTATCCCTGGAACCGGTAAGCTGCAACATAGTTAAACTTACAAGAGATATAGCCCATACAGTGGCTCCTATAGCCGAGGAAAGAGAAATATCAATGCAGTTCAGTTCCTCAAAAGAAGAAATTATTACTGCCGTTGATATTGACAAATTTGAGAAAATTATCCTTAACCTTCTTTCCAATGCAATTAAATTTACGGGAAAAGGGGGAAAAATTGAAATCCGGGTGGAAGACGCCGATAACCGGGTTTTTATACATGTAAAAGACAGCGGCATTGGTATCCCGAAATCCAAGCAGAAAGCCATCTTTTCCCGCTATATGCAGAGCAAAAGCCCTCTTTCCAGGGACAATGAAGGCACAGGCATCGGCCTTGCCCTGGTCAAGCATTTCGTTGAACTTCACGGGGGAAGTATAAACCTAATCAGCAAAGTAAGGTACGGAAGTGATTTTATTGTTGAGCTTCCCATTGTTACATGTGTTGCCGGCCTCAGGAAAAAAGTAAGTGAAGAAAGCCAGTCATGTCAGGAAGACAGGCTGGAAAAGATCATAAAAGCCATTAATATAGAGCTTTCAGATATCTACACCTCATCTTAGGGCAACCAGCACACAGGCCTTTACATAATTCATTCCCTTTTCTTCAAGAATACTGATTAATTCATCATCATATGTCCCGGGTTGCAGCCATATATTTTTTATATCAAGCCGGTGGGCTTCCTCAATTATACCTTTGCCGTGCCTGGGGGATACAACCATGTCAATTACTTCCGGTACCTTGGGAAGGGAAGATAAATTTTTATAACAAACATCCCCGTCTATCTCATTGTAATTGGGATTTACAGGATATACCTCATATCCTTTTGACTTTAACTTTTTATAAATCATATTTCCATATTTTTCAGGATTGTCATTGGCTCCCACAACTGCCCAAACCTTCTTGGCCAGCATTTCTTCTTCCTTCATAGCTGTTTCCTCCTTTATGTGCTGTTACAGTATTAAGGTCACAAATCCACTTTTGTGTCTATGTACATTTGTCCGCCTTTTTTAATGGTGGCGCTGCCTGCAGTAATGTCATTTACAAGTTTTATAAAAGCCTCTTCCTTTTCCGGTACAACGGCCACAGTAAATGAAACCTGTTCGGTAAATTGTGCATTTTCAATATTATACCCGTTATCCGTCAGGACATTCTGCGCCTTGCCATAAAAAGTATAATCCATAGCCACAGTGAAAATGGTACAGAGCACTTTTTTAATAATTCCTGCACTGTCTATCCCCATGGAAGCGCTTTTCCCATACGCTCTCACAAGGCCCGGCGCTCCCAGAAGAGTCCCGCCGAAATACCTGGTGACAACTATCACCACATTCTGTAAATCTGCCCTTTTTATCGCTTCCAGTACAGGCAAGCCAGCAGTCCCCGCCGGTTCACCGTCATCGCTGTACCTTTGTATGATGCTATCTCCGATAATTCTGTATGCGTAAACATTATGGTTCGCATCCCAATACTCAGATCTCAAGGTATTTATAAAATTCACGGCTTCCTCTTCGCTTTTGACCGGGGCTACATTGGAAATAAATTTTGATTTTTTCTCTTCATATTCTGCCGTACCCTTATCCTTTACAGTGCGGTACTCTTTAAACATTTCATCACCTCTTGAAAGTAAACAGCGCCGGCGGGAATTACCTTTAAAGCCAGTCAAGGACAGCCTAAAGGCTGTCCTTGACTTATTATATCATATTTCAACATCACCCTGAAAAATTACGCACAAACACTTATGCCGTATTCAAGGCATGTCAAAACTTATTTTCGGTTTCATGTTAAGCCTAATCTACATGGCCGCTTCCTCAGCCGCCAGTTCCTTTTTGTAATTTTTGTAAGACAAATTAAGCAATGCCTTGTCTTGACTATATGTTACAAGCTGCATTGCTTCTTCTATATCAAAATATCCTCCGTCTTTGAAACCTTCATCATGATTGACTTTGTATTCACCATTGAGGGCTCTCATAATATACCAGATTATTTTATTACAAACGGGTTTTTGACGTGTTATAGAATAGAATTCATAACTTGTTTGACCTGCCGTAGATAATATCTCTGCCGAAATGCCTGTTTCGTGCTTAACTCTCTGAAGTGCCACCTCGTGAGGTAAACTACCTTGACGGATTACTCCTTTGGGAAAGATCCATTCATCCTTTTCATTCTTCAGGATGAATACCTTATCCCCAAAAAAAACTAAACCACCTGCGCAATTTCTCACCAGCATAATGAAAACTCCCTTCACAATTTATTATTTGTTGTAAAATGATAGCTTATTTTATAGTATTTACATTTATACAATATATATTAATTTCATTCTACCCTATATAGCTTTTTTATGCAATGTATACAAAGCCGAAAATATTCACAAATCTGACCTTCATATTTTGACATTTTTCTACCTTGTCCCCGTGGAGCCAAAACCGCCGCCCCGGTCAACGCCGATTTTATCAACAGAATCAACAATATTCAGATTCATGGCAGGCAGTTTCTGGAGAACAATCTGGGCTATCCTGTCTCCCTTCCGGATTTTATACGTACCTTTTTCCCTGGGGTTGTCCAATGTTGCAGATTCCTCATCAATACCTGAACCAGGAGGAGATGTATTGGTCATTATTACGCAAAGTTCTCCCCTGTAACCACTGTCGATGGTACCGGGCGAATTTGAAAGCCTTAAGGGTGTCTTCAGGGAAATCCCGCTTCTCGGCCTTACCTGCAGTTCATATCCAACCGGTATGGCAAATTTAAGTCCTGTAGGTATCAATTTAGTTTCTCCGGGGCGAAGATATACTTCCTCCGCTGCACATACATCCATGCCGGCATCGCCGGGCCTGGCATATTTCGGTAGCACCGCGTCTTTCCTGCATATTTCCACAAATATGTCAACTTTCTCCATCAAAACTATCCTCCTCTACACTCCCCTGAAATAATGTCCTCTTGTAAATCCTTCACTTTTTATTTCATCAATAAGTTCATCATAAAATCCAGGTTTTGCATCCTTTCCGGTTTCATACCGGTACAGGCTCATTATGTCTCTCATCCTTTCAGGCTTTTCATCGGTAAAATCGATTCTGAAATCGCAGACACCCGCCTCAGCCAGTTCATTTATTACTTCAGGCACAAAAATGACCTTTGAATTGTATACGGTGGTCTGGCAGGAGATTTTATCGGTACGGACAGGAAATCTTACTCCGTAGCGGTCAGTCAGATAGAACCTGTTTCTGCCACAGTCAAAGGGATTGTCACATTTTGCGCATACTCCCCCCACGGGACAGTATTCAGTGGTCAAAAGGGGTATCCTGCCGTATACCATGGCCTGGAGTTTCAGGTTACTGTAGCCAGCCGAAACCTTCATTTCCTCAAGGGTCATTTCCACCGAAAGTGCTGTCCTTTCAAACCCAAGCTTTTCCAGTCCATTTATTGTAAAGCTGTTGTATACATTAAAATTATAATCTGCTGATATTCTTAATCCCCGTTTCTTTACCAATTCAACAAATCCCAGGTTACCAACAAGCACACCGCTGATGTCACCTTCTTTACAACTATCCAATACTTTTTCGGCCATTTTGGCCTTAATTCCACGCGTCATGGGTGGTATTCTGAGCCAGAGCTCCGTATAACGGCCAAGGGCTGTTAAATATTCCCTTGACCCGTCATCCGCGAAAGTTTCAACAGGTATATAAATTCTATCGGCCAGACGGGCTATATCTTCAATACCTTTGAAGATCCCGGGCATGGATACGGAAAGTTCAACCAGGCCTGATTCTCTTGATGTTTTCTGTGGGGAGTTAAAGGTTGTTACGGCAACAGCCCTGTCTTTTATTGCCATTCCGGCACGCATATTGGCCAGCTTTTCAAAGGCGTCCCGCCTTAAGCGGTTAAGTGCGCTTACAGGGATAAACACGTTTTTCCCCATATAAACCTTTATTTCAGTAAATTCAAAAGGAGTGCCTCCCGTTTTCTGCAGTTGCCGGACAACCATCTCCTCCGCCAGGGGCTTACTACCGGCAATTTCGACAGGGGCTTCGCTTTGAACCACAACTTCGTTTGAATCGCCATCACGGATAACAAGTTCTGCCGGCTCCCCGGGATTAATTTTCACGGTTGCCTTAATCTTTACCTTTCTTCCTTCATAGTCCTCCTTAAGTGCAGGCGCTATTTCCTTATACAACTGACTGTCATAAGTTTTATATATTTCAGCATCCTTCTCACACAATTCACTTTTAACACCGGCAATGGATACCATATCTCCTGCTTTGGCATTTATTACCCGTTTACCGTTTGCCAGGAGCCTGGTAACTGTCATACCTTTTTCCTTTATTCTTCTGCTTCTTATTTCAATACCGTCTCCTTCCGAAAGCCTGTCCTTCAGTCTAAGCGTTATTATCCCTGCTTTTCTGTCACAGGAAACCGCTTTCCCAAGAAAAATGCCGGTATTTTTGGGCGATCTGGAAGATATCATTTCCCTGCCCGTTTTGCCATACAGGTATCCCCTGGTAAATCCTTCCCGGTTAAATATACGCAGCAAATTCCTGTCATCCTCTTCATCAATCCCCAGGCCACCTTCCGGACCATGCTCCAATACGAAATCAATGTATTTCCGGTAAACGGATGTTACTATCCCGACATATTCAGGGCTTTTCATCCTTCCTTCTATCTTGAAGGATGCCACACCGGCACCGATAAGTTCTGGTATCTCATGCAAAAGGCATAAGTCTTTCGGGCTTAGCATATGACTTTCATCAATAACTTTCTGGTTATCCTTAAACAAACGGTAAGGCAGCCTGCAGGGTTGAGCGCAAAGGCCCCTGTTTCCACTTCTCCCGCCGATGACACTGCTCATCAGGCACTGGCCGGAATAGCATATGCAAAGGGCACCGTGTACAAATACCTCAACATCTAGGCCGCCGTTTTCAACGATATCACGGTTTTCATCAAGAGTAAGCTCCCGGGCGGGTATTACCCGTGAAAAGCCCATATCCCTTAATGCCCGGGCACCCTGGACATTATATATTGTCATCTGGGTACTGCCGTGAAGGGTTATACCGGGTATGTTTTTCTTAAGAAGGGACGCAAAGCCCAGGTCCTGGACAATCACCCCGTCAATGCCTTTATTGTATGCCCAGGCAGTAAATTCAAAAGCTTCATTCATTTCCAGGTCAGAAATAAGGGTATTCATGGTAAGATATATACGAACTCCCCTGACATGGGCGTAATATATTACCTTTTCAATTTCTTCCCTGGTAAAGTTGGCCGCATTTGCCCTGGCGTTGAAAAGGGGGCCGCCCAGGTATACAGCGTCCGCCCCGTTATTTATGGCTGATATGAATGAATCATAAGACCCAGCAGGTGATAAAAGCTCAACTTTTCTTATCATTATTGTGCTCCACTTCTTTCCACTATTTTAAGCAATGCCGGCATTATGTCCGTTATCTTTGCTATCCCCCTTAACGGTTCTTCCGGGACCTCTCCCAACAATATCAACGGCACTCTGTTTAAGGTATGGGTTTTAACTGATGCATCCTCAATATTGCCGTGGTCACTGGTAATAATTATTATATCCCTTTTTGGATTCGCCATATCGGCAAGTTTCCCCAAAAATGCATCCAGCATCTCAAGGTGTTTAACCTGGGTTTCCATGTCGCCTTTATGGCCGATTATGTCCGTCATAAAATGTTCAAACAGCGTAAAGTCATACTGCCTGCTTATATTGTACAGTATTTCGGCTGCATTTTCAGGCGTTATGGGTTTAACCCTTTCATCATACGCGAGCATGTGTCCCGTAATATCGTGGTAAAGGCCGTTGCCTGCCAGTAAATCTTCAACGGTCCTGAAGGGAAGCCCTGCCGACATGCACATTACTGATGTAACAGAGGGCCTTAGCCTTCTGTCAACAGGATCTGCCATCTGGCGCAGATACTCGTCCCGGTATACATTTGCATAAGTAACGGTTAGTTTCAGATTTTTTAGCCGTAAAAACAGGTTGTCTTTATAAATGATTTTCCTGAGGGTCTCTGTGGGCTGGCCGCTTAAGTGCCTTCCCAGAATTTCGGCGGCGTTCACACCCGTAAATAAGGATGTCTGGTTTGTGGCACTCTGGGGTAGGCCAGGAACACCCATTGACGTGTCCACGGTGACCAGGGTTGGAGAAGTTAACTGTTTCATCAGGAAAGGGATATTGGCTTTATAAAAAGGATTGGTATTTTCATCGGGGCTGCCCAGGCCAAAACCGTCAATAAATATAAGAATTATTTTCAATAATGGAACCTCCAAAAATAAAAGTGCATAAATGCACCGGTAAAGACTTCTATAAAATCTGTATTACAGTGTCTATCTATAGCTTCCGCCTGATCTGCTGTATTTCTCCAGGCTGCTTCTTACTTCTCTCAATTCCGCTTCTCTCGTGGCTAACTCCAGTTGCAATTGGGTGTTTTTCTCCAGGAGGCTGTCTCTTTCCCTGATGATACGCTGGTTTTCTTCGGTAAGTCTTTGTATGCTCTCTTCTGCTTCTCTTATTTTTTCCTTCAATGCATGTTCACTCTCACGAATTTTGAAATAATCATCCGCCACATTAATGGCTGTGAGCACGGCTGCCATAGAGGTGCTCAATCTGTGATTTCTTCGCATAATCTCAGTCATCTTTTTATCCACAAAGAGACTGACCCTTTGGATATATTCCTCGGATTCAGTACCAACAAGCCTGTAATCCTTGCCGGCTATCCTCACCTCAACCCTGTTCTTATCCGCCACAAGACCAGCTCCTTCGCATCATCAATAACTTTTTCTTTATTATACTATATTTCGGCAAAAAAAGCATTTTTACGACTAAATATTTTCGCAACCGTCCGTGGCGTGGGCGCTTAATAAGTCATAATAATTTCAGGATTCTTCCTGTGCCAGGGTCAACGTAAATAAGCCAGTAGCCCACGATGTCCGGTCCCTGCCTGAATCCTGCCCGGACCCACCTGCAGTATTCCCCGAAAGGCCTTTCCTCTTCCCTGTACATGCCGGGCACACCACAGACAAAGTATGCTTTTTGTTTTTCCCTCAAGTCTTCATATACACCTGCAATAAGATGTCCATACTTGTAATGGGCATTCATGACTGCCGTGTTAAAAAGCAGGGGTGTTTTTATCCCGTTTTCATACAGCACATTACTAAGATACATGGGGTTTATGACTTTCCACCAACGGTAATCCCTCCGTCTGGAACCAAACGGGTCAATCCGTTCAAAAGCGCTGTCCAGGGCATTTATCAGTCTGATTATGTCGGGAACTGTTTCACGTTCGCCGGGAGCCGATGTCTCCCTGTCCTCCCTTACCCCGCCCGTTTCTTCTTGTTCATTATTAACTCCTGCATCCTCCTTTTCAGCTTTGCCCGCATCTTCCTTAAGGAGAGCGCCGGAAGCATCCTCTTCAGCTATTGCAGTTGTTTCTCCACCGGTGGCTTTTACATCTATATTTTTGGCAACATCAGAAATTTTCATGTCTGCTTCTTTAACCGCTTCCCCTTCATTTAAAATCTTATCAATTGTGCCGTTTTCCGAAGGCAACACGGTTTTATCGGCGCCTTCAGGGATTCCGGTTTCCTTATTCTTATTTTCAGGACCTGATATTTCCTTCTTTATTGAATCGGGAATATTAAACTCCGGTGTATTTTCCACAGGCCTGTAAATACTTTTAATCTTGCTCAGGTCCGTAACCACACCACTGCTGTCATATTCCATATCACCCGTTATTTTCACTTCTGTTTCGATTTTACTGATATCTATGTTATCAATTGTAGCGTAATAACCATCAGTTACATTTCCGCTACCCGGGCTGCTTTCGCTTTCTCTTACCTGTTCTGAAGCCTGCCTGTCTTCCTTCAGCGTACCAGAACCGGCAGTAGTTTTCTTTCCCATGAGAAATTGTTTCAGTTTAGGTTTCCATTCAATCTTCTCTCCTTGGTAATATGCAAGAGGACAAATTATATTATTGTTTTTATCCCACAAAACAATGGCAGCTATATCAAAATCCGCGACATTCCTGCCCGTGTTGCCCACATTATCACTTTCAAAGTTCCATTTTATATCCCAGCGGTCCTTTCCAGGCTCCGATTTTCCGGCCTCAACAAAGGCCCATTCATTATTCTTACTGCTTATTAGGTAAAGCCTGCTAATATTATCTCCAAATAAGGAGAGATTTTCTGCATATCCGGAGAGCTTTCCCTCTTTTCCGAAGGTTTCAATCTTAAGATACCCAGAAGGCTTTTTCCCTCCGAATATTTTATCTTCTTCGCTGAATATCATGAAATGCCTTAGAAATTTTCCATTACCCAAAATATGATCCTCCCCGATAAATACCTTTTCATACATAATCTTCAGGTTCTTTATATATGTATATGAACCGCCACCTTAAAAAATGCGGGCAAATAAAAGGGCTGCCCGTCAATTACATAACAGGCAGCCAAAACAAAACGGCAGATAATCTTAAGATTATCTGCCGTAAAACATGCGTTTTATATTACTATGGATTCTACTCCAATAAATGCCCTAAGCTTTAATTACAGGTCAAAGGGTGAAATCACGTCACCATATTTGGCCTGGGCTTCCTTAAGCCTTGCTATCTGGTCATTAAGTTCCTTCGTGAATTTTTCAGGTACATTTATTTTGCTGTATATATTAATCATTCTGTCCATCTTTTCAAGGTATTTTTTAATCCTGATGGAGAACTGTTCTACATATTCTTTTTCTGTATAATCCTTGTCACGCTCTTTCCTAAACAGTTCCTTCAGGTCTTCATACTTGGGTATTCTTCCCACGGGAGTCTCTATTGCTTCATATTCACCATTGACTCTGCCGTCAGCCCACAGAATCCATATCTTCTTGTCAGGAATATCATTGCAGTATTTGCCTTCGGCATTCTTCAGGAAGTAGTTGGTGGTAAATATGGTCGGTACCACATCAAGGTCCTTGGTAAATTCAAAATGGCTCTGCAGGTATTTTCCAATGGGTACTGAAATAAAGTCCAGATTAGCCATGGGATCATGCCGTCTTACACCTTCCTGGCCGATGATTGCAGCGGTGGTTTCAGACTCAATGGTCGCACCAAGGAATACACCATGTTCCCATGTTAAGGATTCAACTACCGGAGGAGTTGTGTCTGAATCTCTTCCGCCGTAGATTATACCTCTTACGGTTACACCATTGGGATCATTGAGGGCCGGATCTGCATTTTCCAGTTCGTTAAGCCTGATGGTATACCTTGCATTCTTATTGGCAAACGGAATTTCCTTTCCGTTCTCGTCCTTTTTACCCTTCCACCATTTTCCTGTGTAGTTTATTCCTTCATCAGGGGGATCCATACCCATGCCGAGCCAGTAAGGTCTGCCGTCGCTGACCAATACATTGGAGAAAATAACCTCTCTGGGCGTCGTTAACGCTTTGTAGATCAGTTCGTCATCCCGCGGATTTACATCCTGGATAATGCCGAAAATGCCCTGTTCTACGTTAACTGCTTTTATTTCTCCGTTTATTTTTCTTAAGTATGCTATATCATCGCCCACAATAGTCTGCCCCGGAAGCATCGCGGTACTGGTTTTGCCGCACGCGCTGGGGAATGCGCCTGTAAAGTAGGTGACACGTCCAGGTTTGCCATGGACACCCATAATAAACATGTGCTCAGCCAGCCAGCCTTCGTTCTGGGCTTTCTGGATTGCAAGCCTGAATGCCAGCTTCTTGAGGCCAACACTGTTTCCTGCATATTGATTGTTTACCGTATATACGGTGTTGTCTTCAAGGTCGATATAAATCCTTCTCTTGTCGATATCTACGCTTACATTGTTCTCCAGTCTTCCTGCTGAATGGATAAATACGAAGAAGTCGTCGGAACCCTGCAGGCGCTTGAATTCTTCATAACCGCTCCTGTAAAGTATTATCTCGCTGTGAGTTACATATGCGGAATCGGTAATCTGAAGGGCTCTCAATGAAAATACGGAATTGGTGGGACCTAAGCAGAAAAAGCTTATAATCATTTCCTTGCCTTTCATAATACCGTCAAGGATAGATTTTATTTCAGGCAGTCCCTTGTCCTTCATTACATAGTTAATATCTATACCCCAATCAACTTCTTTGGAGAGCAGATAAGCAGTATTCTTCGGGTCTCTGCCCTGGTCCTTGGGGCTGTCAAAGTGTACTGTATGCCCTTCCATGGCAAGTCTTTGTTCCTCACCGTTTTTAAGCGCCAACTGTCTGATATATTCAACATCTTCCGGTGCGTCGGTGATAACCGTCACTTTTTCCGGCTTGCACAGTTCAATCGCTTCCTGGACGACTTTCATGACTTTAGGATTATTCAGAGCCTCCAGCTTTTTTAAAGCAACACTGTCCATTAAAATACCTCCTATGAATTAACATTATAAATTGATTTAATCATGATACACATGATTTATTTTTTAATGTTGGCTAAAGACCGTTTTACTATTATGTAAATTTAACATACCTTTCTAATATTAAGTTACATTATACCTTATATTATGATTTCTTTAAAGAGATTTTTGAGAAAAATAAATAAAATTTTAACAATTTTTCAGAAAAAGTGCATCCGAGAGTTTTGCAAATTGCACAATAGACAATGTTTCTCCCCTGGCGTTTTCGTCAATGCCTATATCCTGAAGCACTTCAATAATTTCAGATTTTTCTGTTTTGAAATTTTTCAGAGCCGATAATGCATTAACCAGTTTTTTCCTTCTCTGGCCAAATGCTGCCTTTACCACATTAAAAAAGAAGTCTTCATTTATTACTTTAACTGCCTTTTCCCTCCTCACAGTAAGTTTTAATACAGTTGAGTAAACATTGGGCGGGGGCACAAAGCAATGGGGAGGCACATCTGTAATTTTTTCAGGCACGGAGTGGTAATTTACAGCAACGGAAAGAGCTCCATACTGCTTGTTTCCAGGTTTTGCGGTAATCCTGGCGGCCACTTCCTTTTGCACCATCAATATCATACTGTCTATGCATGATTCATTTTCCAGTAATTTCATAATTATGGGGGTCGTAATATAATATGGGAGATTTGCCACCACTTTTATGCTTCCGTCCTGTTCAGTACCGGAAATAATATCTTTAATATTCACCTTCATGATATCCCTGTTTATTATTTCAACGTTTCCGAAATCTTTAAGGACATCCTGCAGCACCGGTATCAGCAGCCTGTCAATTTCAACGGCAAATACTTTCCCGGCCTTCCGGGAAAGTTTCATGGTCAGGTTGCCTATTCCTGCCCCTATTTCAATGACAATATCATTTTCATCAATCTCCGCTGCCTGAACAATCCTGTCCAGGACTTTCTCATCGGTGAGGAAATTCTGTCCCAGCGATTTTACAGGCCTGATGTTGTATTTTCTTAAAATATCATGAACCTGACTCATTGTATAAACCTCTCGTTTTCCAATCCATGGGTTTAAGGTCCGGCTCCGACCGTCTTAAAACATACGCGGACGACACAGCCCCCATGATGCAGTTATTATACCACAAATATAAAAAGCCATATACACAATAAAAGGCCAGCCGGTTAATCAACTTACCGCCAGCCATTTTTTACACACTGTATCTGCCAGACAAGGTTTCCTTAAAGGAAAACCCTGGCTTCTCCCGTCAAACATCAGCTTCCGGCCACTATATCCTTTATAATCCAGCCGTCAGTTTCCTCATTGTAATCCAATACCAATACCCGGCTGTTCAGGCCATTTTCAAAATCAAATTCCTTCACATTTTCAGAAAGCTGGATATCCAGAACAATATTATACAAATACTCTTTCCTCGGACCTGCATTCTCTTCAACCAATTCCTGGAGGGAATGAATATCTATAGAAATTATGGCACCCCTGTATTTCCGGTAATAATCCTCGAAAGAAATACTGCCGGTATTACCATACGTCAGTTTGTATGCGGTTTCAAGGTCTCCGCTTCCAAGGGCATTAACCCACTGCATGATCACATTTATCAAAACATCTTTATCTACCTGTTGTTTGAGAATTGCGATGTCCCGCTCTTTTTTCAGAATCTCCTCGGACAGCTCCCTGTTTTTTTCCTGCTGCTCCTTCAGCATGTTTTCATAAGATTCGATCTTTTCATTGAGTTCCTTTATGGTATTTTCAAGGGCGTCATTGGCTTTGTCCAGATTGCTGATCTGCCGGTACAGTATCTCAATGGTATCGGACTTCACTTCATTTGTATCCTGCAAATCCCTGATATTAGCCTGTTTGTTCTCCCTGTCCCATAGCAGGTAATTGAACCCGATAAAAAACATTATAATAATCAAACAAATCAAAATGAGAAGAAATTTCTTCATCAGCACACCCCCAATAATCCATCCGTACAAACCCGGTGGACAATCCTCTCCCTTGACATAATTTCTTTCCCAATGTCCTAAACCGGCAGGTTAAACAACCTTATCGCATTTTGCGAAGTGATATGGGCTACTTCCTCAACATCCAGGTTTTTTATCTGTGCAATCTTTTCTGCAATATACACCAGGTATCCTGAATCATTTCTTCTTCCCCTGAAAGGCTCAGGAGTCAGATACGGGCAATCTGTTTCCAGAACAATCCTTTCCATTGGCAGATACTTTATCACTTCGACAACTTTTTTCGCGTTTTTGAATGTACATACGCCGCCAATACCGAAGTAGAAGTTAAGTTTCAACAGTTCCCGGGCCATTTCAACACTGCCGGAATACGCATGCATTACCCCTCCTACTTCAGATGCATGTTCATCCCTGATAATCTTAAGCGTATCTTCGTGGGCATCCCTATCATGTATAATTATCGGCAAATCCAGTTGTCGGGCAAGTCTTATCTGCTTGGCAAAGCAACTTTTCTGTATTTCCCTGGGTACATTGTCATAATAATAATCCAGTCCTATTTCTCCGATGGCTACTACTTTTTCGTTTGATGAAAGTGATCTCAGCATGTCCAAAACTTCATCGTTAAAGTCACTGCTGTCGTGAGGGTGTATACCTACTGAAGCAAAAATAAAGTCAAATTTCCGTGAAAGAGATATACTCATGGCATTTGATGATACATTAGACGAGGCATTTACCACATATGCAATTCCCTTGGATTTAAGGCTCTGCAACAGCTCGTCCCTGTCATTATCAAACCTTGAGTCGTCATAATGCGCATGTGTATCAATAAGCATAAAATATCTCCCGAAAAAAGAAATGAATGATACATATTCAGTCTGAAGTATATTATACACTAATACTACGCAAACAACAAATTCATAGTTCCCCTGCGGGAAATTCTAAATACAATGTACCGGAAGGCATACGCCTTCCGGTCTTGTAATCAAAAGCCATATTCTGTATCAGGTTATTTTTGATCCCGTGTCTATGTTTCTGTCTACGGTTATAAGGGAAAGGTCTTTACTGTTTGATGCAGCCAGGATCATTCCCTGGGATTCAATGCCCCTTAACTTCACGGGTTTTAAGTTTGCCACCAGTATTACATATTTACCGGTCAACTCCTCAGGGTTATAATACTTGGCAATGCCTGAAACAACCTGCCTTATCTCGTCCCCCACCTGGAGCCTTAGTTTGAGAAGTTTGTCAGTACCTTCAACCTTTTCAGCTTCAAGAACTTTCGCCACCCTAAGGTCTACCTTGGCAAAATCATCTATTGTGATAAACTCATCCTTCTTTTCCAAAGCGTCACCATCTCCGGCATTTTCTTTTCCCTTGTCCACTTTCTTTGCTTTCTTTTCTTCCTGTTTTCCTTTTAGGTTTTCAAGCTCCTTAAGTTCCTTCTCCAAATCAATGCGCGGGAACAATACTGCACCTTTGCCCACCCTGGCATCTTTCGGGTATACCCCCCATTTGTCAGATGTATCCCAGGCAGTGAGGCTGCCTTGGGCAATACCCAGTTGCTCCCAAATTTTAAAAGGTGTTTGAGGCATAAACGGCTGTATCAGAATTGATATAATACGGATACTCTCTGCCAGGTTGTACATCACAGCTGCCAGCCTTGCCCTCCTGGATTTGTCCTTTTCCAGGATCCAGGGCGTAGTTTCGTCAATATATTTATTTGTCCTGGAGATGGTTTTCCATATCTCCGCCAGGGCTGAACTGAACTGGATTTCATCCAGCAGTTTTTCAACCTTGGCCTTTGTTCCCAGGACAGTTTCCTTAAGGTCCTGGTCATATTCGCCTTCTTCTCTGTCTTCAGGAATAGTGCCGTCAAAATATTTATTAATCATGGCCACTGTCCTGCTTACCAGGTTTCCAAGGTCATTGGCCAGGTCTGAATTTATTCTTCCTATGAGGGCTTCATTGGAGAAATTTCCGTCTGAGCCGAAAGGCACTTCCCTGAGTAGAAAATACCTTATGGCATCCACACCATATTTATTTACAAGGATAACGGGATCCACCACATTCCCCTTGGACTTGGACATCTTCCCTCCGTCAAGGACCAGCCAGCCGTGGCCGTATACCTGCTTCGGCAGGGGCTCGCCCAGGGCCATGAGCATTGCAGGCCATATGATAGTGTGGAACCTTACAATTTCCTTGCCCACAAGGTGGATATCTGCCGGCCAGTATTTCCTGTACGCCGAATCGTCATCAGACATGTATCCAAGGGCTGAAATGTAGTTTGACAATGCGTCAATCCAGACATAGACAACATGCTTTTCATCAAAAGTAACAGGTATGCCCCAGTTGAAAGAAGTCCTTGACACGCACAGGTCTTCAAGACCGGGCCTCAGGAAATTGTTGAGCATTTCGTTTCTCCTGCTGGCAGGCTGAATAAATTCAGGATGTTCTTCAATATGCTTAATTAACCTGTCCTGGTATTTTGAAAGCCTGAAAAAATAGCTTTCTTCTTTGGTCAGCTCCACGTCCCTGCCACAGTCCGGGCATTTCCCGTCCTTAAGCTGAGTTTCTGTCCAGAATGATTCACAGGGTGTGCAGTACCAGCCTTCATACTCGCTTTTATATATATCTCCCTGGTCATAAAGCTTCTTAAAAATTTTCTGGACCGTTTCAACATGGTAATCATCCGTGGTCCTTATAAACCTGTCGTTGGAAATGAGCATCAGGTCCCATAATTCCCTGATGCCCTTGACTATATTATCAACATAGTCTTTAGGTGACATGTTGAATCCTTCCGCGGTTCTCTGGATCTTCTGACCGTGTTCGTCAGTGCCGGTCAAAAACATAACGTCAAAGCCTTTCAGCCTTTTATATCTTGCAAGGGCATCTGCAGCCACCGTTGTGTATGAGTGTCCGATATGCAACTTGTCACTCGGATAATAAATGGGCGTGGTTATATAAAACGTATTCCCAGCCATTATTAAGCCTCCCTTTAATTCCGGAATAATAGATTATTCCTGCTTTTGTTTATCGTTGGACTGATAATATAACTATACATATTGACACATCAATTTTCAAGGAATTTTTGTCAATATGTTATTCTAAGCCCCTTTGCTGAATATAATTTACCAGGAGGTTGGACAACATGCAAAAAATGAGCCTGGGTAAAATAGGCATATTGCTACGTTCCCTAATGAAACAGGACAGGAATGAAAATGATAAACAGCTGGTCAGCAACATTTTGTACGCAAAAGACAATAAAAGTAGCATGCAAAAAGGTTCTCTTTATATTGCCTCTTCCATTTACCAGTCAGCTTTCGGATGCGGCCATAAAAACCTTAATGATTTCTTGAATGCATATATAGAGCTGTGCAGCCTCCTGGAACTGTTGAATAATTCCTTCGATGTAACCGAAAATTACAAGGAATCTTCCAAACTGCACAACATTCTTTACAGTGCACTGGATTTCCTTGAAGAAAGGCAGGTAAGCATATCCCAGAACGGTATGAGGTATATTTCCCACATTATCGGGAAACTGGCAAATACATGCCGGACCTGTCTTTTGAGTCTGCCCGGATGTTTTGACATGTTTGACGCCATAAAAGAACACGCACAACTTTATTGCAATATAACATTAAGGCCCAAAATCAATAACCGGTTTTATACCTATGCCGTAAAGAAACAGGTGGAAGAATACCTGGAAAAACACCCCGAATTTTACTGGTGGGAGCTTTCAGCCGCCTTTTCCTCACCTTTTCTGGTCATTTTGGATGTAATGGCCATGTCCCTGGTAGCCTCAGACCCTGCCGGCACAGAAATCCTCAAAAACCTTAACTTCCCATGGCTCAGTTGTTACCACTCATTACTTGAACATTTTTCCAGGCTTCACTCGGACATATCGGCCAACATTTTCAATCCCGTCAATTGTTACAAAAACCTGGTCAAATTTGAAAAAAGGGTGCTGTTCCTGAGGCATAAATGCCTGTCATTTGTCGATAAAGGGGAAAAGGCATATAAAGCATTGGATTTACTGCTTAAATCCATAGCCCTTTTATACCTTTCCGAACCAGGTGCGCAGTACGGTATTTATAAAATCACATCGGAAAGAATTATAAAAAGTATGGGAATACCCTTTTACTTCAATGCACTGAAACTTGCCAGGGAAAAATTCAAAGCTTTTAAGACTGGAATATAATCCTGCATATGAATGAGGACAGGACAATGCACACCACGTCGGATATCAGCGCCGCCAAAACGGTGTATTTTACTTTTTTTACGCCCACGGACCCAAAATATAAAGTAAGGGTATAAAAAGTGGTTTCCGTTGAACCCATCATGACCGACGCCATTCTTCCCAGGATTGAATCAGTTCCGTATGCCCTAAATATATCCGTCATCACCGCAAGTGACGCACTGCCTGAAATGGGACGAAGGAGCGCAAGGGGCAGTACCTCAGGTGGTATGCCTGCAAGAAGGGTCAGGGGCTTTAGGGCATATGCCGTAACGTCCAGGGCGCCCGATGCCCTGAAGACCCCGATTGCCACCATGAGTCCCACCAGTGAGGGTATTATCCTTATGGTGGTGCGGATGCCGTCCCTGGCACCTTCCACAAAAGCATCAAACACCCTGACGTTTTTATAAATGCCCCCGAAAAGTATCAGTAAAAATACTGAGGGAACTACGTAGTTTGAAATATGCTTTATCCAGAACATTACAAGAACCTCTTTTTCCTGTAAAACCGGGATAATATCTTAACAGAAATAATCCCTGCAGCGTTTGTACATAATGATGTTATCCATATGGGAAGGATTATCTCTGCAGGATTTGCAGACCCCATGGATGAACGGATTGCAATAATCTGGGCCGGAATAAGCTGAAAAGCAGCCGTATTAAGTATCAGGAACATGCACATGGCATCGGTGGCTGTTCCCTTGTGCCGGTTAAGGCTGTCAAGGTCCTTCATTGCTTTAAGCCCCAAAGGAGTTGCCGCATTTCCCAGGCCCAGAAAATTGGCGGATAAATTCATGACAATGCTCTCCAAAGCAGGATGGTTCCCCGGTACATCGGGGAAAAGTACCCTGAGCAACGGCCTTGCCGCCTTTGCCACCATATTAATGACACCGCTTTTTTTAGCAATGTTCATCATACCTGTCCATAGGCACATGATTCCCAACAACGCAATGCTAAGTTCCACAGCATTTCTGGCAGATTCCAGTGCCGCTTGTGAAACCTGCTCTATCCTGCCGTTGAATATCCCTATAAGTAGGCCAAAAACCAGCAGCCCGAACCAAATATAGTTCAGCATAGGTACACCTTCAGAGAAAAACCTTTATAATTTATATGCTTTTAAATTCCAACTATTCCATTATGTCACATGACATGCCACAACATGAGATTCAACACCACATAATAAAATGTATATTGACGTTAAATGGAATATATGGTACTATAAGAAAAAAGATTGTCGAAAATTGTAAGCTAGAGGAGGGGAAGTTATGAAATCAACGGGTATTGTTAGAAAAGTAGATGAATTGGGAAGAGTAGTTTTACCAATCGAGCTTAGAAGAACTTTGGATATAGCAGAAAAGGATGCGTTGGAAATCTATGTTGATGGTTCTACCATTATTTTGAAAAAATATGAACCAGCCTGTATTTTCTGCGGCGATGCCAAAGATGTAAAAGCCTACAAGGGCAAAAATATTTGTCCAAATTGTTTGGAAGAACTTCGCAAATAAATGAAAATTATATCTTTTCAATCCAGCCCGGACTTTTGTCCGGGCTTTTCAATTTTAGTCTTCTTTATCCTTTATTAGCATTGCATAAACTTCCCTTTTGCTTATACCCCTGTCAGCGGCTACCTTTTTTATTGCCTCCTTTTTCGTTAATCCTTCACCGGTATAGATACTCATATGCTCCAGTATATCCACTTCATCCCATTTTCTGTTTGTTTCTGCCTTTAAAGTTTTTTCGCATGCGCCTTCTATGACAAGCACATATTCACCTTTCGGATCCCTTGATTCATATGTTTCAATAACCGAATCCAGTGTTCCCCTCATTATCTCTTCAAATTTTTTGGTCATTTCCCTGGCAACAGCAATTTTTCTGTTTCCCAGGTATTTTCTTAAAAGTAAAAGGGTTGATTTCAGCTTATGAGGCGATTCATACAATACTATTGTCCTGGGTTCCTCCTTAAGGGCTATGATACGTTCCTCTTTTTCCTTGTTTTTCTTAGGGAGAAATCCTTCAAACACGAAACGTCCCGTGGACAAACCTGAAACAATAAGGGCTGAAATAGCTGCCACAGGCCCGGGAATTGCTGTGACGGTAATGCCTCTTTCTACGGCGGCCTTTACAATATCTTCACCGGGATCAGAAATGCCTGGTGTTCCCGCGTCAGTGACCACAGCCACGCTTTCCCCCTGTTCCAACCTTTCCAGGATATAATCTCCCTTTTGGTTCTTGTTATGTTCATGATAACTGGTCATGGGGGTTTTTATATCAAAATGGTTCAACAGCTTTATAGTCTGCCTGGTATCTTCAGCAGCAATAAGGTCAACTTCCCTGAGCACTTTAAGGGCTCTTGAGGAAATATCCTCCAGGTTGCCTATGGGAGTTGCCACAAGGTACAGGACACCTTTTTCAGGCATACTTCTCACCTGCTTTTTCCGTATATTTCAAGTATTTCATCAGTATAGACCCCGGGGCTTTCATACACATACAACGGTTCAATAACCTTAAGCTGGGGATTTCCTCCCCTGCTGGCACGGATAAGGACCAGGTTGGGCTTTTTACCCGCATATGGATGCACAAACCTCATGATCTTCGGCTCAATGCCATACTTCCTCATTAAGTAAACAGCATCCACAAGCCGCTGGGGACGGTTTACCATGAACAAGTTTCCACCCGGCTTTAAAAGGGCAGCAGAAACGCGGATTACATCTTCAAGGTTGCACATGATTTCATGCCGTGCTATAGCCTTCGCATCCGATGGATTTACAATACCGCCCCCTGCGGTTATATACGGCGGATTTGACGTTATCACATCAAAATGCCTGCCCTTGAAATATGAAGGGCATTCTTTTATATCCATTGCCAGTATTTCAACTTTCTCCTCAAGATTATTAAGGAGCACGCTTCTTTTGGCAGTATCAGCCATGTCCTCCTGTATCTCAACCCCTATTATCCTGGAAGCCTGGGTCTTTCCTGCCAGAAGTATGGGTATAATGCCTGTTCCCGTACCTAAATCCATAACCTGCCCATCTTTAGGTACTTGACAAAAATTGGCCAGCAAAACTGCGTCGATTCCGAACCTGAACCCGGTCTTTTTCTGTATTATTTTCAAACCTTTATATTGCAAATCGTCAATTTGTTCGTCAATTCCTATGTTAACCAATTCAACACACCCGGTCTTTTTTCGTATATATAATATCTCAGGTATTATACATAAAAAATTATATAAAATTTTTCAACCTAAAAATAGAAAACGGGCATAGTAATATGCCCGGTTTCTACTCTAGTTTTTAAAATTATTTCTGGTGTGGTGCGTCCACTGGACAAACTTCTGCGCAGGAACCGCAATCTATGCACTCATCCTCATCAATAACGTATTTATCCTCACCTGCTGAGATACATTGTACGGGACATTCTGCCTCACAAGCGCCACAACTGATACAATCATCATTTATATAATATGCCAAAACAACACACCTCCTCTTTACTCCGGCGAAAGAATGCTATCCTTAAGCATTCTTTCGCCGCTCTTGAAAATTATATATTATTCAGTTTACAATTTCAATATAAAAAGGCTGTCAACCTATTTTAAAAATCTTCAAGTTCTGACAATTCCTTTTCCAACTCTTCATCAATTGCAAAATCCTCCGGTTCTTCTTTTACCGTACTGTCCTGTATTACCTCTATCTGGTCAAAAGTGAATACTTCCACATCCGTTTCATTATCCTTGTCCAGTTTGACCTTGACTCTTTCTTTCAGAAGGCTTACCTCCGTTACTACACCCTGGCCTTCCGGCGTATTTACTACGGCTCCGACTTTGGGTGCTTTCTTAAGGAGTTCTTCATAAGCTTCCTGCTCATACCTCAGACAGCACATAAGCCTTCCACATGTGCCGGAAATCTTGGTGGGATTAAGTGACAGTCCCTGTTCCTTTGCCATTCTTATGGACACAGGATCGAACTCGCCCAAAAAAGAGTTACAGCACAGGATTCTTCCGCAAACACCTACACCGCCCATCATCTTGGATTCGTCCCTTACGCCAATCTGTCGTAATTCAATACGTGTCTTAAAAACAGAAGCCAGGTCCTTTACCAGTTCCCTGAAATCCACCCTTCCTTCGGCAGTAAAATAAAATAATATTTTATTGTTGTCGAAGGTATATTCCACATCTATTAATTTCATGTCAAGGCCATGTTTTTCTATTTTCTTAAGACATATTTCAAAGGCCTCTTTCTCTTTTTTACGGTTTTCCTGTTCATGTTCATCGTCTTCTTTTGTAGCAACCCTGATAACCTTTTTCAGGGGAGATACTATATCGCTTTCCGGCACCTGGCGGGGTGCAATAGCCACATCACCATATTCGATGCCACGGGCGGTTTCCACAATCACATGGTCACCCAATTTTATTTCAATGTCACCCGGATCGAAATAATATATTTTTCCGGCTCTTTTAAACCTTACTCCTACAACCGTTACCATCTATGTTAAACCTCCTGAAGTTCCAATAACATTACTTCAATTGCAAGTTCATAATTTACATTGTTTCTTAATTTTATCTTGGTATCTTCAATAATTTCTATTTTTTTAATCAAGCCAGCCACTGTGTGCATGGAAGCCATATTTAATATAATATCCTTTTTGTCTGTATTTATCAATTTATCTTTCCTTGTGGAAATCAATACATTTATTGCGTCACGGTAGACAGTCTGCATGATATCCAGCAACAGCTCCGCATCATTTCTGTTATCACTGAAGAAATTCATCGAATCCCTTAAAAAACTTATTCTGTCTTCACAGCCTCCTGCAATGATTTTAAAAAGTCTTTCCCGTTTACCGTTAAGCTCGGGGGAAGCCGCCATGCTCAACGCTTTTCCTATAATGCCCTGGGCATAGGCGGTCAGAAAATCAATATTTTCTATATTGCCTCCATATTCTTTCAGGGCTTCGTATACTTCCTGGTCTGTATTTCGCCTGAAATGGAAAGTTATAGCCCTTGAACGAATAGTTTCGGCCAATTCTCTGTATCTTGGCGTGGTCAGGATCACCACTGCATAAGAAGGTGGATTTTCAAAAATTTTCAGCATACTGTTCTGGGCCTGCACAGTCATATTATGCGCGTTGGCAATAACATAGACCTTTCTTGCGGAATGAGTAGGCATCAAAAACATGTCCTCTCTCATTTCCCGTATGATATCGACACTCACGGTGTTATTTCCGTTGTCGATCATCCTGAAATCCGGATTGCTTTCACTATTCATCAGTTTACAGGCCGTACACCTGTCGCATCCGGTTTCGGAGCCACCGGTACAAAGGAGGGCTTTGGCAAATGCCTTTGCGACAGTTCGTTTCCCTATTCCCTCAGGGCCGGTAAATATATAAGCATGTCCGGTTTTATCATGCCGAAGGGCATTAAGAAGAGACGACAAAATATCCCTTTGTCCTTTTATATCACTGAAATTCATTACGTTCTCCCGACAGTCGCTAATTTGCTAAAGAAGCATGTCAAGTATAAGGCCTTTGATGGTATCAAGCAGACCGGCTATTTTGAGATTATCCTTTTCGCTGGATAAAATCTCTTTTGTAAGCTGGTCCAGCTCTGCATCGACCTTCCGTATGATCGCATAGACCCTGCTTCTTCCCCTTCTGTCCAGAATATTCTGCTTGGTAAACTCATGAGACGCCGCCAGGGCTTCACTGAGAAACTGGGAAACATATTTCCTGTATTTTTTCAATTCCTTAATATCAGCCTTCCTGGCCAGTATTTTGCCCTGCTCTATAATACATTCCATCAGCTCATTCAGTTTGGATTCCCGGGTATCGTTTTCTGCTCTATTCAGGTGGGCTCTGAAACTTGCATTCACATCATTGATATTCCTGGGTACCGTTCTCTCAACCGTACTGCCTTTCTCAGTCCATACATTTGCCGGGCTATCCTCTACTTTCATAAAAACCGGCGCCTCCTTACTTCCCTGGTTATCGAAGAGGTTTAAGCCTTTTCGAATCTTTCCACATTAAGCACAAATATGGTAGCTCCGCCAACCACCACTTCCACCGGGTACGGAACAAACATGCCTCCGGCTCCGTTAGGCGTCATGGCTGAATTGACAACTTGTTTTCTGCTTTTTGATTTATTCTTGATTATTTGAATTACTTCATCAACCTTGTCTTCTTCAATTCCCACCAGCAAAGTGGTATTGCCGGCACGCAGGAAACCACCCGTTGAGCATAGTTTCGTCACACTGTAGCCATGCTTATTGAGTTCGAGCATAACCTTCTGACCGTCTTCGTCATTTACAATGGCAAAAACAAGTTTCATCAACAACTCCCCCTTGTAACAGAATTTTACTTTTCAATATATTATTACCCACACGATGTATGTTTTGAACCTGCTGATTGTTGTTAAGTTTGCTGCTGTCAAAGAGGACTTAAGGCTGTTATTCAAAAAGGTCCGGGCGGGTGATAAGAATATTGTCAAGATATGTCTTAACTTCAGCAAATACTTCTTCAATACTCTTTGTACAATCGATTATTTTTATCCTTCCTGGGTCTTTTTCAGCAATCTGATGATACCCATTGTAAACGTTTTTATGGAAATCAAACCGTTCTTTTTCAATGCGGTCGCTGTTCTCTTTCATCCTGCCCTGTACAAGCTGAGGATGGATGTCAAACAAAAACGTTATATCAGGCTTAATACCGAATGCAGCAATTTCGTTTAACTTCTCAATGGTTTCTATGGAAAGCCCTCTGCCATAACCTTGATATGCTAAACTGGAATCAGTAAACCGGTCACACAGAACGGTTATTCCTTTTTTTAAACTCGGCTCAATTACCTCCCTGACCAATTGAGCCCTTGATGCTGCATATAGCAGCATTTCTGTAATACCGGTCATCCCGGTGTTTGCAGGATCAAGTATAAGTTCCCTGATCTTTTCGCCTATTTCAGTCCCGCCTGGTTCTCTTACAGCCTTATATGGTATATTTCTTTCTGCCAGATACTGCCTGATAAGATTAAACTGGGTGGTCTTGCCCGAACCGTCTATACCTTCTACCGTAATAAACAAGCCTCTTGTCGGCATAGCATAAGCTCCTACTATTACTAGACTGCCTCTTTCAGTAATTTCATTATAACATTGTAGCCGAAAACCTTCAATTGTTTTATTCTGATGGCAGTTTCCCGAGGATGTGCCTTTTGACGCTTACATACACGTCCTGCTGTCTGTAAGGTACTGAGAAAGTTTTACCTTATGCCAGTACATTGATCTTCCCGCCGGGAGCAATGCCGTTCACCTTTCCGCCTGCGTCAAGGACTTCCGTTATATACCGGACAATCTCTTCCGTTATTGTCTCTCCCGGGCAAAGGAGAGGAATTCCAGGAGGATATGGAGTTATAATGTCATGGCATACCTTTCCTACCGATTCTTCAACATCCACAGCCTTGTAATCAGCTAACCATGCTTCCTTAAGTCCTGCTGCTTTTTCGGGAAGAATCCCTGGTGGTTTGCACAGGAAATCCGCCTTAACCGGCCTTACATGTTTTTGAACAACCTCATCCAGGGATTTGTACAAGTACCCGATATCCTGTCTCGTGTCGGATATGGTGGCTATACATACAATATTGAAAAGGTCAGACATTTCAACCTGTACCCCGTACTTGGACCGCAGGATCCTTTCCGTCTCAAATCCTGTAATCCCTGCCGGAGCCATATTGAAAACCAGCCTGGTGGGATCAGTATCACATTCAGGTATCTTCACAGGTCCCAGTTCTTTTATAAATCTGTTATTTCCCAGGTGTCGTCTGGCTTCATGGATATACTCAATGAGCAAAGCCAGTTTCCTCTCTCCCTGGATTTCCATTACAGCACGGGCAATATCCAGGGATGCCATTAATATATATGATGGGCTTGTGGACTGGAACATGCTTAGAGCTGCCCTAAGTCCCGTTACATCAATCCTTCCTGTGTTAACATGGAGATATGCAGCCTGGGTAAGGGCAGGAAGGGTTTTATGAGCACTCTGGATTGTTATATCAGCTCCCATTTCAACAGAAGACCTGGGAAAATTTCTACCGAACCTTAAGTGGGCTCCGTGGGCTTCATCCACTATTACAGGTTTATTATATCTATGAGCAGTTTCAATTACCCTTTCTATATCTCCGCATATGCCATAATAACTGGGACGGGTTACAAAAACCGCCTGAATGGAGCTGTCCTTTCGAAGTACCTCTTCCAGTTCACAAGAATCTATAAATGTGCTGATATTAAATTCTTCATTGATACGGGGCAATAAAAATACGGGCTCAATACCTGCTATAATGGCGGCATTGATAAAAGACCTGTGGCAATCCCTTGCTGCAAGGATTTTTCCACCTTTTGGGCAAACGGCGTTTACGGCGGCAAGGATGCCTGCAGTGGATCCATTTACGAGAAAAAAGGTCAGATCCGCGCCAAAGGCCTTTGCAGCAAGCTGCTGCGCTTCATTTATCACTCCTTCAGGGTAGTGGAGGTTGTCGCTTCCGGGAATCTCGGTTATATCAATGCGTGAAATATTGGACAGAAATTCTTCCAAAAGGCCTTTGCCCATCTTATGGCCCGGCATATGAAACGGTATCACGTTACTGTGGGCATACTTAATTAAAAAGCTGTATAAAGGACAGCTGTTTTTCATTGAAGTATCAAACTCAGTCATGGGCTTTGTTCCGATGATAAATAATTCTTAAGCCTTCCAGCGTGAGGAGGCCGTTTACCTTCTGAATGGTTTCAGATTCGGTGGCAATGAGGTCTGCAAGGCTTCCCGTGGCAATCACATTGACATTATCCTCTTTCATTTCCCGCTTCATCTTCCGTACTATATAATCCACCTGGCCTACGTAGCCGTATACAATGCCTGACTGCATGCTGCTGACAGTGTTCCTGCCGATCACCGTTGAAGGCTTGACAAGCTCTATTCTCGGCAGCTTGGCAGCGCGCTGGAAAAGGGCCTCAGCGGAAACCTTTATGCCGGGACATATTACGCCTCCCAGGTACTCGGACTTTGAGGATACAGCACAGAAGGTAGTTGCTGTACCAAAGTCCACAATAATTGCCGGACCACCGTATATTTCAAGGGCCGCTACGGCATTGGCAATTTTATCGGCTCCCACTTCCTTGGGGTTTTCATATTTTATATTGATGCCGGTTTTTACACCGGGGCCCACAATTATGGGCTCCCGTTTGAAATACTTTCTCACAGCGCTTTCCAGTGAAAACATTACCGATGGCGCCACAGACGCTATAATCACATCATCAATGGCATTGATGTCCAAACCCTCATACTGGAATAAACCAACAAAAAGAATACCAAACTCATCAGCGGTACCATACTTGTCCGCAGTTATCCTCCAATGGGCAAGAAGTTTTCTTCCTTCGTACACACCCATCACAATATTGGTGTTACCAACATCCAATGCGAAAATCATTTTTACCACCGGCCGAAAAATTACAGCTTAATACTTCTTATCTCTGCAATTTCAAGTTCTATTTCCTTTTCTATGCGCTCAATGTCCTCCAGTACATCCTCTACCGTCTCAAGTTTTACTTTATCAACAGGTTCTTCCATGCTGACGGTATCAGGAAACTTTTCCTTTGCCATGGATGAACCCGGGCCTTTTCCGGCGAAATTTTTCGTGCTCTTTGTTGAAATATTGCGCTTCTTGTTGCGGTTAACGCCTGCCTTTTTGTTATTATGTCCGGCCTTGTGATTCTGGGTTGATTGGCTTTTGTTTTTTGGGTTCAGCTTCTTGTTCCTGTTATTGTACTTACCGTAACCGTTTCTTTTTTCTCTTCCTTCGGTATTAATTGACTGCTCATTACCCATGTCTCTGCTCCGGTCATACTGATTGCCAGTTGCCATTCACTTAAAACCCCCTGAATATTTATTGCATAAAGACTGTGAAAATATGGCAAACCTGCAGGCGGTGCACCTCATTCGAGATCCCTGATGGAAACTTCCCCGGATGTGAATTCCCGTAATACTCCTTCATCCAGGTTCACCAGCAATCCGCCTCTCCCGGTAATATCCATGGCGACACCCATATATTCATCCTTTATGGATATTACCCGCACACGTTTACCCAATGTAATTGTATATTCTTTCCACAAGTCTATTATTCTATGAGTTTCACCCGAAAGTATCATATTGTAAAGTTCTTCCATCCTGTTCAGGACTTCTGCAACTATGATACTCCGACTGGTTTTATTTCTGACCGGATTATTTGCAAGAAGAGTCATCAGAGATACCGCATGACCTCTCAATTCCGGAGGAAAATCAAGGTCTTCCTGGCTATAATTTATCCCAGCTCCAATGACCAGGTAATTTACCTTTTCCATTTCGCTATTCATTTCAGTCAATATGCCGCAAAGCTTCTTTCCTTCCGCTATTATATCATTAGGCCACTTAATACCGCAACATAAACCTGTCACGTCCCTTATGCCAAGGACGACAGCAACCGCGGCAGCCAAAGTCACGACCACCACATCCTCAGGGCTGATAGACGGTCTTAAAAGGAGAGACATCCATATGCCTTTCCTGTACCCGGAATCCCATGTTCTCCCAAGCCGCCCCCTGCCCTTGGTCTGTTTTTCGGCAATAAAAAGGGTTCCATGAGGTGCTCCCTCAGCCCCTGCTCTCTTCGCGGCATCATTGGTGGATTCCGTTACGTCAAAGCAGACAATATGCCTGCCAAGAGCTTCGGTTTTAAGGTACTTACCTATTTCATATTCATTCAGCACATCAGGGGTATGGGTAAGCCTGTATCCTTTCCGTGAAGAAGCCTCGATTCCATAGCCTTCCCTGCGAAGTTCCTCTATATATTTCCACACTGCTGCCCTTGAAACGCCCAGCAGCTGGCTGATACTTTCGCCTGAAATATGATTCCCCTTGTTTTCCTCAATCAACTTTAAAATGCCGTACTTCACAATTACTCCCGACTATTTGTTTGCAGTTCTTCAGAGAACATCAACCTCATTAATGTCTGGTACCCTTAAGGTTATGATTTTATTTGTTCTCCTGTTTCGAAAAATGACCCACTTATTTTCTTTGTCTACAATTTTATCAATTTCAGAGATTTCTGCAAGACTACTGAAAAAATAAAAGAGCAGCATGTTGTCAAACTGTGGGTTTTTGTCCCTGTTTGTTTCTATGATATTCCTAAGGTACAGTTCTGCAGAATTTTCAAAAAGTATGGGTGAATCCTGCTTTTTGTTCATTTCCCGGATAAAGCCGCCTATTATGGTTGTAGTCACCAGGCATTCAGGCAGCATGTATGTGCCGAATATATACTTATCTACGGGCACAATACTTTCATAAAACAACTGGGTCAAACAGGGATTTTTCATGCTCATGCTGTAAAGGGCACCATCACAAACATAACAGTACTTCTCTTCCACCAGTAATTTCAGGCATGTTAAGGAGGTATCACGGTATTTTTCCATGTTGTCCCTTGGATTTAAGTAAGCCGTCAGACATTTTTTCGGCTCACTGTTCAGTATAATTTCCCTGTCATACCACTGTGAAAGTTTAATACCGCAGTCAATCAGGTTTTCAGCATCCTTCGAGGGCACATAGTAATACACTTCAACCATACCGGCACCACCTGGTAAAATAATGAAGCAAACTATAGTATTATTTCCCGAGAAAAAAATCCGTAAGCCTTAGAACAACACGCTTTTTGCGCTTTTCCAGGACATGAAGCCATTTAAATTATATTATAACCGCATAATTTATGGAAGAGACTTATATCAGAACAAAATTGCCGTGGCAAGTACATAATGATATAATATGTATTGATGCACGAATTATTATACACTCAAAGCGCACAAAATAACATAGAATAATAACAAATGATGGTAATATAACAATATGTACAGGCAGACAGCATATTTAAGTATTAAGATATAAAAAGGAGAGATTCTGTTTGTCCGGGTTTAACAGTACCTACAGGAACATAAGTATAGAACTGAGAAATTGTTTTACGAACAACAGGTATTTTAAACAATTGATGAACTGGGACAGCGTCCTGGTATTCGGAGGGCTTGCCGTACTGATAATGAATTTGCTTACAGGCTTTGGAAGCGGCTTTGGAGGACTTATTGCAACTGTCGGAAACTGGAGTTTTCTGGTAGGTCTGTTAATCACGTATGCCAAATTAAACCATACCTTTCTTTATGTCGGCCTGTTCACATATGCAGCCCTTCGCTTTATAAAATTCGTGATCTCAATACCAACTGCAGATTTCAGTTTTTCGCCCCTTTTTTCCGCCATTGTTTTCGGATGGCTGGGATACATGGTGTTTTCGCAGAATAATGTTACAAAAGCAGATATTTCCAGACGGAAATAAGTATATTTACAAAAGCTATTAACATGAATTCATTTAATTTTAAGGAGGGTTTGCAATGTCATTTCTGGATAATTTCGGCAGGAAAGCCTTAGAAGCCGCCCAGGAAGTAGCAAAAAAGTCCGGTGAACTTGTTGAGGTTGCAAAACTGAATATAAGCATAGCAAATGAGGAAGACAAGATAAAAAGATTGTACGAAAAAATGGGCAAGATGATTTATGATGCCTATAAGGAAAAACTTCCGATAGATAGTAAATTTGAAGAGACCTGCAGGGAAATAGACACTATTTTCAAAAACATAGAAAGCATGCGTAAGAAAATACAGAAGATTAAGAATATTAAAAGATGCGTTCAATGTGGAACAGAGCTGCAACAGGATGCATTATACTGCATGAAATGTGGCGCCAGGCAGTCTGAAGTACAGGACCCGGACGATAACGAGGAAGAAGAAGCAGTAAAGGTATGTCCCGTATGTCATGAACCGCTGGAGGTAGAAGCTAATTTCTGCACAAAGTGTGGGGCTCAAATAAATGAATAAAAAATAGGGTACATTACCCAGTTATAATACATAAGGCGGGTCTACTACAAAGACCCGCCGTTTTGTCTTTCCTCAAGAAGCTTAAGAAGATTGGTTTTGACTTTCCCGTCGTCGGGATAGGTGACTTCAGAAAACTGAAAATTAAACGGTCCTCCCAATTTCCTGATAAGCGAGTGTTCATTGAAGAACTTCTCGAGCTTTTGTGATACAACCTTTCTGCCTTCCACATCGGTAAAGGGGAGAATGGCCACTATCCTGTCCATCCCAAGCCTGAAAACACTGTCAGTGTTTCTGAGCCTGCTTTGCATTATAAACCTCATAAGCCTCGTAACTTCGTCATAGTCTATATTCTCATCCAGCAAGGTAATCATGATAACGGATAACTTATAATTTCCCCTGGCTGCCGCACTCAGCTCGCGGCTCAACATTTCATCAAAATTTATTACCAGGAAATCATCAAAGTTCTCCTCAGGTACATGACCGTCCGGCAGGTTAAGGGCCTTTTCCAACTTTTTTAAAACCACATTGTCCTCGTATGGACGGCTGATATAATCATCGGCACCGTTTTCAATGGCTTTGATTACATATTTTTTATCAGTGAAATCAGATACAACTACGATGGGGCACGGTGCCTTTATCTCACCCAGTGTGTCAAAATCTGCCAGGTTTTTTACAGATACTGTCCAGACAATTGCATTAGGAGCAAAATCCCCGTCATTTAGCATGCTTCTGAACTTGTCAATATTATCAGCACTTCGGATATTAACGGGTACCTCACTTAAAATCCTGGCAAGTTCGACCCCCATAATCCCGTTAACATCATAGCACAATATTGAATAAGCCACCAACCCAACCCCTTAAGGTTTATTAATTCCCGCTCCTTTATTAGCTTCACTGTAACTAATATTATAGATTTAAATAAACCCATTGGCAATAAAACTAAATTACTATTCAGTTCCGGGATTATAGTATTAATTTTATTAAATTACAAATAGCTTACAACAAGATCTCCGACTTCTTTTGTCCCGTAACCCATCTTGCCTGCCGCCATGCTCTTCATATCATTTTTTACTGTTTTCATTATGGCCTGCTCTATTGCAGCTGCCGCTTCATCTTCACCCAAATGCTCCAGCATCATCTGGCCTGCGGCTATGCATGCTATGGGGTTGATGACATTCAAACCTGTATATTTGGGAGCGGAACCGCCGATGGGTTCAAACATGGAAACTCCTTCAGGATTTATATTGCCTCCTGCTGCCACACCCATTCCGCCCTGGATTACAGCTCCAAGGTCGGTAATAATGTCGCCGAACATGTTATCGGTAACAATTACGTCAAAATATTCAGGATTTTTGACCATCCACATTGTAGTTGCATCCACGTGGGCATAGTCAGTCTTTATATCAGGATACTCCCTGGCTACCTCATAGAATACCCTTTCCCAAAGGTCAAAGGCATAGGTCAATACATTTGTCTTACCGCACAGTGTGACCATTTTCTTCTTGTTTCTCTTGCGTGCAACCTCAAAGGCAAAACGCAAGCACCTTTCCACGCCCTTTCTTGTATTTACGGATTCCTGTATGGCTATTTCATCAGGGGTGCCTTTTTTGAAAAATCCGCCTGAACCTGTGTACAATCCTTCCGTATTCTCACGAACCACAACAAAGTCAATGTCATCGGGACCTTTGTCCTTAAGGGGGGTTTCCACTCCTTCATAAAGCTTAACGGGCCTTAAGTTAATATACTGGTCCAGTTCAAACCTTAACCTGAGAAGAATGCCTTTTTCAAGGATACCCGGTTTTACATCAGGATGGCCGATTGCGCCAAGCAACAAAGCATCCTTGGTCTTTACACGTTCCATATCTTCATCTGTAAGGGTCAGCCCTGTTTTCAGATACCTTTCTCCGCCAAAGTCCAAATAATCATATTCCAGCTTAAAGCCGAATTTTTCGGAAGCTTTATTAAGCACCTTCACACTTTGTTCAACAACTTCCGGCCCTGTTCCGTCACCGGGAATTACACCGATTTTATATGTCTTCATAACCAATCACCATTCTCCTTTTCTTAAGATGTTTAAATTTATTGGTTCAAAGTCTTTTTTACGTAATTTATCAGACCGTCCGCTGCCATTATTTCCTGAATAAATCCGGGGAATGCATTGCCTTTGTATGTTTTCTGTCTTGTTACATTTGTTATCTCCCCGGTTTCAAAGTCAACAATTATTTGGTCACCGTCCTGAATGTCCATGGCGGCTTCGGGACACTCAATAATGGGAAGGCCAATGTTAATGGCATTCCTGTAGAAAATGCGGGCAAAGCTTTCCGCAATAACACAGCCGATTCCTGATGCTTTAATGGCTATGGGAGCATGTTCCCTGGAGGAGCCGCATCCAAAGTTTTTACCGGCCACAATGACATCGTTTTTCCTGACCTTAGCCGCAAAGTCTTTGTCGATATCTTCCATGCAGTGTTTCGCAAGCTCTTCCGGATCCGAGGTATTCAAATGCCTGGCCGGTATGATAACATCCGTATCAATATTATGACCGTATTTTATGGCTTTTCCTTCATTTTTCATGGTATTCCCCCCCATCTATATTTCGTCAGGACCTGCTATTTTACCGGCAACTGCTGATGCTGCCGCTACTGCAGGACTGGCAAGATAAACTTCGCTTTCCGTGTGGCCCATTCTCCCTACAAAGTTCCTGTTTGTTGTGGATACGGCTCTTTCTCCCTTTGCAAGGATGCCCATATACCCTCCCAGGCATGGACCGCAAGTGGGAGTGCTTACCACAGCGCCGGCGTCTATAAAGATATCAAACAGTCCTTCCTGCATAGCCTGTTTCCATATCTCCTGGGTTGCAGGTATAATAATGCAACGTACGTCGGGATGCACTTTGCGTCCCTTCAGTATGGAAGCCGCAATCCGTAAATCTTCCATTCTTCCGTTGGTACAGGAACCTATTACCACCTGGTCAATCCTTATATCGCCCACTTCATCGATAGTCCTTGTGTTCTCAGGCAAGTGGGGAAATGATACCGTTGGTTTGACTTCCGAAAGGTCAATTTCATAAACTTTGCTGTATACGGCATCTTCATCAGCCTCAAATACCTCATAAGGCTTAGTGGAATGGGCTTTGACATATTCAATGGTCTTTTCATCCACGGGGAATATCCCATTTTTACCGCCAGCTTCTATAGCCATATTGGCGATTGTAAACCTGTCGTCCATGGAAAGGTACGAAATCCCGTCACCGGTAAATTCCATGGATTTGTACAAAGCACCGTCAACGCCGATAAGGCCGATAATATGCAAAATTATATCCTTGCCGCTAACCCATTTCCCTGGTTTGTTCTTAAGTACAAATATTATAGCCTCAGGTACTTTAAACCAGGCTTTGCCCGAAGCCATGCCCGCAGCCAGATCGGTGCTGCCGACACCGGTGGAGAAAGCTCCCAAGGCACCGTACGTACAGGTATGGGAGTCAGCGCCGATAACTACATCTCCGGGAACCACAAGACCCTTTTCAGGCAGCAGGGCATGCTCCACACCCATCTGGCCCACTTCAAAGTAGTTCACGATTCCCATCTTCTTTGCGAAATCTCTCATCATTTTTGCCTGTTCAGCGGATTTTATGTCTTTATTGGGTACAAAATGGTCAGGAACCAGAGCTATCTTATTCACGTCAAAAACACGGTCGACGCCTATTTTCTCAAATTCTTTTATAGCTATGGGAGCAGTGATATCGTTGCCAAGCATCATATCAACATCCACCAGTATCAACTGTCCTGGCTCAACATAATCAAGACCGGCATGCCTGGCAAGGATTTTTTGAGTCATTGTCATGCCCATATTAAAACCTCCTTTAAAAAATTCCGTAAATCACTTCCGAATACCAGTTAAAAAGTGAATATATGCTATGTTACATTATAGGGGATGAAAATATACGGTTCTTCTCGTTTTTTGACCAGATGAAGGAAAATTTTTAATGAAAAATGACTTAATTTACCGCGGTCTTATTATTAGTAACCGCTTTTTTATACTGTGTAGGTGTAAGTCCGGTAAATTTTTTAAAAATGGCGTTAAACCGCTGCTGATTGGAAAAGCCTGTTTCAAGTGCTATATCGCCCGCTTTCTTGTCCGTATACGCAAGGAGCTCCTTAGCCCGTTCCACCCGCAGCTTAAGCAGGTAGTTGATGGGCGTAACGCCCATATGTTCCTTAAAGGCTCTGGTATAATATCCTGGACTCAGGAAAACATATTTTGAAATATCACTGATGGAGATATCCCTTTCATAGCTGTTTTCAATAAATTTAACGGATGCCTCGATTAGTTCCTTTATTTTCGTGCCGCGGCTTATGTTATCCTCCCATTGCATCTTGAGGGCTCTGGACAGCAGCACAAAAAGTTCCAGCACCAGAAGGTAGCTGTAAAACTCGCTTCCTATATCTTCATTTTTCTTCTCCCTGACAATCCTGTCCAGCAAGGTTATTATTTCATTTTTCTGATTGACTTTAAACTTTATGAATGGCTCGGTCTCACTACCTCTTACGAAATTCAGGAAATCGTTCATGGATATTTCCGAGACCTGGGGATTCTTCCTGTTTTCAAATGTAAAACTAAAAACGATAAACTCACAACCCTCAGTGGAACTTACTATAAGCTTATGGGTCCTGTGAGGCCTTATGATGATAATGTCATTGGGTCCTATGGGAGCCGACTGCTTTTCAATCTCGAATACAGCATATCCTTTTTTTACATATACCATTTCAAACCAGTCATGGATATTCGGTTCCATTGACCAGCTGCTGTCGTAAAAATTCTCTATGGATTTAACTATAACCGGTACTAAGTCAGCAGACTTAAGCAGGCTTTCCCACGCTTTTGGGAGAATTGTCTCTTCCATGTTTCACCACCGGGCTATTTCCTTTTACCCAATGCATTTCTTATTTTGAGCTTTTTTATAGGGGAGCTTCCCATACCATGCCTGGCCGGGAACACACCATACTGGGCGCTTTTGGCATCTTCCACGGAATAAAAGGCTTTCGGATGGCATTCATTGATGATATTCTCAACTTTCACCAAGTCTTTGCGTTTAATAAGGGTGTAAATAATTTTTACCGGCCCATTGGCGCCCTGGCCGTCCACCACGGTTATACCGAATCCCTCGTTTCTTAAGCCTGCCACAAGATTTTCATCATTTTCAGAAAGGATTATTCTTACCAGTAGAAGACCTATTGCCAGCTTTTCTTCCAGCATTATGCCGATAAAATTGCCCGTGGCAAAACCGCCGGCATATGCAATATATGTAAATATATTGTCCAGGTGTTGCATCAATTGACTTATGGCGAATACCCAGACAAAAACTTCAAAAAACCCCAGGAGCGGCGCCAGCATTTTCTTGCCCCTGGAGACAAAAATAATCCTGATTGTGCCCAAGGAAACGTCAAAAACCCTGCAGGCAAATATTAAAACGGGCAGTACAATATAGCGGAAAGTATCTGAACTCATCAATACATCAAGATTCAAATCAACACACCATTCTAAATAAAATAATGATGAAACAATATAATATTTGTACTATTATTGTACAGTAAGGCAGCCCTATGGTCAAGGCTGCCTCATCCTCACATATTATCCCGTTCTTCAGGATCTGCCTATAACGTTTCCAGGAGGGAAAGGTCACATTCATTGAGGATTCTTTTCAGTTCCTCAGCCTCCTCAGCATAGAGTGTAATCCCCTTTCCCATCTTTTCATGGTTTTCATCCCAGTCCCGGATGTCTATTTTGGGTTTTCGTCCGTTCCAGCTCACTATGTTGATTTCCTTTTTCCATCCACCGGAAGATTCCCCCAATACACCAAGATGTTTGATAATTTCAAATTTAATGTCAGCCATATAAATCCTCCTTTAAATTGATAGCACAAATCCAATCAGGGAATGGCAGATATCTCCATCTTTCCTCTTAAGGAACAGTAAGCCAGTTCCTCATCAAGACCTTTTTCCACCTCAAAGGAAATATATCTGGGTATCCCCTTATTTGTTTCCCTGTCTATGAATTCGCCGTTTTCTCCTATAAGGGCTGCAATTCTGATATTGCTGAACCTCTTTATTCCGGGTTCCCTTTCCGTTTGTTCCAGGCTCCGGTCAGGTATAAATATAATATCAACGTATTGTCCCGGATTCAACCACCATCCGTTGGCCTGGCCTGCGCTGAATTCTATGGTAACAAGCCTGTTGCTGGGATTTTGCACTTCAGCTCCCAATGTTCTTTTTTCATTTAGCCTGGTTGATAAAATCATTTCATCTTTCTCAATATTATGGGCAGCATATTTCCCGATTATGTCCTTTGCGTCCCTGATGGCAAGGCGGTGGGCGTAGCTTAAGTTCACTTCACGAAACTCAATCATCTCCTCTGTAATTTCCACATCTTTCCTGATGCTTTGGACCGCAAAGCAAACCTTTATCTTCGGCTCATATGCTGATGCCTTTCTGATAATGTAAATTTCTGCTGCAAGCAGTAACATGATTATAATTATAGTAATGACAATTAAACTCTTTCTTCTCATGGGATTTTGCCTTACACTCCTTAGTTATTCAACGGAATCTCTGTGTCCACGTGGATCTTAAGCTCGTAATATTCCCTGCCGGACAATACACTGTTAATATACAACGCAGGTTTTACGGGAATCGACAGCCTGCTGTGGACAGATGTCCTGATAAGCCTGGTACCGTCAGGGCAATAATCTGTCCCTCCTTGGAAAATCTGAAGGGATTCAATTATTACCTCCCCGTCGGCTACCGAATTTTTAAGAGGTAAAAGATTTTCATCCAAGGCAAGATTTTTAGCCAGTATTTTTCTGTACATTTTCAAAGTATCCTGTGTATCAAGATGCACAAAACTTTTCCCCAACTGCTCCCGGTTGAGGGTGTTATAAATAGCGGTATTGGACACATCTACGGCATCCTGTATTATCTGCACTTTGTTAAGCAGGATATACTTCTCCACCACTGCTGCAAAAACCGGTAATATGGCAAATACAAGCAGGCCGATAAATAATACCGCGATGGCGGCAGACCCCTTCTCATTTGATTTATCCAACAGCTTCCTGCCTGGTAAGCCTGCCGTTTTATTATTCAGTTTACAAAGTAATTTCATCTTCACTTTAATTGACAACCTTTCTGGAAGTTGTAATCCTGTGGTATACCATGGGCTCATTGGTATCTTGCCTTGTAAAAAGGCCGGACAGCCTGCTTAACCTGTAATCTGCCTCTACCAGAAGTTCCAGCTCTTCTCCGTGCCTGGCAGTCCTGGTTCCGGTAATCCGTATATTTTCAAAACCACATTTCCTCAGGCTGTTTTTCAGGGCTTCCTCCGTTTTCTCATCAAGACCTCCTGAAATTTCCATGGCTATAAGCGCCTTCCTGCAGGAAAGATTCATGTCAGACTTGGCCGAAAGCATGACAAACATTTCCACGATGTAAACACAAAATGCAATCAGCAAGACAAGGACTATACCGACAGTTACCGCTCTTACAGCCATAATTACCTCCCTTTCTGCACTTTACTAAGGTATACGAAACGTATATACACGCAGAATTATTTGGTTTGGCAGCGGTTAACATTTACTTTTCGAATGGACAGTTAACCGCGCCAAATTAACTTAACATAAGGCGGGAGAACTTCCCCTTGTATGGGAAATTTTAGGCAATAAAACTGTCTCTTTGTATTATAGTGTCTTATTATTCGCCCGGGTTTGTTACAGATGTGACAAATATTCTACCGCTCACCTGTTTATCCCACCAATCTTGCATATCCCCCATTACATTGTTGGCAAAATCCCTGAGCTGGGGAATTACAATGAAAGCAGCGATTATAATGGCAGCGGCTATGCCCAGTATCTCATTCATACCAAATCCATTTTTATTGTCTTTAAATTTCTTTAACTTTCTCAATATTTTCTTCATCCGTATCCCTCCTTTCATGGTAAATTTTATGCACCTTCACAGCCAGTCCCCGTCAGCTAGCAAGGATTCTTTCCACGGAAACTGCCACATCCTTCAGAAGAGGAATTGTAATCATAATTACAATTATTGAGGTAAATAATATGGCTGCTATAACTCCTCTTGTCCGGCAACTGTCAGTCTCCGCCTGGATATAGTTGAAATATTTCTTAAACATCAGTTCCTCCTGCCTGGCCAGTATGCCGGCATTGTCACCTGTATCTGCGCCCAGTTTAAGGGAAGCGCACAGGGTTTGAACGTCGTTGGTATCGAATCTCTCCAGGAGTTCTGCCGAAGACTTGTCTATATCCTTTGTCAGTTCAAAGCTTGCCGCCATCTTAATCAGCGCATCTTTCAGCACCTTATCGTCAACCACTTCATATACAGTTTTAATGGCATCGGTGGTCCTGACACCTGCCGTTGTCTGATTATGCAGGTACTTGTAAATCCTGAAGGCATTGAGCTGGAATTTCAGGTTCAGCTTCTTCCTTTCTGACCTTATAACCATATCAACAGCTATAAAAACCAGGGCTGAACCGGCCATAGGTCTTAGTACGCCATTGTTGTTCAAAATTACCGAGATTAGGAAAATGGACAGGGGCAATACAAATTTCACGGTAAGATAAATATACATGGCCTTTTTTGAGCTGTACCCACATTTTTTTACCGTTTTCCTGGCGTGATCCAGTATCCTGTCAACAGCATCATATTTTCTAAACGCGGATGCCACATCAGTTATTACTGCCCTGCACCGTGTATATATACCTTCTTCCCTGAACCTTCCCCCTGAAGCTTCCAGTACTTTGCTTGTCAGAAGGGTATTTATGTACCTGGCGATATATACTGCCAACACTGTATTTGGCAGCATCGCTGTGATTATGAACCTTCCATGATTCCCAAATAAATCAGGCATACCCATTCACCCATTAATACCTGTATTTTGTAATACCGCAGGTTACGTAAAATCCGGCGGCATATAATATGCAAAAGACTGTAAGCAACATCCTGCCGTTCAGGGTTTGAAAATAAAACTGCTCTATTTCCGGGTTAAGCTTAAGGAAAAAATACGCAATGACAATAATTGCAAACATTACAATGTAAATAACAATCCTGTCCCTGTAAGTGGATATCTTTCTCCTGTTATACTCTTCCTCAATCTTGTAAAACTGGTCTTCCAGGTTGGAAAGAAGCCTCCTGATATCCCCCCTGTTTATTACGCAATACCTTATGTTCACTATGAAGTCATTAAACTGCGGGTTGTCCACTTTATTCTGTAGCAGTGATAAGGCAAACTCAGGAGCGATGCCGTTTTTCACCTGTATAAGCATGTCCCTGATGAATGTCTTTAGTGGTTCGGATACGGCTCCCGATTGCAGGGATTTTTCAAAGGCGTAGAATATGTCTTCCCTTACCTGGCACCACCGGTTTAAAACCGCCACATATTCCGCCAGGGACCTTCTTATGACCACGGAATTGTACCTGGCCACAAGATCAAGCAGAATATCCGGCAGCAGTGAAAAGAGAAAGCAAATGATAACTGTAGAAGGAAGAAACATGGTCATATTGTACACGGGACCGGCTATTGCCAAAGCAATAAATGCCTTTATGCAAAGAAGCAGCTGCGGACTGAAAAAAGGAATAAACCTTCTGATATTTGACTTTTCAATGAGCCTTGCCTGGTAATTTTTGAAAATCCCCAGTCCTGTTTTTATATCGGCGTGTCTCTTTTTATACAGTTTTTCAATTACCGTGATACCTTCCGTATCGCCGGTGTTCTTAAGAAATTGCCGGCTTGCTACCCCTTTTACCGACAGGTAAGACAGTATGCATGTAAAAATAAACAGTAAACCCGAATTTATGATAAGGAGGATGTGAAACAACACAATGACTTCCTTTCAGTAAAATAAATTTTAATAATTGCCCCGGTAAAGGTACTCATAAGCAAAACTGTCCCGTTCCCCGTCATAGCCTTTCACCCTGATTATGTCAGTGACCTTGAAATCGCGGAGATAACAGACTATATTTATTCCCCTTGCCATCATTTCCTTCAGTGTTCTTTCACTGTCCGTATGATCCGCGCTGTTGCATAAAGTCAAAAGTCTCGTGAGTGTATCTTCTGCACTTTCAGAGTGGGTAGTAGCAAGCCCTCTGTGGCCGGTGAAACAGCATTTGACAAAATCACAGGCCTCCCCGCCGATAAGTTCGCCTACGCAATAGGTGTCAAGGGACATGGTAAGCCCGTCTCTGACCAAATCCCTTAAGGTTACGGGAATACCGCCTTCATTGGCCTTTTTTATCCTTTGCTGTATGCAGTATGGCTTATCGGGGAAAATTTCAGCGTCCGTCTCGGTAATGAGGACCCGTTCCATAACAGGCAGTGCATTGATTATGGCCCTGAGCAGGGTAGTCTTTCCTGCACCGCCCTTGCCACTAATAACCATGGAAAGCCTTTGTTCAATTATGTATTCGTTCAGTATCTGCCGTACTTCTCTGTTTAGCATCTGAAGCCTTTCCAGGTCATCCAGAGTGTAGCTTTTAAGCCTGTGCTTCCTGATGCTTATGGACGGGCCTGATACATTACGCGGCCTTATGGCAAGATTTATTCTGAGTCTCCTTTTATCATCGGTAATCCTGCAGTAACTGTCATTCTCATTGAGTATGCCACCGTTACGTATGGCAATGAGTTTACAGTATGTTTCAAAGGCCTTTTCAGACCCGAAATCCACATATATGCCCGTCCTGACACCGTTTCTTTTTATTGAAAACTCATTGTACCTGGTACCGTCAATATCCGAGATGTCCTCATCCTCTATGTACCTTTGCAGGACGCCGTATCCGAACATGTAATCAAACACCCTCTTTATCAGATCCTCCCGTTTGAGCCCATAATGGTACTTGTGCTTGTCAATGTCCTTAATTATTGCCTTTTCCAGGGCTGAACTGTCCGTATTCCCCTGGCTGATGTCCACTACCATGTCCGGTGACTCAGTCAGTATGTTAAAGGTAATCTGGGCCACAAGCTGGTTAATATCATCGTATTCCGCCATAGGCGGCTCACCTACATAATCGTTAAGGAGCATTACATGGTGCGATTTGACTGAAGGCATATAATCATCACCTCACTTACGTTTACTGTCTTAAAGGGTATTTTAAGTCAGGCCTCCTGGGATACAAAAGGTTCTGCAGTGCCCCCTTCATAACCTTAAGAGGACCTGGTTTGGGTAAAATGTTAAAATACCTCAGGATGTCAAGATATTCCCTATATACTTCCCTGCTCATCCTGCGCACATATGGAATTTTCAGATTTCTGCACTTTGAACGGGCCTTGTCGAAGGACACCCGGCCAATAAAACATCCGCCGGTGCTTTCCGATATGGCATACTTTTCAAGATTAAGCAGGGGATTATATTCATAGGCCACAAACAAAGATTTTTTTATAGGGATATTCTGTTTATTTTCCAGGAACACCAGGTACATGTTAAATTCACGGATTTTATCCATATCAGCGTTTACAGCAATGATGTTGTAATCCGATTTTTTCAGCGCAATCACTGTAAAAGAGTCATATATGGACTTGTTCACAGCCAGAATGACAAGGTCAAAAACCCTGTATGCATACTCAATGAGTTTTACGAAGTAGGAATCTTCATAATACTCATAATCCTCCAGGCTGTAACTGCCTGTTAAAATGTACAGGTTCTGAATTTCACGCCTTTTCACGCAGGCACTCTTGATTGATTCCGGCACAAATGTATTTTTTGAGGCTTCGTCCATAACAACATTTATGCCTGAACTTCTGTATATGCCCCTGTACCTGGCAGGGGAGAATTTGCTGACATTAAGGAACAGATCAGCTTTGGGAGCAAGCAGGTCCATATCTGCCAGAAGTACATTGAGTCCCGTAGTCTTTGCAGCAATATATGCCAGCTCACAGGCAAATTCCGTATTGTCCCAGACGGTAAGCACAAGCCGTCTGTATCCATGAAACCCTTCCCTGCCTGTCTTTACGGTAGAATCTTCATTGTCATCCTTTACAAGAGCCTTAAGGGCCGAACACAGTTCATCGGCCGTCTGATACCTTTTATTGGGTTCCGGCTGAACACACTTCTTTAAAATTGCGGCCAGTTCATCTGATATATTGCTTTCCGCTTCCAGCAGCCTGTTTCCGTCAAAACCGCCAGAAGCCGGCCACTTGCCGGTGGCAAGCTGGATTAGGGTTATCCCTAAGCTGTAAATATCACTTCTTTCGTCAGTCTGCCCCAGGCCATATTGCTCCGGCGCCGCATAGCCCCTGGTCCCTATGTATACTGTGTCATTTCCGCCAAGTTCCCTGTACTCCCTTGCTATACCGAAATCCACCAGTTTGAGTGTACCTGAAGGCGTCAAAATGATATTGGAAGGTTTCATGTCCCTGTAAATTACAGGATTGGGTTTTATACCATGAAGGTATTTCAATACCTCGCATATCTCAATGCCCCACTGAATTACTTTTGATTCTTCAACATATCCTTCTCTTTTTATAAGTTCGTCCAGAGAAATGCCTTCTATATAGTCCTGGACTATATAAAACGCATCTTCCGTCTCAATGACATCGACAATCCTTGGCAATGAATGGTGGTTTAACTTCTTCAGTATCTCAATTTCTCTATAAATGCCATCAATCACCGTATTGCTTTTCTCCACCATCTTAACAGCCCAATGGGTACCCAGCTTGATATTCTCAGCCAGGTATACGGTCCCCATTCCCCCATGGCCGATCTTTCTTATTAACCTGTACCTGCCGTCCAGTATGGTATTTTGAGCCTGCATATTCTCACTCTCGCCATGATAAATTTCAATTTTTTGATAATTATAACATATATTACCAATATTTGCTATATTTTTTAATAATTTTTTTTAAAACATAGTCGGCTTTACATAAAAGGAATCAGGAAATATAATTTATTGAGAAGGGAGCTGAAAAATAAATGCGAGTAGCTGGTGTTACATATATTCGCAAGAAAAAGCATAATGGTGGCATTAAATTAATAAAGCTAATATTTACTTTTCTTATACTGGCAGTAATAGTGTCTGCGGCAATAACACTTACCAGTGCCTGGAATATAATTCACCCGTCAAGACAAATAGCGGATAATGCAGCTGTTGCCTCTCTTGATTTTCGTGAGATAAAATTTCTGGACGGCAGCGAAGAATTAGTGCTGGATGGATGGTTTTTTGAGCAAAAGGATAACAAAGACACTGTTATTTTGATTCATGGATATGGCCAAAACAGGCTCCCCTTAGGCAATGACACGGTCAAGCTTATAAAAAGCCTTTATGATGCAGGTTACAGTATACTTACTTTTGACCTGAGGAATTCCGGTACATCCGAGGGCCGTATTACTACCTTTGGAAACCTGGAATGCAATGATGTAATAGGCGCCATAAATTATGTAAAAACCCAGGGAGCAGAAAATATCTTTCTCATGGGCTTTTCAACAGGTGCTTCCACCGCAGTGCTGGCGTCTCTACAGGTCGAAACTGGTATTCGCGCCCTGGTATTGGATACTCCTTATGACAACCTGGATATATATCTTAAGGCATATATAGTAAAGAACAGCAATCTTCCGGGATTTCCATTTAAATGGACCGTACCTTATGCCATAAAACGGTTGTCCGGCACAGAAGATTTGACAGTTGACCTGAAAGAAGAAATACAGGATTTAAAGAATATACCGGTACTTTTTATACATTCGGTAAATGACTCATTATTGCCATCAGATTGCAGCATTGAATTGTACAACAGGCTCACTGAAAAAGGAGGCTCCGGAGCCTTGATGAATACGGAAGCTCCGGGCCATGCTCAAAGTTTTTCAGCCAACCCCGAAAAATATATCCGGGAGGTTATAGTTTTTCTTGAAAAACACCGCAACCAGTAAAGATGTTTTTAAAAAAGGTGTTTCTTGTAAAGTATAAATATCACAATGGCTGAAACCACAATGGAAAACAGCAAGATATAGAGGAATGCCAGGGGATTTTGCATCATGGGCAGTTTGACATTCATGCCGAAAAAGCTGGCAATCATCGTGGGTATCGCCATTACAATCGTAACTGACGTCAAAAATTTCATGACCACGTTCAGGTTGTTGGAAATAACCGATGCAAATGCATCCATCATACCGCTTAAAATCGAACTGAATATATTGGCCATCTCTATGGCCTGCTTGTTCTCGATGATGACGTCCTCCAGCAAATCCTGGTCTTCCTCGTACATTTTCAGGTACTTACCCCTCAGCAGCTTTTCCATAACCATCTCATTGGATTTCAAAGATGTTGTAAAGTAAACCAAGCTCTTTTCCAATTCAAGAAGCTTAAACAGTTCTTTGTTCCTCATGGACCTGTGCAGCTGTTTTTCTGCGTCATCGGTTTTCCTGTCTATATACCTCAGGTACTTAAGAAAGTCGGTGGCTATTCTATATAAGATCTGGAACGTAAACCTGGTCTTTTTAAATGTGAAAAAGCCTCTTACTTTATTGTTGCGGAACACATCCAGCACTTCGATTTCGGCTGAAGACACGGTAATGTAGTAATCATCCAGTACTAACAAGCCAAGGGGCAGCGTACTGAAAACTTCATTGTTTTTTTCATCCATGTACTTCACAGGAATATCCACGATTATTAATATCTGGCCGTCTTCTACATCAATTCTTGGTTTCTCTTCTTCATCCAACGGGTCCCGCAGGAAATTCGGCACTATGCCCAGTTCCCGCTGTATATAATCCAATTCCTCATTACTGGGTTTCACAAGGTTAATCCAACAACCTTTCTCGATTTTGTCCGTCTTAATCAGTTCCTGCCCGGTTTCCGACGTCTTGAAAATCTCAACCATCTTCAGCCCTCCTTATTCTATAGTTTTAGATATTTATAATTTTTTATGGGAAAATTTACTCAAAAGGGGTGATATGACAAACATAAAAAAACTTCCAACCAGTGGAAGCCGTCATTGAAAGTGTCAACATTCCCCACTCGTTGAGCTTTGGCTCTATATAGCATAGGTAAAACCAGCTGCGTTAAACAAAACCTTAATCCGGTAGAGTTTGTTAACCCAATTGGCGTCTCTCGACGTTTCTGGGCAGCAGCATATATCTATATAGTAGCCTCGCCTAACAAAAATGCGAGATATTTAAACTGTCAAGTATATTATATACCCCGGTATAATTTACGTCAATCTTTATTGTCACGGGGGCAGTTCTTTTGACATTGATACAGTACCCTTGCCTGACGGGTTTGCGGAGATGGACTTACTTCCTGAAAAGCGAAATTCGCGGCAAGGAGGCCGCGAGCAGGCACATGAGGAAATAAAGGCATTATTTCTTTTTATCAATAAAATATGACGGGTATTGCAGAGGGCCCGGATTGTACGCGGAATTCAACTTCCTTCCGTCCCGTATCCTTCTGAGGCCATCCCCCAAAGCGTTTAAAAGCCTCTTGGCCTTATTCTGATTTTCCTGTTCCAGTGTTTTTAGCTGGTTGATAAGGTCCACCACTTTTTCAACGGCAGATTTAAGAGGCAAAAGTTCCTTCGCGTCATCAGACCGAAGCTGTGCAATGCTTTCTATACCTGATTGCTTTTTAAAGGCACTGAAAATTTCATCAAACTTGCTGTCTAATACGTTTATTTTATCGATTATTACCTGTTTTTTCTCCACCAGTTCATTAACAAGATCTACATTCGATTCAGTAATCGCCTGGGATTGCTGCCACGTCAAGCTTTTAAGCTCCAGCAACAGGGAATATTTCTCATCCAGCAGGCTTGTCAGGGTGTTTATCATTTGTGATCTATCCACCATATCACTTCCGCAAAATTAATCAATTATTTTCCTATATAGTAACATAAAATTAACAGCAAGTTAACATATTAAGCAGTAGTCTTCATATGTTCAATTACTTTCTATATATCTACCTTTCCTGAAAATAACTTATCCATCCTGGCAATTACTTGCCTTTTCTGGCGATTTTCATAGCCTGGGCCCATGTATCCCTGAGTTCCCGGGCAAAACCAAGGACTTCATTGAGTATTTCCTCGCTCTTTTCAATATTTGCGTCAATAAGGCGCCTGTACATGTAATCATACAACAGGTCAAGGCTGTGGGCTACTTCATATCTCTTGTCAAGGGTCTGCCTGAATTCAGTGATGATATCCTGGGCCCTTATGATATTTTCATTGGCCATTTCGTAATTTTTCTCTTTCACGGCAGTTATACCCAAACCGATAAACTTAACCAGTCCATTATATAACATAAGCGTAAGCTCTTCCGGTGATGAAGTAAAAATTGAATTATCCTTATACCTTTGATATGCATTAACAGCCATTAATGCCGCCTCCTTTTCTATCTATAGTTGCCAAACTGACTAAGCAACCAGGAAAGCTGGGAATTCATCTGGCTCATAACCTTTTCCAGTTCGGTAAACTGTCTGTAATATGCCTCTTCTTTTGCAATTAAGGCTTCATACAGCCTGTCCATTTCGTATTCATACAACCTGATATTTTTATATATGGCATTGTTGAATTCCGAGGAATCTCCTACCATTCCAGCTTTCTCCAGAAGTCTTCCCTTAAAGTCCTGATTGCCCACCGTAATCCTGGTGATACGCACATTATCCTGCACAATATCAAATATCCTGTACGCAATACCTTCCTCTTTCATTCTTTTGGCTCTGTTATTGATGTCGTTGTACTCTATGTCCGACTTCTTGCAGAATAAGTTCATTACTGCATCAGGAGAGTTTTTTATGGCGTTTTTGAGTCTTTCCTCGTCAACGACAAGCTTTCCCCTCTGGCTGTAACTACTTGACGTTGTAATGCCAATACTGTAAAGCGCTATATCAACTCCCTCCACGGTGTCATAAAGGGCTTTCCTCATGTTATATACAATGTCCTGAAGTATTTCGTCATTTCGCAAAAGCCCTGTTTTGGCCTTTTCTTCCCATTTTTTAATTTCATCCTCCGAAAGTTCCGCCCTCTGCTCTTCCGTAAGGGGAAGAAAATTGCGGATATATTCCTCGCTTAGCTTGCTGTTTATTTTATCAACAACTTCATTGTACTTGTTTACAAAAGCCATTATTTTCTCAAATACCTTGTCAACATCCTGAGTAACAGTGACCTTTAACTCATCTTCGCTTTCATGCTGCAAAGTATAGGTTATGCCATTTATAGTAAATTCATTGCTACTGCGGGTGACTAGTTCATTGTCAATATAGACGACGGCGTCGACTCCTTCGGAAGTTACCGGGTTTGTTACTGATATACCCATTGCTTCAAAAAAGTTTCCGTCCTTCTGACTTATTCTGATATTATCACCATCGCCAAGCTGCTTTGCCGTAATGGTTATTTTGTCCGTTACCTCATTATAGGCTATATTGACTTTTGCATCGGCATCGTTGTTAATAGTCGATATAACCTTAGAAAGGCTGTCTGACATATTGAATGTAAATTCCTTGTCATTTATCGTAAACGTTACCTTCCCATTAGTGCCGAACTGCAGCGGGGTTTTCAATTTCTTGGATAATTCCTGAAGGGACATGTTAACGTCTATGCGGTTGCTTGCTCCGGATTTAAAACCAAGAAGCGACAATGTATTTTCGGTTCCATTTCCTGATGCCGTGTTATAAAGCGTTAGACTGCTGGCCCCACCGGACGTATCGAAATGAAGCCTTCCGTTAATTTTGCTGACAATAATTTTCCCTTCACCAAAAGCCTTATCAAGCAAATCCTGAAGGCCGGTGCCTTCTTTATTTATTAAATCATCCAAATCATCATAATTATCTAAAGTTATTACTCGGGAAACATTATCCAGTGTCACGGTAAACTGTTTTCCTTTTAAAGAAAACGTTACCGGCGCGCCCAAAAGACCGGCGCTTATCCCATGGCTGCTCACCGCTTTGTCAGCTGTAGCAATTCTCTCTACTTTTACGGTGTGAGTGCCTTCAAGGGCGTTTACGGAGCTTCTTGCTGAAACTGCATTGCTGATTTCCCCTGTTTTGCTGTTAGTTACGGAAACCGAAAACTGCATATATGTCGTGGGTGAAAGCATATTATTTTCAGGTCTTACATAATCAAGAAAGCTGCTTTTGAAATCATTCAGCAGTGAAATTATTTCCCGGTATTGATCTCTTTTCCATTCCTCCAGCTGTTTTTTCTGATAAACCTTGTCATAGGACATCCTTTCAATCTTCATCAACTGGCTTACAATTGTGTCAGTATCCAGTCCGCTGGCAAGGCCGCTTAATCTGAATTGATTTGAGTAGCCCATGATATTAGAAACCGGCAATTGCATCACCTTCTTTCATCAACCAAAATTCCGGCCATTTCCAATATACAAGCCACCATATCCAGAATCTTTTCAGGGGGGATTTCCCTGATAACCTCTTTGGTTTCCGTATCTATTACCTTAACCATTATTTCTTTGGTTTTTTCGTGTATGGAAAATTCAAGCTGCCTTCCGGATATGACAATGGCCTTGTTGGCTTTTTCAATGGCGTCTATTACCGTAGAGTCGTTGAGCTTGACACTCCCTTGCTGCCAATCGGCATTAATGTTCCTTTCAGCACTGCTTACCGGTACCACAATGGGTTCAAAACCCCTGATTCTTTGCAAACTGGCTGCATCCGTGCCTTCCAGCCTCATAAAACTCTCTCCTTAGAAAAGATTGCTTATTAAATGTAAAGGAAATAAGTAAAATGCAAGATTAACCTATATAATTTATCGGTATATTCCTTTTTTACATTAACTAAATTAAAAAAGCCGGAGGTATTTCCCCCGGCCATATTGAGTTGAGAAAGGGTTATCTTAATAACTGGAGAACACCCTGAGGTACCTGATTGGCCTGAGCCAGCATTGCCTGAGCAGCTTGCTGCAGAATACTGTTCTTTGTGTATTCCATCATTTCCTGAGCCATATCTACGTCTCTGATACGGGACTCAGCAGCTTGCAGGTTTTCAGATGAAGTATCCAGGTTCTTAATGGTGTGTTCAAGCCTGTTTTGGAACGCACCGAGTTTGGAACGTTCTGCCGATACAGTTTCAATGGCTTTCTGTATTTTTGTAATAGCTTCACTTGCAGCCGTCTGAGAAGATACATTGATTCCGCCGTATGCCACTGCATTTGACATGGTTCCGTCAGCCTGTTTTACTGCAGCCGTTGAAGACTGAACTGAAACGGTTACGGTAGAGCTTCCTACCTTAGCTTCTCCTGCATTGAACTTAACCTTGAGTTGTCCGCTTCCTTTGGCATCACCAATGATATACTCTCCGCCATTTTCAGCATCTATGGTTACAGCAGAGCCAATAGGATTTGAACCAGTAGCGTCAAAGAGCTGAACCGACATGGAATTTCCAAGAGTAGTTGAAATTGTCACTTGATCTCCAACAGCCATAGAACTTAATTTGGTTATGTCAATATTCATACCATTAACTTCATTGGTTGGTCCTGAAAACACTTCACTGGAATCTCCTACCCATCCATATACTGCATCAATACCGGTATCACTTCCGGACAATCCGACAGCAGCTTGTGTTATCTCTACAGAGGAACCGCTTCCGGAACTATTTGATGTAATAACAATTGCTCCGCTATTTTCTGTAGCATATTCGACGCCCGATGTTCCTTTAGCTGAATTTATCGCGTCATTTATTGCAGTAATTGCAGCAGTTATACTAGAGCCATCAGTTATGGTAACGGTAATTTCCGGATCCCCGTCTATTTTTAATTTTAATACAGCATCACTGCCATTTGGAGCTACATATGCTGCGCCAGTTACACTTGCCGAAGTGGCTGACTGTGTCTCGGAATAAGTCAGCGTAATATTTGTATCAGCAGTAGCTACACCGGTTATAAAACCTTCTCCAACTTGTACTGAATTTCCTGTTCCTACCGTATATGACGGATCATAAGCTTGTGTTACAGTCACTGTGTAGCTTCCCGGATTCAGGGTTTTTTCAACATCCACAGAATCAGCTTTGACTCCTGCCAATCCTGCAGCATTTGTACTGTCATATTCTCCTGAAACAACGTCTCTTGCTACACCCAGAGTCTTAGCATCCATTGCATTTATTGAAACCCTGATATCCTGGCCCTGGTTTGCACCAATATGGAATTTAACTTCACCAAGGTTACCTTCTGTAATTCCGCCGTTCAATAATGTCTGCTGGTTAAACTCTGTTGTATTGGAGATTCTTGTAATCTCAGATGCCAATTGATCTATTTCTTTTTGGATTTCATTACGGTCAACTGCTATGTTTGTGTCATTGGCTGCCTGTACAGCAAGTTCTCTCATTCTCTGAAGTATAGCCTGGGTTTCGTTCAATGCGCCTTCTGCAGTCTGGATGAAAGAAATACCATCCTGAGCATTCCTTGATGCGGTCTTTAATCCTCTGATCTGGCCTCTCATTTTTTCTGAAATAGCAAGACCTGCAGCATCGTCACCGGCCCTGTTGATCCTGTAACCGGATGACAACTTTTCCATTGACTTGGCGCTGGAATTGTTTGCAATGCTCAACTGGCGATAGGTGTTCATTGCCATGATATTGTTATTAATTCTCATAATTTATACCTCCATGTTTTTGATGTGTTCGGGCATCCTTGCCCTCATAAGGACTGTAAATCAGTATGTCTTTTCACCGGCCGTTATGAAAAGACTGCTGATTCTGCTTTCACTTTATATATCGGACGGAACATATTGCACTTTAGCAATTTTCATTAAATTTTCTTGAAAATTAATATTGAAAGGGAACGGTTACGGTTTATCATGCCGGATCTTGGACTGGGAAAGTAAGAACAGGCAAAATAAAAAACAGGTTTAAACCTGCTTTTTTTCTTCATTGAAGATTTTGTCGAGATCCACGTTGGGTGCCATGGCAGCCCTTTTGTTTTCTTCCTGGATTTCCAGGTATACCTCTTTTCTGAGAATTGATACATCCCTGGGCGCAGTAATTCCCAAACGTATCTGGTCTCCCTGGATGTCTACTACCGTAATCTCTATGTTATCGTTTACAATAATAGACTGATCTTTTTTTCTTGTTAATACCAGCATCCCTGGGAACCTCCTGTCTGCGCAGTTCTTCTAAGATATAGTGTCGCACAGAATAGGCGTCCGTGTCAAGCACTACCTGTTCCGCGGCCCTGCGTTTTACATTGATGACAACAGGAGCCTTAAGGTTCATGGAAGCCTTTGATGCATCCTCCGGAATTACCACCACTGCATATACAAGGATATCTTCATAGGAGGAAATTCCCAGCCTTTCGACCACGTCGTCAGGTAATTCAAAATCGTAATCCTTTACTATTTCAAAAGGATTCACCAGGGCAAATGCGATATCGCCGTCATCAACACATTGGAGCCATTTAAACGGCGATTTATCATCTCCCGCGGTAAGAAGCACAAACCTGTGCAGGTAATTAAAGCCGGGCATTCCTTCTTTAAAGGTTATTATTCTTTCTTCATCAATTTCAAGTTCTCCAAAGAGCCTGGTATTTATCATCATAGCCTTTCCCCCTTATTCAGGTGATATACTTTGCGTCACCTTAAGAAATCAACCAGCGTGGGCATGATAATCTGTGCACCGCCGGCAAGGGAAGCGCGGTACACGTTTTCCTCGTTTCTTAAGTTTATAATGGCCTGGGCCATGTCCACGTCCTCATTCTTGCTCATCTGCTCGGCAAAATTGATCAAATCAGTTTCAAGCCTGTATTCCGTAAGTTCAAGCCTGTTGGTCCTTGCGCCCACATCAGCACGCAGTTTCAACACATTGTCTATATCCTTGTCAAAACTATTAAGAAGCTCGTTTACTTTTTCCAGGTCACCAGCGTCAAGGGCTGCTATCAATTCATTGAAATGTTGGATCAGGACAGGTGTAGAATCATCAGGCGAAGTGCCGTTTGACACGGCAGGTTGTCCCATGTTAAAAAGGTCTCCACCCAAAACATTAATGCGAATAAAAATGCCTACCCCAATTTCGTACTGTATATTTTCATCCATGCTGACATCTATATTGAATTTACCGAAATCCGGGCTTGTTTCATCATCTATAAGAAGTTTCTTATCGGTCTTAAACCCGCTGAAAATATGCCTGTCCGCGTAAGTAGTGTTGGAAAGCTGGATTATTTGTTTTTTAAGCTCAACTACTTCCTCTTTTATTTTTTGTGTATCACTGGGAGTATTTGTGCCATTGGCCGCTTCAAGCATCAGTTCTCTGGTCCTTTGCAGCACATCGCCTATGTGCGCTAGCGCGGTTTCCGTGGTATCCAGCCAGGACTGGGCATCCTGCACGTTCCGGATGTATTGTTTAATTTCGGAAACGTCCGTCCTCAGCTTCAGGGCCCGTGATGCAACTATGGGATCATCAGAGGGTTTTGAGATTTTCTTGCCTGTTGCAATTTGGCTCTGGTACAGGCTCATCCTGTCAAGATTGTTGTTGATGTGCCTGATCATATTATTTATGAGCATGTTATTGGTTATCCGCATTGAGAGACCTCCCTTTTCTGTATAAAAGGCTTAAGTTCTATACGCTGTTTAAAAGCATTTCATAAATTTCTCCAATGGTAACAATCAATTTCGCTGCGGCATTGTATGCATGCTGGAATCTTACCATATTTGCAAGCTCTTCATCTATTGACACCCCTGCTACGGACTGCCTGGCATTATCCACCTGGTGAAGAATTGCTTCCTGGTTCTTGGCATATAGTACAGCCTGCTGCGAATCTATTCCCATGGTTGATATCAGGGATTTCATGAAATCCTCGGGGGCACCGTCCGAGAACATCTGCGAATTGTGCCTCATGTCAAGGATGGCATTGAGTACCCTGATATTTCCGATCTCCCCGTCCGTATCACTTGTGGCAATGGTGTTGCAGTTGTCGTTAACATCCTTGCTGACGGTAATATTCCTTGCCCTTATGTTTTCATACCTTTTGACGATTTCGTCAACGGTGGCCGCACCGTCCATGAACGTTGCGCTGTCCACGGGCTCCCTTGTGTCGTCCAGGAAGGTAAAAAACCTGACACCTGTTGAACCGTTGGCACCAAAACCGTCAGCATGCCCGGTACCGTCTTCTTGAGGGTCAATAACACCGTCTCCGTTTACGTCAATGTATCCTTCGTTAAACGCCATGGCAAACGTTCTTGCAAACCGGTCCAGCATTTGTATGTAATGGGGTATGCCTGTATAGTTGGGACTGCCGTTTTGTCCCTGCTTGCCGTCCCTGATATCCAGGTATCCCTTCAATTTACCACTTTTTATTACCAGGTCGTTTCGATCCTCCCATCTTACGTCATACAATCCGTCGATATCTTCCTCGTTGAGTTTCGTGGTCCTCTTCTCCACGGTCAGTTTGCTCACGGTGAAGTGGTCAACCAAGGGCTTACCACTTATGGTTATGACAAAGTGCTTGTTCGGCCTTCCGTCAGGCAGTTTTCCCATTTCCACTTCATACACGTCAATATTTATGAGCTCTGACAGCCTGTCCACCAGGAGGGTTCTCCTGTCTCTTAGATCATTGGCGATATTATTACCCAGCTCAGCTGTATAAATCTGCTGGTTCAGTTTCCCTATCTGCTCCGCCAGGGAATTTATCTCGTCCACCACTGCCCTTACCCTTATATTTACATCCTCCTGCATCTTTTCAAGCTGGACGGCTATGTTGTTCAGGTAGTCCGTGAAGGTAATGCCTTTCTGCCTTACTACAGACCGCACCGCCTCATTCCCCGAGTCCTTGGAAAGCTCCTGGAGAGACGCGAAAAAGTCGTTAAATATAACCGAAAATCCGCTGTCTGAAGGCTCGCCGAACCTTACCTCCATCTCGGCAAGGAGCTCGGATTTGGCACTGTACTCGCCTTTCAGGATATTTTCGCTCCAGTATTTCGAATCCAGGTATTCATCCCTTATCCTTTTTACGGCAATTACTTCCGAACCCGCTCCCACCATTCCCGTTCCGTCGGTGGTATAGTAAGGTGTGGCTGCGGTTTGAATGGCCTGCTGCCTGGAAAAACCGGGAGTATTTACGTTATTTAAGTTATGGGCAATTACGCTTAAATTCCTTTGTGCTGTAAAAAGCCCCCTAACTGCTACGTTAAATCCAAAAAATGACCCACCGCTCAAATTTCATCACCTTCCTGCCAGCCCGGTCCTTTCGATAATCGTCTGTATCATCTGGTCAATCATGTGAAGTACCCGGGAGGATGCATTATATGCAAATTTATATTTCATCATGTTGGCCATTTCCTCATCCAATGATACACCTTCTATGGACTGCCTTTGGTCATCGGCAGCATTTACCAGGATTTGCTGGTTTTCCGCTATCCGTGCCGCCTCCGCTCCCATGTTGCCCACGTAAAGGATTATGGCCTGGTAATATTCATCTATGCTTAAAGGCCCCGAAATGTCCCTGAGGATGGCTTTATTCCTTAAAGACGCAATCTCGAGGGCAAGGGTATTGTCACCGCTTTCACCGGAAAAAGAAGCGGCTATGTTGTTCAGGTCTGATAAATTATCATTAAGTTTTATGTTGCCCATTTCAAGAGGGCGAGTGTCGTCTATGACCGTAAAGAATGCCTCAGCCTGTCTTGGCGGATTCCCCAGGGTCATCCCGCTGCTGTGCAGATAATTAATTTCTCTTAAAGTGATATTTATAAGGGCATTCAGCCTCTCCTTAATGCTCGAAATGATATTGGCCGTGTTGCCTATGAAGCATATATCGTTGTTTATTTCACTGTTTAAATCCGATGCTATATTATTCATTAATAAAGAAAAATCAGCAGTATTTATATCATAAAGCCTTCCCTGGCTTCCACCTGCAATCGCCGCCCATCCATCCATGTCCGTAAAGTAAGCAGCATCAGTAACTATTGAAGTTTCCAAGCCAAGGGCATTTAAACGTTCAACAAAAGCATCCGCTGTAATTGAGGTATCATTGAAATTTTCCGGCGTAAACACAAGGGCATAACGTCCGGCATCTTCCCTGTAAGAGATACTTTCCAGTGTCTCCAGAAGGCCTCCCGGACCTCCATAATTGTCACTGCCTGCAGCTTCAAGGGTATCCGGGATGGCGTTGGCAAGGGCTTCCGCATCCATGCCAAAATCCTTGCTAAAACTTACCGATCCGCTGTATAAAACCAACTTTAAGTTATAGTCTATACCGCGCTTTTTAAGCTCACCGGCCAGTTTGGATACATGGTCTTTTACATTTTGCAGGTACGTTGCATCAGAACCGGACACATCCACGGCAATCACAATGTCTACTTTTGTATCAGGTGTACCGTTTGTGACACTACCCGTGGCTCCCAGGACTTCGCCTCTCGACTCAAGGAGGCCTTTCAGTTCGCCGCTGTTTATGGGAACCACTATGTCACTGCCTTCAAGTTTGGGTACAAAAAAGTTACCGCTCGCTTCTGTTTCCGCAGCAACTAAGTTCCTATGTTCACCCTTGGAGACGATAAAATATCCGCCTAAGGTAATGTCAACCTGTCCATCCTTTGCTTCAAACACCTTGCAGTCAATAAGCCTTGTAAGGTTATCAATAAGCAAATTCCTTTGGTCCCTGAAGTCATTGGCTTTATTGCCCATAGACTCGTATTTTGCAATTTTCACGTTGAGTTCGGCAATCTTCTTTGTAATCTCGTTTATTTCACTTATTCTGTATTGGATTTCATGGTTCAGATCCTGCTGCAGCTTATCAAGCTGGGTATTCATATGGTTTATATAATGCACCAGGCCTTCCCCTCTTTGCCGTACCAATGCCCGCGCAGTCAGGCTGTCCGGTTCCTTGGACAGTTCATACCAGGCGTCCCAGAATTGATTAAATGCGCTTTGCAAGCCATATTCCAACGGCTCCGAGAGGATTATCTGCACATTGGACAACGTATCAGCCCTGGCCTGCCAATATCCCAGGGCCATGTTTTCCCGCCTGTAAATTTCGTCAATGAACATGTGGCGTATCTGCCTTACTTCCTGTACACTGGCACCGGTTCCAAACTGCCAGAGGCCGTTCACACTGTTGACATTCTGGAAATTATTGGCTGCACCAATTACTTGCTGGCGCACATATCCCTGTGTATTAACATTGCTTATATTATGACCTGTAACGTTAAGGGCCCTTTCATTTACATAGAGCCCGCTTCTGGCTATTTCATAGCCGGAAAAACCTATCGCCATTGGAACCTCCTTAGCAGGCGTCAAAGTTTGTAGTCAAAAAAGTGTTTTGTTTGCCCCCCACTGGGCTGCCCTGTTTCCATGTAGCTATTGTTCAGGTTGCCGGCCGCTCCCAGCAGGTTTATGGAAAAATTTATGTAATCAAGGGAGTTTTTCACCAGCCTTGAGTTGAGTTCATTTACATCCCTCAGTTCCTGCAACACGTCCTGAAATGTTTCTTTTATGGCAAGTAGCTGGTCCGCTTCATTTTTATCAAGCTTACTGCAGATATTGGTGATAGTGGCTTCGCTTTCATCTATTCCAAGGAGTTCTGTAAGTTTTCTTGTAAGGTCTTCCCTCTGCCTGTCCAATTTCCCCACCTTAACCAGCAGCGACTGTTCAAGCTTTACCAGGTTCTCAAGTTCCGTGACTCTGCCTTTAATTATGATCTCCTTCTTTTTGTAAGCCAGGCTCAGGATTTCCTTATATATTTCACATTCGCCATTCAATACACCGATAAGTTCATTGACTATTAAATTCACCATAAGCAACCCCTTAACCCATTAAATTAATAGTTATTACTGGTTTTTTATGCAATATCTTCCAGTAATAATGTAAAATAAATAACTAATGATAATAAGATGGATAATTTTGGGAATTGATTATACCTTTTTATCAAAAACAGACTTCAGTATCTTATCGGCAATCTCCTTGCTGCTGACCTGGTACTTGCCTGTATTGTATTTTTGCGCAATTTCCCTTACTCTTTCTTCGCGCACATCAGGTACATTCTTAAGAGCTTTATTGACCGTCTGCAAATCTTTTGCCCTGTCGGAAATGGAAACTACATCCTTACTACCATATATTTCATTGGCCTTTTGAATTTTTCCCGTCTTTTTATTCTGGTTGTATATACCAGGTACTTTAGGTATGTCACCCCAGATTTTCATATAAACACTCCACTTCATTTTGAATCATTAATCATTTCTCCTAATTCAATTATCGGTCAATTATAAGAAAAAGTTAATATTATTTTTATTTTAGTTATTTCTCGTCGTATCCAGGTACCGGAACCTCATGCCTTTTTCTTTTTCAGCATTGCGCACATTTATTTCATTTTTCAGCTGTCCGGCAGTCTCGCGCAGATCTATGCTCAGTTCCCTCTGGCATTCATTGCAGAACCTTCCTGTTTTAATGGCTTTTCCGCATCTTTCACACTCCAGGATAATATTACCGCCTTCTCCCAGGATTTCCAGCCGTCCTTCCCTCAAATACTTCTTTATTTTTTTTACGCTTACGCCAAGGGCAGTTACAATCTCAGTAAGTGTAGCGCCAGGATTTTCATAAAGGTATTCCTTTACCCTGTTGAACTCCTTTTCCTCCATCTCCCTGCAGTTTCGGCAAAGGTCTTCATTTATCACGCTGGTGAAAACCCTTCCGCAAATCTTGCAGTTTTTGAATTCAGCCATGTTATCACCTCCGGCACAGTTTATTCGTAAACAATAATAGCTTCCTGAAATAAATATACCCTTAATTGATATATCGACAGGTATTTTCACTTGTTAATACACGGATGTATTCAGTCTGCATAATGTATTCCTGAACGCGCAGGCTATAACTACGCCTATTACCGATTTTGCGCCTGCCTCCTTTAAAACCCTGGCACATTCATCTATTGTATGGCCTGTGGTAAATATATCATCCAGCAGCAAAATGTTCCTGCCTGCTACCTTTTCCGGATAAATGACTTTAAATGCATTTTTGACATTCCTGCTTCTTTCATCCCCGGGCAAAAGGCTCTGCTTTTGTGTATTTATCACGCGTTTTACCAGATCTGAACAGTCAGGTATACCTAAAATCCGCGCTATCTTACAGGACACCAACGCTGATTGATTGTAACCCCGTTCAAGCTGCCGCTTCTTGTGTAATGGCACACTTATGATGCAATCCATTTTGTCCTTATCAACGTTTTCAACTATGCGTTCTGAAAGCAGTTTGGCATATGTCCTGAAATATGAAGGTTTGTCAAAGAACTTGAATCTTACAATGGATTCCCTTACAGGCCCCGTGTACGTAAAGAGGGATATTAAACCGTCAATGTACCTGCATTTCGTCTTCATGATGCCGTCTTTGCTGAAAGGCAATTGGCTGAAGCAGCCCGGGCATAGATCCGTCCTCGTCTGAGGTGTAATGAGTTTGTTGCAAAATATACACCTGGGAGGAAACAGGAAATTTAATAACCCGTCAAGCATAACTCCCACCTTTTTCTTATTTTTTCCTTAAGCCCCGAGTACCTGACAGCTTCTTTATGATTATTTACCATATCCACAAATACTTTTTCACTTCCCACAAGGATAACTATCTTTGCAGCCCTTGTAACCGCTGTGTATAAAAGATTTCTTGTCATGAGCACCGGTGGTCCGGGCAGTAACGGTATAATTACAGCAGGAAATTCACTTCCCTGGCTTTTATGTATAGTCACAGCATAGGCAGGTTCTATTTCATCAAGGATGGAAAAATCATAGATAACAAGCTTATCGTCATCAAACAACACTTCGATGAACTCCGACTGGTGGTCAATCTGTGTAATTATGCCTGTATCTCCGTTAAATACCCCTACGCCTTCGGTTTCGCCGTCACAGGACATGCGTTTCCATTTAAGGCTGTAGTTATTCTTTATCTGCATTACTTTATCTCCTACACGGAACATAAACCCGTGGGAGGCTTTCTCAGCCTTGGCGCCGGAGGGCGGATTCATCACGTTTTGCAGCACCTTGTTAAGGTTTGCCACCCCGGCAGGCCCTTTTTTGGTGGGGGTAAGTACCTGAATGTCGTTCATGGGATCATAGCCGTACATTTCAGGCAGTTTATCATAACAAAGGTTGATTATAGTCTTTATAACACTTTCAGGACTACTTCTCCTTATAAAGAAAAAGTCTTCCTTATTGTCAATTTCAGGTACGATGCCATTATTTATCTTATGGGCGTTGATTACGATTTTGCTTTCCTTCTCCTGGCGGAATATCTCTTTCAGACTTACTGTTTCCACAACTCCGCTCTCTATAATATCTTTCAGAACATTTCCGGGCCCCACTGAAGGCAGCTGGTCCACATCTCCCACCAGTATAAGCTTTGTGCCGGGCGTAAGGGCTTTGAGCAGGTTATTGAAAAGGAGAATATCCACCATTGACATCTCATCAATTATCACCGTTCGTACATCCAGGGGGTTGTCCTCATTTCTGAAGAATACCTGCTCCTCATTGTCACTCAGGTACCCTATCTCAAGGAGCCGGTGGATTGTCTTTGCTTCAACGCCGGTAGCCTCATTCATTTTTTTGGCAGCTCTTCCTGTGGGCGCGGCAAGGGCAAATGAAATATGGTATTTCTCAAGTATTTTTATAATGGTTTTGATAATCGTTGTTTTACCGGTTCCGGGACCTCCCGTTATGACCATTACCCCGTTTTTTATGGCACTTATTACAGCTTTCCTTTGCAAATCCGCCAATCTTATATTCTCTTCCTGCTCCACTTTTTCTATGATATCGTCTATGCCGGCCATGAGATCCTTAAAATCCGCGTCCGCCAATGCGGCCAACTTTTTACATGCATTGAGTTCAGCATGGTAAAAGGCATTAAGATATACCTTGTCCGTGCCTTCTTCATTCAATACGTAGACGGTTTTATCCAGCTGAAGCGACATAAGGGCATCTTTCAGCAAATCTTCATTAACATTAAGGAGATTCTTCGCATATTCAAGAAGCATATCAGACGGCAGGTATGTATGTCCCGCGGCGGATGCAGCCTGGGAAAGTATATATTTTATGCCGCACCTTAACCTGCTTCCGGACGTGGGTTCCACTCCAAGGGACATGGCAATATTGTCGGCAGTTCTAAAGCCGATTCCCTGTATGTCATCAGCAAGAGAATAGGGATTTTCCCTGATTTTTTCTATGGCATCCTTGCCGTATGCCTGATAGATCCTTACGGCAAAAATAGTGCCTATACCAAATTTGTTCAGGAAAATTACAAGATTCATAAGGGAAAAGTGTTCATTAAAGGCTTGTCCGATACCTAAAGCCTTTTGGAGGCTTATACCCTTGATTTCCGCAAGCCTTTCAGGGTTGTCACGGATAACAGAAATGGCATCTTTGCCGAAATGGTCCACGATTTTTCTGGCAGTAGCCTCCCTGACACCTTTAATAACACCGGATGCCAGGAATTTCTCTATTTCATCAATGCTCTCAGGCATGGTTTTTTCAAATGTTTCCACTTTCAGTTGCCTGCCGTAATCGGGATGTACCGTCCATTGTCCGGTGAGTTTCAGGTGCTCACCTTCCGTAACAGAGGGCATGTATCCTACAGCCGTAACCAGTTCATCGCTGCAGGATATATCGCAGACGGTGTAGCCGTTGCTTTCGTTTTGATAAATGATATTTTCCACAGTACCCTCAATCGTGACCATTTATTCTCCCGTAAATCCCCACATCTTACTATTTCAGGTTTAGTAAATACCATAAGCATTTTACGTCTTACTAAAATTATCTATTACGGCAGATTAAATGTCAATGATAGATACTGTTAATTTATATTTAGTTTTCCATTATTTTACTGCCATGTATACTGAAATCTTCCATCACATTCAAAGTTGAGTATTCTCTTTCAAGCCTTTGAAGAATCTCCATGGTCTGATCTTCCGAACCCAGGTCAATAACAGTTAATCCATTGTCTGCTGGTATCCTGCCACTCTCCTGTTCGAGAATAAATTGCCTTATCACGCCCTCGACTGTTTCCTGGCCATTCTTTACAGCCAGAATAAACCGGATGTTTCCGTTCATTTGCTTCCTGAACCTTATTTCCCTGACCATGTCCCTGAGCAGGGAAATAAGGCCATAGATTGCAAATATGTATGTAACGGCCAAGACAACAATTTCCCACATAAAATAACCCCCTCATACTTTGCTTCTACATAATATGAAGGGGCCTTGTATGCTGTTACACCAAGACACAGGACGGTTCCGTCCCTCTGTCGCGCAGGAACCGTCCCGGTGATGACTTTATGCGTGTTGCCGCAGTAGTTCTGCCTTGTCTGTTCGCTCCCACGGTAAGTCCAGGTCTTCCCTGCCGAAATGTCCATAAGCCGCAACCTGGCTATATATGGGCCTTCTTAAGTCCAGGTCCTTTATTATTGCAGCAGGGCGGAGGTCAAAATATTTATTTACAAGTTCGGCTATTTTTTCATCAGGTAACTTACCCGTACCATATGTGTCTACAGCAACTGAAACAGGCTTTGCCACTCCTATGGCATATGCCACCTGTACCTCACATTTTTTCGCCAATCCAGCAGCAACAATGTTTTTAGCTACATACCTGGCGGCATAGGCTGCCGACCTGTCAACTTTTGTTGGATCCTTCCCGGAAAATGCGCCTCCACCGTGCCTTGCATAACCTCCATATGTATCCACTATAATCTTCCTGCCTGTCAGTCCCGAGTCTCCCTGAGGGCCTCCTATTGTGAACCTGCCTGTGGGGTTGATATAGTAGACAGTATTCTCATCAAAAAGGTTTGCTGGTATGGAAGGCTTAATAACGTGGGTAATGATGTCTTCCTTCAACTGTTTCATGTCAACATCTTCACTGTGCTGGGCTGAAACGACAACAGCCGACACTCTAACAGATGTGTCATCATCATATTCAACGGTCACCAGGGCTTTCCCGTCAGGCCTTAAGTATTCCAGCACCCCTGTTTTTCTTACTTCAGCAAGCCTCCTGGTAAGTTTATGTGCAAGATAAATAGGCATGGGCATCAATACGGGCGTCTCGTCGCAGGCAAACCCGAACATCATACCCTGGTCGCCGGCGCCGATTTCATCTTCCCGGGAAGCGTTACCCTGTACCTTTGCCTCCAGGGCTTTATTCACCCCCAAGGCTATGTCAGGCGACTGCTCATCAATGGATGTAATAACTGCACAGCTATCACAATCAAAACCATATTTGGCCCTGTTATATCCAACTCTTCTTACAGTTTCCCTAACAATTTTGGGTATATCAACGCAACAGTCAGTTGTGATTTCGCCCATTACCAGCACCAACCCGGTTGTAGCGGCAGTCTCGCATGCAACCCTGGCATACGGGTCTTTGGCAATTATGGCGTCCAGAATCGAGTCGGAAATCTGGTCGCATAACTTGTCGGGATGGCCTTCCGTTACAGATTCAGATGTAAAATATCTTTTTGACATTTATTTATCCTCCCGTTTAATAGTGAATTGTGTTAAATAGTTAAAAACCTCTTCCAAGAAGAGGTTTTACAAACATAATCCTCATCTCTCAGAATAACTCTGTAGGAATTAGCACCATTGCATTAAGCCGGTTGCCGGGTTTCATTGGGCCTAGTCCCTCCACCACTCTTGATAAGGCATCCGCTGTATTAAGTTGTTGGTTTAGCTATTAGGCATTGGCAAATATTTCTTCAAACTCATAGCCTTCAAGCCTTTCTTTTTCCAGAAGGGCATTGGCTACGCTATGAAGTTTGTTGATGTTTTGCTTCAATATCTCTGCAACCTTTTCATAGGCAGTGTCAATTATTCTCTTGACTTCCTTGTCTATTTCAGCAGCTATCTCTTCGCTGTAAGTCCTGTAATGGGCAAAGTCACGGCCAAGGAAGATCTCATCGCTGTCATCACCGAAAATCAAGTTGCCCAGTTTTTCACTCATGCCATACTTGGTTACCATGTTTCTTGCTACCTTGTTTGCACTCTTTAAGTCGCTGTAAGCACCTGTGCTTATTTCACCAAGCACCACGTCTTCAGCGGCTTTGCCTCCCAGGGCAACATAAATGCTTTCCATAAGTTGTGATTTTGTCTTATATACCTTTTCCTCTTCCGGCTTGAAGGATGTATAGCCTCCGGCCATTCCAGCAGGTATAATGGATACCCTGTCTACCTTTTCCGTTGTGGACATGAGCCTTGCTGTAACGGCGTGGCCGGCTTCATGATAAGCTGTAACCCTCTTGTCCTTTTCGCTCATTACCTTGCTCTTCTTCTCAGGTCCCATCATTACCTTGAAGATGGCTTCCTTTATGTCAGCCATCGTTATTTCTTTCCTGTCGTTTCTGGCTGCCAGAAGGGCAGATTCATTAAGCAGGTTCTCAAGATCAGCACCAGTAAACCCGGGTGTAATCTTTGCTATATGACTTAGGCTTACATCGCTGGCAAGAGGTTTTCCCCTGGCATGGACTTTTAGTATTTCTTCTCTTCCCTTTATATCCGGATAACCAACTACAACGCGCCTGTCAAAACGTCCGGGCCTCAGCAGTGCAGGGTCAAGTATATCCGGCCTGTTGGTAGCCGCCAGGATTATAACGCCTTCATTAACACCAAAACCGTCCATTTCAACGAGCAACTGGTTCAGGGTCTGTTCCCTTTCGTCATGTCCTCCGCCCAAACCGGCACCCCTGTGACGGCCCACAGCGTCAATCTCATCTATGAACACTATACAAGGCGCGTTTTTCTTAGCCTGGTCGAACAAATCCCTGACACGGGATGCGCCGACACCTACAAACATTTCAACAAAGTCTGAACCACTAATACTGAAAAACGGCACACCAGCCTCTCCGGAAACTGCCTTGGCAAGAAGGGTTTTACCAGTGCCCGGAGGTCCTACCAACAGCACACCCTTGGGGATTCTCGCCCCAAGTTCAATGAACTTTTTCGGGTGTTTTAAAAATTCCACAATTTCTTTCAGTTCTTCCTTTTCTTCATCAGCACCGGCTACATCATCAAAAGTCACCTTTCTTTTATCGTCGGTATTTAGCCTTGCCCGGCTTTTGCCGAATGACATAACCCGGTTGCCGCCACCTCCCTGGGACTGTTGGAGGAAGAATACCCAAAACAGAATGAAAATAACAACAAGTCCCAATGTGGGAAGAATAGCTACCCACCACGGGGCGCTTCTCTCTTCACTTGGAATAAGCTGAATCTCATTATTCCTGATAGGTTCCTGGATCTCCTCCATGAACGCGCCAATGTCCGGTATAATTATTAAATGCCTGGCATTTTCAGGTTTCTTCAGGTATACCAGAGCCTTGTTTCCTTCCAGTTCAATTTTTGATACGTTATTATTCCGAATCTGCTGTATCAAAGCTGTATAATTCATTGCCTGGGGCTCTTCCCCGCCCTGGGACAGCATTAATACAAACAGGATTAGTACAAATAGTACTATATAAAAACTTAATCCTTTGAAATATTTCAAATATCTCCCTCCCTGATAAGCCTGTCAAAGGACTCTCAAGTACTGTGTTTTTCCCGGTTTTTCGATATAATATTAGCACATCGTTCCATAAAAAACAACAAAATGCAAAAATCTCAACATTAAGCCCTGCCGCGATTTATTCCATGGCTCCCATCTTTTTGTACACCTCTTCCTTCAAAGTGCACAAATCAGGGAGATTACGGTATTTACCGGCGTAATCCAGCCCGTAGCCAATAACGAATTTGTCCGGGATATGTATGCCGTCATACTTTATATCTATATCAACCAATCTTCGCGAAGGCTTGTTAAAGATGGTGCATATTTCAAGACTCAAGGGGTTTCTCGTGCTTAACAGTTCCAAAAGATGTCTTAATGTAAGGCCTGTATCAATAATATCTTCTATAATCAATACATGTTTGCCTTCAATACTGTTATCAATGTCCTTTACAATCTTGACAACACCTGACGATTTTGTGCCTTTGCCATAGCTGGAAACAGACATCAGATCAACTTCCACGGGAATTGTTATTTCTCTCATCAAATCAGCAAGGAAGATAACACTGCCCTTTAGCACTCCTACCAGTATCAACTCTTTGCCTTCATAATCCTTTGAAATCCTTTCCCCCAACTCCTTAACCTTTTTCCTTATTGTTTCTCTGTCCACAAGTACTTCAGCAATATCCTTCTCCATAATGACCTCCATTTACACAAATTCCAGCTTTAATATGATTTTAGTATTTTCAGTTATTTTAAATTTATCACTTATTTTATGGCCCACTATCCAGGCTATTTCACTTCCTTTTGCTACAAGGACAAACTTGTCCCTCTCCCATCTCGGGACTTTTTTATCAATAAAGTATTCTTTCAGTTTCTTGGTACCGGGTGAATTGACCGGTCTGAAAACATCACCGTTTCTCCTGTTTCTTACGGTGATTTCTCCTCGTAATTTTTCATAATCAAATAACTGTACATTGCTTTTGTTTTCGTTATTTCCCTTGAGTTTATCAATACTGGGATTTTCAATCAAGTCTGCTTTTAAAGTTTTATCTATTTCCTTAATATATATTTCCCCAGGAATATTTATCAAGTAACAATATTGACTGTTTTCTTCATTATAACTCTTCTTATACAACTTTAGTATACCATAAGATATCTCCGCCCTTATGCCACCGGGGAGATGCGCCATTGTACCGGTTTTGCCAATAGCGGCAAGTTTAATGACATCTTCCATGTGTTGCTGGCTGATGTTTTTCACATTGCCTTTTACAAACCCAATGCACTTTCTTATAACCCGCGCCCGTAATGCGCCATGAAGGTCCATCAGCTTCGAAATTTCTATTTCAACGACATCTTTGCTTCTTTTTATTGCAGGAGAATTAAAAAAGCTGTCCGCTGATATTTCCAGACAATTCCTGTCATCCTTTAAAATTTCGGTCATCCTGCTCAGGCGGTAAACCAAATCCGTGTTGAAATTTTCATCAATAAAAGGGATTAATTTCAACCTGATCCGGTTGCGGGTGAAGATATCCTCTTTATTGCTGCTGTCGGTTCTCGGTTGTAGGTTATTTACCCGGCAGTAATTCTCAATCTCTTCTCTTCTTATATTAAGAAGGGGCCTTATTATTTTGCCACGCTTATATTCCATGCCGGTCAATCCATCCAACCCTGTACCCCTTATGAGGTTCAGCAAAACCGTTTCTGCCTGGTCATTCATGTTATGAGCCAGGGCAATTGCATCCGCATCTGTTTTTTCCGCATATTTCTCATATAGCCTGTACCTGATTTCCCTTCCTGCCTCTTCAAGGGATATGCCGGTTTTCCGTGAATAACCCTTTACATCAGCATGCTCAATATATAACGGCACCTTTAGCTCATTGCAGAAGGATTTGACATATTCCTCGTCCAAATATGCGTCTTCTCCCCGCAGCATGTGATTTACATGAAGGGCGGACAAGTAAAGGTCAAAATCACCGGCAATACAGCAAAGTACATGCAGCAGGCATACGGAATCAGGACCGCCTGAAATACCCACAAGTATTCGTGAGCCTCTCCTGAAAAGATTATACCGTCCGGCGGTATTCAACACTTTTTGTACGATTGAGTTCTCTTCATCCTTTGAAGATTTCATCAGCTAATATCACCCTGCTGCTTCAATTCTCTGGAGATTGGCAAATTTTGTATATTCACCAAAATACCTCAGTTTAACAGTGCCGGTTGAGCCATTTCTGTGCTTGGCTATAATTATTTCGGCAATGTTCTGGTCCTCGGTATCAGGATTGTAGTATTCATCCCTGTAAATGAACATAACTATGTCCGCATCCTGTTCAATGGCCCCTGATTCACGCAGATCGCTGAGCATGGGCCTGTGGTCAGACCTGGCTTCCGGTGCACGGCTGAGCTGGGCACATGTTATTACAGGCACATTTATCTCCTTGGCCATAATTTTAAGAGACCTTGATATTTCTGAGATTTCCTGCTGCCTGTTTTCTGTCCTGCCGCTTCCCTGCATCAATTGAAGGTAGTCTATGACAACCAGTCCCAGATTTTTTTCAAGTTTTAACCTGCGGCATTTTGCCCTTATTTCCATTACACTCTGGGCAGCCGTGTCATCTATATATATGGGTGCCTCTGATAAGGGGCCGAGAGCCAGGGCAATCCTTTTCCAATCCTCGTCTTCAAGCCTGCCTGTCCTCAGTTTCTGGCTGTCGATCATTACTTCACTTGCCAGCATCCTGCTAACCAGCTGCTCCTTTGACATTTCCAGGTTGAAAATGGCCACAGGGATATTATGATGAACTGCCGCATACTGGGCAATATTCAGGGCAAAGGCGGTTTTTCCCATGGACGGGCGGGCAGCTATCAGAATAAGGTCGGAGTTCTGGAAACCCGACGTCTTGTAATCAAGATCTATAAATCCTGAAGGTACGCCTGTTATGGGGCTCTTGCTGTTGTAAAGCTCTTCCAGCTTGTTGAAGGTTAATAAAAGCACGTCTTTTATGTGCGAAAAACCCTGCACGTTTTGCTTTTGCAGGACATTGAAAATTTCCTGCTCGGCCCGGTCCAGAATAACCGTAACGTCTTCCCTGTCGTCATAACCCATGTTGACAATATCGGAGCCGGCCTTTATGAGTTTACGCAGCATTGATTTGCCCCATACTATCCTGGAATAATAACCGATATTTGCGGTGGTTGGCACGTCTGCAGCCATTTCCGCAAGGTATTCAAGGCCGCCTACGCTCTCCAGTATATCCTTCTTCTTAAGGTACTCTGAAACGGTGATCAAATCAATGGGCTCACCCTTGTCAAACAGGTCCATTATGGCCTTGTATATCAATTGATGATTTTCCCTGTAAAAGTCTTCACTTCTTAATATTTCAGCCGCGGACGGTATCGCGTCCTTGTCCAGGATCATTGCCCCCAGCACCGACCGTTCTGCTTCTATGTTCTGTGGAGGAACCCTTCCAAAACCACCGGTTTCCATATTAACCCCCTAAATAAAAAATTCATCGAAAGAAGAACCGTTTGTATAAATTATTCTCCCACTACCTTAAGGATTAGTTTTCCCGTAACCGTGGGATACAGCTTAAGTTCTATTTCATAGGTGCCAAGCATCTTTATGGGGTCATTCAGTACGATCTTTTTTTTGTCCACGTTCACGTTAAACTGGCTCTTCAGGCTGTTGGATATATCCATGCTGGTTATGGAACCGAAAAGTTTTCCATTTTCCCCGCTCTTTGCCTTTATGGTCAGCACAACGTCTTTCAGACGGTTGGCCACTTCCTGGGCTTCCTTAAGTTCTCTTTCCTTCTTGCTTTGCTCAGCTTCCTTACGGGACTTCATGATGTTCATGTTCCTGGCATTTGCCTCAACGGCCAGACCTCTGGGAAGAAGAAAATTTCTCGCATATCCGTCATTAACTTCCACCATGTCGTCCTTTTTCCCCAAGTTTTTCACATCTTGTGTTAAAATAACCTTCATAAGGCGCCTCCCCTTAAGTAAATTAACTCATTTATGCTTTTTACCTTTGTCAGTCAGTAAGGCTTTCTTCTATATAATTCATTATAGCATACTTTAATTGTTCAATGGCCTTGTTTATACCTTTCTCATCAAGCTGAGCCCCTGCCACGGTTAAATGGCCTCCGCCTCCAAGCTTTTCAAGTATGGCCTGCACATTAATGTCGCCGTAAGACCTGCCGCTTATGGAAATGCCGTCATCCGTCTTGCTGAGCACAAAGGCGGCGCTGGTTTCTGACAGCATCAGGAGCTCATCGGCAGCCTTGGCCCCCACCAGCATCGAATTCTCCACATTGTCAGGAACCACAGATATGGCAATATTCCCGTTGAAAATTTCCGAGTTCTTCACAATTTCCGCAACAGCGTTAAAGGTAGCAAGATCATTTTTAAATAAATCCTTGACTGATAAGGTATCTGCTCCTTTCCTTCTCAGATACGAAGCTGCATCAAAGGTGCGGACTCCTGTCTTGAAGGTGAAGTTTTTCGTGTCCAGAACAATCCCGGCAAACATGCCGTCTGCTTCTTCGCTTGTAAGCTCTATCTTGTCATCCACGTACTGCAGGATTTCAGTAACCAGTTCACTGGTTGACGATGCATAAGCTTCCTGGTAGATAAGCACGGGATCCTGTATGAACTCCGTTCCCCTTCTGTGGTGGTCCACCACCACAATTTGCTCGGTCTTCTGCAAAAGTTCCGGACATTCGGTAAAACTGGGCCTGTGAGTGTCAACCACAATAAGCAGGGTCTTTTCGTCAGCGGCTTCAACAGCTTCACTCCTGCTTATGAATATTTCCTCATATTTGCCTTTTTCCTTAATCCTGTTTACAAGGCGCACAATATTAGCGTTTATTTTCCCGAGAACAATACGGGCATCTTTATTTCTGCTTTTTGCAATCCTGTACATACCAAGGGAAGCCCCCAGGGAATCCAGGTCACCGTTTTCATGTCCCATAATCAAAACATTTGCCGCCTGGTCCATAAGCTCCCGTAAAGCATAGGCTATGACCCTGGCCTTGACACGGGTACGCTTTTCAATCTCCCTGGTCCTTCCTCCGTAGAAACTGAAATTGTCACCATCCTTGATAACCACCTGGTCTCCACCCCTTGCAAGAGCAAGGTCAATGGAAGCGCTGGCATAATCGAAACTTTCTTCCAGTTTGTCGGTATTGACACCTATACCAATGCTTAACGTTACAGGAATCTTATTGCCCAGTTTTATTTCCTTCACATCATCCAGTATGTCAAACTTCCTGTTCTTCATCTCCGCAAGGTGCCTGTATTCGAAAATAAACATATACCTGTCCCGTTCCAGCTTTTTTATTATCCCATCAGTAAAACTGAACCAGTCATTTATTTTTCTGTCTATTTCCGCCAGAAGCTGTGGCTGCACAGCGTCATCTACACTTTGCATCAGGTCATCATAATTGTCTATAACAATAATACCTGTCTGGGTTTTTTCATTTTTATACTTGTCCTGGATTCTTTTAAGTTCCGTGTTGTCTATAAAATAGAGCACAAGAAGATATGCGCCCATATCGCTGCTTTCATCAGTCTTTACGAAGTTACCCATGACCCTGTAATTACGGTAATTTATTTCTGCATTAAGAGATATCTTTTCAGATTCCTTCACGATTTCCTGGGGATTGAGGCCTTTTACCAGGTTGTCTATCTTTTTGTCAAAAAGTTTCTCATCCCCGAAAACCGTCCTGGAAGCTGAGTTGTACCAGACTATTGTCCCGTCCAGTTCCACTACCACCAGGGGAAGCGGGAAATTGAGCAATGTATCCTTGGACGCCGAACTGATATTAAAGGTCAGGTTTTCTATATAACTGGTTATCTCCTTCTGCCTCCGGTAGTTGGACCTGAGATTATGCACCACAAGTACAACCAGTATCGCAAAACACGGTATCGCAAACCAGTAATTCAGGTAAGCGATTACCAGCACCAGTAGGAATATGGTCCACAGGTAAAAATTCGTTTTTTGAAAAAAAACCCTGGTATTTTTTTTATCCATAACTATCCCGTTAATCATCCTTCCTGGACCGGGAGGAATCCAGATGCTTCGACAACTCCATAAGGTCGCTGCCACCTCGGTCATTGTCTATGGATTCTACCAATCCAAGCCTTATTTTATTCCTCATTTTCATTTCTATGGCGTTGTAGCTTATGCCAAGCCTTCTGCCAAGCAGGTAAGATATGAGAATTATGTTGGACAGCGTATCTGCCAGCACATCATGGACTTCATAAGTAACCCCGTTGACAAGGGTCCTGAAAAGGTTGGCAATTTCAGCCAGCATTTCGCTTTTTAGCCTTTCAATAATTCGGATGTTTTTCGTTATATCTATTTCCTTCTCAAAAATCCCCATGAAAACACCACCATCAAGACTTATAATTCCCATAATATTTCCATTCTTGATGATGTTATTATACCATTATCTATAAACGGGCTTTTTATTTCCCGTCTTGAGACAGCAATCACTGGTGCCGGGGATATGAGCCCAAAAATTTGTAAAATGAAGTCTTTCTTTTGACCATGGTCAGGGCATCCCTGACATCTTCATCTTCTATGTGGCCCTGTATGTCCACAAAGAATATATATTCACCCAGCCTTTTTTTTGCAGGCCTTGATTCTATCCTGGTCATATTTATATCCCAGAGGTTGAAAATTTCCAATATCCTGTAAAGGCTTCCCGGCCTGTCTTCAGTGGAAAACAGTATGGATGTCTTGTCATTGCCTGTTCTTGCTGCATACTCGCTGGAGAGTACGAGAAACCTCGTAAAATTGTGGTTTATATCCTGGATGTCCCTTTCGGCGATCTCCAGCCCATATACACGTGCAGCCGTCTCCGAGGCAATGGCCGCAGAGTTCCCTGTACCCTTGGCAACATCCATGGCGGCAAGGGTCGTGCTTGCCACAGTCCTTACTTCCACTCCCGGGAACTTCTCCGTAAGATATTTCCTGCACTGGCCAATGGCCTGGGGATGAGAGACTATATACTTAATATCATCAAGGCACGTTCCAGGCTTGACCAGCAAATTCTGTTTTATGGATATTGCAATCTCGCCTTTTATTTTCACATTACAATCCCCGGACAGCATGTCTAGGGTTGCACTCACAGCACCTTCCACGGAGTTTTCCACCGGCACCACTGCTTCGTCTATATGTCCGTTCTGCAATGACATGAAGATATCCGGTATGGACGTAAACTCCACAGCCTCGTACAGGTTGCCGGCCATATATTTTTCCACGGCTTCCTGTGAAAAAGTGCCTTTAGGACCCAAATAGCCAATTTTCTTCATAAACACCTCATTATGATGTAACCGGTAACTATTACTATATATTATACTAAATCAAAAAGCCTGCAGATAGTCTCTACAGGCTTTAAGCTTCTTACTCTGCCGTGTACGGTAGAAGCGCGATGTGTCTTGCCCGCTTTATTGCTACCGTAAGCTGTCTTTGATGTTTGGCGCAGTTGCCTGATATTCTCCTGGGGAGTATTTTCCCTCTTTCGGATATAAATTTTCTTAGTCTGGCAACATCTTTATAATCTATCTCTTCAACTTTGTCTACACAAAATGAGCAAACTCTTTTTCTGGCCCTCCGCATTTTTCCGCCGCCCTTGGCTTCGGTGCGTTCACGGCTCTTGCTGCTCTTGCCGGACATTCCTGTTACCTCCTTTCGCGAACTGGGACTTTTATCTGCAACGTCTTGCTATTCGGTTAATTCATATTTATAAGGTTAAAACGGGAGATCGTCATCGTCATCCATTGGATAGAAACCGTCTTCATCGTCATCCATGTTGGTGAAGCCGGGTATATCGTCCTGGCCGGCACTTTCGCGCTGTCCCGGGACAAACCCAAATCCGGCGCTGCTTTCGGATTCGTCACTTCTTCTGCCGTCCGCAAAATAGGTTTCATCGGCAACAACTTCCGTTATCCAGTGCCTGTTGCCTCGGTCATCATCCCAGCTTCTTGTCTGCAGCCTGCCAACCACCGCAACCCTTAATCCTTTTCTGAAATAGCGGTTGACAAACTCAGCAGTCTGGCGCCAGGCAACCACGTTGATAAAATCCGTCTGGGGCTGTTCTCCCGGGCGTGTAAACCTGCGGTCCACCGCCAGGGTGAACCTGCACACAGCCGTATTTCCTGTACTGGTATACCTCAGCTCCGGTTCTCTTGTCAATCTTCCCATTAAAATAACCTTATTCATAAATATCTCCTATTTTTCCTTATTAATAATCAGGTATTTGAGCACACCATCGGATATCTTCAGAATTCTTTCAAATTCCTGGGGAAAATCCGGTGCCGCATTGAACTCAACCAAAACATAATAACCTTCATTTTGCTTATTTATTGGGTATGCAAGCTTTCTGGAACCCCACTCGTCAAAATTCTCGAGGGTACCGTTGCTCTCGATGAGATTCTTAAGTCTTCCGGAAAGTTCATTCCTTGCTTCTTCTTCCAATGTTGAGTCAAGAATCACCAATGCCTCGTAATTTCTCGTAACAGGCATTCTGCTACACCTCCTTTCGGTCTAAACGGCCCTGCATCTCGTGCAGAGCAAGGATTGCAATAAAGTATTCTACCATATACATAAAAAATATACAAGTTTATTCTTTCTTTTTACTAAATTCTCAACAGCCATCCTGAAGTTCGGACAACTCATTTAATAATATCATTATTCATAAAACTGTTCCATACATTTTCAAACCAGTTGTCTTCCTCAGGGATGGGCCTTACATTTTCCCAAGCTGCCCTGAAATTGACGCAGTTCTCAAAACAAGCCAAAACTTCGCAAACCTTGTCACGTAACCTGTCCTCACCACTGATATATTTAAGGTTTTCAGGAAGTCCCTTTGCAGGCAAAATTCCCTTCGGGTCGCAAATTAGGTATGAGCCCCTGCTTATGCCACCGGCCCTGATATATTCCTTGAAGGCGAACAGGAATGCCGCCTGTGTGATTAGTAAGTCCCGGTTCCGGAAGGCGTCCGGAAGTTCACACAGTGAAGAAATCCTGGTTTCTTCAGGAAGCGTCTCAAGCTGTTCCACTGCCTCATTGTATGCCTTTTCAACATCAGCCAGGGAGCGGAACATGGCCCCATACTTTGTCATGCGCCTTTGGATTGACTCTCTGATCTCATATACATTGGAAACCCCGCCGGTATCATCCTCTAAAATTTCGTCAATTCTACCCGTGAATTTTTTTACCAGGCCTATGTATTTCTGTATCTGGGTTAGGTTCTCATCTGCAAACCTGCTACTTACCGGCGGGTTTTCCGTATATTTATGGCAAATGTACTGTGCTGCACGCAGGCTCCCTGTCTGGGTTGAGTTAAGAGCCGAACCGCCGGGCCTGTACACACCGAAAGTGCCATTTACCTCACCCACCGGGAAGAAATGTTTCAGGTTGCTCTCCCACCAAATGTTGCCAAGCAATCCACCGTTGCAATGCTGGGCACACACGTCGATTTCGAGATATTCCTTGGAGAGGTCTATTCCATTGTTTTTATAAAGTTCAACAGCAGGCGCGTTCATTTTCATCAGGCGGTCAATAGGCCTGCCAAACAAACATCCGGAATTTTTCAGGTATTCATAAGCTTCCCTGCCTAAAAGGGAAAAATCAAAACAGCCGTCTTTCCCGGCCTTCCCGGGATTTCTCGTAAAATCCAGGAATACCCTCCTGCCTTTAGTTTGTGTCTCATTGTAAACCAGTATATCTATAAGAGATGAACCGTTGACTTTACGTGCATCAAAAGGCCACTGGTACCCCTTCAGGAATATGGCATTCAGCATGTAAGAAACATTGTCAAAGTAATCCTCCAGGAACTCCCTTTCATCACCGCCGTTCTTGTCCGTGGATACATACCTGGGTATCACCTGCTGATAGGAACCCGAAAGATTCCACCTGAATTTTATTGACGCAATGCCAAACTGGGATTCAGTCAGATTCACACCCCTGGCGCCTGCTTCCAGGGCTATGCCCGTTCCGCCCGTCTGGGAAGGAGGATAAACAGAGCGTTGATACATTCCTGCAGGGCCTCCGGTGGCATATATAATATTGGTACAGTTGAAAAGGGTTATACCATAATTTTCAGAACAGGTATTCCTCGTATCCAACGCCACCAGACCAACCGCCTTCTTTCCTCCGTCTTCCGTTTTCTGCGTCAGGATGCCGATGGCCAGGTAGCCGTCAAATATATTAATGGATTTACTTATAACCTGTTCCAAAAGCCGTTCTGTCATGTACCTGGAAGTCAAAGGACCTGCAGAAGTAGCTCTCTGCCTGGGGTCATGGTCTGTCTTGTATCCCACGTATTCACCATACCTGTTGTGGGGAAAAGGTACACCGATGTTTACAAGCTTGAAAAAGGATCTTGCTGACAGGGCAGCTTCAATAAGGGCAATGTCCCCATGCATGGAGCCGCCTTCAAACAATGTCTTTGCCATATCCACCACTGAGTCCGGCGAATCGCCGGCCAGGGTGATTTTATAATATGTCTGTTTGTCCGAACCGGTATTCCTTGAAGTGCCCATATACAAGCCTTCCGTAAGGAGGGCTATATCCTTCTGTCCCAGGGTATAAAGACTGTCCGCTGCATTCAGGCCAGCGGCGCCGCTTCCCACCACAATGGTATTGAGGCTGTAGACATCATATTTTATGCCGCCTATCTCTATGGTGTCTTTTACCAAGAACTGCACCCCCCAATTACAACCGCCTGATATGGAAGCCGCCGTCCACGTTTATGACCTGGCCTGTGGAAAAATCCAGTTTGCCTGAAGCCAGGACGGAAACCGCATTGGCAATGTCCTCGGGATAACCCCAACGTTTAATAGGGGTTATGCCCTGTTCAATCAACCTGTTATATTTGTCCCTGACTGTGGATGTCATATCCGTATAGATGATTCCAGGCCTAATTTCAAAAACTCCTATTCCGTATTCGGCAAGGCGGTCTGCAAACAGCTTCGTAATCATGCTTATACCTGCCTTTGAGATACAGTATTCAGGCCTGTTAGTGGAAGAAGTGTATGCCGATATGGACGATATATTGATTATTCTTGGTTTGATTCCTTTATCCAACAGACCTATCATGACATTGGCCACAAGCTGTGTCATAAAAAAGGTACCTTTTACGTTTATACCTGTTACATAATCAAAGCTTTCCTCACTGGTTTCAAGGATGTCCAGCCTTTCTTTGGGGGCTACACCAGCATTGTTTACCAAAAGGTCAATCCTGCCAAATTCATTCATAACCTTGTCCACAATCTCTTTTCGTTTTTGGCCGGAAGATATATCACCTTGAGTGTATATTACAGGATTCCCGTAAGCCTCAAGCTTTTTTAAATTTTCCAGGACCCGGTCATTATCCGAAACACCGTTTACTGCAACCGCATATCCTTCTTCCGCAAGCTTTTGGGCTATACCATAGCCGATGCCCCGGGTTGAACCCGTGATAAGAGCCACTTTACAGTCAATCACCTTTTTCAACTCCTTAAAATAAAAGTCAGATGGTATCTTTTCAACCAAAAACCTCTTTATATATGGGTGCATACTTCTCTGCATCTCTTACCACACAGCCTGTGTTTGCTCCTGCCCGCAGCAGTTTCGCACATTTACTGCAGCAAACACAGGATTTCCTGCTGCTTAATTCTCCTTTATTCAGGATATCCGCCGCAAAATCCGGATATGCCAGGGCCATGCGCCCGAATCCTATAAGTGTGGCAAGTCCGTTCTCCAGGCTTCCCGCGGCAAGATAAGGCGAGAAATGCCTTAAGTAGGTATAGCCTGTTCCCACAATGGCCATTTCCGGATAGGCCTTCTGAATTACTCCAATGCCGTTAACCATCCGAGCCGCTCCCTCCAGGGGATGTTCAGGCGGCACATAATCTCCCTGGTCATATGGTCTGTTAACATGAGGATTTAAGTATGGCGTTCCCATGGTTATATCTAACATTCTAACTCCGCGTTCCCAGAGAAGCCCTGCGAGTTGCAGAGGTTCGGTAAAATCCGGCTTAAGATAATCTTCTTTATCTACACCCCAACCGTAAGGATATGCCATACCGTCATATATGTTCAGCCTGGAAGCAAGAATAAGGTCCTTTCCGACAGCATCCCTTACCTTATCCACCATATTGAGAAGAAATCTTGTACGTCCTTTAAAATCACCGCCGTACCTTCCGCTGCGGGTAAAGGCGGAAAGAAGCTCAGAGGCCAGGTAATGGTGGCATGCTTTGATATCCACACCGTCGAACCCGGCTTTTTTGGCCAGAAGGGCTGCCTTTACAAATTCATCTTCCAGTTTTTCCAGTTCTTCATCTGTAATTATTCTCGCTATGTCTTCATTTTTATATTTGTTTTCCATAAAGGGGTTTTTGCATGCAATAACCGGTTCAAAGGTACCCCGGGGTTTACTGAACCTCCCGGAATGGGTAAGCTGCATTATTACCACCGGTTCGTGCCTTTGGCCATAGACTTCCCGGGCACTTTTTTTTATAAGTTTTATAATGTCTTCAAACCCGGAAAGGTTATTCTCCGTAATATGAAGCTGCCTTGGGGAAGCCTTCCCTTCCGGCACCACCGCCACGGCTTCAAACCAGATAAGGCCTGCCCCGCCCCGGGCGAACCTTTCATAGCGGCGTTTCGTCAATAAGCCCGGGCTTTCATCCTCATCTCCGTCACAACCTTCCATAGGATGTACCGCCAGGCGGTTCGGAATCCTGACACCACATACTTCTGCTTCATTCAGAAAAATATCCATATTATCTGAAAATTTCAGGTCAAGTCCCAGTCTTTCAGCTTCTTCCTTTATATCATTCAAAGTTTTGTAATGAAATGTTTTAAATTCCATAATCCTTCCCCCGGCATTTAATAAACTTACGGACATGAAAAACTCAACTACCTATAAGACATGCCACACCAACAGAATGTTAACCTGTACAAATAATACCATAAATTGTCGACATAGAAAATTGAAAAAGAAAAATATACAAAAACCTCTTGATTATGCTTTTAACATAATCAAGAGGTTTACCTGGTGGGCGCTACAGGGATCGAACCTATGACCCCCTGCTTGTAAGGCAGGTGCTCTCCCAGCTGAGCTAAGCGCCCATATTCCCAGGGGACGGACTGTCCATCCCCCGTAATTTGGTGACCCATAGGGGACTCGAACCCCTGTTACCGCCGTGAAAGGGCGATGTCTTAACCGCTTGACCAATGGGCCATAAAAATGGTAGCGGCGGTCGGATTCGAACCAACGACACTGCGGGTATGAACCGCATGCTCTGGCCAACTGAGCTACGCCGCCACGCCGTGAATGCAACGTTTCAGACATTGCTTTCTTATTTTAGCAACAGGCCGTAAAAAAGTCAAGTGTAAAGTTTTATTTATTATGGTTATTCCGGGATTAATTACAGTCAAAGCCGTCACTTGTACTCCCGGCTTATTTTTCATACAATATCCTTGTACAATGTTATTATAATCTATAAAATCTCTTTGATAAAGAAGTATTTATTCTGTTTAAGGAGCTTAATTCTGTTTAGGGAGTTTAAAATGGACAGGGAATTGCCGTATTCTGATCCATACTTTATGGGGCAGGCTATATTGGAAGCACAAAAGGCGTACGCTTCCGGAGAAATTCCGGTAGGAGCGGTTATTGTAAAGGATGGAAAAATCATAGCCCGTGCCCATAACGAAAAAGAGGCAAAACAGGATGCCACCATGCATGCCGAGATAACCGCCATAAGGCTTGCAAGCCGCGTTCTCGGCACCTGGCGTCTGGAGGATTGCAGCATGTATGTGACACTGGAACCTTGTGTCATGTGTGCCGGTGCCATAGTCCATGCCCGTTTAAAAGAGCTGCATATCGGCACATCCGACCCTGTAGCAGGCGCAGCCGGCTCCATAATCAATGTTTTTGGGCAAGATGTACTGCATTACCCCATTAAGCTGAACTTCGGTCTGAAAGAGCTGGAATGCGCCAATTTACTGAAGAGTTTCTTCCGTGAACTAAGAAAGTCGCCATAATTATTACCCATATTCACCATGTATTACCGTCTTGCACTTTATAGTTCGTCCCTAATGTGATAGAATGTAAATTGATGTAAAATTATTTGAGGTGGCAAAATGAAAACAGAAATAAAAAGGAGAAAGTTTGGCAATACAGGACTGGAAGTATCAGAACTCAGTTTGGGCGCAATGAATTTAAGGTTGCTTGATACAATTGATGAAGCATATGAATTACTGAATTTTGTACTTGATCAAGGCGTAAATCTTATCGATACAGCCAGGGCATATAATGGTGAAAATAAGTCGGGCCAATTTGTAGAAAGCGAAGTTCTGGTAGGAAATACGATACGAAACAGAACAGACATTGATGAACCGGTTATAATTGTTACAAAAGGTCACAGCTACACCCCCGGCGATTTTTACGAAAACCTGGAGATAAGCCGTTCCAAACTTGGCATCGATGATAAGCTTAAAATAGGGAATACTGAAATAAGACTGGTATATTTTTACCATGGTATTTCTGATGAAAGATGGGAAGAGATTAAATCCTCCGGTGCTCTTGAAGCAGCTGCAGACGCTAAAAAGAAAGGCCTCATTTCCTATATTGGTTTTTCAAGCCACTACGCCTTTGGTAAAGTAATCAAAGAAGCTATTGATACAGGCATTTTCGACGTTATTGAACTTCCTTACAATGTTTTTAACAGGTCTCTCGGTGAAGATGGTAATATTGATCTTCTCAAATATGCCCATGATAAGGGTTTGGGCATCATCAATATGAAGCCTTTTAACGGAAACGGCATGAATGCTATTTACAGAATGATTAAGGATTTCATAACCATCGACTATAAAGCCATGCTGAATTTTTGTCTTTCAAATCCCTATATTTCCACTGTTGATGCTGGTGCACGGTATGTTCACGAGTTCAGGGAAGACATAGAGGTTGCAAAAGGAGAAAGACTTACAGCAGAACAACTTAAAGCACTGACACAGGAAGCGGATAAAATATCTCCTCATATGAACAATATATGCCGCGAATGTATGCACTGCATGGAGAAATTCGAATGTGTGAAAAAAATAGACTTTCCGGGAATCCTGGCAGTTTACGCCCGTTATAAAATAGCGAAGCTGCTGGATAAGGAAACCCGCTCTTTTATTGAACAATATAAAAATTTCACATTAAACGCAGAAACTTGTATTAAGTGCGGTAAATGCAAACCATGGTGCGAATACAAACTGGATATCCCGGAAATGCTGGTGGAGGCTCATGAAGCCTTAAGTAACTAGTACTTAAGTAAAATTATTTTAAGTAATTAGTTCTTAAGTAATTAGTTAAGGTACACAACTTCTACATATTACGGGTCTTTGAAAATAATTTTATAAGGAGGAATCCAGAATGGATGTTTTCACTGCAATAAGCAACAGGAGGAGCATACGCAAATACAGTTCAAAACCTGTGGAAGAAGAAAAACTGATGAAGGTTCTGGAGGCAGGAAGGCTTTCTCCGTCAGCCAACAACCGTCAGAATTGGAAATTCATTGTTGTAAGAGATGAAGAAACCAGGAAAAAGCTGGCGGCCGCCTGTGGCAATAACACCTTCGTGGCAGAAGCACCGGTAACCCTGGTAATATGCGGCATAATGACTGACAATGACATAATGATGTGCGGCCAGCCCAGGCATACGGTAGATTGCAGCATTGCAACTTCCTTTATGATTCTTCAGGCTTACGAACTGGGCCTCGGCACATGCTGGCTGGGTGCTTTCAGAGAACCTGAGGTAAAAGAAATACTTAATATTCCCGATAATGTCAGGGTAGTCGCTATAACCCCGCTGGGTTATCCTGATCAGGAACCTGTATCAAGGGGCAGAAAGAGCCTTAATGAGGTAGTATGCTTTGATCAATATAAATAAAGCAGTCTACAAGGTTTACAATACATTTATAATACAACAGTTAACTACATTTTTATACGATAATTTTTACAATTGATCTTGTATTAGTTTACATAAGTATTACCGTAATGTTTTCACAAGGCTGCATACCTGCAGCCTTTTTATTCAGGTAAAATGACAGGTAAATTAGCAGCCAGGCCAATACTTTTGCTTTGGATTTTTTTGTTATAAAATTGTTTCATAAAATTTAACAGGAATGGAGAATTTTTATGGTTGGTACACTTTCATTGGTTTTTATGGCAGTGACACTGATTATCTGCCTGGGACTTCCCATAGCTGCTGTCATTTACTGCTACAAGAAATGGAAAATTTCTATAGCGGCGGTTTTTACCGGCGCCGGCATCTTCGTTTTCTTTCAGTTGCTCACGCGGATACCCCTTATAGGAATACTCTCTACATTCCAATGGTTCAGGGACTTCACCAATAATGCAATTCCCTATGCATTCCTCCTGGCCCTTTCTGCAGGAATATTTGAAGAAATAGGGCGTTTTATTGGTTTCAGGCTTTTCTTAAGAAAAAAACTTGAATGGAAAAACGGCGTCGCTTACGGTATCGGCCACGGCGGCATTGAAGCCATTCTGCTGGTAGGTATTTCGTACATCGGCAATATTGTCTACAGCATTATGATAAATTCGGGTATATATGACACTATCGTCGCCCCGGCCCTTACTTCTGAAACTTCCGAAATACTTAAATCTCAACTTATTGGCACACCGCCTGAACTCTTTCTTATGGCAGGTATTGAGAGGGTATTTGTAATAACAATTCATATTGCGTTAAGCCTCATCGTATTGTATGGCATAATGAACAAAAAGAATATATACTTGTTTTATGCGGTGTTGTTCCATACAATACTGAACTTTGCTGCCACTTTACTGGGCCTGGTAAATATCTGGGTTTCAGAACTGTTTATACTTGTATTTGCCGTGGCAGGCGCAGTATTTATAGTTAAATCCCATATTTTTGATAGTTTGAAACCTGAAGCCAATCCTTATCTCCAAAATGACGAAAGCCCGCTTCTTGATTGATAACCAGCGGTTAACAGGTACTAATGAAGCAGAAATATACATACATAAACGCGTAAATTAACGGTAATTAATAAGGTCTTTTATTACCTCGGCGGCAATAATGAGCCCGGCCACAGACGGCACAAAGGCTACACTGCCGGGTATTTGCCTGCGATAGGTACATCTTCTTGTAGTGCCTTTGGGACAGACACAATTCATGCTGCAGCTGGATGTCTCCGTTTCCACAGGTTTAATGGGCTGTTCCTTTGAGTATACCACCTTCAGGTTTTCAATGCCCCGGTTTCGTAATTCTTTTCTCATCACCTTGGCCAGGGGGTCCACTGAAGTGCTGTAAATATCCGCAACTTCCAGCATTTCCGGTCTTACCTTATTTCCGGCCCCCATACTGCTTATTATGGGTATGCCCATATTCTTTGCCCGGACGATAAGGTCAATTTTGGCAGAAACAGTATCAATGGCATCCACAATATAGTCGTAATCTGCCTTAAGAAGCCGTTCCGCCGTCTCGGAAGAATAGAACTCCTGAAAAGTTTCTACATGGGCATGAGGATTAATGGAGAGAATCCTCTCCTTGGACACCTCCACTTTAGGCCTGCCAATGGTATTCCTTGTAGCTATAAGCTGCCTGTTTATATTCGTCACACATACGCAGTCGTCATCCACCAGCACAAAACTGCCTACAGCAGTTCTGGCCAGGGCTTCGACAGTGAAACTTCCCACTCCGCCCAGACCAAAAACAGCCACTTTACTGTTTTTTAGCTTTTCCAGAGCCTCTCTTCCCAATAAAAGCTCTGTCCTTGAAAACTCATGAAGCATAATTTATTACACCTTTCAATAGTTTATAATGTATCGATGTTTATATTTTGTTGCATATACAAATTCAATGTTCCTATAATTGTATAAAATAAATTAATTTATTATTTTAGTCAATCAATTTCATGTGAAAATGAGATATTTCTATTAACTTTGAAACGTTCGGGAACCGTCCCGATGACACAGAATATACGGCTTGACAAGAAAGCCGTAACTTGGGTAGAATATAAAGGCCGTGAAGTATATAAAACGCTAAACCCATGGAAGAGTATCGAAGTGGTCATAACGAGCCTGACTCGAAATCAGGTGACGGGCAACCGTCCGTGGGTTCGAATCCCACCTCTTCCGCCATCAGAAAAGCTGCCAATCCATGAGATTGACAGCTTTCACCTTTTTCATCATGGACTATCAGTTAAAATCCTCCGGGCCGAAATCCGTCTCGATTACTATACAAATAACCTAAGAATAAAATGCTATCAAAGTGAAAATATAAAAATAAGTAATATCTTTAGGGAGTGATGATATGAGTCTTGTACCATGGAATCCTTTCAGAGAATTGGACAATTTCAACAAAGACGTAAACAGTTTTTTTGATTTATCACCTTTCAGATTCTTTGGCGGAATGAACTCTCCTAGAGTAGATGTATATCAGACTGAAAACGACATAGTGGTTAAGGCGGAAATCCCGGGAATATCAAAGGAAGATTTGAATGTGTATGTGGATGAAAACTCTGTAAGGTTGTCAGGTCAGTCTAAACGTGACAAGGAATACAATGACGAAAATATTTACAGGACAGAAAGGTATTACGGAAGTTTTTCCAGGACAATACCTCTTCCTGCGGAAGTAAAACCAGAACAGGCAAAAGCCGAATACAAAGACGGCATTTTATCAATTACCGTTCCAAAGGCGGAACCTGCGAAATCCAGGGGAAAAAGAATCGATATTCACTAGTATGAAACATAAAGAAGTTGTAAAATCAAAGTTTCGAACAAAATAAAAAAACCGGATATTAAAATGCTTCTCTTTATAGATACAAGTGTTAACTTAACCGCCTGTTATAAAGGGAGCATATCAGCAATTCCGGTTTTTCTTTTTTTTGCCTTGTCTCTTCATTAACCGGATTTGTTCAGCATTTTTATCTTATTGAGAAGCATTTTCAATCACATTACCATCAACGCATCAACACTTTTTATATATGATATTCTCTATAAAGGGCGGCAACCATCTCTTCAGCGCTTATATCCGAAACCGAAACGTCAACAAGTTCCGTCTTGGCAGCAAGATATGAAATGGCACTGGAAACGGGTAAAACTGAAGGATCCAGCGCAATCACAAGGCGCCCGTCCTTTGCTTCCAAAATAGTCATACCTGGGCACATTTCAGGTGAATTGCCACTGTATTTTATTATCATTGTCTTTCGCTCCGACGCACGCTTTTTCAGTTCATCAAAGCTGCCATCCAAAAGGATCCTGCCTTTTCCGATCAGCAGTATACGTTCAGTCAGCGCCTCAATGTCCTGCATGTCATGAGTTGTCAAAATGACTGTAGTGCCGTGTTCTGCATTCAATTGCTTAATAAACTGACGGACGGCAATTTTGGAAACAGCGTCAAGCCCGATGGTGGGCTCGTCCAGGAACAGTATCCTGGGACTATGAAGTAGCGATGCTGCCAGTTCACAGCGCATCCTTTGGCCAAGGCTTAACATCCTGGCCGGAGTTTTCAGCAATTCACCCAAATCAAGTAACTGCGTAAGCTCATCCAGGTTCCTTTTATACACTTTTTCATCAACTTTGTAAATATCACGTATTAATTCAAAGCTGTCAATAACAGGCACATCCCACCAGAGCTGGCTTCGCTGTCCCAATACTACCCCAATTTCACGCACATGGGCAATACGCTCTTTCCAGGGAACACGGCCGTTAATGACACATTCTCCGCTGTCAGGGGTAAGTATGCCGCACATGATTTTTATGGTGGTACTTTTACCGGCACCGTTGGGGCCAATATATCCTACCATTTCGCCGTCCCTGATAGTAAAGGTGATATCGTTTAAGGCATGTATAACTTCATACTCGCGGGAAAACAATGCCTTTACGGCATTGGCAAAACCGGATTGCCTTTTGGCGACGCGAAATGTCTTGTTAATATTTTTCAATTCTATCATATAATCATTCCCCTAAATTTACTGTCACTTGCATTTCAGAAGTGGATGCAAAAATCTGATGGTGATTGCCATATGGTATACTCTAATGTAAGATTCCCGGAAATGGTGATACGGTTGGTAAATAATGCCTTTGAAGGCCAGGTCAACTCTTGAAATTTTACACTTGCTATACAGTTCTGTCAAGTGTTTTCAACCCATCGTACATTATCAGACAGTTCCCTTGCCTGACATGAAAAGTTACTTTATTGATTGACCTGAATTCAATCCATCAGGCAAAAG